>Ga0181530_10000142_pt1 | contig 87915 bp, 72 predicted proteins | sample PEATcosm2014_Bin_42_FD_119769 | JGI IMG/M metagenome (GOLD analysis project Ga0181530, IMG submission 119769) | Peatland microbial communities from MTU Mesocosm Facility, Houghton, MI, USA - PEATcosm2014_Bin10_60_metaG | ecosystem: Environmental > Terrestrial > Soil > Wetlands > Peat | place...
CGATTGAGGCGCGGCGAGGAGCGCGCGCCGCATCCCCTATTGTCATTGCGAGATGACACGGGCGCGGTCATCGATGCGCTGCCCTTTCATGCCGGCGGCTACCAGAAGCGAACGGGGTTCATGGCCGAGGTACGGCGCGACGGGGTTGACCTGTGAAGCCGGAGGCCGCGGATTGTCTTGCCAAGGCGCGGGAAGACCTCGACGACGCACGACAAATCATCCGGATCGGCCTGGCCAAAGTCGCGGCGCGCTCGGCCTATTATGCGGCCTTGAGCAGGCGTTAACCTTGCGGGAGCTAGTCGCTTCCCGTCCTGTCCATGCTATAATATGGCAGCATGACTGACGATTTTGCGCCCCACCTCGACATACTCCCGAAGCCGCAGCGGCGGCTTTGGGACGAGCTTGCCGCCGTTCCCCCGGAATTCGTGCTGTATGGCGGCACTGCGGTTGCGCTGCATCTCGGCCACCGCCACTCTGCGGACTTCGACTTTTTCGGCAGCCGTCCATTCGACCCGGCGAAGCTGACGGCATCCATTCCCTTCATGGCCGCCGCGACGATCACGCAGCGCGAGCCGAACACCTTGAGCGGCATCGTTGACCGGGGCGGCCCGGTGAAGCTTTCCTTTTTCGGAGTGCCGGGCTTGCCGCGCCTTGCGCCGCCTCATATCGCGTCTGACAATGGCTTGCAGATCGCATCCCTGCTCGACCTTGCCGGAACAAAGGCAAACGTGGTGCAACTCCGCGCCGAAGCCAAGGACTATCGAGACATCGACGCCATCCTTCGCGACGGGCGGATAGACCTTTCGACTGCGCTGGCAAGCGCGCAGGCACTTTACGGCCCGCAATTCAATCCACAGATTGCGCTCAAGGCGCTGTCATTCTTCGACGAAGGGAACCTTCGCCGCCTTTCGAAGGGAACCAAAGACCGTCTCGCCAAGGCGGTTCGCGAGGTTGATCTCGACCGCTTGCCGACGATTGCCGGCGCCGCCCACCCGCGCGGCACAAGCACCGGGCCATCCCAATGAAGCCGATCCCGCTCAACCCCGAGACGGAAGCGGTTGCGCGTCGGGTTGTGTGGTTCGAGGAACCCGCCGAAGCGCTCGAAGACCCGATCCGCTTCATGGCCTACGCAATGAAGCACGCCACGCATGAGGATATGACGGTGCTGCGCCGCTACGTGTCGAACGAGGATTTCCACGAAGCGCTCGACAAAGCGCCGCCCGGCATCATCGACCCGCGCTCATGGGCCTACTGGAATAACAAAATGGGCCGCTATCCCACGCCCCCGTTGCCAAAGCGCACGTTCGGATAGTTATGTAAAATTCAAGATTTCTGCGCGGCCCGCAGCACTCAGGGCGCTGCCTTGCGCCATCTTGCATATTGGCGATACCGAACAGGATCTCCGCCTTATTGACGGTCGTCGTATATAACGCGTCGCGAACCTGCCGCGACACCCATGGCGATACGGCCGGCGCGGGCACGGCCCGCATCAGCTCCGCGATCACATTCGTATCGAGGACGATCATCAGCCGAAGGCGGGCGGTTCCAGCGCCTCGACGTCCGGAAACTCCGGGAGATCGACACCGCCAAACGGCGCGAAGCGGCGGCGAATCGCCTCCGCCAGATTGACCTCCGGCGCCTGGTCCATGGCGAGCGTGACCCGCAGAATGTCTCGCAACTCGGCTTCCATGGATTGTCCATGGCGCGCGGCGCGCAGCCGCAACTGGTCACGCAGACGCGGCTCCACGTTGCGGATGGTGAGAGTGGTCATGCGCGGCCGATCCTCCGATGCCACGCCGTGTGTTTTACAGCCTGCATGCATTGCCTGCAATCGGGATCAGCCGGATCCCAGCTATCCCACCCGCACCCCAAAGGCGTGGACGTGTTTCCGCGACGGCGTCATCTCGGTTCTCCCCGCGGGGTTGTTCACCGCTCTCACGTCAGCCTCAGCCTAAGGCGTGCCTGTTTGGCTGGGCATGGTCGCTTTCCACGCAGCGCCCTTACAAAAACCCGATCGACAGCCAGGGAAACGCGGCAACGACAATCAGTGCCACCACCAGCGCGGCGATATACGGCCAGATGCGCCACAACGCGTCGTCCGGCGAGACGCGGCCAATCGCGCAGGCGCCGTAGAACCCGACACCGAACGGTGGCGCGAACAGCCCAATGCCCATCGCCAGGATCACCACGATCGCGTAGTGCACCTCGTTCACGCCGATCGCCCGCGCCACCGGAAACAGCAGCGGTCCGAACAGCACGATCGCCGGAATGCCTTCCAGCACGCTGCCGAGGATGATGAACGCGACGATGGTGATGGCGAGGAAACCTCCCTTGCCACCGGGCACCGCCGCCATGCTGGCCACCAGCCATTGCGAAAACCCAGACTGGGTCAGCGCCCACGCCATCCCCGTCGCCGTGCCGATGATCAGCATCACCGCGCCGGTCAACGACACTGTGTCCACCAGGATCGGATAGATCCGCCGCCAGTCGAACTGGCGGTATACCAGCAGCCCAAGCGCGGCGGTATAGACGACGCCGACGGTGGAAACCTCGGTGGCAGTGGCGATGCCGTCGATGACCGCGTAGCGAATGACGAAGGGCAGCGTCAGGCCCGGCACCGCGATGACGAAGCTGCGCAGGATTTGCGCGGCGGGGGCCCGCGTGCCGCCGATCGCGTCGGTGCGGCGCGAGCGGTACCAGCACACCGCGACAAGCCCCAGCGCGGCGACCGCGGCGGGCAGCAATCCGCCATTGAACAACGCGGCAATCGACACGTTGGTGACCGAACCGATAGTGATCAGCACCAGGCTCGGCGGGATCGTCTCCGACATCGCGCTGGAGGTCGCCAGCAGCGAGGCCAACTCGCCGGGATGTGCGCCACGGCGGCGCATTTCGGGAAACAGCACCGGCGCGACCGCCGCCATGTCGGCCGCCTTCGAACCCGAGATGCCGGACACCAGGTACATCGCGCCGAGCAACACGTACGACAGCCCGCCGCGCACATGGCCGACCAATGCTGCAAGAAACGCCACCATCACCCGCGCGATGCCGGTCATCTCCATCAGCAGGCCGAGGAAGACGAACATCGGCACCGACAGCAGCAGCAGGTTGGAGATGCCCTCGTCCATCCGGTTGACCACGATGGACAGCGGCATGTCGCTGGCCAGCCCGAGATAGGACAGCGTGGCGATGCCGAAGGCGAAGGCGATCGGTACGCCGATCCCCACGCAGACCGCGATCATCACCACGAAGAACACCACCAGGGCGCCGAAGCCCATCGCCATCAGCACCGGCTGTGCCAGCCACAGCAAAGCGGCGATCCCGCCCACCACCACGACCGCGAGGGCAAACATTTTCGGCGTCGTGGTCTCGAGCAAGCGCATCAACGCAATGACCGCGGACAGCGTCATGCCGACCAGGATCGCGGCGACCCGGTAGCCGTCGGAGATCTGCAATGAGATCAGCGTGACGAAGTGCTGCTGGCTGAAATACTGCGTAGCCGGCAGCAGGATCTCCAGCACGAAGGCGATCACCACCAGGGCGGCGACGGCGGAAAAGCGGCGGCCCCATAGCGGCGGTGCCCAGGCGACCAGCGTGGTCAGCCGCATATGCGCGTCGTTGCGCAGCGCGATGACGACGCCCAGCATCGCCAGCCAGAGAAACAGGAAATTGGCCAGCTCGTCGGTCCAGAAGATCGGGCTGTCGAACACGTAGCGCGAGGTGACGCCGGCGAACAGGATCGTCACCTCGGCCAGCACCAGCATGGCGCCGATGGCTTCGCAGACCGTGCCGATCGCTTCGTCGAGGCCGCGCGCGGCGCGTCGCAGGCCCGACCAGCCCGGTGCTCCGCCGATAGGTTGGGCCAGCCCGTGCGCCTCGACCGCCATGTCAGGGGTCAAGCCCGGCCATGACGAGGGAGCAGACGGCCATGCCGGTCGCGAGCGGCCTCATGCCAGCGGGCCGACGTATTTCTCCAACAGCGCCCAGGCCTGATCGCCCGACGCCTTCTTCATCTCCGGATAGAAGCCGTTCTTGCTCAGCACGTCGCGGAACGGCTTGGTATCAACCGTATTGAACGTCAGCCCCTTGGCGGTCAGATTCTGCTGCTCCGACTGCGTCATCTTCACGAAGTCGCCGCGTTGCGCGATGGCCGCCTCGGTGAAGTTCCGGTGCGCGATCTCTTGCAGATCGGGCGGCAGCTTCTGCCACGCCGGGATGCTGAACGAGACGTGGAAACCCGACCAGACGTGGTTGGTGATGCTGCAATATTTCTGCACCTCGAACAGCTTTGCCGTGTCGATCAGCACCAGCGGATTTTCCTGGCCATCGACGACGCCGGTCTGCAAAGCGCTGTAGACCTCGTTGAAGTTGATCGCGGTCGGCGACGCGCCGAGGTGGCGGAACAACGAGATGAGATAGGGTGCGACGGGCAGGCGGATCTTGAACCCGTGCAGGTCGTCCGGCGAGACGATCGGCTTGGTGCGCGTGGTGATCTGCCGGTAGCCGTGGTCATACGCCTTGTCCAGGCAATGCAGCCCGATCTGCTCTGCCGCGCCGCGAATCATATTGCCCAGATCGCCGTCCACCGCTGCCCAGACGTGGTCGTAGTCGGGGAAGACGAAGCCGACGCCGAAGATGCCGCAGGCCGGATTGCGCGGCGCCAGCAAGTCGACCGGCAGGATGTACATCTGCAAGGCACCGGAGATCACCTGCGCGATCATCGCCGTGTCGCCACCGAGCACGCTGTTCGGATAGATCGAGATGTCCAGCCGCCCGTTCGACTGTTCCTTGATCTTGCTGGCGGCTTCGGCCGAGCGCGCCATCGCCGGATGCTCCATCGGACTGGAGGAGCCGAGCTTGTAGCTGAACTCCGCCGCATCGGCGGGCCAGTGCAGGATGCTGGCCGCGCTGATCCCGACCGCGGCGGCGGCACCGCCACGCGACATCAGCGTCCTGCGCGAGAGCGCCCTCGACGACATTGGCAGTTCCTCCCCAATTGTCACGGCCGTGTGGGCCGCGTTCTTATTGGTTTGGATCGTGACCATCGTGGCGAGGACGAGTCAAGCGTGGCGAGTCAGGCCAACCGTCCGAACGATTGACGTAAGGCACGGTCCGACCCCAACCGTCATGGCCCGCTTGACCCGGCCATCCATGCAGCCGCGGTGCCGCGATAGATGGCTGGGTCAGGCCCGGCCAAGACGGTCGGGACGGACCGTGCCAACCATGCGAGAGGCAGTGTTTCGGGCGCCTGGTATCAGACGCCAACGGTTACCGGGCGCGCGACATCATCCCCGCCCGGGCGAGATGAACTCCCAGGGCTGATACTCCTGCTTGATGTCGGTCATCACCTCGATCAGTGCCGGCGCGTTCGCCGCCAGTGCCTGGCGCAACGCACCGCGCAGCCCGTCGGCATCGGTCACACGCCAGGACGGCACGCCGAAACTCTTTGCGTACAACTGGAAGTCCGGGTTGCGCAGCCGCGATCCTGAGTCGCGTCCCTCGAACATCCGGTGCTGGTCGCGCAGCACGTTGCCGTACGACGAGTTGTTGAACAGCACGGTGACCAGGTTGATGCCGTGCTGCACCGCGGTGGCGAGTTCCGAACTGCCGAACATGAAGCCGCCGTCGCCGGTTACCGCCACCACCGGCTTGTCCGGGTGCGCCACCTTGACGCCCAGCGCCATCGGAAAGCCGGCGCCCAACGTGCCGGAGAAACCCGAGGTGATCAGCGTGCGCGGCGCATGGAACGGGAAGCCGAACCAGGAGACGTAGCCGACCTGCGTCATCTCGTCGCAGAAGATGCCGTCTTCCGGCAGCACGTCGCGGATCGCTTCGAGGAACGACATCTGCGGCTGCACCTTGCGGATCGACTGCGCGGCGTCTGCCTTGGCGCGGGCGATCGCGGCGGCGTGGGCGGCGTCCTCGCGCGGCGTCACGGCATCCATCAAGGCGCGGGCGGCATCGGCGGTATCGGCGACGATGCCGATATCCACTTTCAGCCGGCGCATCTCCGCCGGATCGATGTCGATACGCGCGATTTTCAGTCCGGGCGGCAGCGCGCCCCAGCGCAGCGTCGGCACTTCCAGCCGCGTGCCGAACGCGATCAGCAGGTCGGTCTGCTTCCACAACTGGTAAGCCGCCGGAATGGTCAGCCCGAGCTTGTGCCGGTCATCGACGATGCCGCGGCCGCTGCGGAACGACACCACCGGCGCGCCGATGCGTTCAGCGAGCGCAAGGATTTCCGCGGGAGCGTGCAACGCGCCGCCACCCACCCAGATCATCGGCGCTCTTGCACTGGCAATCAGCTTCGCCAGCGCGGCGATCTTTTCCAGGTCGGGCGTCGGAAACGGATGCAAGGGCAGCGTGTCATGCGGCGTCACCTCGGCTGTGGCCGAGAACTGGTCCCACGGCATTTCCAGCGCGACCGGACTGCGGCGGCCCGACTGCATTTCCTGGAAAGCGCGCGCGACGAGATAGGGTGCCTGCGAGGGGTGCTCGATGCGCTCGGCCCATTTTAGCAGGCTGCGCAAGGTGGCAAGCTGATCGGGCAATTCGTGCAGCGAGCCGCGCAGCCGGCCGATCATCGGGCTGGGCACCTGGCCGGTGAGGCACAGCACCGGCGCATTCAAACCCCAGGCAGTGGCGAGCGCGGCGCTGGTGTTCAACACGCCCGGCCCCGGCACCACCGCATAGGCGGACGGCCGTCCGGTCGCGCAGGCATAGCCGAGCGCCATATAGGCGGTGGTCTGTTCATGCCGTGCGTTGATCAGCCGCAACTGGTTGGACGCGCGCGCGAAGGCGTCGAACAGGCCGTAGACCTGCACGCCTGGCAGGCCGAACACCGTGTCGATGCCGTGCCGCAACAGGCCGTCGACGATCGCTTCTCCACCGGTCATGCGTGGCATGCTATCAGTTCCCCTCTCTCGCGCTGTGGGAGAGGGTAGGGTGAGGGACGAGGGATAGGCAAATGCTCGCACTGGTCAACACGCCCAACGGCTCAGCGCCGGTCGAACTCCGGCAGGTGCCGGAGCCTGTACCTGGCCCGCGCGATGCGCTCGTTGCGGTGCACGCCTTCTCGCTCAATCGCGGCGAGTTGCGGTCGTTCCGCAACAACGAAGAAGGCTGGATACCCGGCCAGGACGTCAGCGGCATCGTGTTGCAGCAGGCATCGGATGGCAGCGGGCCTTCGGGCGGCGCGCACGTCGTTGCATTGACGGACGAATTCGGCTGGGCGGAACGTGTCGCCGTGCCGGCGCATCGCATGGCGGTGCTGCCCGACTCTGTCAGCTTCGTCGCCGCTGCGTCGCTGCCGGTCGCCGGCCTCACCGCCCTGCGCACGTTGCGGCACGGCGCGCCACTGCTCGGCAAGCGCGTGCTGATCACCGGTGCGGCCGGCGGCGTCGGCCATCTCGCGGTGCAACTCGCTGCGCGGTCCGGTGCGCGGGTCACGGCGGTGGTCGGACGGCCGGAACGTGCCGCGGGCATGCAGGAACTGGGCGCGGCCGAGGTGGTCGTCGGCATCGATCGGGCCCAAGGCCGCTTCGGGCTGATTCTGGAATCCGCTGGTGGCGCCTCGCTGGCGACGGCGCTGCGCCTGGTGGAGGCGAAGGGTGTGGTTGTGGTCTACGGCAATTCCTCCGGCGAGCCGACGACGGTCGGCTTCGCCGATTTCCGCGGCGGGCAGAACGCGCGATTGCAGAGCTTCTTCTATTTCACCTCCGGACCGGAAGAACAATTCGCACCGGACCTGGCATTGCTGGTGTCGCTGGTGGCCGATAAGTCGCTGACACCGCAGACCGGACCGGAACGAAGCTGGCGCGAGATTGCCCAGGTTGCCGAGCAATTGCGCGACCGGCGGATCGGCGGGAAGGCGGTGTTTCGCGTCGAGCCGTGAGCTACGCTGCCGGCGTCAGCTCCTGATGCACCACGCCGAGCAAACGTGCCTGCAATCCGGGGTCGGCCTCCAGGGCCTTGGCGCTGCCCTGGTAGGCGACGCGGCCGTTCACCAATACATAGGCGCGATCGACGATCGGCAGCACCGTCTCGGCATGGTGCTCGACGATGATCATGCTGACGCGGCCGCGCAGCCGCACCAGCGCGTCCATCACTTCCTTCACGACAGCCGGGGCCAATCCTTCGAATGGTTCGTCGAGCAATATCAGGCGTGCGGGCACCACCAGCGCGCGGGCTATGGCCAGCATCTGGCGTTCGCCGCCTGACAGGCTCTCGGCTTTCGACCGTTGCAGGATGCGCAACTTGGGAAACAGCGTGAAGACCTCCTCCAGCGAGGTGCCGCCGGGGCGCGCCGCGATGCGCAGGTTGTCGAGCGTCGTCAGGTTGGGAAACAGCCGGCGGCCTTCCGGCACCAGCGAGATGCCGCGCTGGTTGATCGCATAGGTGGGCGCATTGGTGATGTCGGTGCCGTCCAGGATGATGCGCCCGGCGCCGGTGCGCACTGTTCCGGTGATGGCGCGCAGGGTCGTTGTCTTACCGACACCGTTCCGGCCGAGCAATGCGACCGCCTCGCCTGCGTGCACGACAAGGTCGATGTCTTCCAGTACCACGCTGCCGGCATAGCCGGCGCGCAGATGCTCGATCTGGAGGATCGGCTTGTGCCCGGCAGCCTCGCGCGATTCGGCATCGGACGGCGGTGCCGGTGCGATGATGCGCTCGGCGCCGAGATAGGCCGTGACCACATCCGGGTTGTTTGCCACCTCCGCCGGATTGCCGTCGGCGATGACGCGGCCCTGGTGCAGCACGGTGATGCGGTCCGACAGGGCCAGCACGCGGTCGATGTCATGCTCGATCAGCAGCACGGCATGGGTTTCCGCGAGCCGGCGGATCAGCCTGCCAACCACTTCGCGATCGGCTTCCGCCAGCCCGGCCAGAGGCTCGTCGAGCAGCAGCAGACGGGCGTCGGTCGCGAGCGAAATCGCGATCTCCAGCAGGCGCTGCTCGCCGTGCGACAGGTTGGCGCAGGGTTCGGCGGCGCGATCGGCAAGTCCCACAGCGTCCAGCAGCGACCAGGTGCGTGCGTTGATGTCGTGCATCGCGTAGGCGTCGTGCCACAGGTGCAGGCTGCGCTGGTCCTGCGCCTGCACCGCAACACGCACATTCTCGAATGCGGTCAGCGTGCGGAACACGCTAAGGATCTGGAACGATCGGCTGAGGCCGAGGCGAATCCGCCGATGCACCGGCATGCGGGTAATGTCGCGATCGGCGAACGTAACGCTGCCGGCATCCGCGCGCAGCAGGCCGGTGAGCAGATTGAAGAACGTGGTCTTACCGGCGCCGTTGGGGCCGATGAGGCTGTGCAGTCGATAGGGATGCACATCGAGATAAATATCCGCCGCCACCACCAGCGAGCCAAAACGCTTGTGCAGGCCACGCACTGTCAGGATCGGTCGGTCGGCATCCAACGTCGCGCCACCGCCGTGGAAGGGCTCGATCCGCTCCGGGCGCGGTGGAACGCCGCGACGGGTCAGTGTCCAGTCGTTGCGGCCAAGCAAGCGGAAGGCCAGGCCGTGGATACCTTCCGGCGAGGCGAGCGCGAACAGTATCACGATGGGCGCGAACAGCAGCCACCAGCTTTCGGTGATCGCCGAAAGCCGATCCTGCAACATAATAAACGCGATGGCGCCCCAGAGCGGGCCGAGGAAATGGTGCACGCCGCCCAGTACGGTCATCAGCAGCGCGTCGCCGGCGTGCTGCCAGCCCAGGTTATCGGCATAGGCGCCGCGCAGCATGCAGGCGAGCAGCGCGCCGGCGTAGCCGACCACGCCGCCCATGATGACGAACGCCTTGAACTTGATCAGGAACGTATCGTAGCCGAGACTCCGCACCCGCTGCTCGTTGTCGCGCAGTGCCTGTAGCACGCGGCCGAACGGGGCGTGCGCGATACGCCACAGCAATCCCATGGCAAGAACGACTGTGACGACCGCGAACACGTGGAATTCCCAGTCTGTCACCAGCAATGGGCGCGGCACGCCTTGCAGCCCGTTCTCGCCGCCCGTGAGGTCGGTCCATTTATAGGCGATCTCGAAGGCAATCTGGGAAAATGCCAGGGTCAGCAGGGAGAAATACAAACCGCGCCGGCGCAGGATGATTAGCGCGATGGCCGCCGCGAGCACCAGCGAGAACAGCACGGCGAACACCAATGCCTCGATCTCGTTGCCGAGGAACCGGAGCATCGAGATCGCCACCGCGTAGCTGGCGCAGCCGAAGAACACCGAGGCGCCGAACGGCACCAGCCCGGTGTAACCCACCAGCAGATTCACCCCGGCGCCATACAGCGTGTAGATGGCGATCTGCGTGATCAGGCTGACCGGTGCACCGATCGCGTGCCACGCCACGGTCAGCCCGACCAGGACGACGAACACCCAAGGAACGGGATTGCGCCACGCGGCGGTCATTCGAACCGCTCCCACCGCTCGCCGAGCAAACCGCGTGGGCGCAACAGCAGGATCACGGCCATGAAGACGTACATCACGGCGTTTGCGGCATCCGGCTGGAACTGGATGGTGAGTGCCGTCACCACCCCGACCAGCAGGCCGGCGATCACCGCGCCGGCGAAGGAGCCGAGCCCGCCGATCACCACGACAACGAAGGCGGGCATGATGGCGTTTTCCGACATCGACGGGATGACTGTCCACAATGGCGCGGCCAGCACGCCGGCGATTCCGGCCAGCGCGCAGCCGAGACCGAACACGGCGGTGAGCACGCGCGGCAGCCTGATGCCCAACAACCCGACCATCTCGGGATCACGTGAGGCGGCACGCAGGATGCGGCCGAACGGTGTGAATTGCAGGAAGGCCCACAGGCCGACCAGCAATGCCATCGTGACGAGGAAAACCGTAAGCCGATACTTGGTGATCAGCAGCGGCCCCCAGAGATAGATGCCGGAAAGGAACGGCGGCTGATTGAACGGCTGGCCGATGCCGCCGTAGATCAATCGCAGCAGCGCCTCGATCATCAAGGCGAGCGCGAAGGTGACGATCAGGCTGATCAACGGCTCCTTGTCGTACAACCGATGGATCAGCGTGCGTTCCACGGCCATGCCGACCACGCCGACCAGCAGCGGCGCCAACAGCACTGCCGGCCAGCCGAAATATTGGTACAGCGTGAGCGCAAAGTAGGCGCCGAGCGCGAAGAAGCTGCCATGGGCAAAGTTCACAATGCCCAGCAGGCCGAAGATGATGGACAGGCCGATGGCGATGAGCACGTAGAGGCCACCGAGCACCAGCCCGGTGGCCACCTGCGAAAGAATCACGTCCAGCATTGCGAATGCCCGGGCCGTGCCGTCAGGTCATGTGACAGCCGTTTGCTTCCGGCGAGCCGAACACCGTTTCGAGATCGGCGACGTTCTCCGGCACCACGCCCTTGACGTCGAAATAGTCCCATTTGTCGGTGATCTTCGGCTTCACCTGCACCACCAGGTTGCGCAGCAGCATCTGGTGGTCGCCTTTGCGCCAGTAGTACGGGTTGGCGGCGGAACCACCCTTCCAGCTTTCCAGCCCCTTGATGATCGCTTCGGGCTCGGTGGATTTCGCCAGTTCGATCGATTCGAACAACGACTTGGCGGCGATCCAGCCCATCCACGCCTTGTCGGCCGCGGGCTTGCCGTATTTCTTCTGATATTCCGCCGCCATCGCCTTCTCGTCCGGCGGATTGTTCGGGTTGTTGTACCACCAAAGCGAGGTGTACAGGCCGGCCGCCGCCTCCTGCCCCACCGCCCAGATGTCGGTGTCGCCGATGGCGATTTCGCAGATGGGAATCGTGCCCTTCATCCCCATCTCGTTCCACTGCTTCAGGAAGGTCGAGAGATCGCCCGCCGGCACGCCGCCCAGGATCATGTCGGGCTTGGCCTGGCGGATCTTCAGAATGAACGAGCTGTAGTCCGGCGTATTCAGCGGCACGCTGTCGTCACCCACGATCGTGCCGCCGGCCTTGGCGAGAATGTCCTTGAAGGACTTGGCGATATCCTGGCCGAACGCGTAGTTGGCCGTGATGAAGTACCACTTCTTGCCGTAGCCCATGATATACGGCGCGAACATCGCCGCTTGCACCGCCACCGGTGTGTTCAGCCGAAACGTGTAATGATTGCAGTTTGCACCGCTCATCGCGGTTGCGGCGGCGTTGTTGCAGACGAACGGAACCTTCAGTTGCGCCGCGGTGGCCTGCTCCGCCAGGGCGTTGGAACTGAGCGAGCCGCCGAGGATGGCGACCACTTTGTTTTCCTGCACCAGGCGCTGCATGTTCTGCTGCGAGCCCTGCGGTGAAGGTTCGTCCAGCCACACCAGCTCGGCCGGCTGCCCCATGATCTTGTTGCCACGCTCTTCCAGCGCGAGGTAGGTGCCGTTCGCCAGGTATTCGGTCTGTGCGGCGATGTCGCCGGTCTTGGCGAGCAGCAGGCCGATCTTGATCGGCTCCGCCGCGGCTGCATTGCCGATGAACGGGCGTGCCAAGGGTGCGGCGGTGGCCAGCGATGCGGCCGCCAGTAAGGCGCGCCGGCGGGGCAGCACAAGGCTCGATTTCGGTTCAGTCATGCATATCCTCCCTTGGGGTGGCAGCCGATGCGGTTGCCGTGCCGATTGTTGCTGGTGGCTGCGTGCGCCTTACCGCGACCGTGCTACGCAAGCAACCCGGTCAAGCGCGATTCCGGCCGGCGCTGCGCCTGTGTCGCCATGCGCACAGGCGCGTTGACGGCACCGTACTGGCGATAGTTGCCGCAGCGCTCGACGATCTCGAAAAAGAACCGATCGTCAAAGGTGTCAGTGTAGGCATGCAGGAATTCACCGTCCTCGTCCTGATCGTAGAGCAGGTTGGCACGCTGAAGCTGCGCCAGCCGCGCGTCATCCAGCCCCCATTTGGCGGCGAGATCTTCGTAGTAATTGGCGGGAATTGGCAGGATCTGCGCGCCGCGCGCCGTCAGTTGCTCCAGCGTATGCAGGATGTTGCTGGTGGCGAACGCGATGTGGTGCACGCCGGCGCCGGCGAAGGTGGTAACGAACCGCCCGGTGGCGGTCTGCCGGCTTTCCGAAATGTTCAGCGGCAGGCGGATGCTGCCTTCCGGACTGACCATGGTCCGGCTGCGCACCAGACCGTACGGGTCTGGGATCTCCCAAAGCTGCTGCGGGATGAAGCCGAACACGGCGCGGTAGAACAGGACGAAGTTGTCCATGCGGCCGACCGGCAGCGCCTGTGCGATGTGGTCCACGTTGTCGAGCAGCAGCGGGGGTGGTTCCTTGGGAAACAGGCGGAAATCGTCCTGGTAGATGCTGCGGCCCGAGGGATCCGGCTGCACCAGATAGACCAGCGTGCCGTCGGGCGCGCGCACCGCCGGGATACGGCGCTCGCCGGTGCCGACGCGTTCGCGCCACTCCGGACAGAGCAGCACTTCGGCGCGCCGAACCGCGCGCGCCGCATCGTCCACCCGCAATGCGATGGCGCACACCGATGACCCGTGCATCTGGAAATGTTCCGCGGCGGCACTGTCCTGCTCGGTGTTCAGCACGAGGTTGATGTGTCCCTGGCGGAACAGGTCCACCGATTTGGAACGGTGGCGACCGGCGTAATGGAATCCCAGGTTGCGCAGGGTTTCGCCGAGCCGCCGGGCGGCTTCCTCGTCCACGGCAAACTCGATGAACTCCACACCGTCGAACAGTGGTGGCGGGGGCAGGACGGTATGACCGGCCTCGCTTTCCACCAGGCGCAGGGAGCGCAAGCCGTCACGCGCCATCAGGCGTGCCGGGGCGGCGCGAAAGTCATCGTTGAAGATCTCGAGCGAGAGCGGGCCGCGATAGCCGCATGCCAAGACCGCACGCAGGAATGCAGCCACTGGCAGGTAGCCCTGGCCCGGAAAGTTGCGGAAGTGGCGGCTCCAGGACAGCACATCCATCGACAATTCGGGTGCGTCGGCGAGCTGTACAAAGAACAGCTTGTCAGCCGGCAGCGCAGCGATGCCGGACGGGTCATCGCCGAGCGCCAAGGTGTGAAAGCTGTCCACGATCAGGCCCAGCGCGGGATGACCGGCGGTTTCGACGATGTTCCAGGCCTGGCGCCATCGCTTGACATGTCGGCCCCAGGCCAACGCCTCGTAGCCGACGCGCAGGCCACGACGGCGGGCTTGCTCTGCCATTTCCGTAAGGTCGGCGGCGGCGCGGTGCGGATCATCGATCGTGGCGGGATTTACGTTGCTGCAAACCAGCAGCAGATCGGTGCCGAGCGCCTGCATCACGTCGAACTTGCGTTCGGCGCGGTCGAGGTTGCGGCGGCGCTGCGGCTCGGGCATCGCTTCGAAGTCGCGAAACGGCTGGAAGATGGTGATGGTCAGGCCGAGTCCGTCGGCGATCGCGCGCACGTCTTCGGGCGAGCCGTCGTAGGTGAGCAGATCGTTTTCGAAGATTTCGACGCCGTCGAAGCCGATCGAGGCGGCGGCCTCCAGCTTTTCCGGCAGGGTGCCGCTGAGGGAGACCGTGGCGATCGATTTCGGCAGGGCGGGGAGCGTGCTCATCCGCGCGGCGGTCTCCTCGGTTGCTGTGCCTCGGTGGCGCCGCCCTGGGGGCGGCGTTGGGCCGGTTGACATGCATTAACTAGTTAGTTAATAGCCGCACGAACACACCGGTTCAAGACAAAAGACAGAACCGCCACGGCGCAGGTGCCCCGACGGTCCGGCGGGTTGCGGGGCTGGAAAGGGTCGGCATCGTTGAGCTTCGCCAGGCAACCGAGCGTCCTTCTCGGGCTGATCGGTGCACACCTCCAGGCCTCGCTCACCCCGGCCATGCACGAAATGGAGGGCCAGGCGCAGGGGTTGCGCGCGATCTACAAGCTGATCGACCTGGAGACGCTTGGGCTGACCGAGGACGCACTGCCGGACCTGCTGACGGCGGCTGAACGGATGGGCTTCACCGGGCTCAATATCACGTATCCTTGCAAGCAGACGGTGCTGCCTCTGCTGCACGAGATCTCGCCCGACGCGCAGGCGCTCGGCGCCGTCAATACGGTGCTGTTGCGGGGCGGCAGACGGATCGGCCACAACACCGATTGGTGGGGGTTCGCGGAAAACTTCCGTCGTGGGCTGCCGGATGTGGCGCTCCGCCGTGTCGTGCAGTTCGGTGCAGGGGGCGCCGGCGCGGCGGTTGCCCGGGCGGCACTGACGTTGGGGGTGCAACGATTGGCGATCTTCGATGTCGATGCCGAGCGCGCCAGCGCATTGGCAGCGCGTCTTGGTACCCAGTTCGGCGCCGCCCAGGTGGTGGTGGGGACAGACATGGCGGCGGACGTTGCAGCGGCAGATGGCATGATCAACGCGACTCCCGTCGGGATGGCGAGCCATCCAGGTCTGCCGCTGCCGGTGGAATTGCTGCGCCCGGCCCTGTGGGTTGCGGAGATCGTCTATTTCCCTCTGGAGACCGCCTTGCTGCGCGCCGCGAGAGCCATTGGCTGCCGAACCTTGGACGGTGGCGGCATGGCGGTGTTCCAGGCGGTGAAGGCGTTCCAACTGTTCACCGGCATCACGCCGGATGCGGAGCGGATGCGGCGTTGTTTCGCGGCGATGACAAGCGGGGATGGCACAACCTGATGTTGCGCAGCGGCGTTCGCTCGATGCGCTGCTAGGGTCGGTTGCGTCCGCCTGATCCCATCCGATGCAACGCCGCGGTCACGGAGTTGCAGGAATCCGCAGCCGATTCCAGCAGACCAACGATCGCGTCGCAGATCAGCCGCTTGTGCTTCTTGCGCTGTTCCGGCGCGGTAAAGTCGCAGCCGAACAAGGCACCAAACGTGTGTCGGTTGGAGACGCGAAAGAAGCAGAACGCACTGATCATCATGTGCAGGTCGACCGGATCGATATCCGAGCGGAACACGCCTTCGCGCCGGCCGCGTTGCAGTATGCCGTCCAACCGCTGAATCACGCTCATGTTCAGGCTGCGCAACCGTTCCGACTGGGCGAGGTGTTTGCCATTATGGATGTTCTCGATACTCACCAGCCGGATGAAATCGGGATGCGTCTCCTGGTAGTCGAAGGTGAACTCAATGATGCGCCGCACCGCGTCGGATGGCGTCAGGCTATCGAGGTCAAGTTCCTGCTCCACACTGCGTATATCGCGATAGACCTGTTCCAGCGTGGCCAGATACAGGCCTTCCTTGCTACCGAAATAATAGTAGATCATCCGCTTGTTGGTGCGCATCCGCGCGGCGATCGTGTCGACGCGCGCGCCACTCAGGCCGTTTTCGGCGAATTCCTGCCGGGCAGCCGCAAGGATCTCCCGGCGGGTCCGATCCGCATCGGGTTTGCGTGATCGCCCGGCAGGCGCTGCGTCCTCCGGTGGTTGCGTCGGCGGCACTGGCGCGGTTCCCCTGCACGGTTGGGAGGGGGTCACCCTAGCACGGATTAACGCACCAGATAGTTAATGAACGAGCCCATTAACCAGTTAGTTAAACCGCCAGGTAGCCGCCATCGACGTAAAGCTCCGCCCCGGTGATATACGACGCCTCGTCCGACGCCAGGAACAGGATCGCGTTCGCCACCTCGTCCACCTCGCCGGCGCGGCGCAGCGGCACCCCTTGCAGCATCTTGGCCCGCACCGCGGGATCGGCGGTGGCACCCGACGTGCGCATCGGCGGCATCAGCCCCGGATGCACCGAATTGGCGCGAATCCCGTCGCGGCCGAACTGCACCGCGGTCGATTTGGTCAACGTGCGCACCGCGCCCTTCGACGCGTTGTAGCCCATGTGCGTCATCGTTTGCCCGGTATTGCCGGAGATCGACGAGAGATTGACGATCGCTCCGCCGCCGGTCTTCTGCATCTCCAGCACGGCGTATTTCGTGCCAAGAAAGACGCCGCGCGCGTTCACCTGCATCAAGCGGTCCCAGGCGTCGGTGTCCAGCATGTCGGTCACGGCGCTGCCGCTGATGCCGGCATTGTTCACCAGGATGTCCAGCCTGCCGAATTTCGCCACCGTCGCGGCCATTACGGACTGCCAGCTTGCCCCGTCGGTGACGTCGAGGCGCATGAACTCTGCGGCGCCGTTGGCGCGCGTAATATCGGACGCGACCTTCTGCCCATCCTCCTCCAGCATGTCGGCGACCACGACCTTGGCGCCCTCCTTGGCGAAGCGCCGCGCTGTCGCCGCCCCCATGCCGGAGGCCGCCCCGCTGATGATCGCCACCTTGTCTTGCAAACGCATGGTTGGTTGCCTCCCCGGTCAGACCCGGTCGCAAACCTGCCACGGCGCGGCACGGCTTGGCTATCTCCGCTGAACCGGGCACGATGTGGTGACGTTGCAGCGGAGTACGCACCAATGGCCCATCGCGGCTTGAAATTCGGTATTTTCCTCGCCCCGTTTCACCGCGTCGGCGAAAATCCCACGCTGGCCATTGCCCGCGATGTGGAATTGCTCGAGTGGCTCGACTGGCTCGGCTACGACGAAGCCTGGATCGGCGAGCACCACTCGGCGGGCTGGGAGTTGATTGCCCTGCCGGAACTGATCATCGCCGCCGCTGCAGAACGCACGAAGCACATCAGGCTTGGCACCGGCGTAACCAGCCTGCCCTATCACCATCCGTTCATGGTGGCGCAGCGTTTCGTGCAGCTCGACCACATGACGCGCGGCCGCGCGATGATGGGATGCGGCCCGGGCGCGTTGACCTCGGACGCCTACATGCTCGGTATCGAACCCAGCACACAGCGGCCGCGCATGCTGGAGGCGATGGACGCCATCATGCGCCTGCTGAAATGTGAAGAGCCGGTCACGATGAAGACCGACTGGTTCGAAATGCGCGATGCGCGGCTGCACCTGCGTCCCTATACCGATCCGCATTTCGAGATCGCGGTGGCCAGCACGATCACGCCCTTCGGCATGATCGCTGCCGGGACCCATGGCGTCGGCGTGCTGTCGATCGGCGCCGGACTGCCGGGCGGGCCGGAGGCACTGGGAAGCCAATGGAAGATCGCCGAAGAGGCCGCCGCGAAGAACGGCAAGACGATGGACCGCAAGAACTGGCGCGTTGTTGTCAATGCGCACATTGCCGAGGACGATGAGCAAGCGCTCGCCGAAGTGAATAAGGGCGAGCGGGTGGAGACGATGACGTATTTCGAGGATACGCTCGGCCGCCCGCCGGGTCGCGCCGACGATCCGCTGCGCGACGGCGTGAAGATGGGCACCACGCTGGTCGGCTCGCCGGAGACTGTCGTGAAGGGCATTCAGAGATTGCAAGAGTACAGCCAGGGCGGTTTCGGCGGCATCCTGTTCCGCGCGCATGAATGGGCGAACCGAGAGCAGACGCGGCGTAGTTTTGAACTGTTCGCGCGGTACGTGATGCCGGTGTTCCAGGGCTCGCTGGATCCGATCGTCGGTTCCAACACCTGGGCGCGAGAGAACCGCAAGCAGGTGTTCGGCCCGACCGCCGAGGCGGTGAAGCGTGCGTTCACCGATTTCGGGCATGCCGTGCCGGAGGATTATCGCCAGCGCACGCTCGGCGGCCGCGACTTCGATCCGCCGCGCTAGGTTTAGTAAGGCCTGTCTCGCGAGAACAGGCGAGGCCGAGGCGCGCAACGACGAGGGTGAGGGTGCAGCGGGGCGACCCGATCACCCTCACCCTCTGCGCTAACGCGCCTCGACCTCTCCCACTTCGTGGGCGAGGTTTAGAAACAACGCCCCCGCGACGCCGGGCGCGCAGGCCAAAATCGGATTGCCGGTGGTTGGTCCGTCACCTTCCAGGAACGGACTGACCGCGGCGCCGGCCTCGGCCAGAAGCACAAGCGCCGCGGCTACGTCCCACAGGTTGATGTGCAACTCGACATAGGCGTCGGTGCGTCCGGCTGCGACATCGGCCAGGCCTAGCGTGCCGGAGCCGCCGAGCCGCAATGTTGCGCCCTGCGCCAGCAATTTTTCGGATAGTGTCAGAAAGTCTTGGTTGGGCCGCCGGCGCGACCAGCCAACCTCGATGACGGCGCGATCCAGCGCGGTGGTCTCGGCCGCGTGGATCGATGTGCCGTTCAGCATCGCGCCGCCGGCCAGGCGTGCGACATAGGTCTCCCGCAATGCCGGCGCGACAATGACGCCGATCAGCGGCGTGCGGTCTTCCAGGCAGGCCAGGGAAACGCAGAAGCGTCGTGAGCCGCGCATGTAGTTTGCCGTGCCGTCGATCGGATCCACGACCCAACGAAGGCTGCCGCCGCGCGCGACGCCGCCTTCTTCGCCCTGGAACCCGTCTGAAGGAAAGGCCGCTGCCAGGCGTTCGGAAATGAAGCGTTCGACAGCGCCGTCGGCTTCGGTCAGCCAATCCTGCGGGCCCTTTAGCGTCGCCGTGGTGGCGGCGCACATCTGCATCGCCAGCGCGCCGGCTTCAGTCGCCAGCGTCACCGCGGTTTCGAAACGTCCCTGCAAGGCTCTCATCTGATCCCCGCGCGCATGAAGCTTTGCACGAATTGGCGTTGAAACAGCAAAAAGGCAACCAGCAATGGCGCGCTGGTCATCAGGGTTGCCGCGGTCACGATCGACCAGTCGATGCCCTGGTCGGTGGTGGCGAAGACCGACAATCCCACGGTCAGCGGCCGCGTGGTGACCGAGTTGGTGATGATCAGCGGCCAGAGGAAGTTGTTCCAATGGTAGCTCACCGAGACGAGTCCATAGGCGATGTAGGTCGGTTTCGCCAACGGTACATAGACGCGCCACAATCGCGCCAGCACACCGCAGCCTTCCAGCCGTGCGGCGTCGTCCAACGGTTGCGGAATGGTCAGGAATGTCTGCCGCAGCAGGAAGATGCCGAAGGCCGAGCCGAGATAGGGCAGGGCGATACCAACAATCGTGTCCACCAGGTGCAATTGCACCAGGGTGCGATAGTTCTCCACCAGCAGGACGTCCGGCATGACCATCAATTGCAGCAGCACCAAGGCAAACAGCAGGTCGCGCCCGGGAAATGTCAGGCGTGCGAAGGCAAAGGCTGCCAGCGTGCACAGCACGAACTGCGCCCCCAGGATCAGCGTCACCAGCATTACGGTGTTGACCAGGTAGCGCGCGAACGGCGCCGCCTGCCAGGCTGTTACGAGGTTCTTCAGCGTCAGGGGCGCGAACAGATCGAAGCGCGTTGCATACGCGGCGGGATGGAACGCGGTCCATACCGCATAGAGCAAGGGCAGCAGCCACAGGATGCCGAGCATCCAGGCACCGATGGTTTCCAGCGCTCGGCCGAGGCGATTGTGGTCGGCGACCATCATCGGTAGTGCACCCGCCGGCCGAGCACGCCGAATTGCAGCCATGCGGTCAGGGCGAGGATGGCCAGAAGCACGATAGTCAGTGTCGCCGCGGTGGCGGTGTCCCAGAAGCGGAAGCCGGTTTCGTAGATGTAGTATAACAGCAGCGTGGTTGCGTTGTCCGGTCCGCCGCGCGTCATCACCACGATGTGGTCGATCACGCGAAACGCGTTGATCACCGCGTTGACCAGGACGAACAGCGTGGTCGGCATCAACAGCGGCAGCGTGACCCGGCGGAAATAGTTCCAGCGTGAGGACCCTTCCAACGCGGCGGCCTCGCGCAAGTCGGTCGGCATGGTCTGCAATGCCGCGAGGTAGAAGATCATGAAAAAGCCGGCCTCTTTCCACACCGCGACGGCGATCATTGCCGGCAGGGCAGTGGCGGCGTCGCCTAGCCAGTTGTGCCGCCCGCCACCGAACCAGCCGAGAACCTGGTCGAACAACCCGTAATCCGGCGTGTAGAAAAACAGCCAGATATTGGCGACGGCGATCATCGGCAGCATGGTGGGCAGGAAATACGCGAGGCGCAGCGCGGAGCGACCGGGCAGCGCGCCGTTCACCGCCAGGGCCATCAGCAATGCCAGCACGATCGAGGCCGGTATCGTTGCGGCGGCGTAAATCGCGTTGTTGCGCAGGGCCTGCCAGAAGACCGGATCGTCGCGCAGGTCGGTATAGTTGTCGAAACCAACAAACGGCGCCGGGTGCCCGCCATGTGGCGTTGCGTACAGACTGTCGATCAGGGTTTCGATCGCCGGCCAATGGGTGAACGCCACCAGCAAGACCAGCGCGGGCAGCAGCAGCAGATAGGCGTGGATGGTTTCACGGCGCATGGGTCAGGTCGCCGCCCGGCGTGCCATCACGCTCGCTTATAGGGCCGCAGGATGCGGTCGGTTTCGCCTTGGGCGTCGGACATCGCTTGCGCCGGTGTCATGCTGCCGTTCAGGCACGCCTGGATGTTGTCGGTCAGCGTCTTGTAGACGCGCTGGTTTTCGTGCACCGACAGTTCGCCGGTCGCCACCGGAAGGAAGGTGCGCGCCACGTTGGCTGCGGGGAATTTCGCGATGTATTCCTTCAATGCCGGCGTTTCATAAGCAGCCGGGGAGGTGGCGATATAGCCCGTGCGAATCGACCAGTCCGCGGCCCGTTCCGGCGCGCTGATCCAGCGTGCGAAGCGCAACGCGGCCTGCCGTTCTGCCGGGGTTGCGCTGTGGAAGAAGTAGATGTTGCCGCCACCCACCACGGTGTGTGGCGAATTCTTGCCGGCCAAGCCGGCGACGCCGAACGGGAACTGCGCCTTGTCGCGCAGATTGGTCAAGTTTCCCGTGGTATGCTGGATAATGGCCGCGTTGCCTTCCAGAAAGTCGGGCGATAACTGCGACCAATTGGATACGCCGTCCGGCGCGGCGTGATGCGTTTCCGCCAGGCTGCGCCAGAACGCCATCGCCTCGATCGTCTTCGGCTGATTGAAATAAACCTCGGTCCCCGCGTCGTTCATCAGCCGCTGCTCTGCCTGGTTGGCGAGTGCGCCGAAGGTCCATTGTGCGTTGCCGAGATCGCCCGCCATCTTGATGCCCCAGCGCGTCACCTTGCCCGATGCGTCGCGCTTCACCAGCTTCGCCGCGGTGTCGGCCAGCGCGGCCCAGGTGGTGGGAAACCTGTCGGGGTCCAGACCGGACTCCTGGAACGCCGCCTTGCTGTAATAGAACACGGCGGTGGAGCGTTGGAACGGCACCGACCAGGTCTTTCCGTCGGCATGGCTGTTGGCCATGAACGCTGGATAGAATCCGTTCAGCCAGGTGCGCGCGTCGGGATCCAGACCGATGTCATCGAGCGACACCAGGATGTCCTGGTCCTGCAAGCTGTGCATTTCGGCTGCGAGCAGGACGGCGAATTGCGGGCCGGTGCCGCCGCGGATCGCGGTGACCGCCTTGATCATGGTCTGGCTGTAGTCGCCGGCATACACCGCGTCGACCGCGACGCCGGTCTCCTGCTGGTAGGCCTTGCAATATCCGTCGATGATCGCAGCCAGCGGGCCGCCGACTGCGACGGGGTAATAGAAGGTCAGCTGCTGCACCGTCTGGGCGCGCAGGATCGCTGGCGCGGCAAGCAGACTGGCAGACGTGGTCAACAGCGCGCGGCGACGAAGCATGGCGGAACCTCCCCTGAGCTCTGGTTATTTTTGATAGGAGCGCAGCAGCCGCGTCGCGGTGGCCTGCGCTTCCTGTAACGCGGCGTCCGGTGCCTTGCGGCCGGTCAGCGCCGCCTGCAGCGAATCGTTCAGTGCTTGCGTGACGCGCTGATTGTCGTGCGTGGAAAGCTCCGCCACTGCGTATTGCAACTGATCGCGCGCCACCGCGGCGGCCGGAAAATCGGCAACGTATTTTAGCATCGCCGCGGTCTTCCAGGCATCGGCGCGCGTCGCGACATAGCCGGTGTCGATGCCCCACTGTGCCGCGCGCTCCGGGCTGCTGATCCAGCGCAGGAACCGCAGGCACGCCTGGCGTTGCGCTGGACTCGCCGTGCGGAACAAATAGAAATTGCCGCCGCCGGTCGGACTGCCGCGGCGCTGGTCGGCCGGCAGCATGGCCACGCCGAACGGGAACTTCGCGTTGGTGCGGATGTTCGACAGGTTCCCGGTGGTGGTCCAGATCATCGCCACCTTCTGTTCCAGGAAATCTCGTGGTGTGGTGCCCCAATCCACGACCCCGGGCGGATGCGCCCGATATTTCGCACTCAGGTCGATCCAGTAGCGCAATGCCGCCTCGCATGGCGGATCAGCGAAGAAGGTCGCGGTGCCCTCGGCATTGGCGAGCGTGCCGCCCGCCTCGGTTGCCAGCGCCTGGAACAGCCAATAGGGAAATCCGGTGGCGGGAATCTGCACGCCCCACCGCGTCACGTCGCTGCCGTTGCGCTGCGTCAGCTTCGCGGCGAAGTCGGCATGTTCCTGCCAGGTGGCGGGCGCGCGTTCCGGATCCAGTCCGGCCGAGCGGAACGCGTCCTTGTTCCAATACAGCACGATCGTCGAGCGCTGGAACGGCACACCCCAGGTATGGCCTGCGATCTGGCCGTTCTTCAGAAACGCCGGATAAAAGCTTTGCAGCCAGGCGCTGTCGGCAGGATTGTTCGTCAGCGTATCCAACGGCAGAACCAGATTGTCATCGATCAGCGAGAACACGTCGGTGGACAGCAGCACCGCCATCTGCGGCCCGGATTGTGCCTGCAACGCGGTCTGCGCCTTGGTCATCGTGTCCTGGTAGGTGCCGGCGTAGATCGGCGTGACATTGACGTCGGGATTTTCGCGTTGGAAGTCCGCGGCATAGCGGTCGATAATCTTGGTGATCGGACCGCCGACCGCCACCGGAAAATAGAAACTGATTTCGGTCTCTCCAGCGGCCTGCACGATATTCGGCAAGGCAAGTATCGCGGCACTGCCAAGCACGGCGCGACGGGTGACGTGGATCATGCGATGGCTTCCTCTTTCATGACGCGCTCCGCGACGGCCCGGTGGCCGGTGGCAGCGTCGAACACATGCAGCGTCTTGTCGGTTGCGAGGAACACCGGCGCGCCCTCGGCCAGCAGCACATGTCCCGGCAGGCGTGCCAGCAATGTCGCCTCGCCGGCGGCACAGGCCAGAACGGTATCGGCACCGAGATATTCGGCGTGCTTCACCACCGCCGGGATGCCGGACTCCGCCAGGCGCAGGTCCTCCGGCCGTATGCCGCCGATCGCGGCGTCATTCAGTGGCGCCGACAGTGCCGGGCCGGTGGTGCCGCGCAACACCATGGCGTCCTCGCGGCGCTCCAGCGGAAACAGGTTCATCGGGGGCGTACCAATGAAACTTGCGACGAACCGCGTCGCCGGCCGGGCATAAACCTCCGCCGGCGGCGCATCTTGCTCGATGCGGCCGTCGCGCAGCAGCACGATCTGGTCCGCCATGCCCATAGCCTCGGTCTGATCGTGCGTGACGTACAGCATGGTGATGCCAAGTCGCCGTTGCAGCGCCAGGATTTCGCGACGCATGTCGGCGCGAAGCTGCGCATCCAGGTTCGACAGTGGCTCGTCCATCAGGCAGACCGGTGCCTCGGCGACGATGGCGCGGCCGAGCGCCACGCGCTGCTGCTGCCCACCGGACAATTGCGACGGCTTGCGATGCAGCAGCGCACCGATGCCGAGAATTTCCACCGCCCGATCCAGCCGGCGCGTGCGCTCGGCTGGCGGAACGCGCCGCGCCTTCAAGCCGAATACGATGTTTTCGGCGACCGTCAGATGCGGGAACAGGGCGTAGGATTGGAACACCATGGCGACACCGCGCGCGGCTGGCGGCAGGCCGGTCACGTCGCGACCGCCGATTTCCACCCGACCCTCGCTCGCGGTTTCCAGCCCCGCAACGATACGCAGGCATGTGGTCTTGCCGCAGCCCGATGGCCCGAGCAATACGGTGAAGCTGCCGGGGCGGACGTGCAACGAGATGCTGTCGAGTGCGGTCGCGCTTCCCCAATGCCGGCTGACACCGGTCAGCCGGACTTCGGCTCCCGTCAAGGCGGGCTTGGACAAATCGCTACGGGCCATATTCTGCGTTTGGTCTCGACTCGCGGGGCAGTTTGCACATCGGCATGCGCAGCCGGCAAGCGGCGGGGGGAAGGGTGCCGGCGCTGTAGCCGGGCCGACGGCGGCGAGGTGTGGCGTTTGTGTGAAACCCGCAAGCGTGCGGCGTTCACCGCCTGGCAGAGACCAGCCAGCCTGGTTCGGCCGGCGCCGTATAGATCGGGTGCTCCACCGAAAACACCAGGTTGCCGTCGGGCGGAAGCGAGCCGTGTGATGACTCGTCGTTGTCGTAGATATTCTGGGTCATGGCATGGTCCATTCGTTACGCTGTCTTACGCAAGGCGCGACGGAACCATCCGCTGCGGGGCTTACGTCGCCGCGGCATACGCTGTAGCCTGCCCGGCAGCCCAATGGAGGAACGCACAGATGAATGCAAGCAGCGGGGGCCAGGACTGTCTCGCCGGAGTGCGCGTCCTGGACCTGACGCAATTTGAAGCCGGTCCGTCCTGCACCGAGGCGCTGGCCTGGCTCGGCGCCGAAGTGGTGAAGGTGGAGAATCCGCGGAGCGGCGATCCAGGGCGCCAACTCGGTGGCAAGCCCGGCGTCGATGACCCGTATTTCCTGCTGTTCAATGCCAACAAAAAGTCGATCACGGTCAACCTGAAGGATCCGAAAGGCCTGGAACTGGTCAAGGACCTTGCGAAGAAGGCCGACGTGTTCTGCGAGAATTTCGCCCCCGGGGCGATTGAGCGGCTCGGCCTCGGCGCCGACGTGATCCGTGCGCTGAACCCGGCCATCATCTACTGTCAGGTGAAGGGCTTCGGCGAAGGCAGCCCGTATGAGAAAAATCTCGCGTTCGACATGATCGCGCAAGCTTGCGGCGGCACCATGAGCATCACCGGGGAGCGTGATGGCCGGCCGTTGAAGCCCGGTCCGTCACTCGGCGATACCGGCACCGGCATGCTGCTGGCGATCTCCATCCTTGGCGCATTGTATCGGCGCAAGGACACCGGCAAGGGGGAACACCTGCAAGTGGCGATGCAGGATGCGATGCTGCACTATATTCGCATCGCGTTCGCCGCGCAGAACCGCGGCGGGAATGTCCAGGCCGCGGGTCGCGCCGCCGACAGCAGCGTGTCCGGCAGCAATCCGCCGATGGGCACCTTCCCGTGCCAGGGCGGTGGCCTCAACGACTACGTCTACGTGTTTACCAGCCGTGCCAATCCGGAACACTGGCGGCGCCTGTTGGGCGTGATCGGCCGCGAGGACCTGGTCGGCGATGCGCGGTACGATAGTCCGGAGGCGCGCGGCCAGCGTCCCGACGAAGTCAACGCGATGATTGCCGAGTGGACCCGGAAGCACACGAAACACGAGGCGATGCAGATCATCGGCGCGGCCGGGGTGCCCGCCGGCGCGGTGCTCGACACGATGGAGCTGTACAACGACAAGACGTTCGAGAATCGCAACATCATGCAGACCGTGCAGCACCCGAAAAATGGCGCGTTCAAGATGGCGGCCTGGCCGGTGCGTTTCTCCGGCAATCCGCCGCCGGTGAAGCCGGCGCCACTGCTCGGCGAACACACCGGGGACGTGCTGAATCACTGGCTCGGCCTGGGCGATGACGCGGTCGGCAACCTGCGCAACAGCGGCGTGGTTGGCTGAAGACTTTTATCCTTATCGAGGAGAACGGACAGATGGCAGAAATGAATGGCGGCGAGATCATCGCCCGGTGTTTACAAAAGGAAGGCATCAAGGACCTGTTCTACATCATGGGCGGCCCCATGCTGGGAACCGAGGCGGCGTGCATCAAGGAAGGCATCCGCATGATCGATGTCCGCCATGAGCAAGCGGCGGCGTTCATGTGCCAGGCGTATAGCCGGCTGAAGCAGGTGCCCAGCGTGTGCATGGCGGCGTCGGGTCCCGGCGTGACCAACCTGATCACCGGTGTGGCCAACGCGCTGATCGATTGCTGCCCGGTCGTGTCGTTCGGCGGATCGAGCCCGATCAGCCAGTTCGGCCGCCAGGTGTTCCAGGAAATCGACCAGGTCGAGCTGATGCGCGGCTGCAACAAGCACGTCGATCGCTTGCTCAACCTCAAGCGTATTCCGCAGCAGATCAACTTCGCGCTGCAAAAGTCGATCAGCGGCAAGCCGGGCCCGGTCTATGTCGATTGCCCCGGTGACATGCTCTATCAAAAGATCGACGAGAACCTGGTCGATTGGAGCTATGCCGGTCGCCCGATCATGGATTCGCGTCCGCTCGGCGATCCGCGTCAGGTCGCCGCGCTGGTGAAGGCGCTAGGCGAGGCGAAGCAGCCGTTGATCGTGTCCGGCACCGGCGTGATCTGGTCGCGTGCGTGGAACGAGATGCGGGCTTTCGTGGAAGCCGCCGGCATTCCGTTCTACACCACGCCGCAGGGCCGTGGCGTGGTGCCGGACGATCATCCCTGTTCCTACCTGGCGATGCGGTCCTCGGCGTTCCGCGATGCCGACCTGATCATCGTGCTGGGCACGCGGATGAACTACATCATCGGCCATGCCTCGCCGCCGCGCTTCGGACCGAATGCGAAGATCGCGCGCATCGATATCTGCCCGGAGGAAATCTCCTCGGCGGCGCGCTATGTCGATATCCCGCTCGTCGGCGACTGCAAGGCGGTGCTGGAGCAGTTGCTGGATGGGATCAAGGGAAAGGTCAACGCCGACAGCTACAAGGCATGGCGGCAGAAGCTGGCGGAAGGCGAGACGGCAAAGCGCAACAGCGCCGGCGCCAACAAGTATGCCGAGGATGGCGACATCCATCCGGTGCGCATGCTCGAGGAAGTGCGGAACTTCGCCAAGCGTGACTCGATCCTGTGCGTCGATGGGCAGGAGACGCTGAACTATGGCCGCCAGACGATGCCGACATTCGAACCCGGGCATCGTTTGAACTCCGGTCCGTTCGGCACCATGGGCGTCGGCCTGCCGTTCGGCATCGGCGCCAAGGTTGCCTGCCCTGACAAGCAGGTGATCGTGGTGCACGGCGACGGCAGCATGGGCATGAACGCGATGGAGATCGACACCGCGGTGCGGCACAAGATTCCCATCCTGATCGTGATCAGCCTGAACGGCGGCTGGACCGGCGATCCGAAGCGCGAAAAGCCGGGCCGCGATCTGGGTTATGTGCGGTTCGACAAGATGTGCGAGGCGCTGGGCGGGTATGGCGAATACATCACCCGGCCGGAAGATATCCGACCGGCGCTGGAGCGTGGCCAGGCGCAGGTGGATGCGGGCCGGGTGGCGCTGATCAACGTGCGCACCGACTATCGGGCGCGGTTCGCCGGTGCGGCGTTCTCGGACTATTCAACCTGAGCATTTTCTGGCCGTCGCCGCGAGGAAGGTCAGGGGTTTGCCCCTGACCTTCCTGCTGTCTGGCGACTGCACGACTCAGGCTCCGCGACGCGATAACGGCGCGATGCGACGGAGGGATTTTCCATGGCATTGCTGGCAGGCTTCCGCGTGGTGCAACTGGGACCGGGCCTTGCCGCGGCCGTCTGCGGACGGTTGTTTGCCGATGTCGGCGCGGACGTTGCGTGCATCGATGCGGACGACACGACCTCGCTTGCGGCCTATCTCAACCACGGCAAGGCGGGCAGCGGTTCGCCGGGAACCGCGGATTTGATCGTCATTGAAGGGCGCCCGGTTGAACTGCGCGCCCGACGACATGACCCTGACAACCTCCGCGCCCACAATCCCACCGCTGCACTTGTGTTCATCTCGCCGTTTGGTCAGACGGGACCGCAGGCCGATGACCCGGCGACGGACCTGACCTTGTGCTTCGCCAGCGGCATCGCTCGTTTGCTGACCGGACAGGTGGACGATCTCGACGAAGCGCCGGTCCGTCCGGTCGGCCAACAATCCGCATTCATCGGCGGGGTGGCGGCGGCTTGTGCCGGCATGCACGCGGCCATGGCGGGAACGTCAGGCGCAGTGATCGACGTTTCGATTCACGAAGCACTGGCCACGCTGGCGATGACGGAGCTGGCGCGCGCGGGCCTCACCGGCAAGAGCTGGTCGCGCAAGCGCCTGGCCGATGGCAATGGTGCCACGGTCTGCATCTTGCCGGCACGCGACGGTTACGTGGCGATCTCGCCGCGTGAGAGCCATCAATGGGCGGCGTGGCTGGCGGTGATGGGATCGCCCGAGTGGGGTCACGACGCGCGGTTTGTTCATAAGCACGATCGCGTTGCGCATTGGGATGCGCTGCATGCGCTGATGTCGGCATGGAGCAGATTGCATGACAAACAGTGGATCGCCGATGCGGCGCAGCGGGCGCATGTGCCGAGTTTCCCGTTGCGCGAGCCGGCAGAATTGCTTGAGTCGCCGCAGCTTGCGCATCGGCGATTCTATCGCGCGGTGGCGATCGATGGCCGGAACGTTACGGCGCCGGGGCCGCCGTTCGGGCTGACGCTTTTGCCAGCCGGACTCAGCGATGTTGGCGGGCGCGGTGATGCGGGGCAACAGGCGCGCACGCACCCCGCCACGAGGGGGGAGGCGACGGCCGCGTTGCCGTTGGCCGGCGTGCGCGTGCTCGACTTCAGTTGGGTCATCGCGGGGCCGACGACCACGCGTTACCTCGCCGCAATGGGTGCCGAGGTGATCAAGGTCGAGGCGCCCGGTCGCGGCGATCCCGGGCGTGCTTCGGAACTGCACACCGTGCTCGGGCAGGCGAAGCGCGGCATCGTGCTGGACCTCAAGCGACCGGAGGCGGTCGCGATCGCCCATGCGCTGGCGGCAAAATCCGACGTGCTGGTCGAGAACTTCGCGACCGGTGTGATGGATCGGCTGGGCCTGGGCGCCGATGCGTTGCGTGCGGTCAATCCCGGACTGGTGTTCGTTTCGGCATCGGGATTGGGGCGCACCGGGCCGGAGGCGCGCGGCGTCGCGTATGGCACGTTGCTGCAATGCTATGCCGGATTTGCCGGGTTGAACCGCCATCCGGATGTGCCGCCCCGCGTCGGCTTCGCGTGGCTGGATCCGATGTGCGGGCTGATGCTGGCGTTCGTTGCGGCGGCGGCGCTGTGGCAACGACGGCGCGGCGGGGCGGTGGCACGCGTCGATTTCTCGATGATCGAGGCGATGCTTTGGACGATGGCGGAACCGCTGCTGGCGACGCAACTCACGGAACCGCCGAAGCCGGCCGGCAATACGTCCAGCCGCGATGCGCCGCATGGTGTCTGGCGCTGCGCCGGCGACGATGCGTGGATCAGCGTCGCGATCACGAGCGACGAGGCATGGCGCGCGCTCTGCGCGATGGTGCCGGAGTTGGCGACGTCTGCGGGGCTCGGGTTGCGCGAGCGCATGCAGCAGGGCGGGGCGATCGATGCTGCGCTTGCCGTCTGGCTGCGGCCGCAACGTGCGGCAGATGCCGCGGCTGCGTTGGTGGGTGCGGGAATTCCGGCGGCCGCGTTGGCGACATCGCGCGATTTGGTCGTCAGCCCCCATCTGCGCGCTCATGGATTCTGGGACCAGCATGGGGCTGGCGTGCTGCCAGGCTTGCCGTGGCGGGCCAGCTTCGGCCGTCAATCCGGCGCCGCACCGGAATTGGGAGCGGATACCGACAGCGTGCTGATGGACGTGCTTGGGCTGTCCGGCGATGACGTGGCTGCGCTACGCCGGTCCGGTGCGCTTGGGTAGAAAGTCAGATTCACCACAAAGACACAAAGGCACGAAGCTATCGTCCGATACGCACGTCAGGTGCTCATTGTGAAAGTGTCCGTGTCTTTGTGGTGAACCTGATCTTGCTTTGCCGCGTTCAGAACTCCCCGCTGCGATACGCCTCATCCAGGCGCGCGGCGTCCTCGGGCGAGGGCGCTTCCCACGCTTCGCCGCGGCGTCGCAGTGCGCCGGTGAAGTCGGGGGGACGCTTTTCGTTGAAGGCGCGGCGGCCTTCCTCGCCGTCGGTCGTCACCTGGATCAGCAGGTTGTTGATCAGGTTCTGCACGTGCCAGGCCTGGTCGGTCGGCAGGTCGCCGAAGCGCACCACGAACTCCTTCATCATGCGCACCGCCACCGGCGGCAGCTTCACAATGTGGCGGGCCAGCTTCTCCGCCCGTTCCATCAACTGCGCATGCGGCACCACTTCGTTGATCAGGCCGATGCGCAACGCTTCCGCCGCGTCGAACGGCTCATCGGTCAGCAGCATCTTCATCGCATCGATGTAGCGCAGTTGCTTCACCAGCAGCGCGGCACCCGGCCCATGGCCCAGCCAGCCTTGCGAGATCAGGGAGAACTTGAATCGCGCATGCTCCGCACTGGCAATGCGGATGTCGCAGGACGACAGCAGGATGTACAGCCCGGCCCCCGCCGCCCAGCCGTTCACCGCGGCGATCACCGGTTTCCATACCCTGGGATAGTGGTCGCCGAACCGCCCATCCACGCCGGTCTTCTGCCCGTGCACGGTGCCGGCCAGCGGCCAGAAGATGCGCTGCGTGCGCAGATACTCGCGCTCCTCCTCGGTGATGTTCTCGCGCGGTGCCAGGTTGTGACCGCCGCAGAAATGCCGGTCGCCGGCACCGGTCAGGATGGCGCAGCGGATGTCGCGATCCTCCCACAGATCGATCCACGCCGCGGAGATCTCATCGGACGTCGGCTTGTCGAGGATGTTCGCCTTGCCGGGATTGTTCAGGGTGATGTACGCGACGCCGTCGCGCTTGATGTAATCGATGGCCAAGGCGGTGCCCTCCTTCAGCTCAACGGCCGGCCGTGTCGCGCGATGAACTCCGGGAACGCATCCTCCGCCTTCGCCCCCCGTAGCACATGCGTCGTATAATCCTGTTCTTCCGCCCATTGCTGCTCGAGGTTCTTGCCCTTCTGCCGCAGCAGCAGCGCCTTGACGCCCATCACCGCGCCACGATGATTGCCGGCGATCATGCGTGCCAGTTCCATGGTCTTCTCGCGCAGCCGTTCCCGCGGCACCAAATGATTGAGCAGCCCGATGCGATAGGCTTCCTCGGCTTCGACGACGCGCGCGCTGAACAGCAGCTCCTTGGCCATCGGCCAGCCGACCTGGTTGGGCAGCGTCCAGGTGCTGTTGATCCGGCCATACGCCGCCGCAAGGAAACGAAAGCGCGTCGCCTCGCAGCCGACGCGCATGTCGAGCGATGACGCCAGCACCGCCGCGCCGCCATAGGCCAGGCCGTTCATCATGCCGATGGTCGGCTTGGCGCAGGCGCTGATGTCGTAGCTGTTGCGCGGGTTGCGCATCGCGTCCAGTTCCGCCTGGCTATAACGATTGTCGTCCAAGCGTTGCTCGTGGATGTCGCCGCCGGCGGAGAAGGCGCGCTCGCCGGAGCCGGTGATGACGATGCAGCCGATCGCATCGTCGGCCTCGAACGTCTTGACCGCATCGTGCAGCTCATTGGAGAGCTGGCGGTTCATCGAATTGAGCGTGGCGGGGCGATTGAGGGTCACGATCCCCACGCCGTCTTCGGTACCGACCAGGATGTTTTCGTAGGCCATCGTCGCCTCCCCTCGTGCTTTGGCTCGCCGAGTGTATTGTTGAGCGAGGCACGTCGGCAATGGCAGGCCAGGAGGATCGTCATGCTTGCAACCCCAGGATTCCACCATCTGCACCTGAACTCGGTCGATCCCGACGCGGCGATCGCCTGGTACACGCGGCAATTCCCCAGCACGCAGCGCGCCGACTGGTGCGGATTTCCGGCACTGCAATCGCCGAACGATGTGCTGATCCTGTTCGACCAGGTCGATGCGCCGCCGTCCAGCGAACCGCCAAGCGCGATCTGGCATTTCGGCTGGCACGTCACCGATGCGCGTGCGAGTCTGGCAACGTTCAGGTCGCGGCCGGAGGTGACGCTGCTGCCGCTCTACACGACGGACGCCGGCGGCTCCGTGCTGATCAGCAGCGATACCTGGCCGGGGACCGGCGGGGTGCCGGGCCGCACCGCGGCGCAAATCGAGGCAGCGCGGCGCGACGGCATCCAGCCGGCCGGCGGCGGCGGGTTCGTCTACATGGCCGGTCCCGACAACGCGCTGGTCGAGTTCGCCGGGAACTATCCCGTCGAGCGATTCAACCACGTGCATCTCTGGCAGGAAGATCCCTTGTGCGCGCTGCTGTGGTACCAAAAGCACCTCAACGCGCCGGTGCGCGCAGGCGTCGCGGCGGCGCCGGTGACCGAGGCGACCTGCAAGGTGCCGCGTGGAGCGGATCGTTCCTGGCCGGCGCTCAATCGCGAAGGCATGTTCCGTGCGCCGCGGGCCGGTGTCGAATTCGGCGACGTGGTGCTGACCTGGTATCCCAACCAGGGCGCGCAGCCGCTGGCAAGCCCGCGTGGACAGTTGCAGGATCATATCGGACTGAGTGTCAGCGATCTGGACGCCTGGGTGCAGAAGCTGCAAAGCGAGGGCGTGGCGTTCCTGACGCCCACCTATCGGCTCGGCGACACGCGCGCCGTGATGATCGAAGGGCCAAGCAGGGAAGTTCTGGAATTGGTTGAGGTACGCTAGTGTACCGATCCTGACACTCCGATCCCGTCGGCAAGCACTGTCATTGCGAGGAGCGCAGCGACGCAGCAATCCCCCGCCTGACGAGCCGCTCGTGCTTCTTCAGGCAGGAGATTGCTGCGTCGCTGCGCTCCTCGCAATGACACTTGAGGCCGGGCAACCAACGTTAGAGTCAGAACACCAGGGTTCCGGTCCTGGCGGTTCGATCCCTGAACATGCGCCTCGGCCGCTGCAATCCGTCATGCCGACCACCGGGTCAAGCGCCCGGCGGCAGGCTCCGGTCGGCATCCACGACCTTCGTTCGTTCGAAGGGAAAAGTCGTGGATGCCGGTTCGTTGCAAATCCGCTGCCGGCCGATCGAACCCGACTGGCAGCTTAGAGGCTCGGGCGCCAGGCGCAGAGTCTACGTCAGTTGCGGAACTGCGTTCCCTGGACTGGCACCATCGTTTGATCGCGGGCCTGCCAAACGTTTGCCAGTCGCCAGTGGCCGCCCTGGTTCGTCCATTGCGGAGCATCCGCGGGCGTGAGCCTGCAGAGAGTCCAGCCGCTGACATTCCAGATGCCGTGGTTGGGCCTGAACCCAAGGCTCTCGTAAAAGTCGGGTGTCCCTTTGTCGGCTGTCAGCTCCACCATGCCGGACCAGCCACGCTGTTCCGAAAGATTGACAGCGAACTCGATCAGGATATCGCCGACGTTCCGCGCCCCCGGGTGACCGGCCAGGCTATCGATATAAACCAGATTGCGGGTCTTACACTCTTGAAGGTCCACGGACATCATTCCGACCGGCTTACCAGAGTAGATATATGCATAGACCTCGTAGAACGCTTCATTGTCCTCATACTCAAGAACCGCAGCGCGGTCCAGGCCTTTGTCCAGCCGGTTCTGGAACTCCGGAGGCGCGTGTGGCGAACTGAAAGAATTGATTCCGCCGTGCAGCCATCGGGCGCTCATCGGGATTTCGCTCTTCTTAAGCAGGCGGATCGCCGGTGGTGTGACCCAGCCGGTGCTCAGGTTCTGTTCTCCGAGATCGAGCGTCAGATTCGCGTGACCCGACATGCTTACCTCCCCGCGATGCCCAGCGCTGCATTGTGTCCAGCTCGGTTGATTGTACCACCGTAACGCGAGACGGCGAAGCGGGATCTCGATGCCGATTCCCCCCCGGGCGTTACCCCGGCCGCCCGGCGACCAACCCGGTTCCCCCGCCGCCCCGACCCTGGCATGATCGCCCCCGGCCAAAAGGGTCCCGAGTCGTCCGCCCATGCTGCATCTCACCAAACTCGCCGTCGGCGTGCGCGACATAGAGCACCTCCGCGAGCTCCAGACCGAACGCGCCCTGCGCAACCCGCCGCTTCGCCACCGCACGCGCAACTTCCCCCGCCGGCGGGACGAGGTGGTGGACGGTGGCTCGATCTACTGGGTGATCGGCGGTGCCACGCTGGTGCGCCAGCGCGTGCTGGACGTGATCGAGGACCGCTGGGACGACAACAGCGCCTGCGCCGGGCTGATTTTCGACCCGCATCTGGTGCCGGTCGCGGCGCGTCCGACCAAGCCGTTCCAGGGCTGGCGCTATCTGCGGCCGGAGGACGCCCCGGTGGACATCGTGCTCGGGCCGCCCGCGCGCGGCGAGGCGACCCTGCCACCCGCGCTGCGGCGCGAACTGCGGGCGCTCTGCCTGCTATAGGATTTTTCCCCCGGAATCGCGATTGCGCGGCCGAAAGCTCTTGCCCGACTCCGATGGGCGGGGCATAAATGATGTCAGTCGATTAGGGCGAATTCCTCGCCCCGACTATGAACCTGCCCCCCGCAACGCCTCCTCGCCTACGGAGCACCACCGTGTCCACCAAGCGCAAATCCCTGCTCGCCGTGCTCGCGTTCCTTCTGCCGGCGGCCGCCTTCGTCGCGGCACCCGCCTCGGCGGCCACGAGCCACCACAGGGTGACGCACCATGCTGCCGTGCACCATGTCGCGGTGCACCACGGTGCGGTGCATCACGGTGCGGTGCATCGCGTCAGCACCCACCACGTCGTGCACAAGACGGTGCACCACACCGCCAGCTAGCCGCCGGCCGCGCAGCGCCCGCATCAGGCCAGGGGACCGTGTCCCCTGGCCTTTTTTGTGCGTCCGTTCGCGGTGCCGTCGGTCAACCGGACGTGTATCGGATGACGGCAGCGCGCGGTGCCCTCCATGACGGGGGACGCGGACAGCGCGCCGTGCAAGCACTACCGGTTCTTGACGGAGTGGCGGCAATCGTCCGCCAGCGTATAGACACTGGCGGGAACGGCGTGGAACGGCTCCAGCGATACGACGTTCCCATCGACCTTGCTCACGCCGACATAGCCATCGCAGGTACCGGCAGTGGCCGAGGAGCCATCCGGCAGGAAGACGTGGAACGGTCCAACCCGGTTGGAATTGAAATATCCAACCAGGACCTTGCACGTTCCCCCGAATACCTCCGACGGCTCCAGCCGCAGATCGCAGGCTGTGGCATTTCCCCCGATCGCAATAAGAAGGGCGATGACAGGAACAAGCAGTTTCGGCGGCACCGATTTTCTCCCTTGGCGTCTGGAGGATTGGCAAATGGCCGAACCCTTCCGATCCCACAGGGGTTCGCGGAACGATTATCATCGATGTGAGTTTGGCGAGCAATGCGAGGATGTCCGCCTGCGCCAGGCATCCAAACTGATACGAGGCGTCCTGACGCTTGACTCTCGGCTGAGGCGCATGACGAAGGGAGCGCCGGTGCGAACCAGCCGAGAGGCAATCGTTCGGCCGGGTCTCGGCATACAGTCACTCGGCGGGGTGCAGCGACCTGCTACCGCGTATTGGCCTCCAGCAGCGCGCGCAACCCGGCGAGCAAGCGCGCCGGGGTGGGCGGACAGCCGCTGATCGTCAGGTCCACCGGCACCGACGCGCCGGTGCCGCCCAGCACCGCGTAGCTGCCCTTGAACACGCCGCCGTCCACGGCGCAATCGCCGACCGCGACCACCCATTTCGGCTCCGGCGTCGCGTCCCAGGCGGCTTCCAGCGCTTCGCGCAGGTTGCGGGTCAGCGGGCCGGTCACCAGCAGCACGTCGGCGTGGCGCGGGCTTTCGACGAAGCGCAGGCCGAATCGCTCCAGGTCGTAGAACACGTTGCGTAGCGCACGCAGCTCCACCTCACAGCCGTTGCAGCTTCCGGTGTTGACGTGACGGATCGCCAGGCTGTGGCCCAGCCTTGTCTGCGAGGCTGCCTCCAGCCGCGCGGCGAGCGAGGCGGTGGTCGCCGCATCCACCGGACCAGCGGGTTCCGCCAGGCTGGGCCGCCTCCAGGGCCGGATCACAGGTCCAACCCCGACGCGGGCAGGCTGCATGACAGGCGGATCATCTCCACGTCCTCCACCGGTCCGCCGGCGATCGCTGCCTCCGCCAGGGGCCAAAGCGCCCAGCCGGAATCGCACGGGAAGACGGCGGCGATCTGGCCGTGGTCCAGGCGCAGCCAGTGCCAGAGTGCGCCGCGCAGCGATTCGGCACAGCCGATGCCCTCGCCGCTCTCTGCCGGCAAGGCGATCGAGGTCGGCCCCGCGGGCAACGCGTCGAGCAGCGCACGCAGCATGCGCAGGCTGTCGGCGATCTCCGCCAGACGTACCCGGCACCGCGCCGCCGCATCGCCGGCATGCTCCAGCGGCAGGGCCAAGCCGAGCGCACCATACACCGGATCGAGCGATCGCGCGTCGAAGCCGGGGCCGGCGGCGCGGCCGACCACACCGCCGGGGTCGGTGCCGGCGATGACGCCGAGCCCGTCCAGCCGCGCCAGCAGCGGATCCATCCGGCGCTGCAAGCTTGGCAGCGCGGCTGCCAGTGCGTCCACCGCGTCGTGCAGCGCCGCTGCTCCGTCCGGCGCGATGTCCGCCGCCACCCCGCCGGGCACCACCGTGTCCATCATCAGCCGGTGGCCGAACGCGCGTTCCGCGGCGCGCAGCAGTTGTTCGCGCTGGCGGCCGGCGGCGGTGTGCAGCGGCGCCAGGCCGGCGGCGTCGGCCATCCGCCCGATATCGTCGAGGTGCCCGGCCATCCGCTCGTGCTCTGCCATCACGGCGCGCAGGGCGGCGGCACGCGGCGGGGCCTCGACGCCGAGCGCCGCCTCGGTGGCGTGGGCGAAGGCGACCGCGTGCGCGACGGTCGCCTCCGCCGCCAGCCGCGCCACGAACCGCGCCGCCGTCCGGGGCGACTTGCCGCGCATCAGAGCCAGCGTGCCCTTGTGCGCGTAGCCCAGCCGGGCCTCGGCGCGCAGCACTTTTTCCCCCCGCGCGGTGAGGCGGAGGTGCGCCGGCTCCTCGATTGCGCCGTGGACCGGGCCGAGCGGGATCTGCATCACGCCTGGCTCGTCCAGGCTGGCGAATTCCGGCGGCTCCACGGCGCCGCCCGGCAGGCCGGGGCGCGGCGACAGCGGGTGGGCGAGCGGCCACCGGCCGTGGTCGAGCCATCGGCGGTCATCGCTGCCGCCTTCGGCATTATGGCCCCAGAGGTCGCGGATCATGCGCTCGAACCGCGCCGCCGCCGGTCGGGCGGAGGAAAGCGCCGGGTAGAGGCCGGCCTCGACCGCCACCGACGCCGCCACGACATCGTCGCCGTCGCGGAGCAGCGCATGGACCTGGAGCGTGTCGGCCCATAGCCCGAGCAAAGCCGTCGTGTCGTCGGCGAGGGCGGCGGCCATGGCGCTCCAGTCGGGTCGCGCGAGGACGTGGCGCGGCCAGGGGCGGCAGGGTTCGGCGCCGGCGGCGCGGATGAGGGCGAGCGCGCTCATCAGGCGGCGAGCCTGAACCAGGCGGGGCGCGGGAGGACATGGCGTGGCGAGGGGCGGCAGGGCATAGGCGCTAACTTAAGGCCAATTCGAGCACGGAGGGGCCTCCTGTGTCATGGCCGACCCAAGGGTCTGGCCACAGGCCGGCCCGAGGACAGGCTGCGGCCGGCCACCCACGACTTGCTGTGCCGTGCGCCGCAAAGTCGTGGGTCGCCGGGCCAAGCCTGGTTATGCCACATTGGGGACGCCGGCAATGCAACGGCGTTCCATGCGCACCGGTGTCAGCCGCCCTGGGGGTCACACGATCGGTCGCCTGGCAATGCGGCAGCGGCAGCAATTCGTTCCTCTTCGCCGATGGCAATGCCGCTGGGGCGAGCGACGCCGTGACCGGCTTCTCCGCCAACGACACGGTGTATCTAAGCGGCTACGGCGTGTCCGTAGAGACCGTATTAGCGAACGCAGTCGCCCGTGGCGGAACGACCACGATCACCTTGTCGGACAACACGCTGGTTACGTTCGTCAACGTCGCCGCGCCGAGTGACCTGGCGTGTCGCGATGCCTGAAGCGCAGAGCGTCAGCGCGTCTCTTGCTCGATCCTGTCCCATAGCGCGCGGATCATGTCGCGCATCTCCAGCGCCTCCTGCCAGCGGTCGGATAGTTCGTAGCCGTCGGCGCCGGTGATCGCATAGCTCGGCGGACCGAGCTCGCACAGGAAGGTCAGCGTCGCATCCGGGCCGGCGCGGCGCCGCCAGGACCGGATGCCGTACTCCCACCAACCCATGAACAGCGCCACCCAGTCGCGGTGCTGCGGGAAGCCGAGCTGCACCTGGACTTGCTCGCGGCTGGCGACACGCCCGTGCAGCCCCCAGCTATTGTCGAGCACGCGGTGGATCATCGCGTGATTTTCCGGCGCGATGGGCCAGGCGAACTCGCGCCCCACCACGTAGTGCGACAGGTCCGCGGTCAGCCGCAGGTCCGGGAAGCAGTCCAGTAGATGCAGCGTGAAGAACAGGTCCGTCGTCATCCGGTCGCGATGCGTCTCGATATGCACGGCGACGCCCGCATCCGCAGCCAGGCGGCGCCATCCCTCGAGATACGGGATGCACTCGGCGAGCCGGTACGGGCGCACATCGGGTTGCAGGTTCACGTGATCGGCGCCGAGTTCACGCACCAGTGCCAGCACGGGTTTGAGATCATCGACGGTGCGCGGATAGCATTGCGCCTGCCAACTCATGCCGTGAACGCGCAGGAAGCTGGTCACCTCGCGCGCGTAGTCGGCATCGACGAAGCGGACGCCGACGCCGTCGAAGCCGGCATCCCGGATCATGGCCAGTTTTTCCGACAGCGACCATTCGGCGCCGTCCGGGCGGCGCCGTTCCATGGCCCACAATGATTGCAGCACCAGCAGCTTTTGCGGCATCTCTGGTTTCCTCACGCGTCCACCGGCACGCTATCGCGATCCGGGATACAACGCACGCGGCTGCCCGATGCTCCTCCCCCGGCGTCGTGCCGACGCGGCCCAGCCGCCCACGTCTTTCTCGTCCGGGCAAGACAAGACGTGGATGGCCGGCCGATGCCGGCCACGACGCGTGGGGAGGGGGCGGCCACCGAGGAAGCCGTGGAGCACATCGGATGACCGAGCGACGAGGCGAAGCTGCCGGCGTGACGGATCCAACCGAACGCGCCCGCGCGATCCTGCGGGAGAACGATCGCGGCGGTTACACCGTTCCCACCGCCCGGCTGTATCCGTTCCAGTGGAACTGGGATTCCGCCTTCGTCGCAATGGGCTGGGCGACGTTCGACGCCGCGCGCGCGTGGCAGGAAATCGAATGCCTGCTGCGTGGCCAATGGGATGATGGACTGATCCCGCAGATCGTGTTCCACGCCCCATCGGACGATTATTTCCCCGGCCCCGATGTCTGGGGTGTGCGGCATGATCCGCCGACCTCGGGCATTGCCCAACCGCCGGTCCTCGCCACGGCCGCGCGCCGGGTGTTCGATGCATCCGGCGACGCGGCGCGCATGGCCGAGATTTACCCGCGCCTGCTGCGCAACCACCGCTGGTGGGAACGCTCGCGAGACCCTGGCAAGCGCGGTCTGGTCGCGACGCTGCATCCCTGGGAGACCGGGATGGACAACTCGCCCGCATGGGATGGTCCGCTCGCCCGCGTGCCGACCACGACGGGCAGCGAAATCCGCCGCCGCGACACCAGCCATATCGATCCCACCATGCGGCCGCGCGCCGAGGACTACCAGCGCTTCATCCATCTCGTCGATCTGTTTCGCGACTGCGCGTGGGACCCGGCGCGGATGCTCGCTGCCTCACCGTTCCGCGTCGCGGACATTGGCACCAATGCGATCCTGCTACGGGCGGAACGCGATCTGTACGCGCTTGCCGGCCGTTTCGGAACGATCGTGGAACAGTCGGAAATTGCCGGGCGGATCGATCGGCTGGGTAGGGCGCTGGAGAGGCTCTGGTCAGCCGATCTCGGCCTCTACGTCAGCGAGGACCTGATCCCGCACACGCCAATCGAGGTTGGAACTTCTGCTGGATTTCTCCCGCTCTACGCTGGCCATGCTCCTGAGTGTGCCGCGGCAATGGCGGCGACGCTTGCCCGCTGGTCAGCCGGCGTGCCCTGGCTTGTCCCGTCCACCGATCCGGCCGATCCGCGCTTCGAGTCGAAGCGCTATTGGCGTGGCCCCATTTGGGCGGTGGTCAATTGGATGATTGCCGAAGGGTTTTCCGGTGCGGCTGCGACTGGTCCGGCGGGCGGTATCCGTGACGCCACGCGTGCGTTGATTTCCGCCGCGGGATTCTGCGAATATTTCGATCCGACCAGCGGCGCCGGCCTCGGCGGTGCCAATTTCTCCTGGACCGCGGCAATATGGCTGCTGCTTGTCTGATGGCTGGTCGACGGTGCCAATCGCTGCTGTCATGGCAGGCTTCGGGGCGCCCGACCCGGAAGCCCGCCATGACGGGGAACGTGCGTGACTGGCCGGAATGGTTGCCGTCAGCGCGCGCCGGCACGGGCGCGGGCTTGGTCGAAATCCGGCACGTTGCTGGCTGATGCGCTCAGCATCGACGACCTGGTGACCTTCAGTGCCTCGGCCGCGGCTTCGTTCTCGGCGATCTTGCTCATCACGGCTTCGCGCGCGCGGTCGAAGTATTCCCGGTTGTTGCTGACGAAGGCTTGCGATTTCCGCAGGCCGGCGAGATAGCCGTTGATCTCCGGGACGACATAGCGCGCCACCATGTCCCAACTGCGCATGGTGTTCTCCGGGTTGGCCCAGTCGTGCACGAAGCCGACGACGGTGCCGAAGCCGCCGCTGATCTCCAGCACGGACTTGATCCTTTTCACCAGGTCGTCCGGCGTACCGATCGTGGCCACGGCACCGTCCGAGAATGCGCTCAGGTCCACCGCCTCATCGGGGGTCTTGAACGGCTTGGCGCCAGGCCGTTGCAGCGTCCCGGTGATGTACTCGTTATGGTGACGCATCAGGCCATCGCGGGCTTCGGCGCGTGCCTTTTCGCGTGTCTCGGCGATGTGCCAGCTCAGCAGGACGCGCCAGTTCTTGCGATCGACCGTCTTGCCGTGCTTGGCGGCGGCGGCTTCGGCGAAGCCCCACTGGGTCGGCAGGGCGTTGAGACCTTCGTTCGACAGCGAACCGATCGAGATGATGCCGATGCCGTGTTTCCCTGCAAGGGTCATGCCGGATGGGCTGATCTGCGAGGCGACGGCGAACGGCATGTCCTCCTGCAAGGGCAGCAGTTGCAGCGCCGCGTCCTGCATGGTGAACCACTCGCTTTTCAGCGTCACGCGCTCGCCATTGAACAACCGGCGGATGACGCTGATCGCCTCGTCCTGGCGGTCGCGCAGCACCATCGGGTCGACCCCGAGGGTGTGGGCGTCGGATGCCAAGGCGCCCGGGCCGGAGCCGAAGATCGCCCGCCCGCCGGTCATGTGGTCGAGCTGCACGATGCGCTGCGCGACGTTGAACGGGTGATGATACGGCAGTGAGACGACCCCGGTGGCGAGCTTGATGCGCTTCGACCTTTCGCCTGCCGCGGCCAGGAACATTTCCGGCGAGGCGATCATTTCCCAGCCGCTGGAATGGTGTTCGCCGCACCAGAATTCTTCGTAGCCGAGACGGTCCAGATGCTCCACGAGGTCGAGATCGCGGCGGAACTGCAGCATCGGATGCTCGCCGATCGGATGATGCGGGGCGAGGAAGGCGCCGAAATTCAGACGCGGCATGACGGGTCTCCTGCGGTGACTACCGTGCGGTAGCAGAACGGGTTGAACGCAACCAGCCCGATTGTCCAGCGGCGATAGACAATCGGCAAGCCTGCCGCGATGGCGTCTGCCGCGGCGGCGAACCAGGCGGCAGCCGCGATCTCAATGCAGGATGAGCGGCAGGCTCAGCACCGACAGACCGATGAACGTGTATCCCACCATCAGCAGCAGCAATGGGAGTTCACTCAGCCAAACGTGGTGGCGGGCAGCGAAGGTTCGCTGTGCGATCACGTGGGCGAGATAGACGCTGGCGATATGGCCGAGCAGTATCAGGCCTACCTCGATATGCCATGCCTGTCCCATATCGAGCGGTGCCGGTTCGGCGGACAGGCGTTGCAACGCCAACAGGTTCCAGCCGACGCCAAATGGATCGGTCAGCAGAAACGGGATCACCGGCAGCACCGTCAGCAGCAGGGTCCACGAATGCGCCAGCATATAGGCCAGTGCGATCGGGATCAGCGAGAACGCGAAGCGCAGCGCCAACGCGCGTACCGGCATGCGCCCTCCGGTCACGCCGCGCATCGCCGCCATCACCGTCATATAGACCGCGAAGTAAACGACCGGCGCCGCGATCAGTCCGCCGCGCTGGTAGATCACATAGCCGGGTGCCAGCAGCGCCTGTGCGCGCGCCATGTCGTTACCCCAGAGCGGTTGCAGCCACGCCATGAGGTTGTGCCAGTACAGTCCGGCCCAGAACGACGTCTGCCACACGCCGTCATAGGTTGTGCCGGCGAGCATGAACAACACAAACAGCAGCAGGCTGATGTGATGTGGCCGGTCGTCCAGTGTGCCCGCCAGCAGCGGGCGCGTGCGAACCTGCCAGTTCGCGGCCTCGGACGCCGCGTCGCGACCATAAGCGACCGGGGCGAGCATGCCGGTGATGCGGAAGAACACGCTGAACAGGTCGGCATGACGGAACCAGGCGTCGCGACCAAACAGTGCGGCGCCGGCCGCGGTCAGGCCGGTATAGGCCAGCAACGCCCAGGCCAGCAGGGAAGGGCGGGGCGGTGCCATCAGTTCCAGCCAGCTCAGGGCCAGATAGCAGGTGAAGGCGGGCCAGGATGCCAGCGCCGGCGGATAGCGCAGGACGGGCCGCGCACCCACATGCAGGAGACGCAGCAGAACGCGCCAGGGATTGACGATCTGGAACACGTCGCCGAGCACTGCGGTCACGGCGGTGAGGCCGAGCATCATGCCGACCCAGAACAGCGTCGGCGCGATGTTGGCCACCGGGCTTGGCGTGCCGCACAACCCGGCGGCGATGGTCAGCCCAAGCAAAGCGACGGCGCCAGTCTGTCCCACCACCGGCAGCAGGCGCCCCAGCCGAATGACCGGACGCGACGCGCGCTCCAGTCCGATTGGCGCGGTCGGCACGAACGCCAGCACCGCGAATGTCAGCAGCAACGTGATCGCGCAGGTGTACACATACAGCGAGAACGGAATTGGCAAGTCGTACGGCGTCACCAGGCTATGCGCGCACGCCACACCGCCGCCGGTCCATGCCGCCGCCGCGACGAAAACGCAGACAGCGGCCGGTCTGCTCGCGGGCCTCATGCCAACCGGCGCGGACATTGGCTCTGATATCTGCTGTTGATTGGTTCGCACTTGCCGTTCCCACCGTCATGGCCGGGCTTGACCCGGCCATCGATGCAGCCGCGGTGCCGCGATAGATGGCCGGGTCAAGCCTTGCCCCCGGGCACTTGACCCGGGGGCCGGCCATGACGGTGGAAACGGCAAGTGCGTGTCACATCACATCGTCGCCGGGGCCGGTCTTCAGCAGGTCCGTGCCGACCAGGTCCGGATTGGTGAAGCGCACCACCTGGAAGCCGTTGTCCTGCGAGGTGAACCACACCTCGACCGTGCCATCCCGCCGCTTCAGGATGCGCAGGAACGACGATGTCCAGTCCGCGGTGCGGTTCAGCGTCACACCGCCCGAGCCGGTAAAGTTCTGCAAATTGGAGCCAGGCAGATCCTTGGTGCCCTGGGCCGGCGGCTTGTAATACGCGACCTCGCGCGGGTGATACGGATCGCGGATGTCGAACGCGCGCAGCCCGGCCTCGAAGAAGCTGCACACCAGCAGTCGCGCGTCGTGCGCATCATCCACGTTGCAGTAGTGGCTGTCGTAGACGAAGGCCGGATTGGTCGCCTCGCCCATCGTCATCGAACAGTACGCCGGGTCGTGCACCTCCAGCATCAGCTTGGCGACTTCGCGCGGGTGCGTATCGTCGGAGATGTCGATGATCTTGGGAAAGCCGAACGGCGGCAGTTGCTGCGCGCAGGCGGCGGCGCGGCTGGCGGGACCCAGGCCGCCGGAACCAAGTTCCTGCGAGAAGATCACGTAGGGCTTGCCGGCGATCGTCACCGGGAGTGCCGCCTGCGACTGGCCGCCATCCTTCCAGAACAGCGTGCCGACCTGGCGTATCTGCGGGTTCGGCTTATGGGCGGCGATGTCGCTGGTGTCGAGCACGACCAGCCCTTCAGGTCCGAACGAACTGGATCCGACAGGTGCGGTGAAATATCCCGGCTGAGGGCTGTACATCCGCGTGCCATCGGCATTGAAGTTGGGATCGTGCGGGCGTCCTTCGCCGGTGAATTTCCAGGTCTCGACCAGCGTAGGATGGGCGGCGTCCGACGTGTCAACGATCGGCATGGTGCCGCCAACACCGCGGAAGCCTTGCGTAATGTAGTAGAAGTTGCCGTCCGGGGTCCAATTCCCGGCATGCGCGTGGCTGTCCGGAATCTGGAGATTCGCTTTCAGCACCGGATGCCGGCAGTCGGACACATCGTAGATCTCGAACCCGTTGCCGATGCCGGTGCCGTTCTCGGCTTCGGCACCGCCCAGCAGCTTGCGTGCCTGGTTGACGTGCAGCGACTCCCATAGATCGCGCATGGTTGGCGTGTCGATGTAGTCCACGGCCTTCGGGTGGGCCGGATCGGCCACGTCCACCACCACCACGCCACGATGCTGCTGGCGCGGGCTGTTGGCGGTGTCGTAGTAGGCGCAGTCGCCGAACCACGCCATTTGCCAACTCGCGCCTTCGCCTTGCGACTGCCCAACCAACGCCATGTTGCAGCGAAAACCCTGGGCGGACGCGCCGCCGAAGCGCTCGGCGAGGCTGGTGGCGCCTTGCAAACCGCTCTCGGCGCGCGATCCCGGACCACATTTCGCCTTGGGCACCGGAGCAGCCCATGGCGCGGGCACGGGAGACGGGTCGGCCGCGAGGGAAGCCGTATTGCATGCCAGCCAAAAGACCGTTGCCAGCCCAACCAGCGCACGCAATGCAGCCAACGACATGATCGTTTCTCCCCTTCGTCCGCCTTGTCCAGGCTTAACGCCGCGTTTCCGACCCGGCCACCATGCAGCGGATCGATGCCGATGACCAGACGGCGGTGTGGCGGGTCGCCGTGTTCCGTGCGGCGGAGCATGCACCGCCGACGGGGGTAGCTGGCCCGGCCAAGCCCCGCCTGAACGACCGCCCGTGGCGCAGAATGACGAGGCGCCGTGACAGCGGCGATATAGACCGGTGAATACGTCCACCCTTGCCAGGATTTTGACATTTGTTGTTTCCACTCCCGCCGCCGCCGTGATATCGAAATTAAAAGAAACGCCGGTCCGGATACGCTGCACGCACGGGGGAAGAGGCGTCATGGTTCCGGAATTGTACCAGTCGGTCGCTGATCAGCCCGCCTGCCTGGGCATCCTGATCGTCTCGGAAGTGCGCTTCCTGCGCGAGAGCCTGGCCGAAATCCTGCAACGTTCGCCGGGCCTTGTCGTGCGCGAGCAGAGCGCGACACTGGCGCATGCGCTCGCCTCCGCCGCGATGCTGCGGCCGGAGATCGTACTGCTCGATGTCGCGTTCCCCGGCGGCCCCCGGGCAGCCGGCCAGCTCTGCGCCGCCGTCCCCGACGCCAGTGTCGTCGCGATTGCCGTCGCCGAAACCGAGGAGACCGTGCTCGCATGGGCCGCCGCCGGGATCGCCGGTTACGTGCCCAACACCGCTTCGGTCAACGATCTGGCATTGCTGATCGGCCAGATCAGCCGCGGCGAGCAAACCTGCCCGTCGCACATCGCGGGCAGCCTGCTGCGGCGCGTCGGCGCGTCCGGCGCCGGCAGCGCACCGGCCCAGCCGCCGGCGTCATCGCTCACCCCACGAGAGAACGTGATTCTGGGCCTGGTCGGCGAAGGGCTCAGCAACAAGGACATCGCCCGCCGCCTCGGGATCAGCCTGGGCACCACGAAATCGCATGTGCACAACCTGCTGGGCAAATTGAGCGTGCATCGCCGAACCGAGGCGATGACGCACGTGCACGCCGCCCGGCAGGACGGGATCGACGCTGGCCCCGCGTAGCGACTCGATCTTTCCTGCATCCTCGGATCGATAGCCCGCGCCGGTCGGGTTCCGCATGATGCGGTCGCGCGATTCGAGGAGGGCAGACGGTGCGAAGGCTTCGGACCGTCCTCGTGACGGTGCCGCCTTTGCTGGCTGACCTGATCCGGCACGTGCTGACCACGCGTGCGGCGTTGCTGGTCGTCGCCGAACTCACCGATGTGGATAGCGCCTACGCACAGCTTGGCGCGCTGTCCCCCGACATTGTCATCATTGGACCCGGCGGTGCGCGGCCGGTGGATGCCGCGCGGGTTCGGGCCATGCTGCCCGGCGCGCGCGTGCTGGCGCTGTCGGCGGACCTGACGCAATTGCTCGGCCCGGGCAACGACGACATCGACATATTCACGCCCGACACCCTGGCCGACCGTCTGCGGCCGTAGCGTCGCGGCGTGGATATAGACCGCGGCCTCTACCTCATCTCGATCCGAGGATGGATGGCGCGACGCGGCATCGTCTCGCTAGGATCGAAAACGAGAAAAACGGGGGAGAAGCGCATGCCCGTCGTCGGCGCATCGCCGGTCACGTTCATCAGCGAAAGCACGAGTCCCGGCAAGCAGTACCAGATCCCGCTGTCGCAGATCACCATCACCAGCGGCACGGCCAGTGCCGCGGCATGGATGACCGCGGTCGGGCTGAGCGGTACAGACGAGGCCACTCTGGTTCCGGCACTGCTCGCGTCGTTGCTGCAGCAGGGACTGATCGCCGTCCCCCCGTCATCGTGACCTGACCGACGCCGGCGTCCGCTCGCCGGCGCGTCCCCCCAATCCCGCGAGGTTGTCCGATGTCCGGTTCCTATTCCTACCCTGGAATCTACATCCAGGAACTGCCGTCCAGTTCGCATGCCATCGTGCCGGCGCCGACCTCGATCGCCGCGTTCATCGGCTATTCGCATCCGTACAAGACCGCGAATTTCGGCGTCGCCCAGCAGCTCTTCAGCTTCAGCGACTATGAAACCTATTTCGGCGGCCTGTTCAGCAGCGGGCTGATCGACGCATCCCTGCCACGGGCGGTGTACCAGTTCTTCCTCAACGGCGGATCGACCGCCTACGTGGTGGGCCTGCAACCCGGTCTGTTCAAAGAGTCCTCGACGACCGAGACGGTCGTCGACCGCCTTGGCACCGGCACCGGCAACATTGCACCAACCTCTTCCACCGTTGCGGCCACGGGCGGCGGATTTTCCTTCACCGCGCGCGAACCGATCGATGCCGTGCCGATGTCGGTGTCGATCACCAATGTCCGCAATGGCAACACGACATTCGACATCATCATCACCTACGGCAACCAGGTCGAGACCTGGCGTGGTGCGACGATCCCGACCGATCCGGCGCATCCCAAGCCGACCGACCCCAATGTGATGATCAACGGCGTGTCGGCGCTGGTCACCGTTACGCCCTCCTCCACCGGCTTCGGCTCGGCGCTCACCACCGTTCCTGTCCCGCCAATCACCTGGACCGATGTCTCCACCACGGCAAGTACGTTCATCACGGGCTATGACGGCGGCGATTTCCTGCCGGTGTTCGCGGCCAACTCCTCGCTCGACAACGTGGAGATCTTCAATCTGCTGCTGATTCCCGGTGTCACCGACAACGAGGTGGTCAGTGCCGCGCTCGCCTTCGCCGAACGCAAGCGCGCCTTCGCGATCATCGATCCGCCGCCGCAGGCACCGGCCGTGGCCGGGACCGTAACCCCGCCGGCGCCGATCGACGCCTGGATGAACGCCGGCGTCGGCGGCACCACGCTGCCAATGAGCCAGAACGGCGCGCTCTACTTCCCGTATCTGCGCTCCACCGATCCGGTCACCGGCCAGATCATTCCGATGGCGCCATCGGGCTTCGTCGCCGGCATCTACGCCGCGACCGACGCCAGCCGCGGCGTGTGGAAGGCGCCGGCCGGGCTTGCCACGGTGGTGCTCAACACCACCGGTCCAGTGCTGTCGGGCATCATGAACGATCCGCAGCAGGGTGTGCTGAACATCGATTCGATCAACTGCCTGCGCAGCTTCGCCGGCACCGGCACGGTGGTATGGGGCGCGCGGACGCTGGTGGCGAAGAACCAGGCCTACCAGCAGTCGATGTATGTGCCGGTGCGGCGCATGACGCTGTTCATCGAACAGACATTGCTCGCCAACCTGCGCTGGGTGGTGTTCGAACCGAACGACGAACCGCTGTGGGTCGCGATCAAGTCCTCGATCGAGGCGTTCCTGCTGTCGCTGTTCCGTCAGGGCGGGTTGCAGGGCTCGACGCCGAGCGATGCGTTCCAGGTGAAATGCGATTCCACCACGACGTCGCCGACCGACCAGCAGAACGGCATCGTCAATATCGTGGTCGCCTTCGCGCCGCTGAAGCCGGCGGAATTCGTCGTCATCAAGATCGCGCAGCTTGCCGGTCAGACCGCGGGCAGTTGAGGAGACCCCACCGATGGGCAAGCCGTTCACCGTCAACATCAACCGCTACGATCCGTACAAGACGTACCGGTTCCTGGTCTATTTCGGCACCTCGACCGCGCCGGTGGCGGCGGTCAGCAAGGTCACCGGGCTGAAACGATCGTCCGACGTCATCGAATACAAGGAAGGCGGCAACGCCATCATCCTGAAGGGCCTCGGACGCACCAAGTACGAGCCGATCACGCTGGAGCGCGGGCTCACCCAGGACCTCGATTTCGCCACCTGGGCCAATGCCGCGCAGGTGTTGGACAAGGGTTCGCCCAGCACCTCGCTGAAGAATCTCCGCAAGGAGGTCCGTATCGATCTGCTGAACGAGGAAGGCCAGCCGGTCTGGCGCTTCTTCGTGCATCGCTGCTGGGTGTCCGAATACCAGGCGCTGCCCGATCTCGACGCGGGCGCCAATGCCATCGCCATCGAGCATATCAAGCTCGAGAACGAGGGCTGGGAGCAGGACACCACGCTGACCGAGCCGACCGAGAATTGAACGCATGGTCCGCCTGCCAGTCAGTGGCATCGAGGTCGCGCTGCGGGCACCCGACGGGACGGACGACCTCCTGCTACAGGAGTCGTGGGGCCATCCGGTCGAAGTCGGGATCGCGCTGCTGGTGCGGCTCGCCGATGCCGGAAAGGGCACGCGCGCCAATGGGCACGATTGGTCGGACCTCAGCGTCACCGACTTCGAATTCCTGCTGCTGAGCCTGCGCGCCAGCCGGTTTGGCCAGCACCTGGCACTCGGCTTCGGCTGCCCCGAGTGCGGCGCCCGGGTCGAGGTGGGGTTCCGCGTGGCGGACTACCTTGCGGCGGTGCGGCCGCGCGCTGTGGCCGGCGTGACGCCCGACCCGGCGCGGCATGGCTGGTTCCGGTTGGACGGTGCGGGGTTCCGCCTGCCGACCGCGGGGGACCAGGCGGCGGTGGCGCCGCTCGCCAGCCCGACGCGGCACCTGGCCGAACGCTGCCTCGACGCCGCGGCGCGGCGTGCCCCGCAGCGCGGACGCGTGCTGCGCGCGATGGCGACCATGGCGCCGGAGGTGTCGCGGCCGATTGCCGGCATCTGCCCGGATTGCGCGGCGGCCGTGCAGGCGCCGTTGCATGTCACCCGCGTCGTGGTCGGCGAACTGCGCCGCGCGGCGGGTGCCGTGCATGACGACGTTGACCTGATCGCGCGCACCTATCACTGGCCGGAGGCAGCGATCCTGGCGCTGCCGCAGGACCGGCGGCGGGCTTATGCCGAGCGCATCCGCCGCACGTCCTCGCAGGCGGCCTGACGTGGCGGCGGCTCGGTCCTATCTGCATCGCATTGCCGAGCCGCTGCGGCCGGGCGACCCCGTGCTGTTCGCGATGCCGCATGCGGCGTCGGATGAGGCTCGTCCGCCAGCGATGCCGCCGGCCGCGGGGCTGCCGCACCTGTCCCCCGCGTCGGAGGCCTCGCCTGCGCCGGTGTTGCGCCGCAAGGCAGCGCGCTCCGGTCCGCCTGCGGCGCTGCCTGGGGTGCCGCTGTCTCGGGCGCCGGGGATGGCTGCACCGGCCGGCGCCGAGCCCGCGGATTTGCCGCCCCCGGCACAGCCGCAAACCGCCGCACCCGTCGGGACGGTGATGTCGTCGGCCCAAGCTGCCGCCGGGCCGGAGATGCCCGCCCCACCCGCCCGGGCGGCATACGCCGCGCCCGCCCCGGTAGCGCCAGCCGCGCCGGACCCGGCGGCAACGCGCCCGAAGCCGACGGTCAGTCCGGTTCCGGCCGATGTCGTCGCGCCAGCATTATCCGCACAAGCTGCGGACCTGCCCGCGCCTGCGATCGCGGAGGTGTCCCGCCGGCCGGTCGCCTCGGACCCGGCACCGGCGCCGCACGGCGCACCGTCTGCCGCCCGGACCGCCGCCCCGATACCGCCCGCGATGCGACCCGCCGCCGCGCCGCCGCCCGGGACCAGCGCTGCGCCGCCGCCCGGGACCAGCGCTGCGCCGCCGCCGGGGACCGGCGCCGCGCCAACCCCGCCGCGCATCTATATCGGCACGGTCGAGGTGCGCGCCGCCGCCCCGCCGCCCGCACCGGTCGCCCCGCAGGCCGCATCGCGCGCGGCGGCGCGGGGCGCGGCCCAGGCCGAGGGCGCGTCGCTCGCCCGCGCCTATGCCTGGCGCTTCGGCCTGGTCCAGGGCTGAGCCGCCATGGCCTGGAGCACGCCCGATCTTTCGGACATCACCAACGTCCTGACCGGGCTGTTGCAGACCGCGCTCAACGCCGCGAACCCGTCGGCCAGCAACATCAAGATCTCCTGCAACAGCCCGGACTCGGCGCGGACCAGCGATGGCTACTGCCACCTGACGCTGTACCTGCTGCATGTCGGCCGCGATCCGTATTGGCGCAACACGCCGGTCAACGGCCCACGGCCACAGCTCAACAACGCCCAGCCGCTGAGCCTGAACCTGTCCTACCTGCTGACCGCCTGGCACGACACCGACTTCGCCAGCGAGCAACGCGCCATGACACTCGCGCTTCAGGCGATTCACAGCCAGCCGATCGTCACCCAGGCGGTCATCCAAAAGGACTCGCTCACGCAATGGCTGCCCAACGGCGAGTTCACCGTCTCGATCGAGGCTGACACGATCGAGGAGATGAGCCGGCTCTGGCAGGCCATCACCGTGCCGATCCGGCTGTCGGCGCTGATCCGCGCCGGCGTGGTGTTCATTGCACCCGCCGTACCGCAGCCCGCGCCGTCGCTGCCTCCGACCGTGGCGAACCTGTCGGTCTCGCCCGAGCCGCTGACCGCCCCGCAGCCTTTGCTGTTTGCCGGCGGCAGCGTCGGCATGCAGCCGGTCCTGCCGTCGGCCGAGCCCGCCCAGGTGGTGGCGGCGAACGGTCCGTTGACCGCGGTCGGCGGCAGCTCACTGGTCGTCGCCGGCAATGGGTTGGATCTTCCGGCGGCGGTTCAGGTGTTTCTGCGCGGACCTGGCAGCGCCACCTCGTGGGACGTGACCTCCTGGCGTCAGGCTCCGGTGCAGAGCGGCCAGCTTACGCTGTTGCTGCCGTCGGCGTACGCCGATCCGACCAGCGCGCTGCCCGCGCCGCCGGCCGCGACCCCGGTGCCGGGACTGTATGACCTGAGCGTCGGCAGTGTCCCGCTGGCCACGCAGTCCAATGCGATCCCGATCGTCGTCGCGCCGCGCGTGGACGGCGTCACCAACCCGCCGCAACTCAAGCCCGATGCGTCTGGTCTTTACGCCATCACCGGCGCCGGCTTCGTCGCGGCCTCGACCATCGTCGCGCTCGGTGCGCTGCCGCTGGTCAAGGCGGCCACGCCGGCGCCGACCGCGGGCCAGTTCACCGTCAACCCGGCCGGCACCGCGATCGACTTCATGCTGCCCAGCCCGGCACCCGCCGCCGGCACCTATCCGGTGTTGATCCAGGTGAACGGTATCGCCGCGGCGCCCGGCTGGGTCGTGGTGGTGGGACTATGAACGCGACCGCCGCCAGCCCCACCGCGCAGCGTTTGCTCGCGCTGACCCGGCTGCGTTGCCGCCGTCTGGCGCTGTGGGTGGAGCATCTGTGGCAGTCCGGCCAGACCAGTCCCGACCAGGGCCCGGCGATCGGTCCCGGCGAGGTGGCGCGGCTGCTGGCGCCCGAGGCGACCCACGCTGCGGCGGCGGCGTTCTTCGCCGCAGAGGATATCGCGGCGCTGTCCGCCCAGGCGGAGGAAGCTGCGGCGGCGCTGGACTCCGACACCGGCTGGACCGCGATCCGCCAGGTCTTCGATCTGACCGAGCCGGAGGCCGATCTGCTGGCACTGCTGCTGGCGGTGGAACTCGATCCCGGTCTGGGCCGGGTGGTCGCGTATCTGCACGATGACGGGCGGCTGACCCAGCCCACTGCCTGGCTTGCGGCGCGCCTCGCCGGGCGGGAGCCGGCACCGTTTGCCGGGGCCGGTCTGCTCCGCTGGCAGCTTGCGGCACCGATCGACGGCCTGGTGGTGCAGCGCCTCACCACACCCTGGCAGGCCGACCCGGCGGTGGCGTTGTCGGTGTTCAGCGGATTCTGGCACGACCCTGCCATCGCCGACGCGGCGCGCATCATCGAGCCGGCACAGGTCGCGGCGCTACCGGTGCTGCACGAGAAGGCGCGCGACGCGCTGGCCGGCCTGACCGATCTGCGGGACGCCGAGCTGGTGGGACCACCCGGCATCGGCCGCAGGACCCTCGCGGCGCAGTTCGCCGCCGCCGCCGGCCGGGTTCTGCTTGCGGCCGACCTGGCGGCGTTGGTCGCCGCCGGCGCAACCGCTGGCATGGCTACGGGCATCGCCACCGGCGCGACCGTCAGCCTGACTCCGAACCAGGCGCTGACCCGCGTGCTGCGGCAGGCGGCGATTACCGGCGCCCTGGCCTATGTCGGCGACGCGGACGCCGCCACCGAGGCCGACTGGACGCGCGCGCGCCAGCTCGGCGTGCCCTACATCCGCGGCGTGCGCCACCCGACCGGGCAGGGCGCGGCGATCTCCCTGGCGCCGCTGACCATCTCGGCGCGGCTGCATGTCTGGCGCCAGGCGACCGAGGCGCCGCCGCCCGAGGCCCTGCTGTCGCACCGCCTGACCCCGGCCGAGATCACCCGTGCCGCCGCCAGCAAGCAGGGCGTGGACCTGAAGCCGCGCGGCAAGCGGCCGGACAATGCGCTGCTGACCCGGCTGCCCTGTCCGTACGAGTGGGATGATCTGGTGTTGCCCGCCGACATCCTCACCCAGCTTCGTGCCTTCGAGACACAGGTGCGGCTGCGCTGGACGGTCTATGAGGACTGGGGCTTCTCCCGACTGACCCATCTCGGTCACGGCATCTCGGCGCTGTTCGGCGGTCCGTCCGGTACCGGCAAGACCATGGCGGCGCAGGTGATGGCGCGCTCGCTCGGTATCGACCTGCTGCGCGTCGATCTGGCCGGCGTGGTGAACAAGTATGTCGGCGAGACCGAGAAGAAACTGCGCGAAGTGTTCGACGCCTGCGAGGACAGCGGCGCTCTGCTGTTCTTCGACGAGGCGGATGCGCTGTTCGGCACCCGCACCCAGGTGAAGGACGCGCACGACCGGTTCGCCAATATCGAGATCGACTATCTGCTCCAGCGCATCGAGCGGTTCGACGGCGTCGCCATCCTGGCCACCAACCGGCGGCAGGACCTGGACACGGCGTTCGTGCGCCGGTTGCGCTTCGTCATCGAGTTCCTGCCGCCGCGGCCGGAGGATCGGCTGGCGCTTTGGCAACGGGCCTTGCTGCCGCCTGCCCCGAGCGGCGAGGCGATCCTGGACGAGATCGACTGGCGCTACCTGTCCGAGCGGCTGACCATGACGGGCGCCGAGATCAAGGCCACGGCGCTCGGTGCGGCGTTCATTGCCCGTGCCGAGGGTGGCCGCATCGGCATGCGGCACATCATGGCCGCCGCCCAACGTGAAATGGCCAAGCAGGGCCAGCGGCTGCGGCTGCCGTTGCAGGAGGCGAGCGGATGAGCGGCGCCGTGCAACAGGCACCTCCCGCACAGCCGCCGCACCCGGCGTCACCGGCACAGCGGCCGGAGGTACGGATCGATCGGCTGGTGCTGGACATCCCGGGGCTGGACCCGAGCCAGGCTCGCGCACTGGCGCATGGCATTGCCGCGGGGTTGGCCAAATCCGGCGCGTCGGGCGAGCACCAGTCGGTCACCGTGCCCCTGGCCGCGGCCAATGGTCCGCCGGCTGACCTGGCCACCCGCATCGTGGCGGCACTGATGGAGCGGTTGGTGTGATGGCAAGCGCAATCCGCATCAGGACGAACGAGGTAAGGCCAAGTCTCCCCCTCCCCTTGTGGGAGGGGGTTGGGGGGAGGGGTGCGTACGCCCGGAACATCAGGGCGTACGCACCCCTCCCCCCAACCCCCTCCCACAAGGGGAGGGGGAGACTTTTCTCCTTTTCCCTCCTGCTCCTTGCCCGCACCCTCTCTCACTTCAGCGGCTGAGGCATAGCGATGTCCGGCTTCTATCTCCGCGGCGCGCTGATCGAGTTCACGGAAACCTTTCCGATCCCGATCCCGAACGTCATCATTTTCCAATACAATCCCGAAACGATGACGCATACCTGGACGCCGGCCACCACCAACCCCGGCACGCCCGGCTCGACCAGCAACCCGCTCGCCATCACCGGCGATCCGCAGGAGTCGTTCTCCTTCACCCTGGCGATGGACTCCAACGACATGATCGCCGACGGCGATGCGGTGGAAACCGCGCTCGCCACCGTCTCCGGCGTCTATACGCGGCTGGCGGCGCTGGAGATGCTGCTGTTCCCGACCGCACCGCCCGGTGGCGGGCTGATCGGCAGCGTGACCGCGGCGCTCGGCATCGGCGGCAGCCCCTCGTCCGATCCCACCCGCCAGGTGCCCGCCGCGCAACTGCCGACCGTGCTGTTCATCTGGGGTCCCGGACGAATCGTTCCGGTCCGCGTCACCACGCTGACCATCACCGAGAAACTCTACGACTCCGTCCTGCTCAATCCCACGCATGTCGAAGCGCAGCTCGGCCTGCGCGTGCTGACGCAGGAAGAACTGAAATACGTCGATGGCCCGCTCGGCAGCCTGGCGACCACCGCCTACACCTATTCGCAAGGCCTGCGCGAGGCCCTGGCGCTTGCCAACCTCGCGAACGCCGTCGAATCCATCATCGGCATGCTGCCGGTTTGAAAGGGGGCGCGGATGTTTGCACCGAACAGCCGTTACGCCGGACTGGTCACCTACACGGTGACGATGCCGGACGGCAGCAGCGTCATCGCGACGCGCCTGCCACTGCCCAATCCGCTGGCGCTGGCCGGCTACCACCGGCGCATCACCGGCGACCGGCTCGATTTGCTCGCCGCGCGTTACCTGAAGGACCCGACGTTCTTCTGGCGGATCTGCGATTCCAACAACGCGCCGTCGCCGGACGCCCTGGCCGCGTCTGATTTGGTCGGCATTCCGCAGGGTCCCGCAACTTCATGAGCAGTCTGTTCGACATCGTTATCGGGGGCACCGCCGCGAGCGACTTCGACGCCGATATTGTCGAGCTCGAGGTGGAGGAGAACGCCGATCTTCCGAGCGCGTTCTCGATCACCCTGCCGGTCAACACGACGTCGAGCGGCGACTACGACACGGTGTCGGATCCTCGGCTGGCGCCACTGTCGAATATCGCCGTGACGGCCCAGGCGTCGGATGGGCAGACGCATTGCCTGATCGACGGCTACGTGCTGGCCCAGCAGGTTCATCTCGATACCGGCACGTCGAAGAGCACGGTGAAGGTGTGGGGGCAGGATGCCTCCTGGCTGATGAACGCCACCGAGAAGACGCGCGAATGGGTCGATGTGACCGACGGCGCAGCGGCGAACACGATCTTCGGCGAATACGGCTTCACTCCGGACCCGGCCAATCTCGACGACGATTCCCCGGCGCATACCGCGGACGGCGCCAGCCTCATGCAGCGGGCCTCCGACGCGCAGTTCCTGCGCGGGCTGGCACGCCGCAGCGGCAAATTGTTCCGCGTGTTCTGCACCGATACCCCGGGCCAGCGCACCGGGTCGTTCGCGACGCCGAACATCGGTGCCGACCCGGCGGTGACGCTGACGCTGAACGATGCCGCCGCCGCGACGGTCAGTGCACTCGACATTTCCTGGGACGTGATGCGCCCGAGCGCGGTGACGGCGCGCCAGGCGCTGTTCACCGACAAGGATTCTGATGGAGCCGGCGGCACCGTCACCGACGACGGATTGGCGCCGATGGACCAGACCGATCTGGCAACCTTCGCCACCAGCACCGTCACCGCGTTGCTGACCACCACGGCGGCCGATGCCGGCACGCTGACGCAGCGCGCGGATTCGCTGTTGCGCGAGGCCGGCTGGTTCGTGCGTTGCCAGGGCAGCACCGATGTTGCCCGGCTCGGCTCGATCCTGCGCGTCGGTACCGTGGCGAAGCTCGACGCCGCGGGGGGACTGCATTCGGGGAATTACCTGGTGTGGAGCGTGCGCCACCACATCACCGCGGAGAAGCACGAGATGGCCTTCGTGCTGGTGCGCAATGCGGTCGGCACCGCCCCGCCGCCGGCCCCAACCGGGGGCATCAGCCTATGAACGACGCCCTGCTCCAGGATCTGCTCGATCACATCCGACACCGCTTCTACGGCAAGTACCGCGGCGTGGTGACGGATGTCGATGCATCCACCATGCGCATCAAGGCCAGTGTGCCATCGGTGCTGCCAGCCACACCCACCGGCTGGTGCGCGCCTTGCGTGCCGTATGCCGGGCCACAGGTCGGGTTCCTGATGCTGCCCGAGATCGGCAGCGGCGTGTGGATCGAGTTCGAAGGTGGCGACGTCAGTTTCCCGATCTGGACCGGCTGCTACTGGAGCACCGGCGACATCCCGTCGGCGGCGTCGGCCGATGTGAAAACCATCATCACCAACGCCGGCACGCTGGCCTTCGACAACAGCGCCAGCAGCGTGACGCTACAGGACTCCGCCAGCGACAGCCTGGTGTTCGACAGCTCCGGCGCCACGATCACCGCCGGCTCGGGCAAGATCGAGGTCGGCGCGTCAGGCGTTTCCGTCAACAGCGGCGCATTGGAGGTGAGCTGATGCCCGCACTGCTCACCGCGGCCAGTTCGATGATGTGCCCGCATGGCGGCACCGTCACCGCCACACCGGGCAGCACACGCGCCTCCGCCGGCGCGCCGATCCTGCGCGGCTCCGACACCTTCGTCATTGCCGGCTGCGCTTTCCAACTGCCGGGTCCCGTGCCGAGCCCCTGCGTCAGCGTGAACTGGGTGCAGACCGCGACGCGCGTGAAGCACGGCGGCGACCTGGTGCTGAACCAGGCAAGCGTCGGCCTCTGCCTTGCCGCCACGCAGGCACCGCAAGGTACGGTGCTGATCACTTCCACCCAGGCGCAGGTCAGCGGCACATGATCCGCAGCGATTTCGCCGTCCCGTTCCATATCGACGCCGCCTCCGGCCAGGCCGCGCAGGCGTCGTACCAGGATCATGTCGATCAGATGATCCGCCAGGTGCTGCTGACCGATCCGGGCGAGCGGGTCTGTATGCCGACCTTCGGCGCCGGGCTCCGGCGCCTGCTGTTCGCGCCGCTGTCCGCGCAGTTGCAGGCCAGCACGCAGATGATCGTGACACAGGCCTTGAACGCCTGTCTCAGCAATCAGATCACCGTGCAGAAGGTCACGGTAGACACGCCGATCAGCAGCCCCGGGCTACCAGACGGCACCATCCTGATCACGATCACCTATGTGCTGATCGAGACGCAGTCGGTGCGGCAAACCCAGGTCCAGGTGATCTGACATGGCCGAACCAAAAGATCGCGTCCTGGCCGTCATCGGCTCGACCACCTTCAACGGCATCGATTTCGTCGAGGTCGTGGCGCCGCAAACCCTGCATGTGCATTTCCTCAACAAGGTGGCGCTGGCCGGTTCCGCGGTCACCGCAACGATCACCGGTGGCGACAGCGTACCCATCGTGCCGCTGGCAGCGATCACGGCGACCAACTGGTCCACCGACCCGGAAGGTCGCCCGCTGCTGGCGCTGACCGCGCTGACCGAGGGCGATTTCTCGCTCTACAGCCTGACCCTCATTGCGCCCGCGCTCGACCTGATCCTGAACACCAGCCAGTTCTCCTTCAAGGCGACCTGCCCGAGCGATTTCGACTGCGCGCCGGCGGCGACTGTGTGTCCGCCGGACGACACGCCGATCCCGCCGATCGACTATCTGGCCAAGGATTTTCTCTCCTTCCGCCAGGCGCTGACCGAATTTTCGTCGTTGCGCTACCCGAACTGGGTCGAGCAATCGGAAGCCGATTTCGGCATGATGATGGCCGAGGTGCTGTCGGCGGTCGGCGACGAACTCAGCTACCTCCAGGATCGCGTGGCCGCCGAGGCGACGTTGCCGACCGCGACGCAGCGGCGGTCGCTGGTCAGCCTGGCGCGGCTGGTGGACTACGAGCCGCAACCGGCCACCAGCGCCACCACGATCGTGCAATGCAATGTCGGCGCACCCGGTGTCGTGCCGGCCGGCACGCGGATTTCCGCGCTGGCGCCGGACGGCACCAAGGTGCCATTCGAGATCGGCACCGGGCTGGCGGATGCAACGCCCTACCAGGTCTCCAATCTCTGGAACTTTGTCATCGCGCCGTACTGGTTCGACGACAGCGAACAATGCTGGCCGCAGGGCGCCACCGACCTCTGGGTGCAAGGCCACGGCTACAACTTCACCTCGGGCCAGGCGTTGCTCATCCAGACCGACCTGCCGGGCGAAAGCCTGCGCCAGATCCTGACTCTGATTGCGCCCGGCCACGAAGCGGTCGATCCGATCTTCCTGACCGGCGGTGCGCCGACGCCGGTGACGCACATTGTCTGGGGCACCGGCGAGGCACTGACCCGCGCGCGCGACCTGACGCGCACCACGCTCGGCGGCAACCTGTTGCCGGCGACGCAGGGCCAGCGCTTCACCGAGGTGTTTGCCACCGGCACGCCGCCGGCCTCCGCGCAAAGCGCGCGGCCGGCGATCGCGCGGATGGGGCCGAACGGCAGCGACAGTGCGGAGAATTTCGTGTTCCGCTACCCGCTGGGCCAGGCGCCGCTCGGCTGGCTGATCGGCAGCGATCCGACCGTGCCGCCGCAGCCCGAGATCCAGGTGCAACAGACCATGCCCGCACCGCAGGGGTGGTCGTTCGCGACCACCTTGCTGGACTCGCTGGCCACCGACACCGATTTCACCGTCGATCCGGTCGCCTGGCAGGTGGTGGCGCGCTCGCCCACCGGTCAGCCGACGCAGTACGACATCATTGGCGACGCCGGCAGCACCATCCGGTTCGGCAATGACGTGTTCGGTGCCTCGCCGGCCGACGGCGACGTGTTCCAGGTCACCTACCGCACCGGCCTCGGCGCCACCGGCAACGTCGCCGCCGACACCATGACCACAATCGAGCCAACCGCGCCCGGCATCCTCGGTGCGGTGCGCAATCCGTTCGCGGTGACCAACGGCGCGGATGCCGAGACGGCGGATCACATCCGCCGCATGGCGCCGCAGGCGTTCCGCGCGGTGCAGTATCGCGCTGTGCTGGCGCAGGATTACGAGGCGGCGGCGGCGACGCTGCCGTGGGTGCAGAAGGCCGGCACCTCGTTCCGCTGGACCGGAAGCTGGATGACGGTGTTCACCGCGGCGGACCCGCTGGGCAGCGAAACGATCAGCCCGGATGAGCAAGTGCAGCTCGTCGATCTGCTGAATCGCCGGCGGCTGGCGGGCTACGAATCCTACGCACCGCCGCCGCAGTACATCTCGATCGATCTGCGCATCGAAGTCTGCGTGCTGGACGGCTGGCTCGACGGCGACGTGGAGGCCGGCGTGTTGACGCGGCTCGGCAGTTCCACGCGGCCGGACGACAGCACCGGATTCTTCTTCGCGGACCGCTTCACCTTCGGCACGCCGCTGTATCGCAGCCGGCTGGAGGCGGCGATCCAGGGCGTGCCGGGCGTTGCCGGCGTCAGCGCGATCACCTACCGCCAGCGCGGCACCTTCGCCGGCTTCGTCGATCTGCCGGAAGAACTGGCGCCGGCGCCGCAGCAGATCCTGCGCGTGGACAACGATCCGAGCTGGCCGGAGCGCGGCACCATCCGCGTCATTGCGGAGGGCGGGCGATGACCTTTCCGGTTTGCCCCTGCGACGGCGACGACATCGCTGCACCCGTCAACCTGCCGCAACTGACGCACATCGCCTATCGCGTCGGCACCTATGTCGATTTTCGCCGCGCGGTGCTGACGCCGCTGGCCGGCGAGATGACACTGTCGGTGAACGGCGTGCCGGTGTGGCGGACCGACGGCGCCGGCGACCTGGCCGTGATGATCGCGGAATGGTTCGCCTATACTGCCGACATCCTGACCTTCTACAACGAGCGCATTGCCAACCAGGCCTATCTGCGCACCGCCGACCTGCCGGAGAGCGTCTCGCACCTGATCGCCCTGCTGGGCTACCGGCCGCGTCCGGCGATCGGCGCAACCGGTACCCTGGCGGCGCTGGTCACCGCCGGGCAGAGCGCGGTGCTGCCGAAGGGATTGCAGTTCCAGAGCAAGCCGACGCCCGGCCAGGCGCCGCAGACCTTCGAGTTGTGGGCCGACACGCCGATCGGGCCGCCCGACCAAGTGCCGGCCACGCCGCCGCCGGTCTTGCTCGCGCCCGTCCCCGAGCGACCGAAATGGTTCTTTTCGCCCTATCGCTCGGTGGCCCGCTTCATTTACCCGGTCGTCGAGACGAAGGCCGTGGCCGTCGAGGTCAAGGCCGAGGCAGTCGAGGCCAAGTACGAGTTTGTCGAGGCCGGGATCGGGGCCGGCGTCAGTCTCGACGAGCCGGCAACAACAACGGCGACGGCCGGCGCGTACAACCTGATTCTGCGCGGGGCAGTGACCAGTATCGATCCCACCGCGCTGCTGGCGTTGCGCCCGCGCGATCCGTCGCTGGGTGCGCCGTTGCTGGCGACCGTGCAGACCGCAACGATCGCGCCAACCGCGTCGGGCGGGCAGCAGACGACGCTGACCATCACTCTGTCGGACACGCCGCCCAGCGGGATGACGGCGGCGCAGGCGGCGCTGGAGACAGCCAACCAGACCGCCACCCTGTGGGGCTTTTTCGCCGGCGCGGTCAGCGGCGCCAGCGTGCATCTGGCCAGTCTGGTACGGCAGATCCGGCCCGGCGACTGGCTGCTGTTCACCGCGTCGGGGACGTCGCCGGCGCCGCTGCTGGCGCAGGTCAAGGCCACCCAGGACGTCATCTGGGACGCCACCGGCAGCAAAGCGCATCCGGACACGCCCGCGGTCGCGGGGCATCCGGTGCCTATCCCGCACACCGAACTGACCCTCGAAACCGCGCTGTCCAGCGCGTGGGAGAGCGCGGCGGCCAACGTGACCGTGCGGTTCGGCTGGGTCTCGGCCGGCACATTGCTGAACCAGCCATTCGCCTCGTGGTCCGGCACGCCGACCGGCCTCGTCGCGAGCAGTGCGCAGGAGTTTCCTGCCGGGTCGGGCATGCCGATCCTGCTGCAGGATGCCAACGGCTCGGGCATCACCGCCAGCGGCGGTTCCGATGGCGACAGCAACCTGCTGCTGGGCGGCCTGCCCGATCCGGTGCCGTCGCTACAGCCACCGTTCCTCGTGCTGCCCAACCTGCTGGCGGTGACGCGCGGCAAGACCATCGCCAACGAGGTGCTGGGTAGCGGCGATGCAACGAACCCGGGGCAGGATTTCAAACTGTCGCAATCACCGGTGACCTATCTGCAACCGGGTGCCACCTGGGCCAGCACGATCAGCCTGACGGTGAATGGGCAGCCCTGGACCGAAGTCCCCAGCTTCTACGGCCAGGCGGCCAATGCGACCGTCTTCGTCACCTACGAGGACGATAGCGGCAGCACCCATGTCCAGTTCGGCGACGGGGTGAACGGCGCGCGGCTGCCGACCGGGGTGAACAACGTGGTCGCGACCTATCGCATCGGGGCGGGCGCCGCCTCGCCGCCGGCGGGCAAGCTCACCGTCATCGCGCAGTCCTATCCCGGATTGCGCGCCGTGCTGAACCCGGTGGCCGTCGGCGGCGGCGCCGATCCCGATCCGCCGGCCCAGATCAGCCGCTATGCGCCGCGCTCGGTGCTGGCCTTCGGGCGCGCCGTCTCGGTGTTCGATTACCAGGCGCTGGCGGCGCAGGCCTCCGGCGTGACGCGGGCGAGCGCGGTCTGGGCCTGGAACGATGCCCGCCAGCGCACCATGGTGACGGTTTATGTCGGCGACGATGCCGCGGCGGCCGTCTCGGCAAACGCGGCACTGGCAGCGGCGGGCGATCCGAACCGGCCGGTGCAGGTGGTGCTGGCGACGCAGATCGCCGTGGCGCTGGTGCTGACACTGGTGGTCACGCCGGGCATGGATACCAACCAGATCACCGCCGGCGTGGTCACCGCCCTGAGCGATACCGAAGCCGGGCTGTTCGGTTCCTGGAACCTGGGCATCGGCCAGCCGGTGTTCGACAGCCAGATCGAGGCGGCGGTGTTGGCGGTGCCAGGTGCGGTCGCGATCACCGCGGCCACCTTCTACGCCGACGGCACGGTCGATCCCCTCTCGCTGCACAATCCCGGCGAGGGCTGCGTGTACATGCTCGATCCGGCCGACATCACCCTGACCCCGGAGCCTGACACCAATGGTGGATGACGGCTACGTTGCCTGGTACCAGGCCAAGCTTTGGGCATTGCTGCCGGCGATCTATCGCAGCATGGACGGCGGCACCGCCGCCGTGCCCGGCCCGTTGCAGGAATTGCTCAATCGCGTCGGCGCGCAAACCGCGACGCTTCGGCGCAGCATCGACCGGCTGTGGGAGAACCAGTCGATCGAGACCTGCGACGACTGGGTGGTCCCGTATATCGGCGATCTGCTGGCGACGCGGCTGGTGTCCTGCCTGGATGCGCGGGCACAGCGGCTGGATGTCGCGAAGACGATCTACTACCGCCGGCGCAGCGGCACGCTGGGCGTGCTGGAAGAACTGGCCGCCGATATCGCCGGGCGCGACGCGCGGGCGGTGGAGTTCTTCCGCCGGCTCGGCCGCACCCGCCACCAGTTCGACCCGCCGATCGGCAACGCGTTCGCCGCTGCTGCGCCGGCGTGGGCGGCGAGCACGACCTATACGCCGGGCCAGACTGTGGCGAACGGCGCCAACGCCTATCAGTGCGCCACCGGCGGTATCTCGGCGGCGAGCGGCGGGCCCACCGGCACCGGATCGAGCATCGCCGACGGCAGTGTCGTCTGGAGTTTCGCCGATCCGGTGGGATCGCTGGTGCCGGCGGTGATCGAAGGCCTGGCGGGCGCCAACTCGCGCACCCCGGCCGGCGGGTTCGCCGATCTGCGCGCCGCCTATGCCGCCGCCAACACCAACGGCGCGTTCGACGAGTTCGCTCATACCGCCGACCTGCGGCGGGGCGCGCAATCGTCGGGGTGGTACAACATCTCGCATCTCGGCGTGTTCATCTGGTGGCTGCAAAGCTTTCCGGTAATCGCCGCGACGCCGGTCAGCAACGGCAAGAGCCCGCCCTGCTACAGCTTCGATCCGAGCGGGCGGCAGATCCAGTTGTTCGCGCCAAGCTCCCGCACTTCGGCCAGCTTCGGCGAGGATTGGGTGTCGCCCGACGAGTGGCAGTTGCCGGTCGCGGTGCGTGAGGTGCTGTGGAACCTCTATCCGGATCAGCTTTATCCGTCGGCGTTCTGGGTAGGGCTGGGCGGCGGCACGGCGCCCGCCGTGCAGCCGCGCGGCACGGTGAGCATTCATCCTGACCGCGGCCTGTTCAGCTTCGTGGCGGCGCCGCCGGCGGGCGAGATCCTCACGCAGTATCATTTCGGCTTCATGTCCACCATCGGCGCCGGCGGCTTCGCCGCCGCGTTGCTGGAGCCGATCGCGCAGCCGGCCGCGGTCACCACGGTCAGCGGTGGCGGCGGCCTGGCCACCGCGCTCGGTGGGATCACCGTCGATGCGACGGTGCAGATCACCGACTCGCGCACCTATCCGGGTCCGACCACGCCGGTGACCCTGCCGGACAAGACGCTGGTGGTCACGGTCACCGACAAGCAGCGTCCGGTGGTCCGCTGGAAGGGCGGCGGCGCCACCTGGACCATCACCGGCACCGGCGGCAGCCTGGTGCTGCAAGGGATGTGGCTGCAAGGCGCCGACATCGTGCTGGCGGGCAATTTTTCCAGCGTCAGCCTGCGCATGGTGACGCTCGATCCCGGCAGTTCCGATCCCGCCGGCGCGCTGATCGGCACCGCCGTCGACGCTACGCCCTTGGCCCCGGTGCATCTGTGGGTCGAGGCGAGCATCGGCACGCTGTCGCTGGAGCGCTGCGTCACCGGGCCGATCCGCACCCGCAACGCCGGCGCCATAGAGCAATTGACGGCCACCGACAGCATCATCCAGGCGATCCCGACGCCGGCCGGCGGCGATTACGCGCTGCAAACCGGGATCGGCACGATCTCGCTGGCGCGCTGCACCGTGCTGGGGCGCGCCGCGGTGCACCGGCTGGAGGCGAGCGAGTGCATCCTCGACGACGTGGCGATCGCCGAGGACACCCAGCACGGCTGCGTCCGCTTCACCGCCTATGCGCAGGGCAGCACGCTGCATGCGCCGTATCGCTCGGTGGTGGTGCCGCCGGCCGGGCCGCTGTTCGTCTCCCGCCGGTTCGGCGAGGCGCCCTATGCGCGGCTGCGCCGGCTGGCCGACAACGCGATCATCGCGCCGCAGACCGGGGACACCATCCTGGGCGGCGCCCAGAACGGTGCCGAAATGGGCGCCTTCAGCGGCGAGGGCGTCACGCTGAAAAAGCGCGGACTGGTCATCAAGTTCGAGGAATACGCACCGCTCGGTGTGTATCCGGTGTGGATCGATGCGGACTGAAACAACCGCCCGAACAACTGGCAGATCTCGGCGGCCAGGTGATCCCGTGTCATGGCCTCCCGTGTCATGGCCGGCGAAGGCCGACCACCCACGACTTCGCTGCGTGGCGCCAAGGAAAGTCGTGGGTGGCCGGCCGTCGCCGGCCATGACACGGGGGGGCCATGACGCCGGGAGCCACGCGCGATGGGGCATGCGCATCGCCGCGCGAAACGCAAACGGCCAACGGCCGAACGGAGTACGCTGACATGGCAGCCGACCTCGCCCGGATCACCTTCGATCCCACACGGCAGTACCGCTCCGTCATCACCCAGCAGGGGCGGGTGACGCTGGAGGCAGACAGCAACGAGGCCGCTGTCATCGCGAGCGAGGCGTTGCGGCTGGAGACCATCGACGTCATCGGTCCCGCCGGCACGCCGGATGACGGCTACAAGGTGGGTCCCGGCACCGGTCCCGGTGGCGTCAGCATCGGACCGGGGACCTTCTATCTCGGCGGCTGGCGGTTGGCGCTGGACGCGGCGATCGATCTGGCCAAACAGCCCGACTGGCTGGACGCGCCGGCGGCGACGGCGACCACGGGCAACCTGGCGGTGGCGCTGCTGCTGACCGAGCAAAGCGTCTGCGCGGTGGAGGATCAGGCGCTTCGCGAAGTGGCGCTCGGCGGGCCGGACAGCGCCGCGCGCATGCGGCTGATGCAGCAATTCCTGCGACTGAGCGTGACGGGCGATACCTGCGCGGCGGCGGCAACGTCGGTCGCCAGCCTGCTGTCGGCCGAGGGGATCACCGTCGATCCGGCGACGTTACAACTGGCCTCCGCCGCCAGGTTGCTGGCGGGGTTCGTGCCGGGTCCGCCCAACACCGATGCCTGCGCGCCGACCGCCGCCGGCGGCTATCTCGGGGCCGACAACCAACTCGTGCGCGTGACGGTGACCGCGTACAACGCGACCGCGAAGACCGGCACGCTGCTGTGGGGCTGGAACAACGCCTCGCTGCTGTATCGCGCCAGCGTGACCAATCCGCAGACGCTGACCCTGACCGGCACGCCGGTGGATGAGGAGCATGCGCCGCAGCTTGGCCAGGCGGTGGAGATCCTGCGTTGCCGGTCCGACCTGACCGACGGCAACTTCATCGCGGCACCGGAAGGTTTTGTCACCACGCTGACGCAGGCCTACTCGTTCGACACCGGTGCGCTTGGGCTCGCCGACGCGTTGCCGGCGGAGTACGTGGCGGACTCCCAGGTGGCCAAACTGCCGCTGTTCGTGCGGCTGTGGCAGGCCACGGTGCCATTCACTGCGGGGCAGGTGACGCCGCTGGACAGCGTCTCCGGCATCGCCGTCACGGTGACGCTGCCGGCGCTGCCGACGACGATCGCATTGCGGCCATTCTGGCGCTTTTCGGTGCGCCCGAGCACGCCGGTGCAGATCTATCCCCAGCGCTATCAGGAGACGCCGCAGCCGCCCGACGGCCCGCGCCAGTGGCTGACCGATCTCGCGGTGGTGGCGGCGCAGGCGAGCGGATCCACGCTGTTGGCGAATTGCCGCGTGCCGTTCCTGCCACTGACCCAGCAAAGCGGCGCGTGTTGCAGCCTGGTGCTCGGGCCGAACGACGTGGACGGCCGCGGTGGGTTGCAGGCCGTGATGGACGCGCTGGCAGGCACGCGTTCGAGCGTCGCCTTGCTGGCGGGCACCTACACGTTGCCCGAGCCGCTGGTGCTGGGCGCGCAGCACTCGGGCCTGACTCTGGAAGCCTGCGGTCCAGGCGTCGTGCTGACGGCGGACGCCGGCAACCTGGCGGCCTTCCTGTTCGGTCTGGTGGTGCTGGATGCGGCGGCGAACGTGCTCGTGCGTGGTTTGAGCTTCACCATCCCCAACGTGCCGGTTCCCTCGAGCACTGCCACAGCGGCCGTGACCACCCCGGGCACGACCGCGGTTGCGACAAACACCGCGGTCGCGGCGAATACGGTCGACACCCGGATGCTCGTCGCCAACACGGCCGCCGCTGCCGCGGCGGTTGGCACCGCCGCCGGCGCGGCCGTGGCCGCTGACCCCAGCACGAAGGCGACCGGCACCGTCGCGCCCGGCACCGCTGCGGCAAACACCACCGTTGCCAACGCCGCACCTGCCAACGCCACCCTTGCCAACGCCGCTGTTGCCAACACTGCGACGCTCGATGCCGGCGCGCTCAACCTCAACCTGGCCAACGCCACGGCGACCGCCGCCGCGGCGCCGCCGGCGACCAGCGTTGGTATCCTGGCGATCGCGTCACCCAACCTGACCGTCGAGTGCTGCACTTTCAACGCCAGTCCGGATTCGGCCTCGGTGTTCGGGGCCGGATTGTTCGTGCTCGGCGACGCCACCGGATTGACCGTCCGCCGCAACACCTTCGCTGCCGTCAAGTACCAGGCGGGCGCGATGGTGTTCGGCGTGCTGGTATCCGTGCTGAGCGCCAACGCCACCACGACGCTGGATACCGCCGAGCTCAGCGATAACGTGTTCCAGGAGCTGCCAGGCGGGCTCGTATCGTTCGCGCAACTCGGCATGGTGCGCTGCGCCGGCAACCGCGTGGTGAAATGCGGTACCGGTCTGTATTTCGCCACCGGCAACCTGGGCGAGACGACGGAGGTGGCGCGCGAAGCCATCACCGACACGACGCAGACCGCGACGCTGTCGCCGGCGGTCACCGCCGGTATGCAGGCACCGATGCTCGCTGCGATCCTGACCCAGTCGGCGCCGTTCGCGGCGAAGGCGCCGGCCCCGACCACCAGCGCGGTGTCGGATACGGCGCGCACTGCGCTGCTGCAGAGCGTCACGGCACGCGGCGCCACGGCATACCGTAGCCTGATCGCACCAACCGATGCCGCGGCACCGGCTGCCGCACCGGCTGCCGCAGCGCCGGCTGCCACGACACTGGCGGTCACACCGACCGCTGCCACGCTTCAGGCGGCGACGCCGGCCGCTGCCGTCACGCCGGCCGCCGCACCGCAGGCCGCAACAGCGGCGGCACCCGCGGCTGCGACGGTAACCCCGGATCCAACCATGACGAACGCGCTGAACCTGGTGCGGGACGTCTCGATCGCGGCGGAACTCGTGGGCACCACCCTGACCCCGGTGCTGCATCTCGCCGGCAATGACGTGACGTTGGTCGCTACCGGAGCGACACCGGGCGTCGGGATCGCGGTTGTGCTGTCGCCGCGCGACGCCGCTTTCGGCATGGTTTTGCTGACCGCCAATCGGGTCGTCACCGCCGATGCGAACACCGAGGCCGCGGCCATCCTGTTCCCGACCGCCGCCGCGGTGACCGGGAACGTGCTTCTGCAAACCGGCGCGACAACCACCAAGGCGACGGTTCCGGCGTTCATGCTGGCCGCTGAGACGACGGCAAAGATCGAGGTGGCAGCCAATGTCATCCACACTACGGCCTCGATCGCGCCGGCCCGCGCCAGCCTGCCGGCAACGACCACCTGGAACTTCCTGAACACCGTGGGGTAGGCGGCATGTTGGCGGTCGCGCAGGTCGCCCAGCACGGTCGCGACCGCGCGGCAGCGGCGCGGACCGTGCCGGATGCTCTGCGCCCCAGGTCGCGTGCCCCGGGCGCCGGCAACCAGGCAAGGCTACGCGCCCTGTCGCGCATCACACCGCGGGTGCAGGCGAAGCTGGAGATCGGTGCCGCGGACCATCCTCTGGAGCGGGAGGCCGACGAGGTCGCCGCACGGGTGATGCGCATGCCGGAGCCAGCGTTGGAAGTCACCGGCGCACCCAAGGCGATACGCCGCGCCTGCGCTGCCTGCGAGGCGGAGGATCGCAAGGTCGCGCGCAAGACCGATGGTGCCGCCGCGCTGAACGGTGCCCCGGCGCCGGCGATTGTGCATGCGGCGCTGGCCCGGTTCGGCGCGCCGCTCGCACCATCCGCACGAGAGTTCTTCGAACCTCGGTTCGGGCTCGATCTTGGCGATGTGCGCGTGCACACCGGGGCGGTGGCCACGCAATCCGCCCGTGCGATTGGCGCGCGCGCCTATACGTTCGGCGCCGACATCGTCTTCGCCGACGGCTTGTATGACTTGGGCAGCGACTCAGGCCGGACGCTGATCGCGCACGAACTCGCGCATGTCGCGCAGCAGAGTGGCACCGCGCCCGCGCGGCCTGCGCGCACGCGGCCTGCGTCCTCGGGGCCTGTGCTGCGCCGCAGCACCGACTACGACATCCGGAACCTGCCAGGCGGCGCGTCGTCGAACCCGTCGACGATCTTCTTCGAACTGGGCAGCGCCGCCATTCCGGCGACCGAGCGGCCGAAAATCGCGCCACTTGCCGCGCCGCCAACGCAGGCGCTGACCATGTTCGGCTACCGGAGCGAGGACGAACCGACCGGCCTTGCAACGACACGCATCGGCTCGGTCTCCAGCGCCCTGTCCACTGCTGGTCATCACGGCGCGCGCACGCCGTCCCCCGAGCCGGCGGCAGGCGAGGGCAGCAGCGACTATCGCGGCAAGCGGGCGGTGGCTGTCGTGCCGACACCCGCGGGCGGCGCGCCCCCGGTCTCACCGGTCTCCGCCTGCGCTGCGACGCCGGCGAACCCCACGCCCGAAGTCGCGGCGTGCAGTGGAAAATTCGCCGCCGCGCACCCGGTCGCGGCCGGGATGCTGAGCACGGCGATCGGCGAAGTGTCCGGTCCGACAGCGGCAGCAACCGCGCAACTCGGCACACTCTTTCCAGGGACGTCGCAGGCCACCGTTCTGGCGGGATTGACCGGCCTCAACGCCCAGGTCGGCGTCATGACCGCCAACCACCAGTGTCACAACACCTGCGATACGCGATGCGTGACCCGGCCGGCCTTCAACACAGGCAGCGGTCCCGCGGCGATGATGACACTCTGTCCGGGCTTCGAGAGTGGCACCAACACGCAGGAGAACGCGTTGCTGCTGCTGCACGAGGGGCTGCATGCCACGGTCGGGCTGACGACGACGGATTTCGCGTATCGCCGCAGTCGCTTCATCGACATGGTGCCGGGGACCCAATCGGCCACCAACACCGACAGCTATGTGCTGCTGATCATGCGGCTGGGCGGCGCGGCACCGGGCAGCGGGCCACCGACCGATACCACCCCCGGCCTGACCGCCGCGGATAGCCATGCCGCACATACCGCGCTCACCTACGCCGAGCAGTGGTTGCTCAATGCGGAATGGGACACCAGCCAGCTCTATGAATCGATCAAGGCGAATGTCGGACATGCCGGCGGCTGGCCGGCTGCGAGCGACTACCATGCCGGCGCGCAACACGCGATCGGGTGGATTTTCGGGCTCAGCGACCCCGGGCCGGTGTCACCGTATACGAACCCTCCGACGCACGACGACCAGATCAAGCTGGCCGGCATCCATGACCGCTATCAGCGGATGATGTTTGCGGTCTGGACCAAGCCGATCACCGTCAACGCGGCGCCCGCGGGGGGCACCGATGCCTGGGCCGGCAATCTGGGTCCCAGCGTCACCGTAACGCCTGCGTTCCTGGCGCTCTCCGCGTTCGATCAGGTTGCCCGGCTCATCGAGCTGATGGCGGGATCGCTGCCCACCAGCGACGTGCCGGTCGCGCGGCGGCGCAACTATGCCGATGCGGCGGCGCAACTATGGTGGCACGCCGGCCGGAGCGGGCCCTGATGCGCATTGCTGTGGCGTCGGATTTCACCCTGACGTCGCCTCGCGGCACGCGGCGAGGCCATCCGTATCAGCCGCAACGATGCCGTCGTGACGACGTGCGGCTCGACATCGCACGACATCTGTCCCACTGTCCGCGTGGAGGCGTTGCATGTCCGTCCGGACGACCCGTAGCACCGTCATGGTGAGGCCGCGGTGATGCGGGCGCGGAAGCGGGCCGCACCCGGTGGAGCATGCAAGGGCGCCGCCGATTGCGCCAAGCCGGCGGCGCAGGTGCCGGCGCAGGGCAACCAGGCGGTGCTGCGGCGACTTGGCGCCGGTCGCGGCATGCAACGACGGGTGGCGCCGCCGGTGGTGCACGAGGTGCTGCGCGGCGGCGGACGCGCGCTGGATGCCGGCACGCGAGGTTTCTTCGAGCAGGGGCTGGGCGCCGACCTCGGCGCGGTGCGGGTGCATGACAATGCGCTTGCGGCACGGTCGGCCCGGGCGGTGGATGCGGCGGCCTACGCGGTGGGGCCGCATGTCGTGTTCGATGCGGGACGCCTCGCGCCAACCCGCCCGGACGGGCTTCGACTGCTCGCCCACGAGTTGGCGCATGTGGTGCAGTCCGGCGCGTCGGGAGACATGCCTGCTCGGATCAGGATCGGCGAGCCGAACGCACCGGAGGAGCAGCAGGCCACCCATGCCGCCGCACGCCTGTCGGCCGCCCAGCCGGCGGGTCTCGGCGCAGGCGGGGCGGAGCCGGCGCTGCGGCGGCAGACACCGGACGAGGAGACCAAGCCGGCGCCGAAACCGCTGTTTCCGCTGCCGATCGTCGACAAGTTCGATCCCGTGCCGTTCGTCCCGACGCCCGGCGGCACCGCGCCGAGCCCCTATGATCAGCCGGGCAAGGTCACCGACCCGTCGGGCAAGGGGCCGTCGCTCGAAGATCTGCGTGGCGCGCGGGAAAAGCTGTTCGGCAAGACTCCGCTGAACCTGGGTATCAACAACAATCCCAAGATGCCGAATTGTTCGTCGCTGGAGACGGCGGACAGCACGAAGGCGGTGCCGAAATACTGGACGTACGAGCAATACGACGTGCAGCGGCGGCTGTATCACGGCCCGCTGACCAAGGACGCGTGGCCCCAGGTTACGCCTGAACAATACAAGGCCGTGATCGACACGTGTCCCAAGGAAGTGAAGCGGGAGATGCCGGTCATTCCTCCGCCGGCGCCGCTGCCGAAGGGTGATTTCCCGGGATCCACGCTGCCGCCCGGCCAGGCTATGGCCTGATCGGCCGCTCGTCGGCGGCCGTTGTTGCCTGCAGCCGATAGCGAGGCGTCCGCCGTGCCGATGCGTGCTGACAATGATTGCTGACTTGGCTGGTGCAGCCATCATGGAGAGGTGATGTCATCATTCGCCACACCGGTGCGAGGCGTCCAGGTGCCACCTGCGGTATCGCGCGATGTCGCGCGTCGGCCGGACAGCGCCGGGCCTATCGGGAACCAGGCGGCGCTGCGCCGGCTGTCGGCGGTGGGGCCGCGGGTGCAGGCGAAACTGGAGATCGGCGCGGTCGACGATCCGTTGGAGCGCGAGGCCGACGCGGTGGCGGGTGCGGTGATGCGTATGGCCGCGCCGCCCGCCAGGCTGACCGGCGCACTGCCGCAGGTCAGCCGAAAATGCGCGGACTGCGAGGAGGCGGACAAGAAGCAGACGGTGCAGACCAAGCCGGCGGGGCTGCCCGGCGCAGTTCCCAATATGGCGCCGCCCCAGGTGCGTGCGGTGGTGCGCCAATCCGGTCGGCCGCTCGATGCCGCGACACGTGGGTTTTTCGAGCCGCGGTTCGGGCTCGATCTCGCCGCGGTGCGGGTGCACACCGAGAGCCGTGCCGGGGACGCGGCGCGATCGGTCGGCGCACGCGCCTTCACGGTGGGCGAGAATATCGTGTTCGCGCCGGGGGAGTTTGCGCCTGGCTCGGCCGGCGGGCGGCATCTGCTGGCGCACGAGTTGGCCCATGTGGTGCAACAGCGCGGCGGCGTGGCGCCGGAGCGGGTGCGGCGCGCGCCGCCCGACAAGATCTGCGAGCCGCCGCCGGTGACCCCGCTGACGCATCCCGACCATGTGAGCCAGACCCTGATCGACCGTCTCACGGGCAAGTTCGTGAAGATCGACGGAGATACCGGGGAAGGCTGTTCTCCCACGCCCTACCCGGCGAGCGCCGGCGAGACGGTGTGCACAGTCGGCTATGGTCACCAGATCCCGGGCTGCGCGATCATCGACAAGAGCACAGGGTCGAAGCCCACGGCCGACGCGCGCAAGGAGGCCGCGGCGGTGAAGGTGCGGGAGCCGGACGATCCCAAGGCAAAACCCCGCTCGTTGCGGCCATCGGAATGGCTGGGTTGCGAATGCTCGGCGCCGGTCGTTACCTGTCCGCAGCAGGGCGAAGCGATGCTGAAGGACGACGTGCGCAATAGCGGCGAGGCGTGGGTTCACGCGCATGTGCGGCCCGGGCTGGATCAGGCGCAATTCGATGCGCTGGTCGATCTGGTGTTGCATCATGGATCGATCGACCAGCCGTTCATCGATGAAATGAACAAATATTGGTGCACGTCGGAAGGCTGGAATTACCTGCGTGAGGTTTATCTGAAACAGAACCTCTCGCTGCAGGGCTCGACCGTAATCTTACCGGCCTTCGTGAAGCGGCGCCTGCTTCGGGTCTGGCCGATTGCAACTTAGCATTATGGCTCTGATGGACCGAGTCTGCTGTCTGGGTCCCTACCGTCATGGCGGGTCAAGGCCCGCGCTCCATGACTTTCGCGGCAGCGGGGAAAGTCATGGATGCCGACCGTCGTCGACATGACGGATTGCGATGGTCGGCACCCTCCCGAGGGAGCGGAGCGTCAGGGGCACGACACCGGCCGCGCTCGGCCTGCACGTCGTCCTTTTCGAGGCTTGCTCGGCGTTCACTCGCGGTGCGGCCTGCACACTCGCGCGGTCACCGGATCGTGACCCGCATGCCGAAGGCTTCAGCCATTTCGTCACCCCCATGACTGCGCCGGTTGCTTCCGGCTGGAGCAGTTGCCGGGTGGGCCTCGCACGCTGGAAAGCGCCGCCTTGCACCGCGCCCACCCATAGCGGTCACTCCGACTGAAACGTCATCATCTCGGAACCGGACACCGAGCGAGCGAGGATTATCCGGCACCCATAGCGGTCGCTCAGTTCAGAAAGCTGACCTTCGAGCCCACCAAAGCGGTAGCCGGTTTCGCGCGTAACCGACCCTCGCTGGGTTGCAGCCAGCGGTCATCTCACCGGCCGAGCCGTCCCGATTCAACGGCACCGCACTGGCGTCGGCGGTCGCGATGGGGTCGCGACCGCCGGCCTCGCTCAGCCGATCGCGCCGGACAGGACCGAACCGAATGGAACGTAGCGCTGGCCGTCGAAACGCCGCATCTGGGCTTGCCGGATCGGCGCGAAGTTGGTGGCGCTGGTGTTGATCACGATGCCAGGCAGCAACATCGGCAATTCGAGACCATGCAGGGTGGCGGCCTGCTTCATCACGTTCTCGCGCGTCAGGTCGTCGCCACACTGCTTCAGCACCTGCACGGTCGTCTCGGCGATCGAATAGCCGTAGACGGTCTGTTGATCGGTCTTGTCGCCATTCGGGTAATACTTGTCCATGAACGAGACCCACTGTTTGTAGCCCGCATCATTGAGCCATTCCGGGTCGGTGGGGTCTTTGAAGGAATTGTCGCTGATGATCCCCTTGGCGTTTTCGAGACCGGCCGGCTTCAGGGTCGCTCCGACGGACGAGGCGATGCCGTTCAGGATGTGCAGCGGCTTCCATTCGAGTTCAGCCACCTTCTTGATCGCCTGAGCGCCGAACTTGGGGATCGCGATCGTGATGAGGACATCGCAGCCCGCCGCTTGCAACGCGACAATCTGCGAGTCGACGGTGGCGTCGGTGGTCTCGTAGCTTTGCTTGGCCTTGATCATCGACGCGGCCTTGGCGCCGAGCCCGTCGACCACCCCCTTCAAATAGTCCTTGCCGAAATCGTCGTTCTGATAAAGCACGCCGATTTTGGCATCAGACTTGTTCTTCAGGATGTACGCCGCGTAGATCTGTCCCTCAGCCTGGTAGCTGATGAAAAAGGCCATGGTCCACGGATGGTCCTTGGGATCGTCCCACTTGGTGGCGCCCGTGCTGGGGAACAGTTGCGGCACCTTCTTCTCGTTCATGTAGTGCCAAATCGCACTGTTCGTCGGAGTCCCCACCGAGCCGGAGGTAAGCAGCACCTGGTCTTCTTCCACCAGCTTGCGTGTCATCTCCACCGTCTTCGGCGGCGAGTAGGCGTCATCGTAGGAAATCCAGACGATCTTGCGCCCGTTCACGCCGCCCTGGGCGTTGATCATCTTGAAATAGGCTTCCATCGACAGCGGGATTGGACTGGCGTTCGAGAGCGGCCCGCTATAGGGGCTGGTGTTGCCGATCTTGATCTCGGTGTCGGTAACACCCGGCCCATATTTCTTGGCGGCGCGGACAGGCAGCGCGGCAGCAGCCAGCGCACCCGGTGCGGCGGCAAGGATCGTGCGGCGTGTCAGATGGGTCATTGGAGGCTCCCTGTTTGTATGCCTAACGTCTGTTGTCCAGATCGGCGGCTTATCGCTCCTGACCACGCGTGGCGCCGTCAGGGCGGGCGCAGCATGATCTCACAGCGCGTGTTTGCCAAGCGGGTCCGCGGACGGGAGGTCGGTTACGCTGACAGGCCGAAGGTTGCCCGTTGCAGGAGGCCGCGCGGTAAGACCGCATCGCGGAAAGCTGAACGTTTCCTTTTCAGCAGAGAGAGCGCGCGGCACGTCCCCGTTGCGCGCATTTCACCTACATGGCTCCGGTTTAATCGCTCCGCCTCGCGAACCTTCACGCATCCGGACCCATTCTCCTTCCGTAGCCGGTGGCCTCAAACCCCGGTCCCCGGCGCAGTTGCGTGTCCACGATGGGCCCGCACATCAGGAGGATTTATGAATATCGAGCCCCGTACGCCGCACCGCGGCAGGACCTGGCGGCGCACCACGCTTGCCGCAGTGCTGCTCGCCGGCACCACGCTAGGCGGCTATGCAATCGGCCATGTCAGCCTTGCCGCCGAAACCGCCGGCGCCCCGGTCAACCCGGCCGGCACCCTCGCCACGGTTCAAACTCTTCCCGACTTCACTCATCTCGTCATCCAGGTGAAGCCCGCCGTGGTATCCATCGCCAACAGGTTGAAGTGCGTGAATACCATCTCGACTTTCTGCAATCGCTTCGCAGTCAATCCAATTTTTGCCCCATAGCGTCATACGACGCGATGGCCGAGCATCCTGCCGATCAGGTAGCCGATATTGCCGCCGATGACGGCACCAGCCCATGCTGAGACAAGCAGCCCACGAAACGAAAGGTCGCCGCGACCGGCCAGAACAGCGGCAAAAATAAGCAAAGGCTCGCCGGGAAGCGGTGCTCCCAACGACTCAAAGACCAGAATCAGGAAGACCGCCACCACGCCATAGTGATGGATCCAAGGCTCCAGTGCCCCCAATTCGTGTCTGAAATCTGCCATAGTGTGTCCAATCGATGCCTCAGATAGCGATGCTTTTCATCTCTTCTCATTTACAGTCTTCGGCCTTGTCATGGTTCATCGTCGGCCCTTGTGGCGTCACGATGACGACTTTACTCGGCCGCAGACAGCATTGTCCGAATTTCCAGAGATGCTCGGAGATGCGTTCAAGGAACCGCTTCCTCTGCTCGTCCTTCGAGAGGTGCAGGTAGAACTTGACGATGCGGGTTCCATTGGCGTGGAGGTGTCGCTCCAAATCGACGGTCGAACGATACGGGTCGTGCCACACTGCCGCTTCGTCAAGAGAGGTGTCTGGAAGCCCCTCGCTGCGGAGAATGTCCGGATGCACGCGCACGATCAGCACCTCCTCGTAATAGGATCGGTTGAAGATGCCGATCCGCCCGCGTTCCGGTAGATCTCGGCTGGTGTGCCAGAGAAGATCGTGCAGCAATTCGGTGGCGCTTGGATGCTTGAAGCTGAAGACCTGACAGCTTTGCGGATTGACCCCGGACATCACGTGCCGGATGGCGCCATCTTTCCCGGCCGCATCCGTCGCCTGGAAAATCAGCAGGACAACATGGCGGTTGGATGCGTAGAGAAGCCGCTGCAGCGCGCTCAATTGCGCAACGTGCTCCTCCAGAAGCTTATGATATTGCTTCTTTGAATTGTACGCGGGATCGATCTCCATCGGCCATCTCTGAAGGTTGACGTCGTCTCCTTCCTGCACGCGGAAGTCCTTCGAATCTATTTTCATCTTCTTCTTTCCGGCGGCGCTGGCCGCGTGGCCATGTCAGTTCAGCCTCGCCGCGACCTTCCTGTTCGAATGGTTCATAGGGTCACTCGGCAGCCTTCGGTGTCGCAGCGGACGGCGTCTTGGCTTCAGGCTCAGGCGCGGCTTCGGCTTCAGGCGCCTTCATGGCCGCGATGCGCGCCTCAGTCTGGATGATACCCTGGGCGATGAGACGCCCGGCATCCTCCGTGTCTTTGACGAGGCCAGCCACGAGGATCTCACCGAGCGTCGTATTGAGCAGTGCCGCGACGTCGGCTTTGGCTTCGGGCTTAGGCTCGGCTTTGAGCTTGGCCTCGGATTCGGGCTTGGCCTCGGCTTCAGGCTTGGCTTCGGGCTTGGCTCCGGCGGCAGGCTGGGGCTCGGGTTTGGCTTCAGGCTTTGGCTCGGATTCGACCTTGACCTCAGCTTCAGGCTTGGGCTCGGCTTTGGCTTCGGGCTGAGGCGCATCTTTGGCTTCCAGCTTAGGATCGACTTTCACCGGATCAAGAATTCGATATGCGAGCAGTTTGACGGGGTCAGTCACGAGGAACCAGACCAGGGCATAGGCCCAAACGAACAAGGCCCAACTCCAGCCGAGCGGTGTCATCAGCAGCCCATAGACCGCAATCAGGGTCGCCAGCACTTGTGTGCCGAGCACGGCCATCCATAAGATCCGCGCGGGGCGTATGGACCAGAACGGGCCACGCGTGCGCGTCTGGAAGATCGTCAGATGTCCGGCCACCGACAGCATCAGATACATCATCGTCTGAAGATGCGGATGGTCGAGGTGAAACACGCGGTCGCCAAGGAAAAACAGGCCAAACGCGGCGATCGGGCCGACCAGGCCCAGTACCGTTGCGATTCCCAGCACCAGGCGCATGTTCCACGCCTCGGGTTGTTCCTTGTAATGAACATTGTCATAGGCGATGGACAGGATGGCGCCGTCGTTGAGCAACGCCAACATCACGATCATCACTGCCGTCAACGGATAAAAATTGAAGACCAGGATTGACAGCGTCATGAACAGCAGCACGCGCAGCGTCTCGGCGATGCGGTACATCGCGTAGCTGTTCATCCGCTGGAAGATTTTCCGGCTCTCCTTGATCGCGTCGATGATCACCGACAGCCCTGGCGTCATCAGCACGATGGCCGCCGCTGCGCGCGCCGCGTCCGTCGCGCTCGAAACGGCGATGCCGCAGTCGGCTTTCTTCAGCGCCGGGGCGTCGTTCACGCCGTCGCCGGTCATGCCCACGATGTGGCCGCGCTGTTGCAGATCCGCGACAATGTGGAACTTGTGTTCCGGAAACACCTGGGCGAAACCGTCGGCATCCTCGATGGCCTTCGCCACTGCCGGCGTCTGCTGCCGCTTTTCGTCGCCCAAGGTGCTGGCATCAAGAATATTTGCACCCATCCCCAGTTTCTTGGCGGTTTCCTGGGCGATGGCCAGCGCATCGCCGGTCACCATCTTGACCTTCACGCCCATATGCTGCGCGGTCGCGATGGTAGACTTGGCATCGTCGCGTGGCGGATCGAACAGGGGCAACACACCAAGGAACTGCCACTCGCCATCTCCCTCGGCTCGTGCCACGCCCAATGAACGAAAACCTCGCGCAGCGAAGTCGTTGACCGCCGTGTCGACGGCGGACTTCACCTGCGCGGCATTGGCCGACAGCGCCAGGATCACCTGGGGTGCGCCCTTCGTCACCTTGATTGCCTTGCCGTCCGGGCCCTTGACGGCAGCCTCGGTGCGTTTATGCACCGGGTCGAATGGCTGGAAATGGCCTACCTGGTAACTTTTGAGGGCCTGGTCATTTTTCAGGCCGCCCAGAACGGCCAGATCGATGGTGTCGTTATTGTCCGCGCGCGACGCCAGCGCGGCAGCCAGGACCACCTGCGCTGCGGGGACATCGTTCACGCCGAACGGGTCGCCCAAGGTCAGCTTGTTCTGGGTCAGGGTGCCGGTTTTGTCCGCGCACAGCACGTCGACGCCCGCCAGTTCCTCGATCGCCACCAACCGGGTGACAATCGCCTTTTGCTTCGCGAGCAAACGCGCGCCCACCGCCATCGTCACCGACAGCACCGTCGGCATCGCCACCGGAATTGCGGCCACGGTCAGCACCAAGGCGAACTGCAGCGTGGTGAGGATCGGATCGCCGCGGTAGATTGCGACGGCAATGATCAGGGACACCATGACCACCGCCAGGATGATCAGGTAATTGCCAATCTTCAACACCGCGCGTTGGAAATGGCTGACGGTCTTCGCCCCTTGCACCAATTCCGCGGTCTTGCCGAAGTAGGTGTTCCCACCCGTGGCATAGACCAGTGCGCCGGTTTCGCCCTGCCGAATGATCGAGCCGGAAAATATTGCCTCGCCGGATTTGCGTGTGGCGGGCAGCGACTCCCCGGTCAGCCCGGACTGATCCACCTCTACCGGGTCGCCTTCCAGCAAGCGCGCATCCGCCGGCACAATGTCGCCCAGACGGACGCGGATGACGTCGCCCGGCACCAACTCACGCGCCGCCGGGGTGACCCACTTTCCATCGCGTTTCACCCGGGCCTTGATCGCCAGCGTGGCCTTCAGGGCAGCGATGGCGTTGCCCGCCTCGTGTTCTTCCCAGAATCCGACCACGGCGTTGGCCAGAAGCAGAACAAGGATGATGCCGAAGTCCGGCCAATGTCGGGCTGCCGCGGACAGGATCACCGCCACTTCGATCATCCACGGGATGGGACCCCAGAAATAGCTGAGGAACTTCAGAAGTTCGTTAGTCTTCTTTTCTTCAATCTCGTTGGGCCCGTATTGGGTCAGCCGCTTCTCCGCCTCGGCCTGGCTGAGGCCGTCCGGCGACGACCCCAATTTTTTCTCCACCTCCGCCATGGGCAGGGTTTTCAGATCGTCTTTCGCAGCGGGCTTCGATTCCGGCTTGGAGCCGGAAACCGTGGGCGGATCAACCTTGGTGTCCATAGTGGATGTTCCTTCTGCCTTCGCGATGCCCCGGGTTGCTCGTCGCGCCAGCGACCCGCGTCCTCGCTCAACTCCGGCTATGCACGGACGATCGCCAGCGTGTGTTGCGCGATCATCAGTTCCTCGTTGGTAGGAATGACCCAGACGGACACGCTGCTGTCCGGCGCGGAAATGCGCGGTCCGCCGGACGCGTTCGCCTGCGCGTCCAGCTTCACGCCAAGCCACGCCAGCTTGGCGCATAGCGCCGCACGTACCGGGGCGGAGTGTTCTCCGATGCCGGCGGTGAACACGAAGGCGTCCAGCCCGCCGAGCACCGCCGCATAGGCGCCAGCGTACTTCGTCATCGCGTAAATGAAATACTCCACCGCCGCTATCGCGCGCGGGTCGGTGCTCTCCTGCAACACCCGCATGTCGTCACTGATACCGGACAGGCCGAGCAAGCCCGCACGCTCGTAGAGCATCGTCTCCAGCGACGCGTCGTCGAACAACTTGCGGCGCAGCAGATAAAACAATAGGCCCGCTGGCACATCGCCCGAGCGCGTCGCCATGGGCAGGCCGGACACGGCGCCGAAGCCCATTGTGGTCTCGACGCTGCACCCGTCCAGCATGGCGCACATGCTGGCGCCGCCGCCGAGATGCGCGGCGATCACCCGCCGCGCCCGCGGTGCGAACTTCGGCACCTGCCGGCTGATGTAGTCGTAGGAGATGCCGTGATAGCCCCAGTGACGCGCGCCCGCATCGCGCACGTCTTGCGGCAGCGCGTAGGTCTGCGCCACCTCCGGCATCGTGCGATGGAACGAACTGTCGAAGCAGGCGACCTGCGGCAGGCCCGGGAACGCCTCGGCGAGCGCCCGTGCGCCACGCACGTTGAAAGTCTGGTGCGACGGCTCCATGACCGCCAGGGATTCGAGGTAGTCCAGTACGTCGCCCTCGATTCGCGTCGGCGCTTCGAAGCGGGTGCCGCCGAGCACCACGCGGTGGCCTGCCGCCACCACTTTCATGTCCGCGAGGTTGGCTTCCAGCCAGGTGATGACGAAATGCAGCGCCGTCTTGTGGTCGATCGCGTGGCCTTCGCCCCATTCGTGCGTGGCCAACGGCTTGCCGGCGGCGTCTTTGACGACGAAATGCGGATCGTCCTGCATGTTGTCGATCTCGCCGCCACAGAGCAGGGGTAGCGACCCGGCCGCGCCCACCCCATAGGCGGCGAACTTCAGGCTGGTGGAGCCCGCATTGACCACGAAAATGGCATCACTCATGGTCGGTCACTCCGCGGTTTCGGGCAGCAGGATGGCGGGATCGCGCGCCAGCGCATCGGCGTACAGCACCGCGGCTGCAGCGGAAAAGCGGCGCGCGGCGGCGGTGTCGGCACGGCTGGTCAGGATCACCGGCACGCGTGCACCGACCACCAGGCCGGCGACCTGCGCATCGGCCATGAAGGCGAGATTCTTGTAGACCATGTTGCCGGCTTCGATGTTCGGCACGATCAGCACGTCGGCGAGGCCCACGACCGGCGATGCAATGTGTTTGATCCGTGCGGCTTCCGCATCCACCGCGGCATCGAGGTCGAGCGGCCCGTCAACGATGCCGCCGACGATCTGGCCGCGATCCGCCATCTTCGCCAGGATCGCCCCGTCGAGCGTCGCTGGCATTTTTGTGCGCACCATTTCCACCGCGGCCAGCACCGCAACTTTCGGTTGCTCGATGCCGAGCGCGCGGGCGAAGCCGATCGCGTTCTGGCAGATGTCGCGCTTCTGGTCGGTATCCGGCGCGATGTTCAGAGCGACGTCGCTGATGATGAAGCGGCGCGCATAGGTCGGCACCGACATCATCACGCAGTGGCTGATCAGCCGCCCGGTGCGAAGCTTCGCTTCCTTCTGCATGACCGCGTGCAACAACACGTCGGTGTGCAGGCTGCCCTTCATCAGTGCCGCGACCTCGCCGGCGCCGGCGGCCATGGCGGCCTTCAGCGCCGCGTCCTCGGGGCCGTCCGTGGCCACGATCCGGCACTTGCCGAGGTCGAGGCCAGCGAGGTCCGCGGTCCGTCGAATCTCGGCCCCGGGGCCGTAAAGCACGGGCAGGATCAGCCCGGCCTCGGCGGCCTCCACCGCGCCGGCCAGCGCGTCGACACCACAGGGGTGCACCACCCCCGTCAGCATGGGCTTGAGGTTCCGACAGCACTCGATCAGCCCTTCGAGCCGATGCTCCACCACCTCGATTTGTTGCCGTGTCGTCGGTGCCAGGACTTCCAGAATCGACGTTGCAACGACCCGACCCGCTGGATCGGTACACTGGCCGTCCAGCACGACGATCGCTTGATCCGAGCGCTTCTCGCGCACGACGAGACGCGCCGTCATCGCCGCGCCGATCGGCAGCTTGCCCTTGATCTGCACCGAGGTGGCGCGAATCGAACTTCCGGGCCCTGGAAGGGCCGCGCCGACCAGCGCGGTCAAAATAGCGGTCACGATGCCGGCAGTCACCTGGCTCTCGCCCGGACCGGCGAGCGTGCCCACTTCACCGAAGGCGGCGGACCAGGCCCGCACGTCACCCGTCTGCAGCCGCCGCTCCGCCGACACGGTATCGCCCGGAGCCAGTTCTTCGAATGTCTTGTTGACGATGGTTCGCATTGCGACGGCCACCTCACGCCACGACGTGGTAGCCGGCATCGACGTAGGCGATGTTGCCGGTAATCGCCTTGGCGGCGTCGCTGACCAGGAATGCCGCGTAGGCGCCCACGTCATCCAGCGTCACCAGTCGATGCTCGGGCGCCTCGCGGACCGCGCGTTCCAGCAGTTCGTCGAAATGGTCGATCCCCGATGCCGCCCGAGTCTTGACCGGCCCGGGCGACAATGCGTTGACCCGGATTCCCGACTGGCCGAGTTCAACGGCCATGTAGCGAACCGCGGCTTCCAACGCCGCCTTCACCGGACCCATGACGTTGTAGTGCGCGATCGCCTTTTCGGCGCCGTAATAGCTCATCGCCAGCAGGCAGCCACCCGCCGTCATCAGCGTTTCGCTGAGTTTCGCCATGCGCAGGAAGGAATGAACGGAGATCTGCATGGCGAGGGCAAATCCTTCGGCCGAGCAATCCGTGATCCGCCCGGCCAGATCTTCCTTGCGGGCATAAGCGATCGAGTGCTGCACGAAGTCGAGGCGGCCCCAGTCCTTGGCAATGCGTTCGTAGACCGCCTCCAGTTGGCCAGGCACGGTGACATCGCACGGCATGAAGATATCGCTGTGCAGTGCGTCCGCCAGCGGACGTACATAGGGCTCCGCCTTGGCGTTGAGATAGGTGATCGCCAGCTCGGCACCCGCGGCGCGGAAATGTCGCGCGCAGCCATGGGCAAGGCTGTGTTCGTTGGCGATGCCGATGATCAGGCCCTTCTTGCCGTTCAACGTTGTCATGACAGTCTCCTCAGTCGTAAGCGGCCGTTGCTGAGGACATTCCCTTCCCGGAGCCTGGTGACGGCGACGCCATCCCAGGCAAGTCGGCGCCGTCTTAGTGCAGCACAGCGTCCGGCCTGGCATTCGCTCGTGTGGCGTAGGACCGGCCGGACATTGCGGGTGCTGCCGGCTTCTCCATCGGCACGGCCAGCACCTGCGACAGCCGGGCCAGGCGTTCCCGCTCGGCGGCACTCGGGGGATCGCCCGCACTGACGATCGCCTGCACGTGCTGGAGCAGTTTCTTGCGCGCGTCTGTCTCGGGCACCAGCGTTGCCAGCGCGTCCACGGCTTGTTCATGCTCAAGCTGCAGCACGAAGAACTGGTCCCGCACCAGCACCTTGAACGCGGCAAGCGACAGGCGCATCAGGTGTTGGCGCGCGGCGTTCAACGCGAGCGCGCAGCGCTGGTCGAGCATTCGGTCGGCTGCGGTGACATAGAGCACTGCACGGGTCAGCGCTTCGTCGAACCCGCCGGTCAGCAGCACGGCTGCGTAGGCATCCGAGCGGACTCGTCGTGCGGCCAGCGTTTCGGGGGACGTGGCGGGGATTGGCCGCACTTCGCTGGTCTTGTTGAAACCGAGCAGCTTCTGCACGAAGGGCGAACCGTAGAAGCCGAAGAACGCTTGTTCCGCCAGCTTGTCACGCGCCGCGCGATAGGCATCCAGGCCGACGACGATGTGGCCCGAGATCTGCGTTTGCAACGCGAGGAACGGATTGTCGATTGCCACCGACTGGCGGGGTTCTGCCACGCCGGCGGCCAGATCGTGCACGCCCTTCATCCAGGGGTTGCTATCGGCGAACATCGTGTAGCTGAGTCTGAGCGGGTTCAGCGCCTTGGCCATATCCGCCATCGGCTGGTTGCTGAGCATGCGCACCCAGGGCTGCATCATGGTGCGATAGGCTGCCAGGTTCAGCTCCGATAGCCGCGCCGCGGCGGCGAAGGCGCGGTCGTCGTCCGGACTGTTGCGCCCGAGCGCGCGGATGTCGTCGAGCGAGCGGGCCTCAAAGCGGGCGATCCAATCGCCGGTGACGAAGCCGCCGACGGGCAGCTGCGCTGGCCGCGGCGAAATGACCATCTCGTACAGGCCGGGCGGCAGGCAGTCGATGACGTCCATGAGCTGCACAAACTCCTCGTCCTCCTTCGCACCAACCTTGGAGGAAACGAACAGCGCGAGATGGCCGATCTGGTGGTTCAGGCAGTAGACGATCGTGCGGCCGGTGGCGCGGATGTCCTCGACGTCGCGATACAGGTCGGGGATCCAGCCAAGCGTCTGCGGCGGTGGACTGATGTTGTCGTCCGTCGAGGTGAACACGATAATCGGCGAGGTGACATTGCGCAGATCGAAGATCGTGCCGTCGTGCGACTGCAACTGGTTGCGGGTCAGCTTGTCGCCGATGAAGAGATTGTCCACCAGGAACTGCAGCTCGTCGCCGTTCAGTTCGATGAAGTCGCCCCACCATTTCTCGAACCGCAGAAAGCGCTGCGCCCCGGTGTCGATATCGGAATAGACCTCGTACTGCTTGCCCCACAGCCAATTCGCCGGATTCAGGCTGTCGAAGTTCAGCACCAGCCAGGTGCCGTCGAATGTGCCGTTCGACAGGTCGCTGGTCATCGCGGTGAGCCAGCTTCCGCCAAGCAGTCCGCCTGAGTAGCGCATCGGGTTCTTGCCATGTACGCCCTGCCAGTATGACATCGGCGAGCCGGCCACCAGGCAAGGACCGAACAGATCGGGCCGCAGCATCGCCACCATCAGCGTTTGGTAGCCTGCCTGGCAGTTGCCGATGGCGAACGGACGCGGCGCGTTGGGATGCAGCTCGACTACGCGTTCGAAGAACTTCACTTGTCCCTCGACGACGTCCAGGAACTGCTGTCCGGGCGCCGGCGTTGCGCCGAAGCCGATGAAGTAGACCGGATGACCGGCATTGAGGGCGTCGCCGATCTCGCTTTCGGCCTTGAAGCCGCCGATGCCTGGACCCTGACCGGCGCGCGGGTCCACCACCACGACTGGCCGCTTGCGCTTGTCGATGGCGACTCCTGGCGGCGGCACGATGCGCGACAGCGCATAGTTGATCGGTCGTGGCAGCGATCGGCCGTCTATCAGCACCTCGTGGCCGAAGCGCAGCACGGTCGCCATCGGCCGTGCGGCTATCTCGATCTCTTCGTTGCCGCGCTGGCGCAGCAGATCGAGGAAGAGAACGCTGCGCTGGAACGCATCGACCATGTATTGCGGCCAGGCCGTCATAGCGTTGCCGGGCGATCCTGCACACGGGGTCGTGAATGCCTGCGGCTCGATGCCGAACAGGCTCGTTGCCAATGCCGGCTTTGAAGTCGATTCGTTTGTCGTTGTCATGGATTTATCCCAGAAAGTTCGACCGATCGAGGCGCGATTACTTGGCTCCAAAGCGAGATGGCGCATTGAGCTGGATCAATCCGATCCCGGTTTATGGCTGATGGCGACTCCTGTGCCCTTTCCTATGCTACTGGTTTCGTAAATTGCGAGGAGCCTGTTGGCATGGCAGGTCCTTCCCATGTCGCTTGCATCGATTGCGTCACCGCTGCCACAGGATGCGTGGCTCTTCCAGCGGGATCGCGACACCGTCGCGATGCGGGATCATTCGCACCGTATAATCCGCCGGCGGGCGCGCCGCGGACACCGCCGCGCGGTAAAGGTCATGGCCCGAGGCGCCGGCCAGTTTCCCTACGTGCTGCATCTCGTGCTGCTCGGGAGCTCCGTCCATGTCGCTGTCGGCGTAAAGCTCCACGCGTACCGCTTTGGGATCAACGTTATTGAGGCAGACCTGCGCCACAAAGACGTGCTGCCCGTCATGTTCTTCAAGCTGCACTTCGCCGAAGCGCAGTGCAGACCAATTCTGGTCCAGAGCTTCCCGCCAATTGATGATATCCACGCCGATCCTGCCTTTATCGTGGGCTCGCTCACGGTAGGCTGAAGCAGCCGGCAAATAGTATCGCTCGGTGTACTCGCGCACCGCGCGGTTGGAGGAAAAGTGCGGTGTCAAGCGCGCCATGCTTTCGCGCATCCGCGCCATCCAGGCGTGGGGAATGCCCTGCGCATCGCGCGTATAGAACTCGGGGATCACCGCATGCTCGAGCAGATCGTAGAGCGCCTCGGCTTCAGCCGCGTCGCGGACAGGATCGTCGCCGTGTTGCTGGCCATCCCCCAACGCCCACCCGACCTCCGGCGCGTAGGCTTCCGCCCACCAGCCGTCCAATTCCGACAGATTGATGCCGCCATTGACCAGCACCTTCATGCCGCTGGTTCCGCAGGCTTCCCACGGCCGGCGCGGCGTGTTGAGCCAGACATCCACGCCCGCCACCAGTTGGCCGGTCAGCAGCATGTCGTAGTCGCTGAGGAAAATCACATGCGGGCGCACTTCGGGCCGTCGGATGAACCGGGTCCATTGCTGGATCAGGGCTTGGCCTGCCAGGTCGGCCGGATGCGCCTTGCCAGCCATGATAAGTTGCATTGGGCGCTGCGGATCGGCCAACAGGCGCAGCAGGCGCTCCGGATCATGCAGTAGCAGGTCTGGTCTTTTGTAGGTTGCAAAGCGACGCGCAAAGCCCAGCGTCAATGCCTTGGGATCAAGCAGGTGCTTCGCACCGTCAGCCTCCGCGGGCGACGCGCCTGACGCGGCGAGCTGCCTGGACAATCGTTCGCGAGCGTATTCGACAAGCACGGTTCTGGCGGCGGTGCGAAATTGCCAGAGACTTGCATCGGACACACGACGAATATCCTGTGCCACGGTCTCCATTGTCCCCAACCAACGAGCCTTTCCGCATGCCTCCGTCCAAAGCCTGTCGGCTGCCGCCGAGTCCCAGGTCGGCATGTGGACGCCGTTGGTCACGTGGCCGACCGGCACCTCGTCCGCCGGCCAGCGCGGAAACA
>Ga0181530_10000143_pt1 | contig 87602 bp, 68 predicted proteins | sample PEATcosm2014_Bin_42_FD_119769 | JGI IMG/M metagenome (GOLD analysis project Ga0181530, IMG submission 119769) | Peatland microbial communities from MTU Mesocosm Facility, Houghton, MI, USA - PEATcosm2014_Bin10_60_metaG | ecosystem: Environmental > Terrestrial > Soil > Wetlands > Peat | place...
CGCCTCGCCGGGCTGAGGGAGGCGGCGAGATCGATGGGCTTTTCGCTTACGGCGCAGCCAGCCACCACACCAGCCAAATCCGGGTGAGTTTCAGGTCAGACCCTCGCGCGATCCTGGGCGCATGGCTGACACATTCCCCGGTTCCGACTCCGCTCGTGTTCCCCCGCACAACCTGGACACGGAACGGTCCGTCCTTGGCGGCGTGCTGGTCAAGCCCGTCATGTTCGACGAGCTGGCCACCACGCTCTCCACCGACGACTTCTTCCTGCCCGCCCACCGCGAGATCTTCGACGCGATGATGGAGATCTCGCGCCGGCAGCAGCCCATCGACGTGGTGTCGCTGGGCGACGAGCTCAAGAGCCGCGGCAGCCTGGCGCGGCTGGAAGGCGGCGCCGCATACCTCATCGCCATCGCCAACGCCGTGCCCACGGCCGAGAACATCGGCCACTACGTGCGCCTGGTGAAGGAGAAGGCCATCGTGCGCCGGATGATTGCCGCGTGCGCCGAGATCCAGTCGTGCGGCTATGGCGATTTCGGCGAGTTTGGGCAGTGGCGCCCAAAATGCGCTCAGCCCGGAGCGGGAACACGCTGCCGTCCCTGTGGCTCAAGCTCTTTCGCCTCGACCACCGATCCCCGTCTGCGACGTTTGGAATGGACCGCGAAATGAACCTGTACTAGAAACCCTGGGGCCCAAGCCGGGCCGTATTTCCCGATGCTCGAACACCTCTGGCCAACCAACGACATTCATGCCCAGCGTCGGCGATTTCAAGGGACGCACACCCGGACGCGGAGGGACACATGGCCGTTGTAGTTGTCGTCGGAGCCCAGTGGGGCGATGAAGGGAAGGGGAAGGTCGTCGACCTTCTGACTGAGCACGCGGACGTGGTGGCGCGCTGGGGAGGCGGTGCCAACGCTGGCCATACCATTGTGGTCGAAGGAAAGAAGTACGTCACGCACCTGATTCCTTCGGGTGTCCTTCGCGCCGGGGTGACTTGCGTGTTGGGCGAGGGTATGGTCATCGACCCGCGCACCCTGGTCGAGGAGATGCGCGCCTTTCGCAGCCATGGCCTGCTGGCCCGGAACACCGATCTCGTGATCGCTGGCCGCGCTCACCTGACGTTCCCGCACCATCGCGAACTGGACCGTCTGCGCGAAGAGCAACCAGGCGCCATCGGCACGACTCGTCGTGGAATAGGCCCGACCTACGAAAGCAAGGCCTCGCGCACCGGTGTCCGCGTCGAGGATCTTCTGCGGCCAGAGCGGTTTCGGCGCAACGTGGAGCGCAACGTGGCCTATGTGTCAGGCGCGCTCGCCCACTACGGAGCACCCATTCCCGACGTGGACGCCCTGGTCAAAGAGTACCTGGCGCTGGGCGACGAGATTCGGCCCTTTGTGCGGGACGCTTCTCGCTTCCTCTATGATGCGATCCGAGCGGGCCGCAACGTGCTGTTCGAGGGTGCGCATGGTGTCTTGCTCGATCTGGACCACGGCACCTACCCGTTCGTGACTTCTTCATCGACCACTGCCGGCGGTGCTTGCGCCGGGTGCGGCATCGGGCCTACCTCCATCGACACGGTCATAGGGATCGTGAAGGCCTACGCCACTCGTGTGGGCAACGGCCCCTTCCCGACCGAGTTGCACGATAAGATGGGCGAGCGCCTGCGCGAGGTGGGGACTGAGTTCGGGTCCACCACCGGCAGGCCGCGCCGCTGCGGATGGCTAGATCTGCCGGCCCTGCGCCTCACGTGCCGACTTTCCGGCATCCGTGCCCTGGCGCTGACCAAGCTTGATGTCTTGTCGGGTATCGAGAAGCTCAACCTTTGCGTGCAGTACCGGCTGGCGGGCAAGACGCTTGACGAAATGCCGCTGGACCCCGACGACCTGGCGGCAGTGGAGCCAGTCTACGAGACGCTCCCTGGGTGGCCCGCACTTTTTGCCGGCGATGCAGGGAAGACGCAGCTTCATCCGGCAGCCGAGCGGTACGTGGCGCGGATTTCCGAGCTGGTCGGCGTGCCGCTGGCCCTGATCTCGGTCGGGCCGGGGCGCGACGAGACCATCGTCAGGGACAACCCATTCGTAGCAAGGAATGCGCGCTAACTCATCGCGCGCAGCCCACCGCGGCCGGTACGGCGCGAATTTGCCGCCCGGGTCGTGCGCGGTGTTACGAGTGGGAATGGGACAGAAACCGTCTTGCCAGGCGGTGACTGATATCTATAATCGCGCGGTTGCTGTCTCTTCGTGGTACGCGTATATGAGGGCCCAATGAAAATCGTCTGTGACGCTTGTCAGGCTAAGTACTCGATAGCGGACGAAAAAGTCCAGGGTAAGGCCTTCAAGATCCGGTGCAAGAAGTGCAACCATATCATCGTGGTCAGAAGCGGCGGTGAGCGCGCCGCCAGTGCTGCAGCGGAACCCAAGCCCGCGCCGGCCGAGGCCCAAGGCACATGGTACGTCGTGGTGGAGGGCGAGCAGGTTGGGCCACTGGCCGAGCCAGACATCGCGGCCCGCCTGGCGCGCGGTGAGATCACGGCTGAGACACTGGTTTGGAAGGAGGGTTTTGCCGACTGGGTGAAACTGTCAGCCGTCCCGGAGTTGGCACAGGCGTCCACCTCTCAGGGGGCTGCGGCTGTTCACGCGGCCTCGATGCCGGCGGCCGAGCCTGCCCCTGCCCGGCGCGACTCAGCCCGCATGCGCGCGCATGGTTCGGCGCGGGATGTGGCCAGGGCAGCGGCTCCCTCTGAAGATGTTTTCTCCAAGCCCGCCCCGGCGGCGAGTGGATCAGGCGATCTGTTCGCATCGCCATCCGCAGGTTTTTCGCCCGCTGCGCCCGAATCGCCCGCCGCCGCATCATCGCCGTTTGCCTTTGGCGCGGCGACGGCTCCAGCCGCTGAGCCGGCGTCCAGAGCGCCCGGCAACGGCGCCGGGCAAAGTCCTCTTACTGGTCAACGCAACGAGAACTCGGTTCTGTTCTCGCTGGCCAACCTGGAAGCCCTTGCGGTGCCAAGTTCGAGCAGCGCGCGGGCGCCGTCGACAGTTTCCAGCAGCGAGGGCTCCGGCCTCATCGACATTCGCTCGATGGCTGCAAGGACCATCGGAGAGTCCAGCGGAGGTGACACCTTCGGCGGTTCGGACGCGTTGCCAACCTTCTCGACGCCGCAGTTCTCCCCGGTGGCGCCGGTGCTGTTGCCCTTGGGCTCCAGCGGACCGCCCAAGTGGGTGTACCCGGTTCTGGGCGTGCTGGCCATCGGCATCGTTGCGCTTGGCTTCGGCATCTACAAGGTGGTATCGGCGCCCCCGCCTCCTCCGCCTCTGCCTCCGCAGATCGTGGTGCCCGCGCCGGTACCGGCGGCCCCCGCGCCGGCAGCGGCGGCGAGCCCTGGGACTCCGGCGACCGCCGAGCCAGCCAAGCCGTCCGCGCCCGAGGAGAAGCCCAGCGAGGAAAAGGGGACGACGGAGAGAAAGAGGCCGTCAGGGAAAGGCAGCCGGCCGTCGGGCAAGGGTTCGGCCGAGACAACCCCGTCGGCCAAGGGTGAGAAGCCCACGACCGAGGCGGCGCCGACCGCTGCGCCAGCAAAGCCCAAGAAGGGTGGCTCGATCGATGACCTGCTCAACCAGGTCGGCACCAACAAGGGCGGCGGCGACGAGCCCAAGCCCAGGAAGGCGCCAACCACGGCGGCGCTGCCCAGCCTGTCCCAGACTGACATCGTGAGCGCGATGAAGGCGGTGCAGCCCAGGGTGAAGGAGTGCTACAACCAGTACAAGGTTCCGGGCATCGCGAATGTGAGCATATCGGTGTCCAAGGGAGGCCGCGTCGCCTCGGCGAACGTGACGGGCAAGTTCGCGGGAACGCCCAGTGGAACGTGCGTGGAAGCTGCGGCCAAGACCGCGAAGTTCCCGCCTTGTGAGGCCATGAGTTTCCCCTGGCCGTTCCAGCTTCACTAATTGTCGTCAGGGTGAGGCGCCGCCGTCAGGATCGGTCTTGCGGGGCGGCGGCGGCGCGGGCGAGCCGTGGTCCTCACGCAGCCGGGCGGCCAGCTTGTCGATCAAGATCTGCTCGTTGTAGCGGGGCAAGTCGGGCAGCGAAGCCACCACACGCGTGAGCTCGCGATCGTCGCTGTCGCTGGCTCGGATGAGTTCGAGCGAGCCCTTGTGGAGCTTCTGGCCGTCGGGGTAGTCGAACAGAATGTAGCCGGCAGCCTCGTCCTTCTCACGAATCACGCAATTGCGATCGATGCGCAAGAAGCGCACGGCACTGGGCCACACGTCGGCAAAGGGATAGGAAACCGTCCCCGCGGTGCGCGCCTCCGCCGCGGGCAGCCCGAGCAGCAGTCCAGCAAGGCTGAGCGCGAGCAGGGCAGCCCTGGCTGGCAAGGCTCGCATCACGACGTCCCGCCTTCCTCGGCGGCGCGCTTGGACTCGACGACCATGGTGCGCAGCGAGTGGGAGCCTCCGCCTACCGCCAAGAGGGCGAGAAAACCCAATCCCACGTACCACACGAACTGGATTCCATGGAGGGCAATCGCGTAGGCCCCCCCGAAGGAACTGACCGTGGCCGCAGGCAAGTAGGCGCCCAAAGCAATGATAACGCCGGCATGAAACTGGCCCACCAGGCCCGGCGAATTGGGCAGAGAGATGAGCACTCCGGTAAAAGCCATAGCCGCGAACGCGCCCGTGAGAGGAATGGCAAGCTGCATGTCGCGCGCCAGAAGCCACATTCCGAATCCGTTGCTGAACCAGTAGAGCACCGTCTGGGCCAGGAACGGAATCATGTCGCGCGGCTCACGCAAGGCCCGAAATCCGTGGATCAGGGCACGCAGCTTGTCGGCGAGGCGCTCGGCCGCCACAGGGGCAAAACGTCGCACAAGGGTCACCGCCAGCACGAGCTGGATGGTCTTCTCGGTCCAGCGCAGGGCGCAGGCCAGAAAGATCGTGAGCGAAAGAAACCCAATCAGTGACAACCAAGCTGCGCCCGCCAGCACCGAGGAGTAGCCCGGCCCGCCCGCCCGGAAGGCCAACATGTACGTGGTGAAGAACAGGATCGAGATCACCAGCCCGTCGACGATACGCTCGACGGCGACTGTTCCCAGTACGGCGCTCATGCGGGATTGCCCGCCGCGCACGACGTAGTAGGGGCGCGCGAATTCGCCGAGGCGGAAGGGCAAAGCCAGGATGGCCATGAACCCCGCCGTTGAAATGATCATCAGCCGGCCGAAACTCAAGGACACGCCGATGGGACGCAAGAGATACTTCCAGCGCCACGCGCGGAACAGATGCGTGGGAACCATGGTGGCCGCGTAGATCAGAACCGCCGAAACCGGCAAACCGCGCAGCACCGAGGCCGTGGCTGAAAGGTCGATCTTGCGAATGGCGAGCCACAGACACAGCGCCCCCACGAGCAAGGACAAGAAGATTTTGACGAACAGCTTCAAGGAGGAAGGTCTCTTCGACGCAGATTGTATCAGGGGAGTTGACCTATCAAGATACGGCGGGGATTGTCGCTGAGCAATCGCCGGGCCACATCGGCGCCGAGACGTTTCTCGATCCAGGCAAGTCCTGCCGCAATAGCTGGGCCGTCCTCCGGGGCGTGCATGTCAGAAGCGGCGGCATGGGCCAAGCCTTCCTCGACCAGCCGTCGGGCCGTCTTGACTTCGGCGCGGTCGCCGGTTCCAGACAGCGGGACCAAATCTACCAACAAGGCGGCCTGGCGGCCCAAGGCTTCGGCCACCGCGGGATCGCGCTGCACAGCCGAATACCGTTCGGGGTGGGCCAGGACCGCAAGACGCCCGGTCACCCGCAGGTCGAAGAGCGCTGCTTCGAGGCGTGGCGGCAGATCTGCCGGGCTGATTTCAAACAGGAAAGCCTTGCCGCCATCGTAGCAGGGCGGTTCTCCCTGGCGTAGTCGGCTGGCAAAGACGTCGTCCCAGTAGTTCTCAGCGCCGAGCAGCAGGTGTACCTCGGGTAGCACAGTCGCGATCTCGCGGCTCACCTGATCGAAGGTGTCTCTCACCTCGGCGAGCGGGGGCTGAAACATCCCCGCGAACTGGTGGGGCGTGGCGCACAGGTCGGAGAAACCCATCTCGGTCAGGGCGCGCACCATGCTGAGGCAGGTGACGAGGCTGTCGGCGCCGTCGTCAAGGCCGGGAAGGAAATGGGAATGCAGATCAACGTAATGCGCCACGGGGCCTGGCGTGAGACAATAGCGAATTCGGCGCAGCGGTGAGCGTTTCTTTTCTTCCGGCTGGCGGCCCACAGAAAACGCGACCGGGCTGCGCTTCGGGCTTGCGCAAAGGCGACAAGCGATCGCACAGTGATATTGCTAGGAGGCAAAAGTTTGATGAGCGACAAGGTCGTGCTGCCACGTCTGGACTTGCCGGGTCAGAAGACCCACTGGGCTGTCGTTGCCGTCATCGGCGGCGGTGTCTTGGTTTTGTTGATGGCCGCGATCTTTCTGGTTGTCGTGCACAAGCAGCAGGCCGCGCAGGAAGCGGCGGCCAGGGCAGTCGAAGCCCGCGCCAAGGAGGCGGCTGCCCAGGTCGAGAGGCTGAAGCTTGAGGCTGCCGCTGCGGTCGAGAAGGCCAAGGCAGCTGCGGCGGCAGCCGCTGCCGAGAAGGCGAAGCCTGCTGCGCCTGTCGCGTCCGGCGACGATGCAAACAAGGCGGGGTCCACCGCGGCGGCGGCGGTTGCGGATTCAGGCAAGGCGGGAGCGAAGAAGAAGGCGCACAAGCCGTCGGGGCGCAAGGCGGGAAAGGTCGTGGGTTCCAAGAGCGGCGGCGCGGAGCCGTCTGAAGCGACCAAGAAGAGTGATGCGTCGGTTGACGCGTTGCTGCGCGGTCTAAAGTAGTTTCTCTTGCTCGCGCAGGGCGCGTGCGCCCGGCCCGGTCAAGCTGGCAGCGCGGAAGGTTGTTCGCGCTCCGCGCGCGCGAATTTGTGTTAAATACTAGGTTGATGGCCCACCTTTCCCCAGTGAACGCAGCAAAGTGCAAGGAGCTACATGGCTGAGCCACAAGAGAACTCGGTCCTGACGTCTCTCAAGGAACTTCGCAGGCAAGAAGAGGAGCGAGTCAAACAGGAGAAGGCAAGAATCGAGGCAAAGGCCGAGGCTGAGCGGCGGGCAAGGGAGGAGAGTGAGCGACGGGCGAAGGAGGAGACTGAGCAGGCTCGCCTCGCGGAAGAGAACCGCAAGCTGCGCGCGGAAGAAGAGAAGCTGGCGCGTGAGCGCGAGGAGAGGCTGCGCGTGGAGGAAGCCGAGCGCCGCGCGCGCATCGACGCCGAGATGAAGCTACAGCACGAGCGCATGCGACTCGAGGTGGAGGCCAAGGCGGCGGTGCAGGCCAAGCCCGCGCCCAAAGGACTCATCATCGGAATCGTGATCGGCGTGCTGGTCATCGGAGCCGCTGTGGTGGCCAAGATCACAGCGGACCACCGCGCGGCTTCCGAGGCGCAGGCCCAGGCGGCTGAAAAGGAGAAACAGGAACTGCTGCGCAAGCAACAGGAGCAGGAGTTGGCCTTCCAGGCCCAGATCGCCAAGCTCACCAAGCAGCTTGGCGAGGCCAAGAGCGAGGCTGACCGCGAGGCACTGAGGCAACAGATCGAGCAGGCCAACTCGCGGCGTGCGACCGCCGCCGCTGCGACCCGCTCGCGCTCCTCGAAGGAGAGCGCCGCCAAGCCCGAGGCGCCGCAGAAGCTGATCAAGGACAAGAAGCAAGTCTCGAACGACCCGCTTGACGGGATCTAGAGAGAGAGAGTAGTCGCTCCGATCACGACCACGTCTACGACCACGATCTTCTGCAGAGATCGCGGGGTACGGAACGGCCCCTCTTGCGGGCGGAGCCGTGGTAAAAACCTGGCCATGAGCGGCCGTGAGCTTTTTGAACGCAACCGGGCTCGACTCCTCGATCTGCTCAGGCAACTCGCCTACGAGGAGCGCGAGGTCATCCTCGCTTCGGGGCAGAAGAGCAACTTCTATATCGACTGCAAACAGGCCGTGCTGGGTGCCGAGGGCCACTTCCTGGTGGGTTGGCTGTTCAACCGACTGATTGCCGAGAACGCCCCCGAGGTGGAGGCCGTGGGAGGTCTGACCATGGGCGCCGATCCACTGGCCTCGGCCGTGGCCACGGTCAGTTACCTGGGCGGTCGGCCGCTGGACGCTTTCTATGTGCGCAAAGAGGCCAAGGGCCACGGCACGGCGCAGTGGCTGGAGGGACGCAAGTTGCTTCGCCCCGGGATGCCGGTCGCCATCCTCGAGGACGTGGTGACCACGGGTGGCTCTGCGCTCAAGGCGATTGCGCGCGCGCGTGAGTTTGGCCTCAAGGTCAGCCTGATCGTCGGTCTGGTGGACCGCGAGGAAGGTGGCCGAGAGGTGTTGCAGCGGGAGGCACCCCTGCAGACCCTCTTCCGACGGAGGGAGTTCGTCTGATGGCATTTCTGTCCGCGCGCCGGAGTGTGCTTGGGCCTGCGTTGGCCTGTGCTGCGGCGCTGGTGGGGTGCGCCCAGGCTGCGCGCAAGCCCGTCGATTTTTCCGAGACGACGCGGGACTATCGGGCGACTGACTATCCGTCGGTCTACGAGAACTGGACGCGACACGTGAAGCTGGTGCAGGAGGTGGGCACCGTCATAGAGGCGTGGGCGACGAGCAAGAGTTGGGATTTCCGCCAGGCCTATGTGGCGTACTACGCCAGCGTCTATGATTTGTCGGACAGCGATCGGGCTACGCTGCTGCACGCGCAGAGCGATGCTGCGCGGGCCAGCTACGAGTTCCATGTGGCGGTACAGACGACCACTGACAGATGGAACGATCTCGATCGGAAGAACTCACCCTGGCGGGTGACTCTGCTTGATGGCACAGGGGCCGAGATGGGGCCCACATCGATCCAAGTCGTGAAGTTGCCAGAAATCTACGAGAGCCAGTTTTTTCCCAGCCGGACGGAATTCACGCGCACCTACGAGATCGACTTTGCCCGCAACGGCGGACAGCCTTTCGCAGGTCCGGCAAGTGGTCGCCTCGTTCTGCGGATTGCCAGCCCCATGGGCCGCGTCGAATTGGTCTGGGACGCCAAGTAGGAAGCGAGGCTAGGCTTGTTTCTTGGTTGGCCTGTGGCTGGGCGAACCCTTCGCCTTTGCTTTGCTGGCAGGAGCGTCCAGGTCAGCGAAGGTGTCCTCGGCCTCGCGCTTGTAGAGGTCGGCCTCGCGTTCGAAGAAGTCACGCTCGACCGCATTGAAGGCGCTGCTGATGCGGCCTGAGCGCCTGCCTGGCTGCGATGTCCCGCGGTCGCTGTCGTCCGATGGGGGGACCGTTGGCCGGGCTGCGGCAGGAGCGGCCCGACCGCCGCTTCCGCCGCGCACCTGACCCTTGCCCGAGGCGACACCCGGGGAACCGGTTCGGGGCTGGGCGGTGCCGGCTAGGCCGCGCGCCGCCGTGCCCGCCGACTGAGGCTTGGGCGCGTCGAGCTTTTGCACCTCGGCCACCAGGCCCGGATCGAGCGCCACCGAGATGCCGCTGGATGGGGTTTTGAGCGAGCTTGCCGACGAGCGCGGAGCAGGGGCAACCGAAAGCGTGCCGGTTGCCCTGCCGGTGTAGCCTGGCTTCGGCGGGGAAGAGGCGTTCTTTTGCACTGGGTCGCTGGCGTTGTCAGCGCCAGACTGTGCCGATGTAGCCACCGCGCCGGATCCGGCGTTGAAGGGCTCGGCTGACTCCGGGGGACCCACGGGCGTCGTGGCCTTTTCCAATCGGCCGAGTTCGGCCATCAACACCGGATCGAGTTCGACGGACACGCCCTTGCCCGGGGTCTTGGCCGCGGCCGATCGCTGCGAGGGAGTGACGGAAAGGGTGCCTGTCACCCTCGCGCTGCGGTCCCCATCGCTGTGGGTGGCAACGGGCGGCAACGAGCCGCCGGCAGCGGGAAGAGGCGCGGAGGTCGGAGCGAGCACCACGCCGGTAGCGGCCGCAACTGTCTGGGAGGCGGTCGCCGAACTCAGCGGTGTGGCGCTGGGTTCGGTCGACGTTGCCACAGCCGCGGGGGAAGCAGTCGGCGCTATTGACTGGGGAGGCGTCGCGACGGCAGCGTCATCCTTCGCGACCAGCTTGCCGTCGGAGGCAAGCGCAGGATCGATCTCGACAGAAATGCCGCCGCCCGCACGCTGCGGGTGCGCGGCTGAACGTCGGTAACTCGACGAGGGCGCCACCTGCATTGTGCCTGTCACGCGACCGGTGCGCGTCGGAGGCTCGGCGGGCGCAGCGGGGGTCTCGACCGGAGCGGCGGTTGGCGCTTGCGAGACAACGGCTTCGACAAGAGCCAGATCGATGCTAACCGAGGGCCGCTTGCGGCCATCGGGCTCCATCTGACGTCGGTCACTTGTCGCGCGACGCTCGATGGTGCCGGAAGCCCGGGCCTTGCCGGCCTCCGGGGCTTGCGCGACGGGCGCTGCGAGAGGAGCGGCGTTTGGCACGCCAGGCAAGCGCACGGTGGCCGCCTCCATGCTCAGGATGGGCGTGCCCAGTACAGGCGTCTCAGCCGATGCGCGCCGCTGGGTCTTTCGGCGATTCACATCTCCGACTCGCGTGTCGACCTGAGCGACCCGCGCAGGTGTCGGTCTGTGCGGCGATGCCGGCGCCGCGCTGTCTTCGGGGCTCGCGATGCGGGCGGTTTCCCAGAACTTCTGCAAGGGCGGGGTAGGCGCGGTGGTGCCATCCGCCGGCTTCCGTCGGGCCACCACCCCAACATCTACCAGGCGGGTGAGGATGCGTACGGTGTCGAAGACGCGGAAGGGGCTTTCGTCGATGATGTCGGTCAGCGAGCGCCGTCCGTCGCACAGACGGAGCACCGGCGTGACATCGGAAGGCACCGTGGCCTTTGCCAGTCGGTCGTCGTTCTTCTCGTACACCGAGGAAGCGGGCCCGATGCCCTGGATGGAGTGGTTGTAGTCGCGCAGGAAGCGTTCCGCTTCTTCCATGATCTGATCGAATCGCCGGTTGAACTGCGCCCGTCGGACCACGGCGCGCAGGCGCAGTTCGATCTTGGCGTCTTCCCACAGCAGAAGGTGATGGACGGCGGGCGGGCCTTGCAGCGAGCCCACTTGGGCTCCGGCAATCTCGCCCTCGGAAAACAGAATCTCGCCCCGACTATTTGCGCGCTCGACTTGCAACACACCCGATCGCGTCAGTCCAGTCATAACTCGGATGATCGAGAACAAGCCGAACTCAGCTACCGTGCCGTCGATTCCCGCTTCGCTACCCGGCGCGTGCGAATCCCGGTTGCCCAGCGAGACGAGTATGCGACTGGCCGTGATCGCGTCGCGCACGAACACCGGCGTGGGCAGAAAGTCGATCGACCCACAGTCGAGCACGTCTGCGCGCAGGCTGGCAGGGCCCATGACCAACAAGGGCAGACCACGGGTTTCTTCGCTGGAACGAAGCTGGCGAAGCAGTGTCAAGGTCTTGTCGTACGGCTCGCGCGCGGCAATCACCAGGATATCCGCGCCGGACGCCTTGACCAGGAACGTCGCCGTTTCCGGGGCCGGGCAGGCCGTGCTGCGCCAGTCAACACCCTGAAAGCCGTAGACGAGCGATTCGAGTCCCTTCAGGTCTGAGTCGACGAGTAGCGCTGCGGATGTACGGGCCATTTTCCTGCCGGATAGCGAAAAGCGAGAAGACGGACTAATCGAGTATAGCCGCGGAGCGGGGCCAGCACACTACGATTGGCGCGTGACGGGCTTCCACGGATGGTGTGCGTAGGGGTGTGATCCCCGTCACTCTTTTTTGAGGTGCCGCCCGGATTTGAACCGGGGAATAAGGGTTTTGCAGACCCTTGCCTTACCACTTGGCCACGGCACCGGACTTCCTCGCCCGGGTATCTAGCACAAACCTAGCAGAAAGCGGCATATCAACGACTATTCGATACGGCCCAGCAGACGGAGCAGGCCGTCGAGAATGCTGAGCGGGTGGGGCGGACAGCCAGGAAGGTAGAGATCCACCGGAATGTCGCCGGGGATGCCGTTGGCACAGGTGGATGAGCCGGCAAAAGGGCCGCCGCTGATGGCGCAGGCGCCGGCGGCAATCACCAGTTTGGGTTCCGGCACCGCCGCATAGGTCTCGCGCAACGCGAGCGCCATGTTGGTGGTGACGGGCCCGGTGACCACGATGCCGTCGGCGTGGCGAGGCGAGGCCACGAACTGGATGCCGAAGCGGCCGATGTCGAAGACCACGATGCCGGTGACATTGAGGTCGGCCTCGCAGGCGTTGCAGCCACCGGCCGAAACCTGGCGCAGCTTGAGCGAGCGACCGAAAATCTTGCGCATCTTTCGCTCGAGTGCGGCGGCCAGCTTCATCTCGCTGCCGGAAAGCACCAGGTCGCCGCGGGTGCGTGCGGCCAGGCGGAAGTCGTTAGTCGAAGTGATGGCACCGTCGTCGCAAGCCTCGGCACAGGCAGGGCAGAAGAGGCAGGCACCAAGATCCAGAGATAGGGGATCGGTCTCGATCGCGGCGGTTGGGCAGGCGTCGACGCAGCGATGACAGCCAGCCTGACACCGAGACGGATCCACGACCGGTCGGCCGCTGAATCGGTGCGAGAGTTCGCTCGGGCCCTTGGGAAAATCAATCGTCCGGTAGCCCTGGCGCAGTCGTTCCCAAAGGCGGTGCATCAGAGATCGTGCCCCGCGTACGACAGGTTGAAGCTCTTGTTGCAGAGGGGGAAGTCGGAGATCTGGCCCCCGCGCATGGCCATGGCCAAACCCAGCCAATTGTGAAACGAAGGATCGACGATCTTGTAGAGGGCCAGCTTGCCCTTGTCGTCGGTGGCCGCCACATGCGCGATCTCGCCTCGCCAGCTCTCGACAAGTGTGACGGCCAGCGCGTGTGGCCGGGCATTGCCGAGAGCGACAGCGCGTGCTCCCTCGGGCAACGCCTCAACCTGTTGGCGAACCAAGGCAATCGAGGATTCGGCCTCGCGCCGACGGATCTGAGCGCGCGCCATCACTCCGCCCGAGGACGCGGCGGCGGGCTCGATGCTGGTTCGGCAAAAGATCCCCACCGGATGGTCACGCCGCACGTCGCGGTTGCAGCCACTGGCGCGGGCAGCAACGCCGACCAGGCCGAGTGTCTGGGCCATGGCGGTCATCACCACGCCGGTGCCCTCGAAACGTGACACCACGGCTGGGGTTTGAAAGACCACGTCCGCGATGTGGCGTAGGTCGGTGCCTGCGGCCTGCAAGCGGGCCAGAAAAGTCTCGCGGTCCGCTACTGGCAGGTCGAAACGCACGCCACCCGGAATGACCAGGCCGCGGCCAAAACGACTGCCGCACATCTCCAATGAGAGATTGAGAAACTCGCCGCGCAGTCGGCCGAACCAGGACGCGCCGGGCAGGTAGCCCACGTCGTTGCACAGAGCGCCGAGATCGCCGACATGGTTGGCCAGTCGCTCCAGTTCCAGGGCGATGCCTCGCATGGCCTCGGCTTGGGGCGGAGGCACGCTGCCTGTCAGCGCTTCCAGCGCCGTGCTGTACGCAAGACCATGCCCGACGCTGGTGTCGCCGGCGATGGTTTCGGCGATGGCCAGGCAGCGTGCAGGCGACGAGCGGAGCAACAGGGCTTCGGCGCCCCGGTGTTGATAGCCGAGCTGGATCTCCAGATGCAGGACGGTTTCCCCGTGGCACTGGAAGCGAAAGTGACCGGGCTCGATGATGCCTGCGTGTACGGGACCCACCGCTACCTCGTGCAGGCCCGCGCCCTCGACGCGGAAGAAGGGGTACGGGTCAGAACTGGCGTCTGTCTGCGCGGGCACCTCCAAATCGGCGTGGCGGCGCAGGGGTTTGGCCCAGGGGTGGCCCTCAGGAACGATGCCGTGCTCTTCCAGGATCTCGCGCTCGAAGGCCTGGGCCTGCGGCAGTTCGGGCGTCAGCGCCGGGTAGCGGCGATCGGCGGGAACTGGAGTGCGAAGCAGATGCAGCACCCCGCGCCCGTCGTCGGCCAGCACGGCCAGGATGCCGTCGCCGTCGGGCAGCACGACCATCGCCGTCAGGCGCGCGCCGGCCGCGCAGTTCTCTTTGATTGCGCGCCGGAAGGTCTCCACGGCGGTCAGGGGGATTTGGTCGATCGCCACAGCCTCTGCGTTGCGAACCGTGCGCATCGAGGTGGTCGCGGCTGAACCCGGAATCATGTCTGGAGTCACGCCCATCAGGGCACCGGCCTCACGATGCGGGCGGCTTGTTCCAAGATGTCGCGCAGGGGCTGCGGCATCCACAGGCCGAGCAGCGCCAGCAGGGTCAGCGGCAGGATCACCACGACCCCGTCGAGAAGTCCCGCCTTTTCGGCCATGCCGTCGCGTGGAGGCTGGCCCCACGCCATGGCCATGGCGTGGCCGAACATGCCGATGAAAGCTGTGCCGGCTGCAGCCAGGAAGGCCACCAGCACCACGATGGCGCGAACATTCACGGCCGCTTTCACGGTCAGAAGCTCGCTCATGAAGGTCCCCGAGGGCACCACACCGATGAGGCCCAGCAGACCCAGCAGGAGTCCCGCTCCCCACAGCGGCGCTGCGCGCAGGGTGCCTCGCAACGATTTCATCTCGTGCGTCCCGTAGACCTGGCCCAGCCGGCCCGCGCAGAAGAAGCCCACCGTCTTGCCCAGGGAATGATTGGCGGCGTGGAACATGGCTGCAAAGGTTCCCAGCCCGCCCAGGCCCAGCCCGACCGCGATGATTCCCAAATGCTCGACGCTGCAGTAGGCGAGCATGCGCTTGGCATCGCGCTGAAAGAGAATGAAGGCGGCCGCGACCAGCATGGAGATCACGCCAAGCAGAGCCAGCAGCCGCAGCGCCCAGCCTGTCCCGCCGGTGGCGGCCTCCACCACCGGGACGTAGCGCATGATGCAGTAGAGGGCGGTGTTGAGCATCACGCCCGAGAAGATGGCGGACACCGGCGCGGGAGCCTGGCTGTGGGCGTCGGGCAGCCAGGTGTGCATGGGGGCAAGGCCCACCTTGGTGCCGTAGCCGACCAGCAGAAACAGGAACCCGATCTTGAGCGGCGCGGGATCGAGCAGGGGCGCCACCTCGCGCAGCCGCGTCCACAGCATGGCGTCCGAGGGAGAAGCCAGTGCGCGCGTGGCAGAGGCGCCCACCAGCAGCGTGCCCATGAAGGCGATGGCGATGCCGACCGAGCAGATCACCAGGTACTTCCAGGTCGCTTCCAGCGATTCCCGCGAACGGTGAAGTCCGATGAGGAAGGTCGTCACCAGCGTCGTCGATTCGATGCCAACCCACATGAGCCCGAGGTGGTTGGATACCAGCACCAGGGTCATGGCAGCCAGCGAGCCAAACCACAGGGCGCCGAAGCGGCGTGCGCTGCGACGATCCAGAGCGTGCGGGCCAGGGCGAAAGTAGCGACCCGCAAACACCGTGCTCAGCGCGAACACCAGCGCCAAGAGCAATAAATGATAGGCGGAAAGCGCGTCGACGAACAGCCAGCCGCCGAGCGCATTCCGCGATCCGCCGCCAAATACCGTGGCAGCCAGGTATGCCGCAGCCAGCGCTGTCACGAGCACGCCGGCTGTGAGCACCGCCAGCACGGCGCGCGCTGATGTCAAGAGCAGGCACAGACCCGCACCGGCGACGGGCATGGCCAGAACCGCAACCAGCAGAATCGCCGACGGGTCCACCATCACCCCTTGAGCAGATTGAGCTGATCCACGTCGATGTGATCGAACTCGCGGTTGATCTGGTGGATTACGATGCCCATCACGAAGACGCCGACCAGCAGGTCAAGAAGCAAGCCCAGTTCGACGACAAAAGGCATCTGTGCGGCCAGACTTTGGCCGAAGACATAGGCGCCGTTCTCGATGAGTAGATATCCGATCACCTGCGTGATGGCCTTGCGCCGGCTGACCAGCACGAGGAAACCGATGAGGAAGGTGGCGAAGGCGGTGGGGACGAACAGGTGCGTGGTTCCGGCGACGGGCAGGGCCAGGACGGTGGCCAGCCAGAACGAGATCCCGACCAGCACGCCGGCCAGCAGCACCGAGAGGTGCAGACTGACAAACGGCTCGACGTCGCGACGCACGCCCGCATCGCGCAGGGCGCGCATGAGCAAGCGCGGAATGAAAATGGCTTTGAACGCCAGCGCACTGGCGGCCATGACCAGGACGTGGACCAGATGGGGGGAAGGCGTTTCCAGGTAGTGCACCACGGGCAGCAGCGCCAGTGTCGCCCCTTGCAAGGCCGAGGCGCGCACACACGCCGCCAGACGGCTGGTGTAGACGACATAGAGGTCGAGCACGAGTACCGCGAGCAAAAGCAGGTCGGCGTATCCGGTCACGGCGTGCCTCGATAAAGCAGCACGGCCAAGCCCAGGGCCGCGATCACCGAGGCCCCGACCAGAAATTGCGGCACCCTGAGCAGGCGGATGCGCGCGGTCACCGACTCGACGATGCCCACCAGCACGGCCACGGCCACGGCTCCGGCCACGAAGACACCCGCGCCCAGTGCGCCCCCGGCCGGCGGAACTGGAAGCACCATGTGCACGAGCAAGCTGGCGAAGAGAAACAATTTGACCGCGCTGCCGTAGAGCACGAAGGCCAGGTCAGGGCCACCGTGATCCAGCACCATCGCCTCGTGGATCATGGTCAGCTCCAGGTGGGTGGTGGGATCGTCGATGGGGATGCGCGAGTTCTCCGCCAGCAGCACCCCGAACAGGGCCACCGCGGCCGCGGGCAGGGCCGGGTGTGCCGGGCCCCAAGTTTGCCACGGCGAGGCCCACGCCTCGGCGAACGAGACACTGCCCGCGGGCACGCAGACGATGGCCAGCACCAGGAAGAGAGCAGGCTCCGCCAGAGCCGAGAAGGCGGCCTCGCGGCTTGCCCCCATGCCCTCGAAGCTGGACCCGGTGTCGAGCGCGGCGGCCATGGTGAAAAAGCGGCCGAGCCCGAGCAGATAGGCGAAGAGAATGACGTCGCCAGAAAAGCCGAGCGGCGAGGCCGCGGCGCCGAGTGGAGTCAGAAGCCCGGCCGCCAGCGCGGAGGCCAGGGTCACGATGGGACCGGCGCGGAAGAGCCAGGTCGTGGTCCGGCTGTAAACCGCGCCCTTGCGCAGAAGCTTCCACAGGTCGAAATACGGCTGCCAGAGTGGCGCTCCCTTGCGGCCGGCGAACCAGGACTTGGTGCGGATGATGATGCCGACGAGCAGGGGCGGCAGCGCGAGCAAAAGGCAGAGGTGAAGGATGATCGCCGTCATGTCAGTGCCTCATGGCTCCGGACAATTGCCACAGGACCAGCGCCACCAGGGTTGCCAGGACGTAGACCAGATAGAGCTGCATGCGACCGTGCTGGATCACTCTCAGTCGCCGGGCTGTGTGCAGAAAGCGGCGCCAGGCCGGCACCAGCACGCGCTCGCCCGCCATGTCGCCCACGTGTTTTTCAAAGTGGGCCAGCGCGGGAAAGATCCCGGCGGGCAGCCCGCCGTGGGTCCGGATCTGCAGCGCACTGGAGAAGGGCGCGAGCACGGGCTCCGCGAACGAGGTGGCCGTGTACTGCATACGCGGCGTCGCGTGGGGGTAGCCGCAGCCCCAGGTCGCGGCTCGGCCGATGGGGCGCTGCTTGAGCAACCGGGCTCGCAGCCAGGCCAGCGCGCCGATCAAGCAGACAAGAACCGCGGCCAGCAAGCTGAGGTGGAAAAGCGCGCCCAGGTCGGCTGGCATGGCTGCCCCGCTCAGCTTGACCGCCGCGGGCGCCACCAGAGCGACCGCGCCGGCGGGCCACAGGCCGATGGCCAAACAAGCCAGGGCCGCGATCAGCATGGGTGCGCGCATGGCAAGTCCGACTTCGTGGGCGTGCCGGGAGTGGTCGCTGCGCGGCTCGCCGAGAAACACCACACCAAAGACCTTGACGAAGCACGCCGCCGCCAAGCCGCCGATGAGGGCCAACGCCGGCAAGGTGACCAGCGCCACCACCGCGCCGCTCGCGGGCAGGGTGGCCCCGCCGCGGAAAGCACCCAGGTAGATCAGCCATTCGCTGACGAAGCCGTTGAGCGGGGGCAGGCCACAGATAGCGATGGAACCCACCAGAAATGCCGTCCCGGTCGTCGGCATCCGTCGGTAGAGGCCGCCCAGCGATTCCAGGTGCCGCGTGCCCGAGCCGTGCAGCACGCTGCCCGCGCCCTGAAAAAGCAGCCCCTTGAACAGACCGTGATTGAGCGTGTGCAGGAGCGCGCCTGCGTAGCCGAGCGTGGCAAGCGTGGGGTTGCCATAGCGCTGGCCCAGAAGGCTGATCCCGATGCCCAGGGCGATGATGCCGATGTTCTCCACGCTGTGATAGGCAAGCAGGCGCTTGAGATCGTGCTGGGCCAGCGCGTGCAACACGCCCGCCACCCCTGAGACCGCGCCCACCAGGATGAAAACTGCGCCCCACCAGGCGGGAGGCGGCCCCAGAAAAGGCAACACGCGCAGCAGGCCGTAGATGCCCATCTTGATCATCACGCCCGACATCACCGCAGAGACGTGACTGGGCGCCGCCGGGTGAGCGTCGGGCAGCCAGATGTGCATCGGCCAAAAACCGGCCTTGGTGCCGAAGCCGCCTATGGCGAGCAGGAAGGCAGCGCTGCCCAGCCCCGCCGCGCTCGCCCCGAATTTTTCCATCGCGGCAAAGTCGAAACTGCCTGCCTCGCGCGCCAGCAAGGAGAACAGAGCGAAGAGCAGGATCGCGCCCGCGTGGGATGCGATGAGATAGGTCGTGCCCGCGCGCCGGACTTCATCGCGGTCGTTCTCGAAAGTCACCAGGAAGAACGACGAGAGAGACATGATTTCCCACGAGAGCAGGAACACCACCCCGTCGCGCGCCAGCACCACGCCTAGCATGGCGGCCAGCAGCAGGTTGAAGAAGACGAGGGCCGGCGCGATCCGCCGCTTTCCCAAGTAGCTGCGCAGATAGCCCGCGCCGTAGACCGCGGCCAGGCCCGACACAACACAGATGCACAGGGCAAAGAACGCGGAAAGCGGATCGATGCCCACGCGCAACTCGCCGATGGGCAGCGAGAACGGAGCGCCCCAGAGCGGCGAGACACCGCCGCGCAGGGCCAGCAGCGAAGCCCCTGCGCCCACCAACGAGGCCGCGACGGCACCTGCGGTCCCCACCGCCAAGGCGATCCGATCCCTGCGCCCCAACATCGCGGCCAACAGCGCGCTTCCGGTCAGAAGCGCCATCGAGATGAGAATGAGTTGCAGAGAAATCGACGGTGCTTCCTTGAAAACGAAGGTACTTGTACGCCAAGCCGCGGGCCTGTCAAGCGATCAATGAGGTTGCGCTGTGGAACACGCATTCGCGGACCATGAAGCGCGATGCGCAGGGAACGACAGCGCGGTCTTGGCGTCGGCGGACGGCGACGGCGGTGGGAACGCTAGCGGACTCGGCCCTTGGCCTCGAGAGCGGTTTCCACCAGCCTGATCTCGACCATCAGATCGCTGGCCATGCGCTCCAGCCCTGCGCGCAGGCGGGCCACGTCAGCGTGGGGAGGCAAGCGGACGCGGGTCTTGGCGGAGAAGAGCATCTCGCCCGACATGGGCGCGCTGGAACGGTTGGTCGATAGCTCCTCCACGTTGGCGCCGCTGCGGGCCAGGATCTGCGAGATCTCGCGCACGATTCCCGGCCGGTCGAGCCCGACCAGTTCCAGATCCATGGTACGCGCCTGGTCGGGCGCTGGTTGTTCGCTGCCGTCGCTCGGCTCGGCGACCACGCGCAGGCCGCGCTCCTGCAAGGTGGCCAGCGCCGCGGAGAGCGGCGCGACCTGGACGGTCGGGATCTCGACGCGCAGGATGCCGGCGAATTTCCCGGCCAGATGGGCCATGCGGCTTTCCAGCCAGTTGCCGCCGTGGCCGGCGATCACCTCGGCCACCGCCTCGACCAGGCCGGGTCGATCGGACCCGATGAGCGTGAGAACCAGATCGGTCATGGAAGTACTCCTCACGAAAGAATGAACAGGGCGTAGCAGCCCAGGCCCACCTCGATGGCGAGAAGAAGCAAAGAGGTTCCGTGCAGGCGCTCAAACGCGCGGCGCTCCTCGTTGCTGGCCGGGGCATTGGCGTCGTGTACGCGACTGCGCATGGCGCGCGCAGCCGGACCCACGGCGAACGAGGCGATGAGGCGCAAGCCGGTCATCACCGCGAGCGCCGCCAGCAGGTGGCCCGAGGGCCAGGCCTGGCCGACAGCCGCGAGCACGCCCAGCGCCACGATGAGCAAGGCCAGCGCGCCCAGAAGCACGCGGTCGGCGCGCGCCAGCATGGGCGCCGCCATCTCGTGCGCCTGGGGTCGCTCCAGCGATCGGAAGAGGGCCGGCACCATGACCAGCGCGCCCAGGGCCAAGCCTATCCACACCGTCAGCCCCAGCAGAGCGCCGAAGCGACCGCCGACAATCAGGGCGTGGGAGAGCGATGAAGACAGGTCAGACCTTCAGGTGAAGGGCCATGTTCTTTTCCAGCGACTCGCTGCAGGCGTCGACCACGAGTTGCCAGATGTTGCGCATCTGAGCTTCAATGACCGTACCGTCGGCCTCATCTTCCTCTTCGTCATCTTCGTCGTCGTTCTCTTCCTCGAAATCGTCGTCCTCGATGGCCAGCTCTTCCTTCATTTCTTCCAGCGTGTCCGACAGGGAGACCGCCGAAGCCACCCGCAGGTCGCCCACGTGCAGACGCCCGTCGAACTCTACCGGCAGATAGATGTCGGCCGCCATGTCGTGGGCTTCCAGGCGGTCGAGAAACTCGGTCATCGCGTCTTCGGACAGGCGCTTGGCGATGGTATGGGTGGTGTGGTCGTCACCCGCCGGCAAGCGGGCACCCGCATGATCCAGCTGTTTGCGCAGCGCCTTCATCTCGTCATCGTCAAGGCGATCGGAAAGGGGACCGAGCTCGATTTCAGCCATGGGCCATACGGTGCCGCAGCCAAAGCCATCCGTCAACGTCCGCCGATTCATCCGGTCGACATTCCGGCATCCAACGGGTATGGAATCGTCATGTGCCATGACCGAGCCCTTTGAACCCACTGCCAGATGGATCTCCTTGCGCATGAACGCCACCCGCGATCAGGCCGCAACTGGCCTGCGCGCCGGCTTGCCCGGCGTGGCGCTGGCCGAGCAACTGTCCCACGGGGTGGAGGCAATCATCGCTGAGTTGCTTGCTTTTCACCTGGCCCGCGCGCGCAAGGGAAGCTCGTCCGAGATCGCTGTGCTGGCCACGGGTGGGTTCGGCCGGCGCGAACTGGCGCCGTATTCTGACTTGGATTTGCTCTTCCTGTGCGCGAAGTCGCCCGACGGCGCGGTGGAGGAACTGGCCCGCGCCATTTTGGTTCCCCTGTGGGACGCCAAGGTGGACGCGGGACACGCGGTGCGTTCGGTCTCCGATGCGTTGGCCCTGCCAGCCAGCGATCTGGCCGCTGCCACCGCTTTGCTCGATGCGCGGTTTCTGACCGGCGACCGTCGGCTGGCTGATCGATTTTTGTCGAGCTACCACACCCGGGTGGCCAAGGCCTCGACCGATGGCTTCGTGGCGCGCCTGCGTTCGGAGCAGTTCAGCCGCCACTCGCGTTTCGGTGACACCATATTCATGCTCGAGCCTGACCTGAAGAGCGGCCCGGGCGGGATTCGCGATCTGTGTGTGGGGCGCTGGGCGGCCCAGGTTGGCTTCAAGACCGCCGATCCGCAGAAGCTCCAGCAGATGGGTGAGATGTCGCCCCGTCAGGCTGCGGCGATGGAAGCGGCCCGGGACTGGCTTCTGCGGGTACGCGTCGCCGTGCACCTGACCGCGGGCCGGCGCCAGGAGCAACTTCGCTTCGATCTCCAGGAGAGCATTGCGCCGCTTTTCCACCCCGACGCCACATCGGGGCCGGGCGGGGTTCGTCCTGCCGTGGCGCCTGCGGTGGAGGCGCTCATGCACGACTTTCAGAGGCACGCGCGCGCGGTCAGCCGGGAAACCGAGCGCCTGCTGCGGCGGGTGTGCACCGATCGCAGCCATCAGCCGACCGTGCAGACCATGCGGATCGACAAGGCCGGCAAGGCGGACCCGAGTTTCGAGATTTCCGACGGCACGCTTGAGGTAAAGAACAACATCATCTTCGAGACAAAACCTTACGAGATGATTAGGCTTTTTGCGCTGTCGATCGAATCGAATCTGGCCGTGGGCCGACGCACGGCTGACCTGGTGGCCGAGATCGCCGCTACCCGGGGCGCGGACCTGCGCGAGGATCCGGAGGCGGCCACGCACTTCCTGCAGGTCCTGGTCGACACCCGCGATGCCGGCACGCCCTCGCGCCTGGAACAGATGCACGACCTGGGGCTCATCAGCGCACTCATCCCGGAGTGGGAGCCGCTGGTAGGCCGGGTGCAGCACGACCTGTATCACGTGTACACGGTGGACCAGCACTCCCTTTATGCGGTGGCCACCTTGAAGGCCGTCGCGCGGGGCGAGATGGCGGCTGACTACCCGCAGGTTTCGGCCGAGTTCCCCGCGGTCACGCGGCGGCTGGCCTTGTTCGTGGGGGTGCTCTTGCACGACGTGGGCAAGCCACTCGGGTCGCCCCACGACGAGAAGGGCGCCGTGCTGTCCGAGCGCATTGCCGCCCGCCTGGGTCTCATCCCGGCCGACGTGCGCCTGGTGGAGTTCCTGGTGCGCGAGCACCTTTTCATGAGCCACACCTCGCAGCGCCGCGACCTGGAAGACGTCAGCCTGATCGAGCACTTTGCCAAGGGCTGCGAGAACGAGGAAAAACTGCGCCAGCTCTTCCTGCTGACCTTCTGCGACCTGGCCTCCACCGGTCCCAAGACCATGACCCATTGGAAGAGCGAGCTGATGGCCGACCTGTTCGAGCGCACTCTCAAGTTCATGCGGCGAGGCGCGGACCTCTTGCAGGCCGAGCAGGCCGAGTTGGTGCAGGAGAGGGAGAAGCAGGCGGCGTTGCTGCTCGCCGGCGAGGTGGAAGGGACCGTGCTGGCCGACCTCTTTGCCGGGCTGCCTGACCGCTACTTCACCGAGAACGAAGCCGAGCGGATCGCCGCGCACATGCGCCTGGCGCTGGGCCGCAAAGGGCCGTGCGCCATCGAGGTGAACCATTCCCCGCGGGGAACCTCCTCGGAACTGGTGCTGGTGGCCCAGGACGTGCCCGGCCTGCTGGCCCGGGTCGCGGGCGTGTTTTTCGCCAACCGCATCGACATTCTGGACGCCGCCATCTATTCACGCGAGGCGGTGTCCGGCCGAAGCCAGGGCGAGGCTCTGGACGTGTTCCGCATCCGCAAGGAGCCCGACGGCGCGGTGACCGACGAGCGCCGCATCGCCAGCCTCCGGGCCGACCTGGAAGCCGTGCTGGCCGGTCAGGTGAGCGTCGATGCGCTGGTGGCCCGGCGGCCGCGCGCGCCGTCCATCATCGACCGGGCCAAGCCCGAGGTGCCACCCACCGAGGTGCGCGTGGACAACGAGATCAGCTCCGCCTTCACCGTGCTCGACGTCTTCACCGAGGACAAGCCGGGGGTGCTTTACACCATCACGCGAACCCTGGCAGAGCACGGCCTGGACATCCATCGCTCGCGGGTGGGTGTGGCCGGCGACCGGGTGGCCGACATCTTCTACGTGCGGGACATTGCCACGGGCGGGAAGTTGACTGATCCGGCGCGGCTGAATTCGCTGGCTGATGCGCTCAAGAAGGCGCTGCCGGGGTCAGTGGGTCGAAAAGGGTAGAGCGCACAAGCCGCAAACCCGTTGACACATTCCTGCGTCGGCGCTGAAGTTGCGCCCATGTTCAATCTTGCTGCCGTTGCTGTGGTCATCATGCTTGCGCAGGGCGGGGCGCCGCCAGGCCCGCAGAAAGCCAATCCCGCAGCGGCCCACCTCGAACGAGGGCAGAAGCTCATCCAGTCGGGCGATCTGGCCGGCGCGCTGGAGGCGTTCGATGCGGCGGCCAAGGCCGACCCCAAGGACCCTCGCGCCTGGTATTTGCGGGGCGTGGTGTTGGAAAAGCGGCACGACGCGAGCGGGGCAGAGAGGGCGTACCGTGAGGCGGTCGACCGCGACGCCAGGTTCGCGCCCGCGCACAACAACCTCGGGGCCATGCTGTTGGGCAAGGGTGAGACAGGTGCCGCCGAGAAGGAACTCCATGCCGCTATCAGCGGCGATCCCAAGTACGCCGATGCCCACTTCAACCTAGGGCTGGTGCGCGACACACAGGGCAAGCCAGGCGAAGCGGTGAAGTCGTACCGCGAGGCCGTGCGCCTGCGGCCCGACGACGCCAGCTTTCACGTCAACCTGGGCGCGGCGCTGCGCAAGACCGGCGAGATCGACAGCGCCCTGCTGGAGCTGCGTCAGGCGGCACGCCTGGCGCCGCAAGACGCGACGGCGTGGACCAACCTGGGGCTTCTGCTTTCCGACAAGAAGGCGTTCGACGAAGCGCGCGAAGCGCTGGAGAAGGCCACCAAGATAGACCCCAAGCTGGCGGCAGCGTGGACCGGGCTGGGACGGGTGGAGATGCGGCGCAAGCAGCCAGCCGCGGCTGCCGATGCGCTGGCGCGGGCACGCAAGCTGGATGCGAAGAACCCCACTGTCGCCGCCGACTACTGCCGCGCACTGGCTGACAAAGACATCAGGGCCAAGGGGACTCAGGAGGAATGCCGGGCTGCGGTCGCCCTCGACGGCAGCAACGCCCTGGCTCGCTACGAACTGGGCAAGGTTCTGGTGGCTCAAGGCGACTGCGCCGCGGCCAAGAGCGAACTGGACAAGTTCGCCGCCCTCGACGGGGTAAAGCCCGAGGCCAAGGTCAAGGCCCAGGAGATCCTGAAGACCTGCACGCCCGCCAAGCCGGGAAAGAAGTAGCCGAAGCGGAGACACAGAAAACCGCACTTGAATGATTGCCCCGCGCTCGGCTAATCTCCCGAGATGCTGCCCGACGGTCCCCTGCGCGAAGCGCTCACCTTCGACGACGTGCTGCTGGTTCCCGCGGAGAGCGACGTCTTGCCCAAGGACGTCGACGTCCGCACCGAGTTGACCGCCACCATTCCCCTGGCCAACCCGATCATCTCGGCGGCCATGGATTCCGTGACCGAGGCGCGCACCGCCATCAGCATGGCGCGCGACGGTGGCCTGGGCATCATTCACAAGAATCTGGGCATCGACGAGCAGGCCCTGGAAGTCAGCAAGGTGAAGAAGGCGGAAACCGGGGTGGTGCTCGATCCGGTGACCATCGGCCCCGATCAGAAACTCTTCGCGGCGCTCGAGTTGATGAAGCGCTACGAGATCTCCGGCCTGCCGGTGGTGGCCGAGGACGGTCGGCTGGTCGGCATCCTGACCAATCGTGACTTGCGCTTCGAGCGCCACCTCGATCAGCCGGTGCGCAGTCTCATGACCACCAAGCTCATCACCGCGCACGAGGGGTTGACCCTGGAGCAGTCCAAGGAGTTGCTGCACAAGAATCGCATCGAGAAGCTCCTGGTGGTCGACGACGCGGGCCGGCTGCGCGGGCTCATCACCATCAAGGACATCGAGAAGGCTCAGCAGCACCCCTACGCGGTCAAGGATGACCTGGGCCGTCTTCGCGTGGGCGCTGCGGTAGGCACCGGACCCGACCGGGCGGCGCGCGCGGCCGCCTTGTTGCAGGCGGGCGCCGATGTCATCTGCGTCGACACCGCCCATGGCCACTCCCGCTCGGTGCTGGAAGCAGTGGCCGACATCCGCAAGACCTTCCCCAAGGCGCAGATCATCGCCGGCAATGTGGCGACCGCAGAGGGCGCGCTGGCCCTGGCCAAGGCGGGCGCCAACGCGGTCAAGGTGGGCATCGGCGCCGGATCGATCTGCACCACCCGCGTGATCGCTGGCATCGGCGTTCCCCAGATGACCGCGGTGACCGACGCCGCGCGCGCTCTGGCCAAGCTGGACGTGCGCCTCGTTTCCGACGGCGGCGTGAAGTACTCGGGCGACATCACCAAGGCCATCGCGGCGGGCGCCCACACCGTGATGATCGGCAGCCTGTTCGCCGGCACCGACGAGGCGCCGGGCGAAATCATTCTTTACCAGGGCCGCAGCTACAAGGTGTACCGGGGCATGGGGTCGGTGGGCGCCATGCGCGTGGGCAGCAAGGACCGCTACTTCCAGTCCGACGTCACCGCCGACGCCAAGCTGGTGCCGGAAGGCATCGAGGGACGCGTGCCCTATCGAGGAAGTCTTTCGCAATCGATGTACCAGCTCATCGGTGGCTTGCGTTCGGGTATGGGCTATTGCGGCTGCCGTAACATCGCCGACCTGCACAGCAAGGCACGCTTCATCAAGATCACGCAGATGGGTCTGCGCGAATCGCACGTCCACGACGTGATCATCACGAAAGAGGCACCGAACTACAGAGTGGAGCAGTAGCCGGGCGGCGCCGATGTCTCACAAACAACTTGTTCTGATCCTCGACTTCGGTTCGCAGTACACGCAGCTCATCGCACGGCGGGTGCGCGAGCAGAAGGTGTACTCGGAGATTCATCCCTTCAACCTGTCGCTCGACAAGATTCGCGCCATGCGGCCCGCGGGCATCATCCTTTCGGGTGGGCCCTCGTCGGTGTACGACCAGGGCGCCCCGCGGGTAAACGTCGAACTGTTCGCGCTGGGCGTGCCCATCCTCGGCATCTGCTACGGCGTGCAATTGTCCAGCCTGCTCCTCGGCGGCAAGGTGGAACCGGCACAGAATCGCGAGTACGGTCGCGCCTCGGTCAAGCTGGAGACCGCGTCCGAGCTGTTTGCCGGCTTCACGGTGGGTGAAGAGATCGCGGTTTGGATGAGCCACGGCGACCGGGTCGAGTCGTTGCCTGCCGACTTTCGTTCCCTCGGCGTGAGCGACAACTGCCCCTTCGCCGCGGTGGAATCCCTCAAGCACAAGTTCTGGGGCGTGCAGTTTCACCCCGAGGTGGCCCACACCCCGCGCGGCAACGAGATTCTGGGCAACTTCCTCTTTCGCGTGTGCCGGTGCGAGCCGAGCTGGACCATGGCGAATTTCGTCGATGAGGCCATCCTGCAGGTCAAGCAGCAGGTGGGCGCGGGGCGCGTGATCTGCGGCCTTTCCGGGGGCGTGGATTCGTCGGTGGCCGCTTCGCTGGTACACCGGGCGGTGGGCGACCGGCTGACCTGCATCTTCGTCGACAACGGCCTTTTGCGGGCCCGCGAGTCGGTCCAGGTCGAGAGCGTGTTTCGCGACGCCTTCAGGATGAATCTGGTGGTGGTCGATGCGGCCGATCGCTTTCTCGCCAAGCTGGCCGGCGTGGAGGATCCCGAACAGAAACGCAAGATCATCGGCCGCGAGTTCATCGCGGTGTTCGAGGAAGAGGCGCGCAAGGCCGGCAAGGCCGACTTCCTGGTGCAGGGAACGCTGTATCCCGACGTCATCGAGTCGGTTTCGCACAAGGGGCCATCCGCCACCATCAAGTCTCATCACAACGTGGGTGGCCTGCCCGACAAAATGAACCTGAAGCTGGTAGAACCCCTGCGCGAACTGTTCAAAGACGAGGTGCGCGCGCTAGGGAAGGAACTCAATCTTCCCCACGACCTGCTCTGGCGCCAGCCATTCCCGGGACCGGGGCTGGCCGTGCGCATCCTGGGGCCGGTCAACAAGGAACGCTGCGAGCTGCTCCGCCACGGCGACTGCATCATCGACGAAGAGATCCGCGCGGCCGGCCTGTACGAGAGCATCTGGCAATCGTTCGGGGTGCTGCTTCCGGTGCGCAGCGTGGGCGTGATGGGCGACGAGCGTACCTATGCGAACGTGCTCGCCCTGCGCGCCGTGCATTCCAAGGATGGCATGACCGCCGATTGGGTGCCGCTGCCGCACGACCTGCTGGCCACCATCTCGTCGCGCATCGTGAACGAGGTGCGCGGAATCAACCGCGTGGTGTATGACATCTCGTCCAAGCCGCCGGCCACCATCGAATGGGAATAGGACATTCGGTCGTGGTCGTGGTCGTGGCCGGTTTTTCCACGGCGCACGCCGCGAAGCCCGCTTCCCTGGTTCGCCCCCTGGCCAGAGCCGAGGTGGATTGGTCGGCGGGAACGGTCACGGCCAGCGCAGGGGCAGCGGCCGACATGCGCATGCCTTCGCCTGATGCGGCTCGGCCTGGCGCAGAACGGCGTGCGCGCGCTGCTGCGATCGAGAAGCTGCGGGCGGCCTTGCGCGTGCTGCCGATACGAGGCGGTGAAAGGCTGGGGGAGAAACAAGTCGAGGCGGCGCTGGGCCATGCGAGCACGACGCGCATCGAGTACCAGTCGAATGGGGGAGTGGTGTTGTGGGTCGGGGTCGGGTTCGAGGATCTACGGGGAAATGCTTCGACCACGACCACGACCACGGCCACGGGCTCGGTGTTTCTTGCAGTGGGGGCGATGCCGTTGGAGTTGGCGCCTCTGCTGGTGGCCGACGGCAAGGGAATCGTCGTGCGAGACGTGCGCTACCACCAGGGTCCTCCGCCCGCAGGGGCGATCACTGTTCGCCGCGACGACAAGGGGCGGCTGGTGCTTCCCAAGGGCTCGGAGGCGACGATCGATCGACTCGCCGGCGGACCGGTTGTGATCTACCTTCAGAAGGTTCTGCCATGAGACAACTTGGCCCCGGGGCTGCAACTAGGCTTGTGACTTCATCGGTCCAGCCACACTTCGGTGTCGCGGGGACCGTCGTGGCACTACTCTTTGCCTTGCCGGCCGTCGCGCAGCTGGGTGAGCACGTGGTCACCGCCGAGGCACCCGTTGTGAACGGCAACGCGGTGGTCGCCAAGCAGCGCGCGCTGGCCGATGCGTTTCGTCAGGCGGTGGAGCGCGCCTTCTCGGACCTGCTCAAAGAAGGTGGCGGTGAGGCGCAGCCTGGCTCGGCCGGGCTGGCGCAGCTCAAGGCCTCGTTTGCCAATCGCGGTCAGCGTTTCGTGCGCAGCTACCGCATCCTCGAGGAGGAAGAAGCGAACGGCCGCCTGCGCGTGCAGATCGACGCGGAGGTGGACACATCCCTGCTTCGGCGGGAGATGGAGCGTGCACGCGGAACCAGCGCCGGGGAGCCTGTGACCGCGCCCGCGCGGCCTACGGGACCGTCGGTCGTCGTGGGCGGCGATTTGCCCGTCGAAGCCAGCGCGGCGGTGGTGAAAGCGCTGGCAGCCGTCGGCGTGCAAGCGCAGTCGGTCGCTGTGCGCGACGAGGTTCCGTTGGTCGCCGCGGCGTCACGCCAGGCGGCGTCGGCGCTTCACGTGGCTGCCACCTGGTTTGGCGAAGGGTCGATTCGCGGGGCAACCCGCGTTTCCGTGCGCTGCGAGTTGCGCGCGCGGCTGCTTTCCGCGGGCAGGGCAGCCAATCTCGACAGCAGCGAGCGGGGGTTTGCCAGCGACGAGACTGCCGCGCGGCTGGCGTGCTGGCAGCGCGTCGCAGCGGCCCTGGCACAGCAGTTGTCCACTTCATTCCGGCCGACTCCCGCAGGCGCGCGCTATGTGACACTGGATCTGGACGTGGTCGAGCCGGCGGCACTCATGACGTTGATTCAGGTGGTGAAGCGCCTGGGCGCGGTGACGGCGGCCGAGGTTCGTCACGTGACCACGCACCAGGCCGAGGTCCGCGTGTTTACGCGCATGAGCGGGCGCGAAATTCAGGCCGCTCTCATTCGCGATGTCGGAGGCCGGCTGCTGGTGACCGAACTCAAGCCGCCGGCCGATCGGGTGACACTCCAGGTTCGCTCGGCGCAAGCCGGCGATCTGCCAACCGGAGCAGGGGCCGAACCTCCTGCAACAAAGCCATGAAGCCAACTGTGGTCGTCCTCTTCGTCGTGTTCTTGTTCGCCGGCTGTGCCTCGCTGAAATCCGAGGGGTCGGTTGTCTTCCGGGTCGAATGCAACGTGCCTGACGCCGTGGTGCTGCTCGACGACGTGCCCATGGGACACGCTTCGCAGTGGGCGAAGCCGGATCGTTTCATCCGGCCCGGTTTTTACCGAGTCGAGATTCGCCACCCGAGCTACTACTCGCACTTCGAGGAGATCACGGTGGCCGACGGTGGCGCGGCGACGGTGAAGGCCGAGTTGCACCCGTTGCTGGAATAGATGGAACCCGAGCGCGGGGGCCGATCACGAATGCACATCTGCCAGCGGTGGCAGGAGGCGCGTTGGTAGCGAAAGCCACGACGACGTCCCTTTGTACCCAGCCGACAAGCCGGGCTGCTGGCAAGGAGGGCCGAGAACCGGACCGGAATGTACTGATGTACTTGAGGACCGGAAGCGCAGGCCCGACGCAGCCAGCGGCTCGGATCGTCGGCCGTCGTCGCCTCGGTGGGTTGAGGGAGCTTCTCGTTATCAACCTTCGCCGAACTCCACCCGCGCCGGAACCTTGTGCGGCGCCAGGTGCCTGGCACAGTGGTCGATGAGTTGCTTGGGTGTGCAGGGACCATCGCGCTGCACACGAGCAATCACGCGTGAACCGCCGGCCTCGTCGTACTCCAGGCGAGCCTCGGCGGTGCGCACGTTTGCGAAAGCCTCCAGACAACCTTCCACCTCGCCCAGGGCCACACGCCGCCCGTCGACTTTGACCAGGTCATCTTCCCGACCGTGCAGGATCAGCCGGCCATTCGCATCGACACTGCCGATGTCCCCGGTGCGCAACCAGCCGTCGCTGTGACAGCGACCGATGGGGATCTCCCTGTCCCGCGTGCGCAGACTGACCGGCGGAACGAAGGCCGACGAAACCCCCGCGCCGCGTACCCAGACCGGCCCACGCGCGCCCGCGGGTATTGGACTGCCCAGACGATCAGCCACGCGAATCTCGACACCCGCGAAAGGCCGACCGACCGTGGTGGGATTCTGACCTTCCCAGTCGATAGTCACTGGGCCAGTCTCCATGGCCTGATAGCACGAGAGCAGGGGAACCTTGAATCGCTTGCGGAACGCCAGAGCCACCGCGGGGGTGAGCGGTTCGCCCGAACTGATGCAGCGGGTGCGGCGCGAGGGGCACGGCTTGGCGGTGGGCATGCGCGCCATGGCGGCGAACAGCGAGGGTGTGGCAGCCAGGACGTCGGCACTTTGCTCGGCCAGCAGCTTGGCCAGGCGGGCTGCGACCAACTCATCGTCGAGAACCAAACCAGCGCCCTGGGCTAAGGCCAAGCAAAGGCCGAGGTCGAACCCCTGGCTGGTGTGCAGTCCGGCGGCTGTGCTCACCCTGGTCGTGCCGTCGATTTTCAGGGTCGCGGCCAGGGCGGCGCCGATCCCATCCAGTTGGCGGCGTTCGCGCACCACGCCCTTGGGATCGCCGCCGGCGTCCAGGGTGAAGAGCACGACCTCGGGGCGCGCGTGCAGCGTGAGCGGCGTGCGTTGGAAGGTGGCGCAGGTGAGCAGAGTCCCGGTTATTCGGCGACGGCTTTCGAGCACGGCGAAAGGTCGCTTCCTGGTCCGGTCTGCGGGCATCGTGTCTGCCGTCGCGGCAAAGGGCGTCTGGGTGTTCGGCCGCATGACCAGGGCCCGCAGGTGCGTCGCCGCGAAGATCATGTCGAGGTCTCGTCCACCCAGGGTCGGGTCGAGCGGCACCACGACGGCGTCCAGCTTGGACAGGGCGAGGGCCAGCACGACGAACTCCGGCACGCTGCCCAGCATGAGGCCAACCCAGTCGCCAGCCTCGATGCCGAGACCCTTCAGTTCGCTGGCGCGCCGGTTGACCCGATGGCGCAACCCGTGCCACGAGAGGTAGGTGTCTCGGTAGATGAGCGCCTGGCCGCCTCCCGCAGCGGTTTCCCGGCGCGCGCCTGCGGCGTTGTCAAGCCATTCATACAGCAACGACATGCATGCACCCGGGACGAAGCCCACCCAGTGTACCCGTCGCGCCCGTCGGGAACAAGCGCCACCCGAATCAAACCGCTCACCAACCTGGCGACCAACCTTTCCGCCCGCAAGAACAGCCGCGGCGAAGGCCTCCGCCGACTTTCAGCGACAGGGGCAGGGTTGTCTCGGCCGCGCCACAGCAGAGGCGCGACCCGCGACCCAGACCGCTGCGTCGCTCGGACGGCACCATCCAGCGCGCAGGATCCGCGCCATCGGCCCCTTGCGGGATTGTCGCACCGCCACTATAGTGCCCCCTCGCATGCGCCTCCGCAACCGCCAAGATTTGGGCCCTCTGGGCCTATTGGGCGTGCTCAACATTGTGATCTTCGCACGGCTGTGGACGATTTTGACGGCGAGCGTCCCAGATATGATGGTTCCCTGGGATTTTCGCTCGGGCTTCGCCCCCTTCCTTGTCCTGATCGGTGACAGCCTACAGGCGGGCTTTCTGCCACTTTGGAATCCGTATGTAGCGGCAGGCATGCCCTACTACATCTATCCTTCAAGTCAGATGTTCTCACCGGTGACGCTTATCATCGGCAGCATCTTTGGCTACTCTTTTCGGATCGCGCAAGTACAGCTCTTGGTGACAGTCTATTTCGGGGCAGTCGGCGTCTACTTCCTTTCGAAGTCACTATGGACTTGTCGCTGGGCGGCCTTCATCTCTGCCGTCGCTTTTCAGTTCAGCACGGCTGTGCTCGGGAGTTTCGAGCACTTGACCATCTTGAACTGCTTCGCCATAGCCCCATGGCTATTTTGGTCGATTCGCGAGTCTTCGGGACCAGAAACGGCCCGCTCTCGTTTTGTTATCAGCCTCTTTTTGTGCCTGCTCATAACGATGGGCTATCCAGGCGTGATCCTGATGGTTCTTCTCTGGGCCGCTGCGTATGAATTGTATCTCATATGGGGACGACCCGAGAATGGGAGACTGCGGTTTCTAGCCAGCCGTTGCGAGGCATGGTTGATTGGCATTGCGTTGGCCGCAGTGGCCTGGTTGCCGATTGTGATACACATTGGTGATTTTTCTCGCGGCGCGCCTCTCAATCTCGACACCGCGCTCGCGACCCACAACCTATCCTTCAAGCATCTTTGGGGGCCGGTCTTCCTGTTTTTAACTTCGCAGAGCTTTCCCGGAGCAGAGCCCGACATTTCGATGCGCGGAACATATTTTGGAGTCGTGGCTCTCGCCCTGGCGATTACCGCGGTGCTTTGCCGACGGCGCCGGGAGACCGCTGCCCCTCTCGTGCTCGCTGGCTTTGGTTTCCTGATGGCGACTGGCTCGTGGTTTTTTATCAGGACAGCGCTGCATCTCGCCTTTCCGGCTTTCAATCTTTCCCGCTTTCCTGCGGGTGATAGTCGGGCTCTGGCGGTTCTCGGATGCACGTTGCTTGCTGGAGGAGGCGCGCAAGTCCTTTTCAGCGGTGAAGCGGCGGCCATCGCGACCTTTCGCAGTGTGTGTCTGGTCCTGATGGGCTTGATGGTTTTCGGATTGTGGATGTGGAAGGGACTGGTGGACGCTGCTCACTACGCAGACACCGTAGTCGCTTTCATCTCACTTGAGCTGGTTGTCCTGACCATTGCATTTGTTAGCGCCAAGAAGCTGCCTGTTCGTCAACTCTTGCTTGTGTTGGGCGCATTTCTTGTCCTTGAGGTTGGCACCGGTGTCGTCGCGAATTTCAGGGTTGCTGGGCAACCGGTCAGCGCCGCCGATTGGCAGGCGTTCTCGGACCTGCACGTGCAGGGCTTTTCGGTGGACGCAGCCAAAGACCACCGGGTCGAGATCCCCGGCGACGTTGCTCTGATCAGCGAGTCGGCGTCCCGAGGCTATGTAGCCAAGAAGTTCTATGTAAGCGACTACAACCATTTCAGGCTGAATCGTTTCGAAACCGTGATTGCCCGGGGATTCCTGCCGTGGCTGCTGAACGGTCCGCGCGTTGTTGCATTGCCCTCCTACTCTAACCCAAGATCATTCGCCGAGTTCGAAGCAACAAGTCGCCCGGTTTTGTACGACATAGTGGAGTACACGCCAAATCATGTGTCCTACACGCTGAAACTGGATCAGGAATCCCTGGTGGTGTTCAACGAGATGTACTTTCCAGGCTGGGTGGCTTCCGTCGATGGACAGGCTGGGCGGCCGATGCTAGAGGTCGCGGGGGGACTGCGCGGCCTTCGAATGAAGGCGGGCGTGCATCAGATCAGTAGCGTGTTCCGACCTCGGCCCCTATTTATTGCGCTGGCGATTTCAATGCTTGCGGTCATTGTGCTGTTTCTGCGCGTGCTGCCCCCAGGCCTGAAGCGAAGGATAAGCGTCCTTCTGGGTTCCAGGGTCAAACATGAACCTGCATGACAAATCGATTCTGATCACGGGGGCCGATGGATTCATCGGCTCGCATTTGACGGAAATGGCCGTGCAGCAGGCGAAACGGGTGCGTGCGCTGGCCCTGTATAACTCGTTCAACACCTGGGGTTGGCTGGAAGACCTGCCCTGCCTCAAAGAAATCGAGGTCGTCAGCGGGGACGTGCGAGACGCGCACCTGTGCCAAAGCCTCTGCGACGGCATCGACGTGGTTTTGCACCTGGCAGCTCTCATCGCTATACCCTACTCGTACGTGGCGCCGGCCAGCTACGTCGAGACCAACGTGGTGGGAACCCTCAACATTTGCCAGGCGTGCTTGGACAAACATGTCGAGCGAGTGGTGCAGATGTCCTCTAGCGAGGTGTACGGGACGGCCCGTTATGTTCCTATCGACGAGAAGCACCCGCTGCAGCCACAGTCGCCTTACAGCGCGACCAAGATCGCGGCCGACGCGCTAGCCCGTAGCTTCTATTTCGCGCACGAACTCCCGGTGATTGTGGCCCGGCCTTTCAACACCTATGGACCTCGACAATCCGCCCGTGCTGTAATTCCCACGATTATCACGCAGATTGCATCCGGTGCCAACGAGGTGCGGCTCGGCGACGTCACACCGACCCGCAACCTGAACCATGTATTGGATACGTGCCGCGGCCTTCTCACACTGGCTGGCTGTGACAGGGCGGTGGGCGAAGAGGTGAATGTTGGCGCTGACGATGAGATCAGCATCGAGGCGCTGTTTCATTTGATCGCACGTCTCATGCAGCGGCAGGTGGCGCTCAGGTCGGATGAGACGCGCCAGCGGCCGGCAGGCAGCGAAGTGCTTCGCCTTCGCTGCGACAGCAGGAAATTGCGCGAATTGACGGACTTTGTGCCTCAGTACAGTTTGGAGCAGGGGCTGGCGCTTACCATCCCGTGGTTTCTCGATCCGGACAACCTCAAAAAGTACAAGGCAGGAATGTACAATGTCTAGACAGGCGGTCATCCTCGCGGGTGGGCTGGGCACGCGGCTGAAGCCCTTCACCGAGGTGATACCGAAACCGCTTCTCCCAGTTGGTGAAAAGGCCGTTCTGGAGATCCAGATCGAGCACCTGAAGAAGTACCAGTTCGAAGAGATCTTCCTCGCCACCAACTACATGGCCAACTATATCGAGAACTTCTTCGGCGACGGATCCCGCTACGGGGTGCGCCTGACGGTCAGCCGCGAGGAGCAGCCGCTGGGCACGGCCGGCCCACTCAAGCTGCTGCAGTCCAAGCTCACGGAGCCCTTCCTGGTGATGAACGGCGACATCCTGAGCCTGATGGATTTTTCCAAGTTCTTCGATTTCGCGCGCGCCAAGCAGACCGTCCTCACCGTGGCAGTGAAGAAGATCGTCACGCCGTATGCCTTCGGCAACATCTGTTTCGAGGGCGACCTGGTGACGCGCATCGAGGAGAAGCCGGATATCGTCACTTACGCGCTGGCAGGTATGTACGTCATGCAGCCGGAGGTCTTTTCGCTCATTCCCGAGAGCCAGTACTTCGGGATGGACAAGCTCATTCAGGCCATGCTCGACGGGGGCATGCCCATTGCCAAGTACGAGATGCAGGAGTACTGGCTCGACATCGGGCAGGTCGAGGACTACCGGAAGGCGCGGGACATGTACGAACGTCATTTCAAGGGCTAACGACCTCACCGGCTCGACCGTGTATGTCTGTGAGCTGAAACCATGAGCGCCGATACGCCCTACCAGATTCCGTTGTTCGATTTGAACTACGGCCGCGAAGAGGAAGAGGCGGTCGTGCAGACCCTGCAATCGCGATGGATCTCCATGGGACCCAAGGTCGCCGAGCTGGAGGCGGAGTTTGCGGCTGCGCTGGGATCCCCGCATGCTCTTGCCGTCACCAACTGCACAGCGGCGCTTCACCTGGCGATGCTGGTGCTGAACATCGGCCCTGGCGACGAGGTGATCGTTCCTTCGCTAACCTTTGTTGCCACAGTCAATGCAGTTCGCTACGTGGGCGCCACGCCGGTCTTTGCCGACGTGGCCGGCCCGGCCGACCTTAACCTGGATCCGGCTGGTTTGCCGGCGCTCATCACCAGCCGGACCAGAGCCATCGTGGTGATGCACTACGGGGGCTTCCCCTGCGCGATGGACGAGATCGGGGCAATCGCCCGGCGGCATCATCTACCCATCGTGGAGGACGCCTGTCATGGGCCTCTGTCGGAGTGCGGCGGGCACAAGCTGGGCACCATTGGCGACATGGGCTGCTTCAGCTTTTTTTCCAACAAGAACATCTCCACCGGCGAGGGTGGGATGTTGGTCACCCGGCATGCCGAATATCACCGTCGGGGACAGCTGCTGCGCTCTCACGGGATGACGACGCTCTCTCACGAACGATCGCGCGGCCATGCCACCTCCTACGACGTGGTGGAACTTGGCTACAACTACCGTCTGGACGATATGCGCGCCGCGCTGGCTCTGGTCCAGTTGAAGAAGCTGCTCCCCGATCTCGATCGGCGCGCCCGCGTCCGCGAGCGCTACCTGCAGCGTCTTGCCGGTTTAGGCGATCTGATGGTGCCCTTTGCCGGCCATCAGGGGTTCGTCTCCAACTATATTTTCCCGGTGGTCCTTCGCGACGGAGGCCCGGGCCGCCGTGAGGCGATCCGCCAGCAATTGCAGAAGGCGGGCATCCAAACCAGCGTGCACTATCCAGCGGTCCACCGCTTCAGCATTTACAGCAGCACTCCGGTTGCCTTGCCGCACACCGAGCACGCCGCGGACCATGTGATCACGCTGCCAATGTACGCGGGGCTTGCCTTGGAACAAGTTGACTTCATTGCGGAGCAATTGCAAGAAGCGCTGAAATGAAGGAACAGATTTTGCTGGTCGGCGCATTTCACGAAGCGGTGGAGCTGTGTGAGCTCTGCGGCTTGGAGATTGCCGGCATCTTTGACAACTCCAAGCAGGGGGATTGTTGCGGCTATCCCATCCTGGGCGACGATTCCAGCGCGGCCGGGGCTTCCGCTGGGCTCAAGCGAATCCCGGTGCTGCTGACGCCCGACCAGCCAGCCTTGCGCAAGCGCCTGGCGGAATGCTACGCCCAGCTTGGTTTTGGTTTTCGTTCGGTGATTTCGCCCGAGGCGCGAGTGTCGAAGTCGGCCGTGCTGGGCCGGGCGGTGTTCATCCAGAGCGGATGCAACGTCTCGGCAGCGGCGCAACTGGGGGACTTCGTGCGTCTGAACAGCCTGGCCAACGTCATGCACGACTCGGTGGTCGGCGCCTTCTCGACCGTGGCACCCAATGCGGTGGTGCTGGGAAAAGTGACGATTGGCGAAGAATGTTACATCGGCGCCAACTGCACGATCCTGCCTCGCCTGCAAGTGCAGTCGGGCGCGGTGGTTGGGGCTGGGGCGGTGGTCACGAATTCCGTCGCACGGGGAACGACGGTGGTGGGCGTGCCAGCTCGCAGGTTGGAGAGGCGATGATCGACCTTTCCGTGGTCGTGCCGGTCCGCGACGAGGAGGACAATCTGGTCGAATTGACCAATCGTTTGCATGCCGCGCTGGGCACGCTGTCTCCCCGCTACGAGATCATCTACGTCACCGACATGAACCGGGACAACACCCCGGCCATCCTCCGCCAGCTCAACCAGCAAGACGAGCGGGTCAAGGTCATAAAACTCTCCAATGCCTTTGGTCATCATGTGGCCGTGTTGGCCGGCCTGGCCCACACGCAGGGCTCTGCTGTGGTCATCATGGACGGTGACCTGCAAGACTATCCCGAGGACATTCCTGCCTTGCACGCCCGGTTGTGTGAGGGCTACGACATCGTCTACGGTACCAAGTCGCGCAAGAATGACTCGGCCATCCGTAACCTGCTCTCCCGCAGCTTTCTCCGGGTTCTGCGCCGGCTCTCGGACTTCGACATGGATCTCAGCACCTCCATGTTTCGTATTGTCAGCCGGCGCGTGGTCAACGCGGTTCTGCAGTTCAAGGAACGAGATCCTAGCCTGACGTTCATCATGGGGCTCATCGGGTTCCCCACCGCGCGCGTGCAAGTCACCTCGGGAAGCCGGATGCGGGGACAGACCAAGTACAGCCTGTGGCGGCAGATCAACCTGGCCATCACCAGCCTGGTTTCGTTTTCCACCAAACCGCTGCGCATAGTTTCCCTGTTGGGGGTCTGCACCTCGGGATTCGCCCTCCTCTACTTCCTATTCGCCCTGATCATGTGGGCGTTCTTCAGTGTGCCGGTCGCTGGATGGACCTCACTGGCCGCTCTGCTGGGTTTGATAGGCGGCGCGATCCTTTTCGCGCAAGGGATCACCGGTGAATACATCGCCCGCGTGTTCCTGGAGACGAAGGCCCGGCCGCTTTACGTCATCGAGACGCGCCTCGGTTTCAAGGAGGAGACGATTGCGAAGGTGCCCCCTCTGCAACAGTGACACCGACGTTGGCCGCCTGTGGGGAACCGACGTCTTGTGCTGCAACGGCTGTCATCTGGGCTACGTGGACCAGCCGCCCAGCAGCGGCGCCCAGAAGGAAGCCTATTCGGCGGAGTACTTCGTGGGCTCGCGCGGCTATGCCGACTACCAAGAAGAAAAGCCAGCGCTACAGCGGAACTTCACCCGCCGGATCCGCGACCTGCGCCAGTACAGTTCCGGGGGAGACCTGTTCGAGATCGGGTGTGCATACGGGTTTTTTCTGGAATTGGCAGGCCAGCATTGGTCGGCCAGCGGCATCGACGTTTCTGCGGCCGCGGCCAGCTACGCGCGGGAGCGCCTGCATCTGAACGTGTCGCAGGCGGGCGTTGAAGACCACCCGATGGCGCCTCAATCACACGACGTGATCGTGATGTGGGACGCCATCGAACACCTGCGCGACCCATTTTTTGCGGTCGAGAAGATCGCAGGGGCGCTTCGGCCGGGTGGAATCTTGGCGCTGACCACCGGTGATCTCGATGCAGTCCTTCCGCGTATCCAGCGCACGCGCTGGCGCCTCTTCCACCCGCTTCACCTGTACTACTTCTCACTGTCTTCCATGACCCGGCTGCTGAACCAGCATGGTCTGCAAGTGGCGCACAGCTCTCACGAGGGAAACGACCGGAGTGTGCGCCAGATGGCCCAGGTATTCGGAGATCGGGTTGCGCAGAAAGTTGAACGCCTGCCCTTCGCCAACCTGTGCGTTCGCGTGAACCTGTTGGACATCATGTTCGTAATTGCCCGCAAGCCCCAGCAGGGGACTTGATAGGCGACCTGACGATTTTCTAGCAACGCGGTGCTGGGCGGATTCCGGCGTGTCGGCCAGTGGCATGACGGCGGCGATCACGCTTTGGTTCCCGTCGCGAAATCGTGGGCTATGATGGCGGCTGGTGCCTGCGTTGTTTCGCCTCGGCAAATACCAACTGCAAGACCGGATCGGCCCGCAGGGCGTGGTGGAAAGCTATCGCGCCGTCAGGGCTGAGGGCGGAGCGCGCGCTGCGAGCGAGGCCGAGTTCTTCGTGGTCAAGCTGCTGCGTGCGGATCGCGTCCAGCGGCAGGCTTACCCGGCGCTGGCTTCGCGCTTTCTTGCGGCAGGTCGGCGGCTGCTCGCTGCCCCGCTTGCGCACGCGGGCCGGGTGATCGAGGTCGACGAGACCGCGGCCGGCGTTTTCGTCGTTTCTCGCTGGCTGGACGGCGTCGATCTGGTCGGGCTCCTGCAGGCGGCTCGGCAGCAAGCCGCACCAGGCGGCGCGGGGTTGCCAGCTGCCGTGGTCAGCGTGATCGGTGGCCAGATGGCACGGGGGCTCTCGGCCGCGCACAGCGCCGAGTCGCCGCTTTTCCACCTGGGCCTGTCTCCGGGCAACGTCCTGGTCACGCCGACGGGCGAGGTGGTGGTGCGGGATTTCGGGCTGTTCGCCTCCGTGCGTGGGCTGGTCGACCACCCCATCGACAAGTGGCTGTTCGTCGCGCCCGAACTCCTGGGCGCGGCGGTCGGCCCCGACGCCGTCGCGGGCCACGCGGCCGCGGATCTTTATTCGCTGGGGGCTCTGCTGCACTTTCTCCTGCTGGGCCGGCCGCCGTTCGAGGCGCGCACCCTGGCAGAGCTGTCGGATCACGTTTGGGAGCCATTGCGCGACCTGCTGGGCATGCCGCCGGCTCTCGCTGCTGCCATCCGCGCCTTGACCGCGCCTGATCCCGAGGACCGGCCCCAGTCGGCCAGCCAGGTGAGCGCATGGCTGGCAACCGGTGTTCCTGCGCCCGCTGCCAAGCCGCCGGTGGCCAGCGAGCCGGTACGCGACGATGGTGGACGCGATGGCGCCGGAGACGACGGCGCGACTTCGCGGCCCGCGAGTCGCGAAGCTGTGGCAGTGCGTCCCAGGCCAGCCGTGCCCCGGGGCGCGGTGGCTGCGGTCAGGCGCAGCCGCCCGCCGCCTCCGGCCTGGCTGGTCGCGCTGGTGGCGGTGGTCGCTGTGCTTCTGATTGCGGTGTTCGGCGGACTCACCTTCCGGCTGGCGCGGATCGCCGCCGCGAAACGTGCCGCTCGGGGTGTTGCTCTGGCCCAACTCCGGGATGGCGAGATGCCAACGGTCGCTTCTCAGCTCAAGTCGGCCTCGGGAGCGCACTCCCCGGAGTCACGGGCGCCCGCCGTGCCCGCCCCCTTGCCCGAGGAGAGCCCGGCCGAAGCCGTGGACGCCGGCCCGCTGCGAGCAATCGAGAGCGACTCCATTCCGGTGTTCCCGGCCGGGCGTTTTGTCATCGAGGAGTCGAAAGCGCCTCCACCCAAGCGCGTCCCGGATCATCTGTTCGTCGACAGCCAGCCCCACGGTGCGAGCGTGTGGATCGACCGTGTGTGGAAGGGCGTCACGCCGCTCGACCTGCCGGTCGGTGCGGGCGGCAAGGGCCTGGTGCTGGTGGCTGCCGGATATCACATCTACCGCGATAGCTTCGATGCGAGCGAGGGCGCCATCATCCGTCGGGCGTTGGTTCCGGTGACGGGGCCGGTGCGCGGCGACGCCTTTCTCAAGATTGTCTGTCGCACGGCGGGAAAGTACCCGGTGTTCATCGACGACGTCGAGACCGGGCTGCTCTGCCCTGCCAGCCACGTGCCGGTGTCGGCCGGGATCCATCGCGTGGGCGTGTTCGTGCCCACCGCGGGCAAGTTGATTGCCGTGGAGATCGCGGTCCCGGCTGGCCCCAAGCCCGTCGTAGTCAACCTGGCGCGGTGACTATTGCATTACCTCGGTCCAGCTGAACCGGGTGAACTGCCCCGCGTAGGGTGATGCCTGGATGGCACTGCCTGCGCTGATTCCGTCGGGCATGAAGGGTGTGACGTCGTTATAGGTCCCGGCCCCGCCGAACACGAAGACCCTGTTGCCCACGACGACGGGCGACGTCGCGGGGTTGGTGCTTGAGACCTGGTAGCCAAGCCGCTGCGTGACCACGTTGTTCTCCATCTGGTGGACGGTCAGGTAGGTCTGGCCCGTCAAGCAGACGTTCGACGGGGTGGCGTACCACATGGTGAGGACCTGGAAGCCATTTCCGTCAGCCGTCAGGATGCCGAGCGGCGTGGAGGTAGGCCGCGCGGTGCTGGGAATCGCGCTGTCGCAGATCACGTTGCCGTTGCTGTCCAGGTGGGTGGCGCCGCAGATCCCGTTGGTGCCCACGGTCAGCACGATCTTGCCGCTCGTGCCCCAGGTGGTGTCCGGGGCGACGCCGGTGAGGCTGCCATTGGTATCGTATTGTGCGACTTCCTTGGCGAAGATCATCTGCGAGGGGGGCAGGCTGGTCGTATCCATGTCGAGATTCGAGTTGGTCACCTGGACCAGATAGATTTCATGGGCGTGGGTGGTGTATATGCTGTCGCGGTCTAGCTGCACCACCGTGGGCGCGAAGTGCAACGGCTGGTTGCAGGTGAAGTTGTAGGCCAAACTGAGGCCGCCGGTCAGGGTGTAACGCCAGAGCTGTCCTGCGGTGTCGCCGAAGTAGCCGGCAATCAGCCTGTCGTTCTGGCCCGTGGCGAAGTCGCGCGCGGTGGCCACGTCGGTCAGCGCCGAGTACTGCTGCGCACACCCGGCGCCGGTTGATGTGGTGGCGGTTGCCAGGATGGCTCCGCTGCTGGCCGAGCTCATGACCAGCGTGCGTCCCTGCTGGGTGTTGCCGTTGGTGACACCGTAGCCGGACGCGAAGATGACACGGTAGTCGTCGAGAGTGGTGGTGTTGTTGAGCAGAAAAGCGGGCAGGGAGATGGTGTCGCCCAGAATGTTGTTGTAGGTGGCGGCGTAGTTGCCGTACCCGGTGTGCCATTGCACGGAGATGGGAGGATCGTTCAGCCCGTTGGTGCCGAAGGGGTTGGTGACGTCGAGCATGAAGCTGTCCTGCCCGCCATAGCCCTCGGGCATGAGGAGCAGGGTCTTCCACACCGCGGTGGCATCGGAGGTGCAGCCGGAGACGCACAGGCTCTTCACCTTGGGCGAGTCCGCCAATCCGAAGATGTGCTGGTAAGGATCCATTTTCTGTCCACCCTGCGCATACAGCGTGCGCAGGTTGGGAAGAAGATCGGGCGGGATGAAGGCGAAGGCCTCACTCCCGGCTTGGTAGCTGGTCGTGCCCACCGTGGTGTTCATCAGGAAGAAGGCGTGCAGCATCTGGTCCGACGAGCCGACGTAGATCAAGTGAGGCCGGTTCTGGTACTTGACGAAGAAGGCGTTTCCCCCCGGCAGCGCCACATTGCCCGGGCTGGCCACGTCGATGGGCGTCGAGTTGACGATGGCTCCGAACACGGCCGGATTGCCCGAGGCAGGATTTCCCAGGGCCCACTGGGCCACTGACTGGGCCTCGGCCGCAGTGGCGCCCATGCCCAGTGCGGCCAGTTGCGCGGCGTTGGTGATGTTGCCGGTGGGCCAGTCGACCTGGACCTTGACTATGTTGGTGCCGTCCCAGGTGTACAGCCTGCGGCTCTTCCAGCTCGCGGACGAGTAGATGTTGTGGGCCGGATCCCAGGCGCCGGCCGAGGTGAGGCCGTTGGCCCCGTCCCAGGCCAGCACGGGTGTGCCGCTGGCCACGTTGTAGGCGTACAGGTGGCCCTGCCAGGAAGGGAATTCCATGCGCGAGTCGAGCGCATACGTGCCGTTGACGACGGTGACGGCCTGCTGGGTACCGGCCGAGGTGCTGCCGGCCGACGACGAGTAATTGCCCGCGATCGCGGTGTACACGGCTGACTCCAGGGCAGTATTGAGCTGGTCTTCATTGGTGGCCAGGTAGGCCGTGCCCGTGCCGCCGGCCTGGGCGATGTTGTTGTTGATCACTGCGGGCGAGCCGGAGCTCACGTCGCCCGAGAATCCCACCACGAAGACCTTCACGTTCAGGTTGTGGTACAGGTCATAGGCGGCCAGCACGGACTTGCACGCGCAGCCCGCGGTCTTCGGGTTGGCGGCGGAGCAGGCCGTGGTGGCGCAGATGCTGTTGCCGTTGTTGTCCACGTCGCCCGGCCCGTTGGCCGCGCCGTCGGTGATGAGCAGCATGTAGTTGTTGCGACAGGAAAGGTGATCGGCCGGGATGTTGAGCACCGGGCTGGCGCTCGTGTAGCCCTGCTCGACCGCCTGCATGTATGCGTAGGCGCTGGTTTGCGGGGTCTTGCTGACGTCGTTCTCCAGCGTGCAGCCAGTGGGCGTACCCCAGTAGGTTAGCAGCCCGCCGTCGGCGGCCAATGCCATCTGGGCGGTGATGGCGTTGGCTGCGGCCAGAGCATTGGTGAGGTTGTCCGAGGTATCGAGGAAGGGCGCGAGCTGGGTATCCCAGCGGCCGCCGCAGGTGGAGCTGCAGGCGGAGCCGCAGTTGGCCACGTTGATGGGCGGGGCCGCCCCGCCGTTGTAGTAGTTGTTCAGCGGTGTGTAATAGACGTAGTTGTTGCCGCCGACGGTGATGTTCTGGCCGCCATAGGTGGGACTGACGTACAGGGTTGACAGCGAGGGAGGGATGGTTTGGGTGTACGTGTAGTAGCTCCCCTGGTAGGTACCCCAGCCCAGGTTGTTGGGCATGTTGCAGTTGAGGCCACAGAAGTCGACGTCGTAGCGGTTCCAGGAAAACCAGCCGTTGCGCACGCGGTAGCGGCTGTCGGCCGTGGATTGCAGGGTCATGGTGCGGCCGTTCATCGTGCAAGTGGCCGACGGCCCGCCGCTGTTGGTCTGGCGGTTCCAGGTGAAACAACCTGCGTTTTGCAATTGCTGCTGGGTCTCGTAAATGGTGATGGTTGTGGTCGTTCCGCCGCCGGGGACCTGGTAGTAGGGGTAATAGCCGCTCTGCCAGAAGGTCATGAGGCCGAAATTGACCAGGCTGTAGTTGTCCATCACTACCTGGCTGATGGCGCGTTTTGCGATGACGGTGCGCGAGGTGGCGGGCCCGCAGGTATCGCCGGTGCCGCAGTCCGAGTCCTGGGAGCACACCAGTTGCGACGTCACACACATGCGGATCGGCCCGGGTGTTCCGTGCGAGCTGGGTATGCAGGTGTCAGTCGTGCTGACCGGCGTCTGGCAGGTGTTGGCCGGCGGCAGGGTGCAGGTGTTGCTCGGAACCGCGCAGGTGTTGGTGGTGGTCGTGCAGGTGTTGGTCTTCAGACTGCTGCACGTGCCGGCGGGCAGGTTGCACACGTCGGGAGTCCCCACGGAGCATGTGTTGGCCGGTGGGGCTATGCAGCTATAGCCGTAACACTGGCTGCTGCTCGTGCACGGGTTGCCCTGGTTCCAGCCCCCACTGCACACGTTGCTGGTGTACACGGGACAGTCGCTGGTCGTTCGGCACTGATCGCCGCTGAACTGGCACGTCATTGTCATCGGGCAGTCCGTGTTCGTGTTGCAGCTGCAATTCCAAGAGTGGCAATTCGAGCAAGTCCCGCCGCTGGTGCCGCTGGGACAATCAGCGTTCGTCTTGCAGGTCACGCTGCTGTTCGTGGAGCAAGTGCCGATGGGGCTGACGCACGGGTTGCTCGTGCTGCACAGGACATTGCTTCCGTACGTGCAATAGCCAACGGTCGCACAGGGAGACTGGGCGCTGCACGCCGCGCCCGTGGCGGTGCAGGCCCCGGGCTGCGCCGCGCAGTCCGCATTGGACAGGCACGACCCGCCGGTAGCGGTGCAGGTGCCCGGGCTTTGGGGGCAGTCCGTGTTGGTAGCACAAATGGTGGTGTTGTCCGCCGTGCAGTAGCCGTGCTGGCAGTCGGTGTCCGCCATGCAGGTCCGCGACGTCCAGGCCTTGCAGACCCCTTGCACGCCGCCCTGGCGGCAGTTCACGCCATTGTCGCAGTCCACGCCGCACTCGGTGCTGTTCTGGAACTGGCCGCCGGGCACGCCGGTCATCGAGCCCGAGGTGTCGAGAACGATGAGCATGTTGGCCTTGCGGACCTGGCTTTCGATGACCGTCAACGGGTTCACCAGCGCATCCGCGGGCGGCGCGAAAATCCAGGTCAGCAGGGCCGTCAGCCCCGTCAGGGCGCACAGTAGAATCGCGAGCCTGGGCAAGCGAGCCGGTCGGCGTGCCCGGCGCGTGAAGGACTTCACGGGATGGTATATCGGCGGAACCGCGGGCATCATTGAGGAAAACCCCTATCGTGGTCGCTACTTTGTGCGCGCTCCTTGAACTTTTTTCACGATATAAAGCGTGCTCTAGCTTACTATGTATTGAAATGATTTTGCATCTGAATGAGCGGTGTCGACGGCGGATTCGTTCATATGCAGAGAAGGTGTGGCCCCGCACCCATCGAGGCCCGATCACTGGGAGCAGCAACAACTGCGCCAGCGCAGATGTGCGCGAAGGCGCGGTCCCACATGTGGGCCAATGTAGCAGCAGGCACGGCTTCATGCGTCTTTACCGCGTCACGGTCCTGGCCTACCCTGAGATGTCGCGTGCCACGGGTTCCCCCAAAACCAGCCGACCGTTTCGTTGATGCCGATCATGTTCGGGCCAAGACCGTCGTCACCAGCATCAACAAGATCGCCGAACACGCGCCCACCAAGGAGGCGTGCCTGGTGGTCATCTACGGATCGGATCTGGGCCGCAAGTACAACCTGGAAGCTTCCGCGCTGGTGGTGGGGCGGTCGTCCAAGTCCGACATCCAGATCGATCAGGAGTCGGTGTCGCGCGCGCACTCGAGGATTCTCAATTCCGGGCGCGGCATCCGGATTCGCGATCTGGGATCGACCAACGGCACCTACGTCAATGACGAATTGATCGACGAGCGCACCCTGGCGGACGGCGATTTCATCAAGATCGGCCGCACCATCTTCAAGTTCCTCTCGGGCGGCAACATCGAGCGCGCCTACCACGAGGAGATCTACCGGCTCACCACCGTGGACGGCTTGACCCAAATCTTCAACAAGCGCTACTTCCAGGAGTGCATCGAGCGCGAGATCGCGCGCGCCTTGCGCTATCGGCGCGAGGTGTCCCTGGTCATGTTCGACATCGACCACTTCAAGCAGGTCAACGACACCCACGGCCACCTGGCCGGCGATTCCGTGCTCAAGACGCTGGCCATGACGGTGAAGAACCGGATCCGGCGCGAGGATCTGTTCGCGCGCTACGGTGGCGAGGAATTCGCCATCGTGCTGCCCGAGATCGATTGCCACAATGCCCATCAGTTGGCCGAGAAGATCAGGCACATCGTCGAGACCACGGAGTTCCGATTCGAGGGCGTCAAGATGGACGTCACCATCTCCCTGGGCGTCGCGGCCCTGGACCAGGAAACCACCGACGCGGCCGGGCTGATCAAGCGCGCCGACGAGCGACTGTACGAGGCCAAGAACGCGGGCCGCAACTGCGTGCGCGGCTAGTCGGTCAGCCCGGAAAATCCTACCAGCCGCCGTACAGGATCGACATGATGGCCACCGCGTAGCCCAGCAGGTTGATGAGAAAGGGCGCGTCGCGGAGCATGGAATCGGTGGGGCTTTCGCTGTCCACTTTGCCCTGGACGATCCAGATGAAGCGCAAGACGCCGAACACCACGAAGGGCACGGTCAGCGCCAGGCGGCGCGTGCCGAAGAAAGCCAGGGCGTGGGGCGACTGGGTGTAGAGGATGTAGGCGACGATGGTCAGGATGGCGAGCAGGTAGAGCAACACGCGCAGCACGTTGGGTGGGTAGCGGTCGAGCACCAGACGCTGGTTGCCGCCCTTGCTTCCGGCCACGCGCAGCTCGTGCGCGCGCTTGCCGAAACCCAGGAACGCCGCCAACAACAATGTGCACAGCAACACCCAGTTGGAGGGGTCCACGGGAATGGCATAGGCGCCTCCCAGCACGCGCAACAGGAACCCTGCACTGATGCACGCCACGTCCACGAAGGGAACGTGTTTCAGCCAGAAGGAATAGGCGACGTTCTGCGCGAGGTACGCGGCGGCGACGGCGGCCAGCGCGGGGGCAATCAGGTAGCTGCCGCCCAGGCCGACCACGGCCAGCACGGCGGCCAGCACGCGCGCGCGGCCCACCGACAGGGCTCCCGAGGCGATGGGGCGCAAGCGCTTGAGGGGATGGGCGCGGTCTTTGTCCACGTCGACAATATCGTTGAACACGTACACCGCGCTCGACAGCAGACAGAAGCAGGCCATGGCCAGAGTCGCCGAAATCACGGCGCGTGGGTCGTCGACTCGGCGCGCGAACACCAAGGGTCCCAGCACGAAAAGGTTCTTGACCCACTGATGAAAGCGCAGGGACTTGAGGACGGCGATGACCATGGGGGTGGGGGAAGGGCGAAGTGTAGCGCGAAGCGATCGAAGGTCTATCCTCTCGGGCAACAGTAGCCTATTCTTGTCCCCTCCCGCGAGGGGAACCCAATGCCTCAGAGTGACACCGATCACAGCCCCGACGGTGCAAAGCCATCTGCCCTGGCCGGCCTGACCGACGAGGTGCTGGTGGCGCGCGCGCGCGGCAAGGATGTCGCGGCCTTCGAGGAGCTGCTGGGCCGCTACGATGACAAGCTTTATCGGCTGGCGATGCGCTTCGTCCGCAATGAGAACGACGCACAGGAGATCCTGCAGGACGTGTTCCTGTCGGCGTGGCGGAACCTGCCGGGCTTCGAGGGCAGGGCGCAGTTCGGGAGCTGGATGTATCGCGTGACCGTGAACGCGGCGCTCATGTTCCTGCGCGCGCGCAACCGGCATCCCGAGGTCATGCTGGACGACGTCGAACCGGGCGTGCTGAACCAGGCAGCAGAACACTCGGTGCACGCCTCGTCGGAGGACTGGTCGCAGCGGCCGGACGAACAGTTCCAGTCCGAGGAGCTGCGGCGCCACATCCAGACGGCGGTGGACGCCTTGCCTGATGGGCTGCGCACGGTCTTCCTGGTGCGCGACGTGGAGGGACTGTCGACCGAGGAAACCGCCGAGCTGCTCGGGCTGTCGCTTCCGGCGGTCAAGACGCGCCTGCACCGCGCCCGCCTGGCCCTGCGCGAGGCCATCGGGCGTTACTTCGCGCCATAGCATCGCGCGGGGCCGTGATGAAGATGACGTTTGTCGGGCGAGCGGCGTGCGCCGTGGCGCTGCTTGTCGCCTGGCCGGCGTTCGTGGCGGGGCAGGGTGACGCGTATGAGGCTCGCTTCGAGGCCGAGCGCGCGGCTCTTCTGGCCCGCAGGGCGGCACCCGAGGCGGCAGCTTCGCTGGATGCACTTTTGCGCATGGATGCGATGCTCAGCCCAGGCCGGCTGGCAGCCGTGCTACGCGACTTTGTCGAGGGAAAAGGCAGGGCAGATCCCCTGGTGGCGGCACAGGCGTCCTATTTCCTTTCACTGGAAGAGGACCGCGCGGGCCAGCACGAGCAGGCAGAGGCGCGTCGGCGCGGGCTGGGGTTGTTGCGCGACTTGTGGGTGTTGGGGCCATTCGATGCCCAGGGGCGGAGCGGACTGGATCGCATCTATCCGGCCGAGCTGGCTCTGCCTGACCCGCGCACAAGTCAGTGTCACCCGGGCAAGACCCACGAAGCCTGCTGGCGCCGGACTTCGATCGAGGTGGCGCGCCAGGGAGCGGTCATGCTGGGCGCGCTCTTGCGTCCCGACAACGATGCGGCGGCGTATGTGCTGGCGTACCTGCACAGCGATCGGGGGCGCTGGGCGGCGTTGCGCCTTGGCTCGCCCGGACCGGTCAAGGCCTGGGTCAACGGCCGCCTGGTGATGAGTCGGGACGTGGTGCGGCCGGCGGCGCTGGATCAGGATGCGACGGCGATCTGGCTTCCCAGCGGCGAGAGCGTGTTGCTGGTGAAGACAATCGTGACCAGCGGGATCTGGCAGATGTTCTTGCGCGTGACCGATCCCCAGGGGGCCCCGCCGCCGGGGTTGAGGGCCAACGCCGAGTCGCCTGCCGGCAGCGTGGCGACCTCTGCACCACCAGATCGCCCACCAGCCGTGCGAGATCTTAAAGAGATTTTGCGCCGGCGTGCGGAGCGGGCCTCGCGGGACGAGGCATCCCTGCGTTGGCTCGACTGCGCGCGCGTTCTGGATCTTCTGCGCAGCGAGGACAGCGAGAGCAAGGCAGTCGAGCTGGCGGCGGGTAGGGCGGCGAGCGTGGACTCGGCATCCCCGGCGGCTCGCTTCGCGGCGTTGGTCTTCTTGGGCCAGGTGGCGCGAGAGGAAGACGACGCGCGAGCGGCGCTGGAGCGAGCGCTGGAATTGGCGCCGGGGCCGGGCGAGCGGGCCCTGGTGCTGGCCGAGCTTGGCGATCTGGCGCAACGGCAACGTCGGCCAGAGGCGGCGCTGCAGCGCTGGCGGGAAGCGGCCGCGGCTGACCCGGCCTCGCTTCCGGCCCAGCTCGCCCTGGCGGGTGAGGAGGGCGAGACGGGTCTCTACGCGGCGGCCTTGCGGCGCCTCGACGCGCTTCCCGCCGCGGCCAGAAGCACCTCGGCGGTGCAGGAGGCACACGCGCGTGCGATCGAGGCCCTGGGCCGTGTGGACCAGGCCGACGCCGAGCGGAGACGGCTATGGGACGCGCGGCGTTCCAACGCGGATCTGCTGCGCGACCTGGCCGCGAGCGCGCGCCGTCGCGGGGATTATGGTCAGGCGGCCCATCTCTACGCTGAGGCGGCGGGGTGGCGGCCAGATTTGCACTATCTGATCATCGAGCAGGCGCGTACGATCGAGGGAGCGGGACAGGGAAGCGAGGCCGAGGCGGTGTTGCGCAGGGCCCTGCTGCGCTTGCCCGACGAACCGCGTTTGCACGAAGAGCTGGGTCGCCTGCTGGCGCGGCTGCGACGCCCGCAGGAGGCGGCGGCGAGTCTGCGCCGAGCGCTGCGCCTGCGTCCGCAGCAACCGGCGCTGCGGCGTTACGCCGAGTCGCTGGCCGCGGCCTCCGACGGGACTCGTCGGTCGACAGGCGCCGAGGATCTTGCGCGACGTTTTGCCGCTGACGGCGCGACGCTGAGCCGACCGGCGCTGCTGTCGCCGCTGGCCGCCGCGGACAGCGATCCGGCCGCGATCCTGCTCGACCGCCACGTCACCCGGGTTCACCCCAACGGTCTGTCGGACGCCTTCGTCCAGCGCATCGTCCATCTGCGCAGCGAGCGCGCGGCCCGCGACAACCGGGAGGTGCTGGTGCGCTACCTACCCGGCGAGCAGGAAGTGGAGATCCGTGAAGCGCGCGTTTTTCGTCGCACCCCCACGGGCGAGGTCGAGGTTTCCCAGGCGAGCGGGCGCGACGATCGCGACCTGTCCGAACCCTGGTACGGCCTGTACTACGACGCGCGCGCCGAGGTGGTGAGCTTCGAGAACCTGCGCGCCGGCGACGTCATCGAGGTGCAGTACACCGTGGCGGATGTCGCCTTCCAGAACGACATGGCTGACTATTTCGGCGAGCTTGCCTTGATTGCCGACGTGCTGCCCAAACGGATTTGGGACTACACCCTCATCGCGCCGGCACAGCGCTTGTTCCACTTCAACCAGCCGCACCTGCCAGGACTCAAGCGTGGGGTGGAACGTCAGGGGAACGAGATGGTCTATCGTTGGGTGGCCGCCGACGTGGCCCGCGTCGACATCGAGCCGTCCATGCCCGGATTGACCGAGGTCGCGCCCTACCTGCACATCAGCACCTACCAAAGTTGGCAAGAGGTGGGGCGTTGGTACTGGAGCCTGGTCAAGGACCAGTTGCAGAGTGACCCGACCATAGTGCAGGTGGCGGCGCAGGTCACCGCTGGCCTGCACGGCGACGCGGACAAGGTGCGGGCGTTGCACCGGTTCGTGATCGAGAAGACGCGCTATGTGGGGCTGGAGTTCGGCATCCATGGATACAAGCCCTATCCGGTCAGCCAGGTGTTGTTGCGCCGGTTTGGCGACTGCAAGGACAAAGCCTCGCTGCTGGTGGCTCTGCTGCGCGAGCAGGGCATCGAGTCCGAGCTGGTCCTGCTGCGCTCGCGCCGGGCCGGCCTGGTGGACAGCCAGCCGGCGTCGCTGGCCATCTTCGACCACGCCATTACCTATGTTCCGCGGCTCGACCTCTATCTCGACGGCACGGCGGAGTTTGCCGGTCTCGACGAGTTGCCCAGCCAGGATCAGGGGGTGATGGTCCTGCGAGTGGGAGCGCGAGGGTCCACGCTGGCGCGCACCCCGGTGCTGCCCGCGTCGGCCAACCGTGCTGCGCGCGTCTGGAAGGTCACGCTGGCCGCCGACGGCAGCGCGCAGGTCGATGAGACGGTGACCATCAAGGGCCAGGCGGCGCAGGAGTGGCGCGCGCACTACCAGACGCCGGGCGAGCGGCGCGAACGCTACGCCAAGGTGTGGAACGGCAGCCACACCGGCGCGCGGCTGGAGGCGGTGGATATGACCGGGGTGGAGGATCCCAATCAGCCGGTCGTGGTGCGGGCCCGGGCCTTCGTCCCGCACCTGGCCCAGCCCAACCAGCGGGGCGAGTTGCTTCTGCCTTCGAGTTCGAGCGAAACCGATCTGACCCAGACCTACGCCCGCCTGGGCGAGCGGCGGTGGCCGCTGGTTCTCGGATTCCCCTGGCAGCATGAAGAGGAAGTGGAGTACCGCTTGCCCGACGGTTTCCGCCTGCTGCGCGCGCCGGCGACGCGCAAACTGAAATGCAGTTTCGGAAGCTTCGATCTGCAGGTGTCACCCGACGGGCGCGCGCTCAAGGTGCGCTCGATCTTCTGGATGGAACGCGATCGGATCGCCGCCAGCGAGTACGGAGAGTTCCGCGCCTTTCTGCGCGATGTCGACAATCTGCTGCGCGAGCCCGTCGTCATCGCAAAGGACAACGGGCGATGAGCGCGCGGGTTGACCGGGGGCAGGGCAAGAGACGCTTCGTACTCTTGCTGTGTGTCGCCTCGGGTTGCGCGGGAATCCTGGGCGGTGGCCGTCGCCTCGATCCCGCGACGGATACGGGCCGGGCCTGGCAGGCGCTGGTCGACGGGAACGACGACGAAGCAGCGGCGATATTCGGACGGATCCTGGGCGCGGGCGCGAAGCTAGAACCCCGAACTTTGGCGCTGTTCGGCGCGAGCAGCCTGGCCTACGAGCGAGGCGACGACGAGGCGGCCGTGGCGTATTCCCTCGATCTGATCGAGGCTGCGGCAGAGACCGGCGCTGGGCCTGACGGGTTGCTGGCTTCAGCTGCGGCGGCGCGCTTGCCGCAGCTCCTCGATGAATTGCCCGACCGGCGCGTGGCCGAGGAAAGGGTCATGGCCCTTTCACCGGAGCGTCTTCCCTGGCGCGCGCAGTACGGGCTGGCCTCCCTCGCGGTCGAGATCGCGCGGCGACGGGCCGACACGGATTTGCTGGAAATGCAGGCCCGTCGCTGGGGGTGTCCGGCCGAAATGCGGCTTGTCGGTGTGGCCGGCCGCTTGCCGTTTCTCGATCTCCTGTCCAACCAGGTTCGTCCGGCGAAGCCCGCGCGCGTGCTGGCACGTTCAGGCTGTCGATTCACCACTCCCAGCACGGATCCGCTGCCAGGCGTGCGCGTGCTGCGCTCCGAGATCGACGTGCGCGCCGGTCACTATCAGGTCGTGCTGGATTACCCGGGGCCGGCCGTGCTGCGCGTGGATGGCGGTCCCTGGCACCATCACGGCGACTCGCCCGAGGCGTTCGGCGCGCGCTGGACAGCGCTGGCGCTGGCGCTGAGCCAGGGCCGACACCAGGTGGAACTGCGCCTGGGCAGCTACGGCGGACGCATCGACGTGGGCTTGCTGCTCGCACCGGTTTCCAGTCGGCCGCGCGTCGAGTCCGAAGCCTGGCCGGATCGTTCCTCGCTGGAGGATTCCGTGTTCGATCTCGCGACGGCCCTGTCCGCGCACGCAGCCGGCGATGTGGATCAGGAGTTGGTGCATGCGGCTGCCCTTGCCACGCGTCCCCGCTTTGCGCTCGGGTTGTCCGGGGCGGCGCGCTTGTCGGAAACCGATTCCACGCGACCTGAAGACATGAACCGCGATCGTGCGCGAGGCCTCTATTTGCGTGCGGTGGCCGTCGACCCGCACCTGGCGCAGGCCTGGTTGGACCTGGCGCGACTGGAACTCGACAACGACCGGCCGCGCGAGTCCGCAGAGGACGCCCAGCAGGCGCGGAGCGTGGCCGCCGGCTGGTGGGCGGCAGGCTTGCAACTGGCCGATGCTCTGCGCGCCCGCGGGCTGGAACGCGACGCCGACGAGGCCCTGGCTGCGGCTCTTGCGCACGCAAAGAAAGGGCAGGGGGCGTGTTCGGCCCTGGAGAGCGGGTTTCATCGCGCCGAGGAGCGCGCCATGGTCGGCGAGCAGGAGCGCTTGGCTGGCCTGCTGCTTGCCTGCGACGCCCAGTCTGAAGCGCCTGTGTTGTGGTATCGACAGCGGGGCGATGTCGCCGCAGCGGAAGCAGCCCTGCGGCGGGCCTTGCCCAGCAGCAGAGAGCCGGCCTTGCTCCGCTCCGAGTTAGCAGCGCTGGCGCTGACTCGGGGTGATGCGGCCGGCGCCGCATCGGAATTGCGGGCTCTGGTCGACTGGTCGCCCTATGACAGTCATCTGCGCCTGCGCCTGGCCGATGCGCTGCTGGCTGCTGGTGCGGCGGAAGCGGCGCACGCCGTGCTGGCAGAGACGTTGCGGCGTTTTCCCGCGAGCGGCGCCGTCCGGCAGGCGGCTCGTATCGCGGGGATGTCCCTGCCGCTCGACGAATTCCGGCTGGATGGCGGTCAGGTGATCCGGGACTTCCTCGCCTCTGGCCATCGCTATCAAGCCCCGGCGGTGGTGGTGCTGGATCGTGCGGTCGAGCGCATCTTCCCCGACGGAGGGCGCACCAGCCTCACCCACACCATCACGCAGGTGTTGAGCAAGGAAGGCATCGAGCGGGCAGGCGAGGTTTCCCTGCCCTCGGGGGCCGAGGTGCTGGCCTTGCGCACGCGCAAGGCGGACGGCACCATCCGCGAAGCCCAGGAGATCGCGGGCAAGTCCACGGTTTCGGCCCCCGATGTGGCGGTGGGCGACTTCGTCGAGTGGGAGACCCTGGAATTCAAGCAGCCGGCTGAGGCGTTCGCGCCAGGCTTTCTGGGCGAGCGCTTCTACTTCCAGTCGTTCGAGGCGCCGCTGGATCGCAGCGAGTATCTGCTGATCGTGCCGGACGGGATGCCGCCGGTGGACCAGGATCGACGGGCCAGGGCGCCGGAACCCACGCTACAGTCTGGTCCCGACGGCACCCGGCTGCTGTGCTTCGTCGCGCGGCAGATGCCGCAGCTCTTTGCCGAGCGCTCGTCCTTTGTTGTGGAGGACTGGATCCCCTCGGTGCGCGTGTCGAGCGGCGTCGATCAGGCGCGCTGGTCGCGCTTCTTGGCCGACCGTTTGTACAGCGTGGCGCGCGTCTCACCTGATGTGCGACGGGTGGCTGCGCTGATCGGGGCCGAGGCGGTTGCCGCGCGGACGACGATGTCCGAGGCCATCAACCGCTGGGTGAACCAGCACATCGAGCCCGAGGATAGTCTGTTCGAACCGGCGACGGTGGCGCTGGATCGGGGACAGGGCAACCGCGCGGCCGTGGTGCTGGCGCTGGCGCGAGCGCTGGGGCTGAAGGCTGAACTGATGCTGCTGCGGCCGCTGACCCGCGCGCCAGCGGGGGCCCCGGTGGTGTCGCAGGAATTGGATGACTTCAGCGAGGCGCTGGTGCGCCTGCCCGGGCCCGACGGGGCGGCGCGATTCTTCGATCCGCGCACGCGGCATGCCCCGTTCGGCTATCTGCCGCCGGGCTTGGCTGGTGCCCCTGGCTTCGCGCTGGGTGACGACGCGCTCACCATCGCCCGCGGCGCGGTGCCGGACGGACGCCACGTGGTCATGAAGATGCGGCTGGCGGCGGACGGCAGCGCGACCACGACCGTGACGGAAGATCTCAGTGGCTGGCCCTCGCTGGAGTGGAGCGAGGCGTTGGAGCGGGCGGGTCGGGATCGCACCAAGCTGCGCCAGGAATTCGAGCAGCGTTGGCTGAGCCAGCAGTTTCCCGGCGCAGTGTTGGACGAGCTTTCAGTGCGGGAGGGTCCGGCGGGAAGCAGAACTGTCCGCTACACCCTGAACGACCCGCGCATGGCCACACGCACGGGCAATGTTCTCTGGCTGCGTCCCAGCTTCTTCCTGTCGCAGCCAGGCCGGCGCTATTTCACCGAGGCGCAGCGGCGGACGCCGTTGCAACTCGGCTACGACGTGCCGCTCTTGCTGGAGGCCGAGATCGAGCTGCCGGCGGGTGCCCAGGTGATCGAACTGGGACCGAGCGGCAGCATCGCCGCCGGCGACGCGCGCTTCTCGGAGGAACGTCAGGTTCAGGCCGAGGCGCTTTCGGCCGACCCGCGCGGCACCGTACGCCTGCTGCTGCGACGGCGCTGGCAACTTCCGTTCTCGCGCATTCTTCCCGCTGACTACGACGAGATGGCCGCCAACCTGCGGCAGGTGGATCCCCTGGAACAGGGCGAGATCCGCGTCGAGTTGCCGACGGGATCTGGCAAGTAGTGCTAATCTTCGACCAACCAACCCATGGCCGCCTTTGTTCCCGACCGCACCCGCTTTCTCGCTCTCGCCCGGCAGGGGCGCCTGTGCTTCGTGTATCGTGAGTGGCTGGCCGACACGGACACGCCGGTTTCGGTCTTTGCCAAGCTGGGCCGAGGACCGTACTCGTTCCTGCTCGAGAGCGTGGTGGGCGGCGAGAAGTGGGCAGCCTACAGCTTCGCCGGCGTGCGGCCGCGCGCCGTGATTCGCGCGCGGGGCACCCAGGTCGAACGCCTGCGCCCCGACGGCGATGGCTTTGTCGTGGAAGAACGTGTCAGCGAGGCCAACCCTCTCGACTACGTCAGCCGCACCCTGGCCAGCTTCCCGCCCGCGGTCCCGCCCGGGCTGCCGCGTTTTTTCGGCGGGGCGGTGGGCTGGCTGGGCTACGATGCCGTCCGGCGCTTCGAGCGCCTGCCCGCGCACGCGCCCGACGAGCTGGGCCTGCCCGAGATGTGCTTCGCGCTGACCGACACCGTGGTGGTTTTCGACAACCTGCGCGGCACCATCAAGGCAGTGGCTTCGGTGGACGTGGCGGGCGTCGATCCCAACCGCGCCTACGACGAGGCCTGCCGCAAGGTGGAGGAGATCTACGACCGTCTGGCCAGGCCCGCGCGCGCCTTGCCACCGCTCGATGTCGGGGCTGCGGCCCCGTCGGGCTTGCAGCCCGTGGCGCGTACCAGCCAGGCGGACTATCAGGCTGCTGTCCGTCGCATCCAGGAATACATCAAGGCAGGCGATGCGTTTCAGGTGGTGCTTTCGCAGCGCTTCGACGTGGCCCGCGGCGGGGTCGACCCGTTCGACGTGTACCGCATCATGCGTGTCACCAACCCATCGCCGTACATGTTTCACCTGGAATTCCCCGAGGCTGTCGTGACCGGCGCCTCGCCCGAGGTGCTGGTGCGTCTGGACGGCCGCCGGGTGGATGTCCGACCGCTGGCGGGCACGCGCCGTCGCGGCCGCAGCGTCGAGGAGGACGAGACCCTGGAAAAGGAACTGCGTGCGGATCCCAAGGAGCTGGCCGAACACGTGATGTTGATCGACCTGGGCCGCAACGACGTGGGTCGGGTGGCTGCGCCCGGCAGCGTGCGGCTGGACGACATCATGGTCGTGGAACGCTACTCGCACGTCATGCACCTGGTTTCCAACGTGAGCGGCACCCTGGTGGACGGTCTTTCCGCCAAGGACGTGGTGCGCGCGGCGTTCCCCGCCGGCACGCTCTCGGGCGCGCCCAAGATTCGGGCCATGGAGATCATCGACGAGCTGGAGCCGTCCCGGCGTGGGGTCTACGGCGGTGCGGTTGGCTACCTTTCGTACACGGGCAACATGGACCTGGCGATCGCCATTCGCACCCTGGTCACCAGGGGCGACACCATGCACGTGCAGGCCGGGGCGGGCATCGTGGCCGCCAGCCAGCCCGAGGCCGAGCATGAGGAGTGCGTGAACAAGGCGCGTGCGGTGCTCGGCGCCATCGAGCTGGCTCGGCAGTCGGCAGCCAACGGGGAGCGCTAGCGATGTTGCTGGTGATCGATAATTACGACTCCTTTACCTACAATCTGGTGCAGTACCTGGGTGAGCTTGGGCAGCAGGTCCGGGTCGTGCGCAACAATGAAGTTTCAGTTGATGATGTCGAGCGTATCTACCCAGAAGCTATAGTTATTTCTCCTGGGCCTTGTACCCCGAATGAAGCTGGTATCTCGCTCGAAGTGATCAGCCGCCTGGCGGGAAAGATTCCCATCCTGGGCGTGTGCTTGGGCCATCAGGCCATCGGCCAGGCATTCGGCGGCAAGGTCATCCGTGCCAAGGAAGTCGTGCACGGCAAGACCTCGCGCGTGTTTCATGACGACAAGGGGATCTTCGCCGGCCTGCCCAACCCCTTCGAGGCCACCCGCTACCATTCGTTGGTCGTCGAACGCTCGAGCTTGCCTGACTGCCTCGAGATCACGGCCAAGACCTGGGACGAAGAGATCATGGGCTTGCGCCACAAGAGCCTGGCGGTGGAAGGCGTGCAGTTTCACCCCGAGTCGTTCCTGACCAAGGTGGGCAAGGATATCCTGCGCAACTTCCTGCGCCTGGCGAGGCCGGCGTGACCGGCCCGGCTGCGACGCCCGGCCTGGGCATTCGCGAGGCTTTGGTCCTGGTGGTGGCGGGTCGCAGTCTGACGTCAGCCGACATGGCCGCGGTCGTGGGCAGCATCATGGACGGCCAGGCCACCCCGGCCCAGGTGGGCGGCCTGCTCACCGCTTTGCGCATGAAGGGCGAAACCGTGGACGAGGTGGTGGGTGCGGCGCTGGCCATGCGCCAGCGCATGCTGCGCGTGCCGGCCGACGAGCCAGCCTTGCTCGACACCTGCGGCACCGGCGGCGACGGCTCGGGCACGGTCAACATCTCGACCCTGGCGTCGTTCATCGTGGCTGCCTGCGGGGTCAAGGTCGCCAAGCACGGCAACCGGGCGCTCTCGTCACGTTCCGGTTCCCACGACGTCATCGAGGCCATGGGCATCGATCCTGCGCCCGCGCCGGAGACGGTCCTGCATTGTATTCAGCAAGCCGGCCTCGGCTTCATGTTCGCGCCCAACTTCCACGCGGCGACCCGACATGTGGCGGGGCCGCGCCGCGAGCTGGGCTTTCGCACCTTGTTCAATCTCTTGGGGCCGCTCACCAACCCGGCCGGCGCGCGCTATCACATGAACGGGGTGTTTGCGGCCGAGCGTTGCGAGTTCATGGCGCGGGCCCACGCGCAACTGGGCTCGCTGCGCGCGCTGGTCGTGCATGGCGCCGGCGGGGTCGACGAGATCGCTCCTGCTGGAGCGACCCAGGTTGCGGAGTTGCGCGACGGAACGGTTCGTTGCTACGAGGTGCGGCCGGCGGATTTCGATCTGCCCGAACAGGATCCCGCGGGCCTGGCCGGTGGCGACGCGGCGACCAACGCGCATCTCCTGCAGGCCGCGCTGGCCGGCGCACCCGGGGCCATCCGGGTGGCCGCGCTCATGGCAGCGGCTGCCAGTCTGTATGTGGTGGGTGCCGCGCCCGATCTGCGGGCCGGCGCGCGCTTGGCAGCGGCGGCACTCGACAACGGTGGGGCGCGTGCCGTGGTGGAACAGTTGCGCCGCCTGTCTCCCGTGCAGAAGAAAGAATGATCCTCGACGAGATTCTCGCGCAGACGCGACAGTGGGTCGCCGCGGCCCGAGAGCGAGTTCCGCTTGCCAGGCTGGAGCAACAGCTCGCCCTGGCGCCACCGGTTCGTGATTTCTGTGCGGCCCTTCGTGGCCAGCCCGCGCCGGCGTGCATCGCGGAGTTCAAACGACGCTCGCCGTCCAAGGGCTGGATCAACCGCGATGCCGATGCGGCCGTAGTGGCCCGCGCGTACCAGGCGGCCGGGGCGGCCGCCATCTCGGTGCTGACCGACGGCCCGTTCTTCGGCGGATCGCTCGATGATCTGAGCCGGGCACGCGCTGTGGTCGACATCCCGGTCTTGCGCAAGGACTTCATCATCGACCCGTACCAGGTGGCCGAGGCGCGCGCGGCGGGCGCAGACGCGCTCCTGCTCATCGTGTCGGCGCTGCGCCAGGAGGATCTGGTCGCGCTGCTCGCCGAGATCAGACGCCTGGGCATGGAGGCCCTGGTGGAGACACACGACCGCCACGAGGTGGAGCGCGCGGCGGCGGCCGGGGCGCGCGCGATCGGGGTCAACCACCGCGACCTTCGCACCTTCCAGATGGACATGTCCCTGGCCGCTACCATGAGACCTCTCGTTCCGTCGGACCGCCTGCTGGTCGCGGAGTCAGGCATCCGCACGGCAGACGACATGGTCAAGATGCAACAGGCGGGCGTCGACGCGGCTCTGGTGGGCGAAAGCCTGATGTGCGATCCTGATCCTGGTTCGGCCTTGCGCAGGCTGCTGGGGCGTCCATGAGTTTTCTGGTCAAGATTTGCGGGATCACACGTCCCGAGGACGCGCGACAGGCGGTCGCCGCCGGTGCCGATCTGATCGGCCTCAACTTCTGGCGTGGGTCCGAGCGCTTCGTGGAGGACAAGCAGGCGCACGAGATCGTCGCGGCCATTCCGGCGGGCGTGCTGCGGGTGGGAGTGTTCGTCAACGCCCATCCTCTGGTGGTCACCGAGACCATGGCCGAGTTGAAACTGGACCGGGTCCAACTGCACGGTGACGAGATCGCGTCGAGTTGGGACTGGCTGCGGCCGGATCAGATCATTCGCGCCGTCCGGGTTCGCGACCAGGCGTCGCTCAAGGATGCGCTGGCCTGGGAGGCGGGTCTGTTCCTCTACGACTCGCATGCCGACGGGTATGGCGGCACTGGCCAGCGGGCGCCTTGGGATGTCGTGGCAGCGGGCGCGCGGCGGCCTTTCTTGATCGCCGGGGGATTGAATGCCAGCAACGTGGCCGAGGCGATAGCCGCGACTCGGCCCGACGGTGTGGACGTGTCGTCAGGGGTCGAGTCGGCGCGCGGTATCAAGGATCTGCGCAAGTTGCGCGCCTTCATCAAGCAAGCGCGCGCCGCCGCGGCTAAGCTGAAGGTGAGCTAGGGGCTCGTCCAGAAATAATCGAGACGATTTCGCCGCCGATCCATCCCGGCTGGCTTCGTTGCTCGTCGTCGCAATACGTCGAGTATTCCTCCTCCTCGCGCCTCGCCAGCCGGGCGCCTCGGCACCGAACTCGTATGACCTATTTCCGGACGAGCCCTAACCGGCCAGGCGATTCGCCGGGCCCAGCCCCTCACGTAACACGGTCACCCAGTCATCCACCAAGCTTACCACGGTCGAGGGCGGGCCGTTCAGGGTGCCGCCGTCCAGGATGAGATCGATCTCGCCGCCGTATTCCTGCCGGATCTGGGCGGCGGTGGTCAGGACATGGCCGTCGCGCGACTTGGCCGTGGCGGTGAGGATGGGCCGGCCCAGCCGCCAGGTCAGCATTTCGCACAGCGCGCTCTGCGGGATGCGGACCCCGATGGTGCGCCGATCGCCCTGCACGAAGGGCGAGGGCACGGTGGGGTGGGCGAGCAGTTCGGCGCAGTAGGGCCCCGGGAAGATGCGGTTGACCAGACGATAGGCTGCCTCGCTCATGCGCGTGAAGCGCGGGAGCTCGCCCATGTCGGGCAGCAAGAAGGTCAGCGGCCGGGTTGCCAGATCGAGACCGCGCATGCGCTGAATCCGTTCGATGGCCTGCGCCTGGCCATAGGCACAGCCGAGGCCGTACAGGGTGTCGGTGGGAAAGGCAATCACGCCTCCCGCCGACAGCACGCCGAGCGCCTGCTGGAGAACCGCCTCGGCAGGCTCTGAGGGGGACACTTCCACGATGGGTGCTTTGGGCGAAGTCATCGTCTCCGTATAGTGGCAGGGGAGCGGCGTGCAAGCAAAGGCTTGCTGGAATGGCCAGGCAGGGGGTGGATCGGTAAACTCGGCCCGCTATGCCCGGAGCTATCCCTGCCGTCTTGCTCATCCTCGCGGCCGGCGTCCCCCAGTTCGATCTTCCGCCTGCGGCAGAGCCGGCTCATCGCGTTTCGATTCGTGTGGTGGGGCCCGTGGCGCTAGTCGAGGTGGAACGAGAGGTGCTGGTCGGCGGCGAGCGGGCTCCGACGCACGACACAGTGGTCGACCTCGACTTGCCCGAGGGCGCAGCCCTGGTCGGCTGGGGCGCGCGGCTTGCGGGCCGGACGATCAAGCTTGCTGCCACGGCGGCGCCGACGGCCCGCGCCGACTACGCGCGCACGCTGTCGTCGCACCATCTCTCAGCCGCCCAGACACCGGCCGACGACGCCGCCCGGGTGCGGGTGCATCTGGCGCCGCTGGCCGCTCCGGGGCGTGTTCTCCTGCGCTATCGCTACACGGCGCCTGCGGCCTGTGCCGACGGCCGCTTCGTGTTGCGCCTGCCCGCCAGCCTGGAAGAGAACCCGACCGCGGCGCAGGTGACGGTCAGGTTCGACGATCTGCCGGCGGAGGTGAGGCTTTTCGAGGCGAGCGTGGCCGGCGTGCCAGTACGTATCCGGCCGAATGGGCGCGTTTTCGCGGTCCATGCGACGGCACCCCTGCGGGCAGCCTGGGAGGTGAGCTACCGGTTGCACGAGCAGGCCGCGGCTTGGCCGGGCCAGTTGGCTGTGGCGCGGGCCGAGCGGCGCGCGACGCACGCGGCGCCTGCAGGCGAAGTGCTGACGCTGGGCCTGTGTCGGCCGCAGCGATCGGCAAGCGCGCCTCCGCCGGGTGAGGTGATGCTGCTCATCGATCGCTCCCGCAGCGTGGGCGCGGGTGGCATGTCCAGCCAGCGTGCTCTGGCGCGGGCACTGATCGAGACTCTCCCGCCCGCACAGAGATTCAACGCCATTCTCTTCGCGCGGACGGCGACGCAGGTGTTCCCCATCTCACGCACGGCCACCATCGAGGCGCTGGACGCAGTGGAAACGGCGGCCGATCCCAACCAGCTGGAAAACGGAACCGATCTGGTGGCGGCACTGGGCCGCGCCGCCGATTGGGCCAAGGGTGACGGGCCTCTTCCGGCTGGCGAGTCTCGTCTGCTGGTGATGATCAGCGACGGCGCCTTGCCCGAGTTGCAGACGGCAGAGCGGCTCGAGGGCGCGCTTGCGTCCGTGGCGGCGAGCCATCGGCTGCGCGTGCTGGTCTTGCTGGTGCGCCCGGCTGCCGACGACCCGGTTCCCGCCAACGCGGTCGAGCGATTGGATAAGCTGGTGGGACGCTTCGGTGGAGTTGTGAGCGTGCTGGCGGCGGAGGATTTTCGTGGCGTGGCGCAATCCTCGCTGGCGGCGCTGGCGCAGGGTGGAGATCTCTTCAACGTCCGTACCCAGGGACAGACAGATCGGGCGCTGGCCGCTGGCGTGGCTCCGGGGACGGGTTTGGTCAAGGTGTTGACCTTGCCCAGCGGTTCGGGTTCCCGCGTCCAGGTGGCGGGCGAGTATGCGGGCGCGACAGTGCGGGCAAGCGCGCCCATAGCCCGCGTCGCGCTCGATTGGCTGCAGCCTTTGCTCGACACTCAGCCGCCCCGCGCGTGGACGGTTTCATTGCCCGACCTCGCCGTGTATGTGGAGGCGGTTGAGCCGCGCCCCAAGTCGCCCGCGGACGGCGTGGCGCGCGGACAGATGGACCCGCAGGTGCTGCGCAACGCTTTGGCGCTGGCCTACCTGCCGCGGGCGCGGGCCTGCTACTTGTCCCGGCGGGTGGCCAGCGGCGCCGATCTGGCCCTGCACGGCCGGGTCCGGCTGGAGCTTCATCTCGAGCGGGGCGAACTCGTGGACGCCATCATCCGCCAGTCCAGCCTGGAACGGCCCGAGATCGAGCGCTGTATACGCGAAGCGGCCTTCGACCTGGAGTACCCGCGTCCCATGCTTCGTGATGCGCCGACCGTGGCTGCGGTGAACCTGGTGTTCCGGCCGCGCACGCCCGAGGAGACTCGGCCCGACGCCTCGCTTTTCGACCGGGAGATCGATCTCATCCTGGGACCGGTCACATTCGACCCGCAGAAGCTACTCGACAGCGAGGTCCGTGAGAGCAGTGCGACAGAGAAAACCCGAGGCGATTGAGTCAACTTGACCTGGGGCTGACCGCCGACTATAAAGCCACGTTCTTTCAAGAGGTTTGCAAACCATGTCGCTGAAAATGGGCCTGCTCGGCCGCAAGTTGGGAATGACCCGCGTGTTCCACGATGACGGAACGTCCCTGGGATGCACGGCGCTCGAGGTCGGGCCCTGCGTGGTCACGGCGCAACGGACGCCGGACAAGCACGGCTATTCGGCGTTGCAGCTCGGATTCGAGGAGCGCTCGCTCCGCCACCTGCGTCGCTCCGAGGCCAAGCACTTCGAGAAGCTGAAGATCGAGCGGACGCCGGCGGTGGTGCGCGAAGTTCGCCTGGATGTGAACGACGCGGCCACCAAGTTCGAAGTGGGCAAGGTGCTGAAGGCCGAGGAAATCTTCAAGTCGGGCGACGTGGTCGACGTGGTGGGCGTCACCAAGGGCAAGGGCTACCAGGGCGTGATGAAGAAGCACAAGATGGCGGGCTCGGTGAACGGTCACGGCTCGCACGAGTTCTTCCGTCACGGCGGCTCCATCGGGTGTCGCCTCACCCCTGGCCGCGTGCACAAGGGCAAGCGGATGTCCGGTCACATGGGGTACGTCCGTTGCACCGCCTCGGATCTGGTGGTGGTCAAGGTCTTCCCCGAGCAGAATGTCGTGCTGGTCAAGGGCGCGGTCCCTGGGCCAGCCCATGGTCTGGTCTTCCTCAAGGGCAGCGCCAAGAACGTGAAGAAGTACATCGTTCCGGTGGTGCAGAAAGAGCAAGAGTCCAAGAACCCGATGAAGGCGTCGAAGAAGGGTCAGACGAGCGGCTAGACGGCGGCCGACTGAGCAGGCAGGTTGGCTTCGCTTCGCGACCGCAACCGGCGCCACGACGCGTTTTTTCGCAAGGCGCGCAGCGAGGGGTTTGCGGCGCGGTCAGTCTACAAGCTGGAGGAGATCGACCGGCGCTTGCATCTTTTGCGCGCGGGTGCGCGCGTGTTGGACCTGGGCTGCCGGCCCGGATCCTGGCTGCAATACGCGTGCAAGGTGGCCGGACCGCACGGCGTGGTAATCGGCGTGGATCGCCAGCCCCTGCCGCGGCCAATTCCTGGCGCGCGGGTTCTGGTTGCAGACATCTTTAGCTTGTCCGACCAGGAACTGCTGTGCGGCCAGGCGGCCTTCGACGTGGTCCTGTCCGACATGGCCCCCGACACCACGGGTATCCGCGCGACCGATCAGGCGCGCTCGGCGGCCCTGGTAGAGGAGGCGCTGGGTCGGGCCGAGCGCCTTCTCGCGCCGCTGGGCGCGTTCGTGGCCAAGGTGTTCCAGAGCCCCGAGGTCGTCCGCATCCGCGCACGCATATCCACGCGCTTCTCGGAGGTGCGCCTGCTCAAGCCTGAAAGCTCGCGCGGGGAGAGCACGGAGCTGTATCTGGCCGGAACGGGCTTCTTGCCTTGACGTGGTTGGAGGGATATCTCGAAATCGTTTTCGCGCGCGCCGCTCCCTGATACGCTGGTTGCGCAAAGCATGGAGCTTCACGTGCCGGCGTCCCGCATTCACGTTCTGTCCCCAGAGCTGGCGAATCAGATCGCCGCTGGCGAGGTGGTCGAGCGGCCGGCCTCGGTGGCCAAGGAGCTGTGCGAGAACGCGGTCGATGCGGGCGCCCGCCGCGTCGACGTGGAGATCGAAGCCGGAGGCCGGCGGCTCATCCGCGTGGTGGATGACGGCTGCGGCATGACGGACGAGGAGGCGCGGCTGGCCCTGCAGCGCCACGCCACCTCGAAGATTGCCTCGGCGGACGATCTGTGGGGACTGGCCACCTTCGGTTTTCGCGGTGAAGCCCTGCCTTCCATTGCCGCGGTTTCGCGCCTCACTTTGCGCACCAAGCTGACGGGTGCCACCGCAGGTTTTCGCATGTCGGTTGAGGCCGGGGTCGAGGCCGGCGCGGGTGAGGTCGGCATGGCCGAGGGAACCCAGGTGGAAGTGCGCGACCTCTTCTACAATACGCCCGCGCGCCTCAAGTTCATGAAATCTGAGGCCACCGAGGCTGCCAATGTTTCGGAGGCGATTCTGCGTCTGGCCTTGGCCCATCCCGAGGTGCACTTCCGTCTGCGCGCCAATGGCCGCGTGGCGCTCGATCTGCCTCCTCATCGGGACATGGCCGAGCGGGTGCGCGCGGCGCTCGCTCGACGGGGCGCCAAGGTGTTGCACGAGGCTGAGGGAGAAGAGGGTGGGGTCAAGGTGCGCGCCTTTTTGGCTTCGCCCGAGGAGGCTGCGCCTGCGGGGCGCTCGACCTTCCTGTTTGTTGGGCGCCGTTTCGTGCGCGATCGCGCCCTGCTGCACGCGCTGGCCCAAGGCTACGGCGAGGTGTTGGAGAAGGGGCGCTACCCGCTGGCCGCGCTCTTCGTCGACGTCCCTGGCCAGGAGCTGGACATCAATGTTCATCCGCAGAAGCTGGAGGTGCGCTTTGCGCGTCCGCAGGAAGTCTATGCGGCGGTCCGCCACGTGGTGGGCCGGGCGGTGGCGCGCGCGCCGTGGCTGGCGGTGTCGCCGATCCGTGCCTACACCCTGCCGCCCGAACGTGTCGGCCAGGGCGACGACGACCGTCCATTCCCGGCTAAACCGCCACGCGATGGGCAAGAACCTCACACGCCTGCGCGCTCGCCTGGGCCTGACGAGAAGCACAGCTCGCCGCTCTATCCGACCTTGCTGCGCGACGAAGCGCTGGCGCCGGCCGCCGAGCCCGCGGCCCGGGGATTTTTCGGCGGACTCGAGTACATCGGCCAGCTCCGCCGGACCTATCTCGTGTGCGAGGGCCCCTCGGAACTGGTGCTGGTGGATCAGCACGCGGCGCACGAGCGGATCATGTTTGAACGCCTGCGCGTGGCGCATCGGCAGCGGGCCGTGGTTCGCCAGCGTCTGCTGTTTCCCATCCCCATCGAACTGGACGAGGTTGCGGCTGCGGCGGCACGCGAGGCGGCGACCATCGAAGCCTTGGCAGGACTTGGTTTCGAGGTCGAAGGGTTCGGCCCCAAGACCATGCTTCTGCGCGCAGTGCCCGACCTGTTGAAAGACGTGGATCCCAAGCCCCTGCTGCGCGACGTTCTGCACCGGGTGGCGGAAGGGGATTCCTTGCGCCGGGCCGAGGAGAATTTCGAGCAGGTGTTCGCGACCATGGCGTGCCACGGCGCTTTGCGCGCGGGCGACGTGGTGACACGTGAAGCGGCCCTCACACTGCTCGCCCAACTCGATGCGGTGGACCTGCACTCGCACTGTCCGCACGGCCGGCCCGTGCTTCTGCGCATGTCCATCGCCGAGATCGAACAGCGCCTGGGACGCACCTAGTGCCGCTTGCCAGAAGTTCCGAAGGGGTCCGACCGATGTCTGCGGCTAGAAGGGACACTAGAACAGGCAGCGAGGCGGCACTAGCTTCGATTTACGGAGGGGAGAGCCCCTCCCCCCGTCGGGCAAAGCCCGCCGGGTCCCCCCTTTTCCCGCTCGGCCTGACGGCCTCGCGGCTCGCGCTTTGCGCTCGCGTGCTGCCCGAGAGGACTCTTGCCAACCCCTCGACATCTTCTGGCGGGCAGCACTAGCATGGTCGTCGCCATACTGGGACCAACGGCTTCGGGCAAGAGCGAACTCGGGCTGGCGCTGGCCCAACGAATTCCCGGCGAGATCGTGTGCTGCGATTCCGTGCAGGTCTATCGCGGCATGGACATCGGCACGGGCAAGGCCACCCATCAGGAGCAGGCGCGCTGCCCGCACCATCTGCTCGACCTCGTCGATCCGGACCAGCCGTTCCACGCGGCCGCCTGGGCCGCGCAGGCTCGCGCGGTCGTCGATGTCATCCTTCGCCGCGGGCGCACTCCCATCATCGTGGGCGGCACGGGACTGTATTTTCGCGCCTTGAGGGGAGGGCTGTTCGACGCGCCCGCGCCCGATCCCGCGATCAGGGCGTTGCACCAGGCCGAGGCTGCCGTTCTCGGCGTCCCGGCGTTGCACCGCCGGCTGCAGCATATCGATCCTGATGCCGCGGCGAAGATCCGTCCCGGCGATCTGGTTCGCACCAGCCGCGCTCTCGAGGTGTACCAGCAGACCGGGATCCCGATCAGTGAGCTGCGCCGCCGAGCCGCCGGTTCGCCGCTGCCCTGGAACCTCTTCGTCGTCATCCTCGACTATCCGCTCGCCAAGCTGCGCCCGCTCATCCACAGCCGGGTCGAGCGCATGATGGCGGCGGGATTTCTCGCCGAGGTCGCGGCCTTGCGCAAAGCCGGCTTCGGTCACACCCGCGCTTTGGCCGCCCTGGGCTACAAGCAACTCGGCCAGCACCTTGACGGCCTGCTGTCTCTGCAGGAAGCCGTGGCCCGGACCAAGACCGCCACTTCAGCCTATGCCCGGCGCCAGCGGACCTGGTTCAGGCGCGAGCAGGCCGATGTTCGGGCATCTGTGCTCCCAGACCCTGACACCCTCGCACGCGAGCTGTCGGCGCGTCTCTAACTCCTTCACAGATCTCTTGCTACCGTCTCGGATCCGAAACAGGATCGCGAACCGCCCATGCCACACAGGAAAGAAAAGACCAAGGAAGCCCCGGTGCTCGATTTCGAGCGACCGGTTGTCGAGCTGGAACGCAAACTCGAGGAGCTCAAGCAGCGCACGCGCATGTCGGGGGAGATCCGGCGCGAGATCGAGAAACTCGAGGTGCGGGCTCGCGAGCTACAGCAGCACATCTTTTCCGAGCTGACGCCCTGGCAGAAGGTGCAGTTGGCCCGGCACCCGGCCCGGCCCTACACGCTCGACTATGTCAGCCGGCTCTTCACCGATTTTTGCGAGGTGCACGGGGATCGCCGCTTTGCCGACGACGCCGCCATGATCGGCGGCATCGGCTTTTTCGAGGGCGTTCCCATCCTGTGCCTGGGCCAACAGAAGGGGCGCACCACCAAGGAAAAGCTGGCGCGCAACATGGGCATGGCCAAGCCCGAGGGCTATCGCAAGGCCATGCGCCTGATGGACCTGGCCGCGCGCTTCGGCAAACCCGTCATCTGCCTGCTCGACACGCCGGGCGCGTTTCCGGGGATCGACGCCGAGGAGCGCGGGCAGGCCGAAGCGGTGGCCAAGAATCTGGAGATCATGGCCGGGCTGCCGGTGCCCATCATCGCGGTGGTCATCGGCGAGGGCGGCTCGGGCGGGGCGTTGGCCATCGGGGTGGCGGATCGCATTTTGATGATGGAATACGCCATCTATTCTGTGATCTCGCCGGAAGGCTGCGCCTCGATTCTCTTCCGCAGCGACGAGCGCAAGGCCGAAGCGGCCGAGGCCATGAAGATCACGGCACCCGATCTCGCCCGGCTGGGCATCGTCGACGAGATCGTGCCGGAAGCGCCGGGCGGCGCCCATCGCAACTTCGATCTCACCGCGCGCAATCTGGCCGCGGCCTTGCGTCGGCACCTGGCCGATCTGCTGCCGCTTCCGCCCAGTCTGCTCAAGGATCTTCGCTATCAGAAATACCGCCGTATGGGCGCTTTCGTGGAATCGGGCGCTCTGGCCTCGTGATGAGCGGCGGCTAGGAGAAAACGGTCATGGCAGAATCCGACGGGCAGAACCACACGGGGCGACCGGTCAGCCCGGGCGCCGAGGAGATTCTGGGCCTCTATTTTCCGGTGCTGGACCATGGTTTCGTCGCCCTGGTCGACTACATGGGCAGCGACGAGGACATCGTGCGAGCCGCGCGGGTCAGCTACGGCTTTGGCACGCGCCAGCGCAGTCAGACGCGCGGTCTGCTCCGCTATCTGCGCCGCCATCGGCACACGACGCCCAGTGAAATGGTGGAGCTGAAGTTCCATTGCTGCATGCCCATCTTCGTGGCGCGCCAGTGGATTCGCCATCGCACCGCCAACGTCAACGAGATGTCGGGGCGCTACAGTCTGATGCCCATGCTGTTCTACACGCCGCCTGACGAGCAACTGCAGGCGCAGAGCACGAACAACCACCAGGGGCGCACCGGCCAGCCTCTGCCGGCCGGGCTGCGCAACCAGGCCAAGCAGCGCTGGCAGGACGGCCGGGCCGGCGCCATCTCGAACTACCAATGGCTGACCAGTCACGAGGTGGCGCGTGAACTGGCGCGCATCGACCTGCCGCTCTCGACCTACACCCAGTGGTACTGGAAGATCGATCTGCACAACCTGCTGCACTTCCTCACCCTGCGGGTGGACGCGCACGCGCAGTGGGAAATCCAGCAGTACGGACAGCTCATGGCGGGCATGCTCAAGCGGGTGGCGCCGCTGTCGTACGAGGCGTGGATCGACTACGACGTGTGCGGAGCACGGCTTTCGCGCATGGAGATGGACGCCCTGCGGGCACTGCTGCACGCCAAGGAGGACGGCATCGAAGGTCAGGGGAGGTTTCTTGGTCGCGAGGCACTGGCTTCGCTGGGCCTGAGCAGCCGCGAGGTGGACGAGTTCTTGTCGACCCTGCGCCACAGCGAGGTTCCCGATTTCGAGCTGGACATGGCAAGCGCACGCCCGACTTCCCACTTCGCCGAGCGGTTCGCCGCGGCCGTGCCTCGGGGCGAACCAGAGCCTGGCGAAGAGTAGCGTAGCGCAGCGTAGACGAGAGCGCCCGGATCGCGAAAGCCGCCCATTCGGAGCGGCTTTCAAGGTCGGCTATTCTTTATGGCTGCCGGTCGTTACTGTGCGCTAAAGGCAGGGCATGTCTGGTCGGCGTTGGCGCAGGTCAAGCACTGCATTGCCAGCAACGTTCCTGCCGGCGCCTGCGGCGAGGTGCTCGGCCGCAAGGCAGTGATTCGCTGGTTCATGTATGCGTTCGGGCAGCCAGTAACTGGATCCTTATCGTAGTAGAGGTACCAGCAAGGCCGGGCGCTGTCCGGGATATCGGTAAGCGCGGGAGTTGTGGCATCCAGCGGGAGTTGCGTATTGGGATCTATGCACTCGGTGAGAGTCTGTTGCGAGTACCCAGTTGTCAGACACTGATTTTGGCCAGGCGTGTTGCACGTGGTCTCGTAGACAACCTGGCATTCGGGCTGCACGCCAGCTGCATTCGGGTTCGTGTCGATCAACGGGTACTGCACGCAACCTGGCTTCAGCGCCTGCGCGATCGCAGTACCAATTTGAGTCATCGCGCCCGTGAAATCCTGGTTGCAGATGCTGAATCGCGCTCCGTTGTTGCCGAAGGCACTGACGAACTTGTTATGGCGAAGACCGCCGTACGCCTTGTAGATGTTGCCGTCAGAGGCCTGCACAGTGGGATTCCAGCAAATGGGCATGTAGTCCCATAAGGTGCTCTGCGAGGGCGGCTGGGAAGTGGTGTCAACCCCGATCCTGTATTGATCCGTGGTCTGGACATTGGGCAGGGCAGAGTCCGGGGGCCAGCCGAAGATGCCAGACACGAGGATCTGATCCTGGGGTCTCTGCTTGACACTGTTGACGCTGTCGATGATGTCCCGCACATCCACGAGTGGCAGGTAGGCGGGGTCTGGATTGTTCCTATCGATCTGCTCTTTGTCCGTGCAATCGGAAAAGGGGTGCATGAACCCCAAGGCGCCAGTTCCAGGTCCAACATTGGGCGTCGGGGCCGGGTTCTGCGGGGTGAAGCCGTTCACCGGGTCGTAGCCAGGGATTGGCTGGCCGCCGCACAGATGGCCACGCGTCGCAGCCTTCATGCTGGCGGTTTCCCCAGGGGGCCTGTTCAGGAACATGCCATCGTTATTGTTGCCACTGAAGCCGCTGTCGGGGACCGGAGCAGAGTCGTCATCCTCGTCGCTGATAAAAATGATGGCCAGGTAGGCCTCGGGACGCAGGAAGCCGACGTTCTCCATATTGATATCGATGCAGTTATTGCCTTGAGCGTCGCAATTTGTCTGCTGGGGGTTGAGCGCCACTCGAATCGATTGCAACTGGTGCTCGTAACCGCAGCCCGCGATTCCCACTGACTGGGCGAGGCAGGTGAAGACGTCGGTAAGCTGGCCGGTGTAATTCTGTGTCCGCCCGGCCCCGTTCGCATTCGCGACATCTATGATCCAGCGGGCGCCCTGCTGGAGGCCGCACCCGTTGGGTGTCGGGTAGGTTGAAATTTGACCGGCGGCAGTCGAGTATAGCGTATTGCCGGGCGCGACCGAGGCAATCTGGTTGTTGGGGTCGTTTCCCCACAGAAGACCGCGATCGCCCAGAACCCGCGAGCAGTTGCCGCCGATATTGTCGGAGCCAGCCCCCATGTCGCTGCTGATCACGCCGATGTGGACGTCGGGCAAACTCGTCTGACCTGGGTTCGAAGGGTCTGGCAGGTTCTGCAATACCTGGATCATCTTGGGGAAGTTGGTAGCCAGTGCCTGCTGCTTGGGATCCATCGAAGGAGAGTTGTCGATCATGAACAAGATATCGACTTCACGCTGTGGGCTGACCACAACCTTGAAGTCGGTTTCTTGTTGCGGATTCGGCAGGGGCTCTTGCAACTTGTGCGAGTTGCAGGCCCACAGGGCCAAGGGCAGGGCCGGGATCGCCAGCACCCAGCGGAGATACTGCCAGCAGACAAGCGGCGAGAGCCTTGAAATATGACGGGTCATGTAACCCCTCCTCAATGTGCGAACCGGAGTGATGCTCAGAACTCGCTGTAACCTTACAGCAAGATGTGGGCCGAAGGGAATGTTAGTTGGCGCTGGAGAACGCAGGATCCTTTCTACATCCCATGTCAACCAAGTTGGCGTCGATGCCATATTGGTTGACACGGGGAATTGACGCGATTGGTACGATCATTGGTCAGGTTGCGCCACGGCGGCTGGCGCACCATCGAGGTGTTGGAGCGTCGGCACCGTGGCGGCATCCGGGATAGCGGTGAAGCCCTCAGGGAGGGGTGGTCCCTGAACCGCTGCCGGCGCGGTCAACTTCGCCTTGTGCGCAACTATCCAATCAACCACGCGGGCGACGTCTCCGAAGCGGGTGAGCTTGCCGTCGGTGCCGAGCAGAGCCATGCCGTAGTTGTGGCCATCGATGCGGATGGCGATCACCAGGCAGTAGCGGGCGGCATCGTTGTAGCCGGTCTTGCCACCGAGGATTTGCAGGTTCGGCCGGGCTGCGGGTCGGTGCGTGCTGACGTACTTGATGGGCGGGCGAGCAACGGGGTGGGCCTCGTATTCCGGCTTGCGCACGATGGGACCCAGGATGGGATGAGACATGGCGGCGCGCAGGAGCTGGAGGATCTCGCGCGGAGTGGAGAGGTTTTCCGGGGAAAGTCCGGTCGGCTCGCGGAAGCGCGTCGAGCGCAGTTCGAGAGCCGCGACCTTCCGGTTCATGGCATTGGTGAGCTGGGTGGCGCTGAGCCCGACCGCGCGGCCCAGGGCCGATATCGCCCGGTTGTCCGATCCCAGCAGGGCCGCGTGCAGCAGATCGCGGTTGGATAGGGTCATGCCTTCGAGCAGGCGCGAGGGCGCTCCGCCGCGCGCGACCTCGGCGTCGATCTTCTTTATCGTGGTCAGCCCGTCGAGGTCCAGATTGTGGTCCATCACGGCCAGGGTCGCCGCCAATTTGGAAATGGAGGCTATCGAGCGCGGCTGGTCAGGCTTGCGGACGAAGATCTCCTGTCCGCTGTCCATGTCCACGACCAGGGCGCCGAGCGATTGCACATTGGGCAGGCTGCCCTTGACTGCCGCCACGTGCTTTTCCAGAAAGACCTTCTTCTTGGCGGCTGGCTTCTTGCCGCGAGTCTTGTGCGCCGCCTTGCTCCTGGGCTTCTTCTTCGCGTTCTTTCCAGGTGCGGGCTTGCCCTTGTTCTTGCTTTTCGACTTGCCGGAAGATGGCTTGGCCGCGGCTGCCTGCGCGCCCAGGGCGGCGCTTGGTGCCAGGAACGGCAGGCAGCATGCGGCAAGGAGCAGCAGGACTTTGGGGACGGAGGGCACGGGCGGTGCAGGTTAATCAGGGCCGAGGCGATGAGCAACTAAAGGTACACTGGCGCGATGCCCATCTCGCTGGCCTACTCTGTCGATGCTGATGATGCGTTCATGTTTCACGCCCTGCACGCATCCGGCGTCGACACGCGAGGACTGGAGTTCACCCACCGTCGCGGCGATACCTCGGAATTGAACGCACTCGCGCTCGCCGGTGAAGTCGACGTGGTGGCGATCTCTGCGGGCGCCTATCCGGCGGTGGCGGCCAGGTACCTGCTGCTGCCCCACGGCGCCTCGGTGGGGCGCGGCTTCGGGCCCGTGCTGGTGGCGCGGAAGCCGATGGCATTGGCCGACCTGGCTGGACGGCGTGTTGGTATCCCCGGCCTGTCCACCACGGCGTGGTTGGTGCTTCGCCAGATGCAACCGGGGCTTTTGCCCGTGGTCGTGCCCATCGTGCCCTTTGGCCGCATATTCGACTGTCTGGATGCGGGCACCATCGACGCAGCCTTGCTGATTCACGAGGGGAGACTCATCTACGAAAGCCGTGGCTACGCGCGCGTCGCCGAGATCGGGGAATGGTGGCAAGCGGAAACCGGGATGCCGCTGCCGCTCGGGGTGAACGTCATTCGGCGTGGGCTGGGGGCCGAACGTATCGCTCTGGTGTCCGCCGTCTTGCGCGACGCCATCGCCTACGCGCTCGACCACCGCGATGAGGTCATCCGGGTGCTCGCGGGGGAGAAGCGAGGCGAGCCCGCGCTGGCCCAGATTGCGCTGCTTGAACGCTACCTCGCAATGTACGCCAACGAGGACACGCGCGCGATGGCGCCCGACGCGCGTTTGGCCGTCGGGGTTCTGTTCGATCGCGCGGCAAAGGCGGGCCTGCTGCCCGCCGGGTGCTCCATCGACTGGGCACCATAGAGCATCAGCGGGATACGCTCGATCGCCCAATCACTTCCAAGGCCGCCCGACAGGCGGCGGCGGCGGCGCGGATCGCGTGGCGTTTCCACGCCGCGTGCGCGGACGGGCCCACGGCGTTGCTGATGCCAAGGATGGCCGCAAAGGGCAGACCGGCTGCGACCGCGGCACGCGCGACCGCGAAGGATTCGAGGTTTTCGACGTCGCAGACCGAGGACCGGGCGCGTCGCCCGACGGCCGACGGACGCAACGTGATCGCGAGGGGACACGCCACGTCCGCCATGAGCAGACCGGCCGCCGCCGCGATTCGGCGCAAGGCCATGGTGGACTCCTGCGCGGCGGGCAACGCGGGTGGAAGATAGGCGTGGCCGCTCGCCAGTCCATCGGCCGATAGAACCAGACGCCGCGCCGCCACCACGCCTGCCCACGCAAGATCGGGGCGCCGGCCCGGGTAGAGCCCAGCGGTGCCGACGAACATGATGGCGTCGGGCTTCACGTCTGCGATGGCGGCGGTAGCGCCGATGGCCGCCTCCACAAGGCCCACGCCCGCGACCCGCGTAACGATCTCTTGGCTGGTCCTCCGCCTGAGCAGTCGGCGCAACTCAGTCAGCTCCGGCAGCCAGGCGGCCAGCACCAGCCAGCGCCTGCGCGCGCGCGTCCGGTCGGTCTGGTCGGTTGGTGAGCGCAACCTGATCCTTTTCGTGTGGAAGTCCGATGACGCCGCTTGGGCGTGCACCGGAGCCTTGGTATACCTCGGCGTTCGCGAACAGGTCCATGGGCCAGAGGATCATCGTCATGTCGGCATTCCGCCAAGCCTTGAGTAGACCAGCGACCAAACGGCGCTGGGTGGTTGGAATCGGGGTCTTGTTGGCGTTGCTCGCGGGCGCGTCGCTGCGCGCGCAGGCCGCCGACGTGCCTGCGTCTCCGTTTCGCGGCGTGAAGGTGCCGGGCGGCGTCCTGGCTGGCGATGCGGACGGGACGTCGGTCGAGCTCAACCCTGGGCAACTGGGCGTCCTGCCGGGAGCGTCCAGCGCGCTGGTGGTGGATTACTGGGGATCTGACGTGCAGCGGCCGGGGCGCGGCGGTGCCTTCATGTTCGGCACGCCACTGGCTTTCGGCGCGGCCCTGGGCGCTGGCTTTCAGTGGCTGCGTCCCACGCTAGCGGGGACGCCGAGCGACTACCAGAAGCTGCAGCTTGGCCTGGGCTTGCGACTGGGTCGCAGCGCGGGCTTCGGTGCTTCGTGGGAGCACATCTTCAGCACCGGCCTGGCGACCACCAACAGCTTCACCTTCGGGTTGGGCGTGCGCGTGTCGTCGATGCTGGCGGCGGGCGTGGCGGTGCGAGACGTGGGGCGTCCGCGCCTAGCGGCCGGCGCGCCGGATCTGCCACGCGAATGGGATTTCGAGGCCGCCCTGCGCCCACTGGCCACCGATCGTCTGGAGATTGCAGGGGGCGTGCGAGTCTTGCAGGGTGACGAGACGACCGCGCTGCCGCGGGCGCGCGTTTCACTGCGGCTGGCGCGTGGCCTGCTGATCTTCGGCGAGGCGGACTGGCCGCGCTACCGAGTGGCGGAGGTGCAGGCCAGCGGCAGCCTGCTCACACCGCCGGCGGACTATGCCGCCTTGGTCGGCGTGACCATGGAAGAGGAACGACTGGGCGCGACGGTGGCAGGCGTGGGCAACTGGCGCGCTGGCGGCGAGAACGGCGCGCGCTTGGGTCCGGGCGGCTCTTTCATGCTGCGCTCCTTTCCCACCCGACATCCGCCCATTTGGGCCGATTCCTACGTGGCGCGGGTGAGGGTGAGCGACCTGGAGGCGGATCGGAATTTCCTGACGCTGGTGGTGCGCCTGCGCCAGTTGGGCGACGATCCCGCGGTTGCCGCCGTCTTGCTCGACATCGACGAGCCGGATCTCGGCTTGGGCCGCATTGAGGAGTTGCGCGCGCTGGTCGCACAGCTTCGCCAGCGCAAGCCCGTGCTCGCGCGCCTCACCCAGGCCGATACGCGCACCATCTACCTGGCCAGCGCGTGCGACCGCGTGTTCATCGATCCGGTGGTGGGGATCTACTTCGGCGGATTTGGGCAGACCGTGACTTTCTACAAGACCGCGCTTGACCGACTGGGCGTCGAGGTCGATCTGGTGCGTATCGCCGAGTACAAGGGCGCCATGGAGCCGTTCGTGATGAACGGTCAGTCGTCGCCGGTGGCCGCCAACCGCAACGCCATCCTGGACGACGTGTTTACCCGCCTGCTCACGAGCGTGGCCGACGGGCGTTCGGCCAGCGGGCTCGACCAGGCCAAGGTACGCGGCTTGGTCGATCGGGCCGTGTTCTCGTCGGCCGAGGCACGCGAGGCCGGGCTGGTGGACACAGTCGCCGACGAGGACGAGCTGAAGGACGCCGTCGCGCGAGCCTTGGCCCCGCTGCGCGACGCCGATGCGCGACCACGCGAGGTGGGCCGCTGGCTTCCCGCCCGGGTTGCCGTCGTCCTGATCGATGGGACCTTGATGGACGGCGATGGCAGCGACTTTCCCTTGCCGTCGAACGAAATTGCTTGGTCGGACCGGATCATCGCCGCGCTCGACGAGGCGGCCGACGATCCCTCGGTGCGCGCCGTGGTCCTGCGGGTGAACAGCCCGGGCGGCTCCGCCTTGGCTTCCGATCGTATCGCACGTGTCTTGCTTCGCTTGCGCAAGCTGGGCAAGCCTGTGCTGGCCTCGATGGGCGACGTGGCCGCCTCCGGGGGGTACTACGTGGCGGCGCCCGCCAGCGAGATCTTCGCCTCGCCCTCGACGCTCACCGGATCGATTGGCATCTTCGCTTTCAAGGTGAATGTGCAGGGACTGCTCGGCCGTCTGGGTATTGCCAGCGAAACCTATAAGCGCGGAGCGCACGCCGACTTGCTTTCCGTTGGGCACGGCTGGGATGACGAGGAACGGGCTCTCATCTCTAGCCGCATGCAGCAGATGTATCGACGGTTCCTCGACACCGTGGCCGATGGGCGCGCAAGCCACGGCGTGACCGTCGCGCGTGCCGACGAGTTGGGGCGCGGGCGGGTGTGGACCGGCACGCAGGCCGCGGGCGTGGGCCTGGTCGATCGCATGGGCGGCGTCAGCGCAGCGATTGACGAGGCAGCCCGGCGCGGTGGTGTGTCGCTGGGTCCCGGCGGCCTGCCCGAGTTGGTCGTGTTGCCGCGGCCCACGCCTTCCTTGCTGGGCGCCCTTTCGCGCATGCCGGGCGGCCGCGCAGCGGTGCGCTTGCTGCTGCCTCTCTTGGCCACGGGTGGCACCGGCATCCTGGCACGCTTGCCCTACGACATCGAAACCAAGTAGGGCGAAAGAGCTAGCCAAATGGCGAGCAAAGCCATCGACAACGAGAAACGGGTGCTGGTCGCGATGAGCGGCGGGGTCGATTCTTCGGTCACGGCCGGGCTGCTGCGCGACGCGGGCTTTGAAGTCACGGGCGTGTTCATGTGCCTGGGCACGGCTGGCGACCCGGACAGCGACTCGCGCGGATGTTGCTCGCCCCAGGATGCGGCCGACGCGCGTGCGGTGGCGCACAAGCTGGGCATCGATCTCTACGTGCTCAATCTCGCCGACGCATTCCAGCCTATCATCGAGCATTTCGTCGACGAATACCGTCAGGGCCGCACGCCCAATCCCTGTGTCTGGTGCAACGCCCAGATCAAGTTCGGCAGGCTCATTCGCCACGCGGATTCGCTGGGCATCCCGTGGGTGGCCACCGGGCACTACGCGCGACTCATGTCGGTCGACGGTCGCCCAGCCATCTTGCGCAAGTCGCCGCGGCACAAGGATCAGTCCTACGTGCTGTTTGCAATTGCGCGCGAGTTGCTGGGGCGGATCCTGTTTCCCCTTGGCGACATGCCCAACAAGCAGAACGTGCGTGAAAGGGCACGCGCCATGGGCTTGGCCGTGCACGACAAGCCCGACAGTCAGGACATCTGTTTTGTTCCCGACAACGACTACGTCGCCTATCTGAGCCGGCGCTGCCCCGAGATCTTGCAGCCGGGCCCCATTGTTGATTCCACAGGCAAGATTCTGGGCCGCCATCGCGGCATTGCCGCCTTCACCATTGGCCAGCGCAAGCGACTGGGCATCGCCGGCAAGACTCCGCTGTACGTCACGCACCTTGATGTGATCTCGGCTACTGTCACGGTGGGGCCGGGTAACGAGATCTTGCACCGCCGCTTGCAGGCGACGCAGGCCAACTGGCATTGCGACGTGCCGGCTGAATTCGAGGCCACCGTGCAGGTCCGCACCAACCACGTCGGCAGTCCCGGGCGCGTGCGTGTGAACGGCGGGACTGGCTTCGAGGTCGATTTCGCCGAGCCGGTCATGGCCGTAACCCCGGGCCAGGCCGCCGTGTGCTACCAGGGCGGTCGCCTGCTGGGCGGCGGCTGGATCCAGTCGGCGTGGTGACCGGCTTCAGGGCTTGCCACCGGCCAGTTTCACGCCATCGGCGACCAGAGTGTCGTTATCGCCGGATAGCTTGACCCAGCCCAGGGTGGATTCGCTGCGCGCATAGAAGATATTCTTGGGCGCGGACGCCGTGCTCGATACGTTCGCCGCTGGCGGGCCAGGGGATTCGGCGATGATCAGCCAGCCCAGACCGTGGCCGTGCGCAGAATAGTCGAGCCGCAGCCTCGTTTGAGGTTCGCCTTCCGCGGGCAACTCGCCCTTGCCGAGAGACTCGCTCGGCCACAGGCCGAAGACGCGCTCGTGCCAGGTGCGAGCGGCCGGGTCGGGTTTGTCGGGGGCGGCGGCAGAGGCAATTTCCACGCCCCGTCCGTCCGCCGAGCGGGCCACACGATATTCCTTTTTGGCCGAGCCGGCTGCTATGGAAACACGGTCTGCATCCTCCGGGCGGAAGCCATGCAGATGGCGTTCGACCAGGCTGTTGGCCGCAGCCTGGAAGTCGCTGAGGATGGATCGCGAGACGAGAAACACACGACCGTCGGCCTGGTCGCGCAGGTAGGGATCGGTTCCACCCGAGGGTGCGGGCGCGATGTCAAAGGCGCGTCGGCCGGAACGGGTCACCACGGTGATGTGCTTCTTGGGAGAAGCGAGACCCAGATCCTTCAGCTTGGCGGCGTCCAGCACGCCGAGCGCCCGCGTGGCGCGCAGGGGAGCAAAGCGTTCGTAGAGAGCCTTGGCCGCGTCACTGCCGCGCACCACACGTTCCGGGCTTGCGCCCTGCGTGGGCGCGGCTGTCTTGGTCGCCGGCGCCTCGCGCCTGGAAAGACGAAGGGCAACGAAGTTTCCGTTGTCGTCGCTGTCACGCTGCAACTCGGCCCAGGTCTTCGCATCTTCATCGTCGAAGCGGATCTTCTCCAGGTCGTTTCTGGTGATGTCCAACACGAACACCTCGCCCGGCTGCAACTCGGGCTGACGCTGCCAGGTCGTATACGCCGCGGCCAGGCCCAGCAGGGCCAGCCCGCCTTGCAGCACAACCGTCTTGCCGTTCACGAGGTTCCCTCCGAGGGTGGCGAGGCGGGCGCAGCGGGTGCGGCCTTTCGTCGCGAGGCTCGCCGGCGGACGCCGATGCCGATGCCCAGCACCAGGGCAGGCGCGGCGAACACGCTGGCGTAGAACCAGGCCACGTCCTGTTTGCGGGTATGGCGAACCGGCACGTCTTCCTCGTTGTTGATGGTGCCCGCCAGATGTTCGTCACCAGCCAGCCAGCGCACGAGGTTGACCGCCAGCAGGCTGTTGGCCCGGTTGACGATCAGCTCGTCGGCCAGCGCATCGGAGTCGGCGAGCACGAAGGCGCGCCCTTCTTCCTCGGGCGTTGCGCCTTTGCTGACTGCGGCCGCCAGTTCGTAGGCCTTGCGGGTTTCTTTGGGACCGTCAAACTCGAAGTTGCCGTCCAGGTCGTTCCAGGTGCTGGCCTCGGCGTGAAGCGCGAAGGTCACGTGGGGTGCATCGGGCGAGGGTTTGTCTGGTCGGGTGAGAAAGCCTGCCCCGAGCAAAACCGTGGGCAGGCGCAGACCGAACTGGCTCAGCGTCGCCACCGAGGCGTGGCTGGAGTAGCTGCCCGTGGCGATGCCGATGCGGTCTGGCTTCTGCCGCGTGCGCGCCCAGTAGATCTGGTCGTTGGCCAGGGTGGTGGCGTGAAATCGCAGAGAAAGCCCATCCAGGAGCGCCGTGGCGGTGTCACCGTTTTCCGGATCGACGGCCAACAGCAAGCGTCCCTTGTGGTCGAAATAGCGCAACAGAGAATCCGTCTCGGCCGGCAGGAGCGGGCGCTGGGGCCCCAGCACGAGCACCAGGCCGGCGTCGGCGGGCACCTCGTGGCCCAACCCTTGCGCCAGGCTCAGCTCTTTGGCCTGGAAGCCCAGCTCGGACAGGAGATCGCGCAACAGGCGCACGGTGGCGCGGCGGTCGGTTTCCCCGATGTTGCTGAAGGTTCGCTCTTCATGGCCCTGTACGAAATAGGCAACGCGGGTGCCGCGCGACACGGTCGCCAGGCGCTTGTACACATCCTGATCCAGAGTCCGAAGTTTGCTGCGCGCGTTTTCCAGTTTGACCGGCATGGGGATCTGTTCGCGCCGCTTGTCGCGCGCCACCACGATCACGCCGTTGCCCGACACGCCCAACTCGTGCGCCCGCGCCGGATCGACCGCTTGATCCATCTGGCTCACGCTGAGTTGCGACGACTCGCGGGCCAGATCGGCGAAGTAGCTTGCCACCTCCTCGCCCACTTCGTTGGCCGGCGGAAAGAACAGGTACACCTGCACCGGCTGGTCGAGCGCCGCCACCAGCGTCTTGCTCGCGGTGCCGGCCCGGGTGCTGCGGAAGTAGGCAAGATCGGCCTTCAGGTTGCGCTCGGCCGCCACATACGCGGCGCAAAAGCAGAACACCAGTGCAAGAGCGGTGCCCAGTCCGGACAGCATGGCTGCTCGCACCCGACGGGTGTCGAGCACCGGCGCGTGCGACATGCCGGCCAGCGAGAGCTCGACCAGGAGCACGGGCAAGGTGCCGGCCAGCATGAGCGCCGGCCATAGCACCGCCAGGGCGCCGGCCAAGCGGGGCATGCGCAGATCCAGGGGACGACCGAAGATGCGTGCGCCCACATCGCCGCCCGCGAAGTGCAGCACGAGGGCGAGGCCGCCCAGCCCGTAGAGCAGCAGCAGCATGCGAGCGGACCCGCGAACGTCGGCGGGAGCCTTGCGCGCGCCGAGGCCGCGCCAGGCCAGCGCACCCAGCACGCCGGCCAGGCCGATGGCCATCACCGCGCTGCTTGCCCCTCCAGCGGCAAGGATACGCTCGCCGACGTAGATGAAGAGCAGGCCAGCGGCGTACACCGGCGACGGCCAGTGCTTCATTGCCATCGTCGCGCCTCCAACACACGGGTGGCCGCGAACAGGGCGAAGTAGGTCACCAGCAGGTAGTAGGCCACGTCGCGCAGGTTGATCACGCCCGCCTGAAAGGGCGGGAAATGCCGGCCCCAAAGCGCCAGGGCCAGGAAGACATCATTGAGCGGCCGCTCGCTCACGGCAGCCAGCAGCCAGACCACGATCAGTCCCACCAGCATGGAGCCCGAGAGAATTGCCGCCAGAACCTGCGAGCGCGCCAGGGCCGAGCCCAGCGTGCCGATGGCCAGGGCGGCGCTGCCCAGCAGCAACAGCCCGAGATAGCCGGCCGCCACCTGGCCAATCGACAACTTGCCGTTGACCATGATGAGCGCCGGCATGAAGGCCGTGGCCAAGGTGACCATGGCCAGGAAGGCAAACGCCGACAAGAACTTCCCCAAAATGATCTCCCGGTCGCGCACCGGCGATGAGGTGAGCAGGACCAGGGTTCCGGTCTGGCGCTCCTCGGCGACCAGCCGCATGGAGAGAAACACCGCCGCGATCATTGTCGTCCCGCTGGAGAAGTAGAAGAAGTCGCTCAGCACCACCGCCGATAGTTTGTCTTGCTGGGCTCCCAGAGCGAAAGCGTTGAACAGGATCCCGTCCACCAGCAACACCGCGGCCGCGATGACATAGCCGCTCATGGTGCGCAGGTACGACGCCAGTTCCCGGCGGGCGATGAGCAGGGTGGCACTCATGACAGCCTCTCGCGGTGGGTCAGTTCGATGAAGATGGACTCCAAACGCGCGGCGCTGCGGTCCAGACGTAGAAGCTGGTGTCCCGCCAGCACCAGGGCGCGGGCGATTTCGGGCCGGCAATCTTCGCGCGCCCGGATGTTGAGCAGAACCTCATGGGCGGCGGAACTTGCGATGTGCGCCTCCAGCACGCCGGGAACCTGCCGGGCCACCTCCAGCGCCGTGGCCGCGGGCCCGCGCAGCGCAACCTCGATCTCGCCGGGCGTGCCCAAGGTGGCGGCAATCTCCTCCTCAGTTCCCTGGGCCACGATTTCGCCGTCCTGGATGACCAGCAGGCGATCGCAGGTCTGGCTGATCTCGGCGAGGAAGTGGCTGGAGATGAGCACGGTGTGCTCGCCGCGCAGCCGTCGGACCAGGTTGCGCATCTCGATGATCTGGACCGGGTCGAGTCCGGCGGTGGGCTCGTCGAGAATCAGCAGGCGAGGGCGGTGAACCAGTGCTTGCGCCACGCCCACCCGCTGACGAAATCCGTACGACAGGTTGCCTATAATCTCGTCGTGCATCTCGCGCAGGGCGAGCTTGTCCTCGCTCTCTTGCACGCGCGCCGGCGTGTCACGACTGGCGACCCCGCGCAGGCGCGCGACGAAGGCCAGGTACGCACCCACGGTCATCTCGTCGTAGAGCGGCGGCACATCGGGCAGAAAGCCGATCTTGCGGCGCACTTCGTGCGGTTCGGCGGTCACCTCCAGACCATCGACGCGCACCTGACCCGAGCTGGGCAGAAGCACGCAGCCCAGGATCTTGAGGGTGGTGGTCTTGCCCGCGCCGTTGAGCCCAAGGAAGCCGACCACCTCGCCGGGGTGAATGTCGAAGCTCAGATCGCGAATTGCCGCGTGCTCTCCGAAATACTTGGTTAGCTCTCGTACCTCAATCATGATGAAGCCCTACAAGTACACAGGGCAGGCGCGCGGCTGCAACAAGAAATGGGCGGGTTCACTGACACAAGGCCAAAGAAGAGGTCGAGAGTTAAGGTCGTGGCGCGACATGCGCTCTTCAACCGCGCTTGGCCCGCAATCATTCCCAGGAAAAGTCCAACTTGTGGGCGGCTGGCGCGAAGCTGCTAGAATCGGTCGCCGTGCGGGTGCGATTCGTCCTCTCAGTCCTCTTGCTGGGCACGGCTGCGGCCTGCACGCAGGCCGGTGGCAGAGTGCGGGGGGACGGCGCGATCGGCAGCGTGGGCGACGCGAAGACCGGTGGCCAGGACAGTCCGGCGGTACTCGGCTGCACGGACCCCGTGGTCGTGGATGTGAACCCCATCCAAACCGACATGCTCATCGTGTTTGATGGGTCGGAATCCATGGGCATCGCCCTCGATCAGGGCACGCGCTACAGCGTTCTGGCCGGAGTGCTCTCGAATCTGGTGGACGCCTACCAGTCGTGGATTCGCTTCGGCTTTGCGCAATTCCCCGGAGCCGATTCGCTGTGCCCTGGCCAGGTCGTTACCGGGTGTTGCGCCGGGCCTCCTTTGGCAGAGATTGCGCCAGACAATGGCGCGGCGGTGCAGCAAGCCCTGACGAACGTGCTGCCTCTGGCTGGCAATGCCCCGACTGCCATGGCACTGCAGCGAGCCCACGAATACTACGCGGGACTCGCCGACGGCGTCGCCAACCGCTATGTGCTGCTGGCCACTGATGGTCTGCCGAGCTGCACGCTCTCGGGTGCGCTGTCGTCGAACCAGCCTGCCGACGCCGATGCCGGCCTTTCCGAGGCGTGCCAGGACGCGCTTGCGCAGGTGCAGGCTCTGGCCAGCGACCGAATCAAGGTCGTGGTGCTGGCAGTGGGAGCCGACCCGGGTGACGATCCAGAAGGGCCGCCACAGTGCCTGGAGCAAATGGCCCAGGCGGGCGGCATGCCGTACTACTCGGCGTCCGATCCTGACGATCTGCAAACGACCATCGAGAAGATCTTCGGCGCCGGCGAGCAGACCCCCTGCTTGATCGAGCTGAACTCCCCACCCCTGTCGCCCGATCTGGTGTCCGTGTATTTGGACGGAGAGCAGATACCGCGGAACCAGGAGGACGGGTGGGATTTCGACCCGGCCGCCGACGCCGGTGATACGCAACACATCCGCATCTTCGGCGAGTACTGCGAGCAGATCGAACACTTTCGCTATCACACCATCCAGGTGCGCTACGGCTGTCAGCCGTGCGCTGAGAGTAGCTGTACCTGACGGCGCTATTGCAGCACGTAGTGCGCGTCGTAGCCGACCAGCGAGCCGGAACTATCGGTGGTGTAGTGCATGGCGTGGGCCGCGCCGGTTTGATCCACGGCAACGGAAGCGTAAGCGTAGTCGCCCTGGTAGGGCTCGCTGTGCAGGGTTGACCAAGTCATGCCCGCGTCTTGGGTCCGATGGATCTCCAGATAGTTGCCGGTGGCGTCCGAGAAGACTCCACACACATAGGCCGTGATCGATCCTAGGGAGGCAAAGGCGAGGCCATCGCTCAGTCCGACAACACTGCTGCTGGTCGCGATGTTCCCACCCAGAAGCTGTTGGAAGGTCATGCCGCCGTCCGTGGTCGCGTACACCCAGAAGGGCCAGTCCCAGGCGGGCAGGGGCCCGCGGTCGACGAACAGCACCCCCTCCACGATGGGCGAAGACCGCCACCAGGTACCGGTCTGGTCGGCGGCCGAGGAGGGCGGAAAGGCACCCTCCACCGCGCCGAAGGTGGAGCCGTTCCAGCGGTACAGGCCCAGCGAATTGTCGGTCGCGAGGAAACTCAGCAGCAGGTTGTTCTGGGTCGCGATCAGACTGCGAGTCGAAGCCGCGGCGAAACCGGCAGGAAGAGTAGGAAAAGCGACTTTCTTCCAGGTCACCCCGCCGTCTTGCGAGACGACCAGGTCTTCCCCTTGGGGCAGGAGCCAGACCCTTCCCCCCACGATGGCAAGCTGCCACAGCGGAACGCTGGCCACCCCGCCGTCGCCGAGCGCAGCCGTGCCGAGAGCCGCGTTCACGGTGCTGGTGAGCGAGGTCCAGGTCTTCCCGCCATCGATGGAGTGCCCGATGCTCCCCGACCCCATGCCGACCGAGCCGGAAATGAACCACATATCACTGGGCGACATGACGTAGACATTGATGCTGGCGTCGGAGGCGCCGGTTCCCGTATCGATCGCGGACACCAGTCCCCAGGTCTTGCCCCCATCGGTGGTCTGGAAGATGTAGACCTGCAGATCTGCCAGGCCAGTGATCGAGATGGGCGCCTGGTGGCAGAAGCCATCAGTGGCCGAGAACCAGGTGCACTTGACGAAGGTGTAGGGACCGAAAGTTATCCAGCGCTGCGCGCCGTTGTGAGTATCCGCATCCGCTGGCGGCTTGCCGGCGTCAGAACCACCCATGCTGGTCGCATCGGGTCCACCGTCGCCGTGGACACCGCCCCCGGCCGTGCCGCTTGCGCCCCCGACCGCGGCGTCAGCTTTCGTGCCGCTGGCGCCGGCTCCGCCCCCAGAGACAATTCCTCCCGGACCACCAGCGCCGGTCCCGTACATGACGGGCGCATTCGCTCCGTTGCTGTTGTTGTCCGACTTGGAAAACAGGTCGCACCCGAGCGCCAGCCACGACAGCGAGAGTATTGCTAGTTTTATGAAGCGCATCAGTACCTCCGAGCAACGGCCTTCGACCAGTCTTCGACGTCAAACCCGTGGAGAAATCAAGAGCCTGTAACCATAGGCAAGCAGCACATGGCATCCGATTACACCACGAAACAGGCATATTTCCAGGCATATCGAACCCAAGAACCTAGCACACCTCCTTTCGCGCAGGATGGATGGTCACGCAACGTTGTTTCTGGCGCAGACTCGATCGGGCGTGCGTAGGAAGTGCTTACCGCACGCACCTGGTAGCTGGGTCGTGACAAGCTCTATGGCGCATGCTGGCGTTTGTCTCCGGTGGCGATGGCTCGACCAGAGCGGCCGCACACGCGCGACGCAAGGTTTTCGCATTTCGGCTGCTCGCTCCTCGGTCAGATGGCCACCAATGTGGCGCTGTCGCGTCGCCGCGCACCGCGGTAAATATCTATTACGGTTGACTATAATAGACGTTAAAGTATAAATGTGCCTGGATTCACGATTGGAGATAGCTGCATGGCTCGTCCGGCTCGGCGTCAGCGCGAGATCGAACACGCACGGAAGGATATCTTGCGGGCGACAGCGAGGGCCTTCGCGCGCCTGGGTTTCGAGAGAGCCACCGTGCACGATATCGCGAAGGAGGCGGGCTACACGGCGGCCTCTCTCTATGCCTACTTCAAGGGGAAGCAGCAGATCGTCGATGCACTTTTCGCCTCCATTGTGGAAGAGATCCGCGATGCATTCGATACCGAGCCTCCCGTTGGCCTCAGCTTTCCCCAGCGGCTCGAGTTTCTATTCAGACGCCTTGCCGAATTGTCCGATAGGTGGGGCGTGGCCCGCAGGCTCGTGTTCGAGTCCACTCGCCGCAGCGAGACCGCGCGAAAACGAGGGGGAGCTGTGTTGCGGGAGGATGCCTTCATCAAGAGGCTAACCAGATGGATCGAGAAGAATGCGACGAGCCCCGAGGACCTCGGCGGCAAAGACTCCGAAGAAGTCGCATGCATGACCGCGGGTCTCATTCGCGGCGCGGGGCTTATCGCGGAGCGCGACCACTTCCGCACCTCGGCGCGCCACCGCTTCGACCTGGCTCTTCAGATCTGCCTGCATGGAATCGGCGGCGTCGTGCGCGCGCCCCACCAGCAAGGGCGGGCGTGATGACTGAATCCAGCACTGGCTGATGCAACAGGAGCGTAATGGAAGAAAGGAGTCATGGAAATGGCCTACTGGAATCCCAAGAAAGCACTTGTTCATCTCTCCCTCAGTGCCGCCGTCAGGGGACTCGGCCTGGTTCCCGAAGATGCGCTCCGGCGGCGCATCGAGAAGTCCAAGAAGGATCTCAACGAGCCAGTGGCCGGGGATTTCCTGTTCAAATTATTCAGCGAGGTCAAACGGCGCCGCCGCGAGCTGAGCCCCAACTGCCTCTCGCGCCTGGTACACAACTTAGTCGGCGATCAGATCCTGCTGGGCACGCCCTATCGCAAGCGCAACAAGAAGGAGCTGACCGACTACCCGCATATCATGGTCATCA
>Ga0181530_10000144_pt1 | contig 87560 bp, 71 predicted proteins | sample PEATcosm2014_Bin_42_FD_119769 | JGI IMG/M metagenome (GOLD analysis project Ga0181530, IMG submission 119769) | Peatland microbial communities from MTU Mesocosm Facility, Houghton, MI, USA - PEATcosm2014_Bin10_60_metaG | ecosystem: Environmental > Terrestrial > Soil > Wetlands > Peat | place...
CCCGAACGAGCATGCTACATGGTCGCTGCTAATGGGCGGCGGCTTGATTGTCATCGGCAATGTCCTGGTTCAGTTAACACCGAGACCCATCGGAGGGAAAAAAAGAAGGTTAAAAACAGCCTAAGAATATATAATGACTGTTTTAGCTTGCTTTTCTTAAAATAAAGCAGTCTTAAACAGTCATCAACCGGACAATCAGGGAAATCATTCTCAAGGGCCTGGATCAGAGGATCGAGGCGCTTAACGCGGCGCGCGAAGCTGCGGGCATGCCGGCTCGCGGATGGCTCCGGGCGGTTCGCGAGGCACTCGGCCTCACGCAACGTCAGGTGGCGGCAAGAGCCGCGGTCAAGCGCCAGTCCTATGCGCAGCTTGAAACCGCCGAGGAGCGGGGCGCGATCAGCCTTGGGTCCCTGCGCCGCGCGGCAGAGGCGATGGATTGCGAGCTCGCATACTTCATCGTGCCCCGCGGGTCCGCGGCCCGCACTTATGGCGGGCTCGCGCAGGCCCACGACCCTGCGTACAGGCATCAGATGGCGACCGAGCATTCGATGGAGCTAAGGCGGCGGACCAAGGGAGATGAGCCCCGTTGAGGATATCCTCGCGCAGGCAGGGGACGCCCCGATCGGGCCGGAAGAGCGGTCCCAGCTTCTGGCAAGCCTGTCCACCCGCGCACAGCTGAACGAGATCGAGCGGCTCAAGATCAATGCCGCGCGGGTCTGGGCGATGCGCGCCGCCGTGCTTCGGCGGGACGACCTCCTCACGGAAGCATTCGCCCGGGAGGTTCACCGCCGGATGTTCGGCGGCATCTGGCGCGGGGCCGGCCGGTACCGGACGGCCGAGCGCAGCCCGGGATGGGAGACGGGCCGGATCGCGGGGGGCGTCAGGATGTTCCTTGACGACGCCGAGGGCTGGATCCGCTTTTCGACGTACCCGCTGCATGAGGCCGCGGTCAGGCTTCACTACCGCCTCATGGCCATCCAGCCGTGGTCAAACGGAAACGGCCGGCATGCACGGCTTCTCGCCGACATTGTGGTGGCGTCGCAGGGCGAGGAGCCGCTGACCTGGGGCTCGAGGTCGGATCCGGCCAAGTGCGGACCCGCCCGGGAGCGCTACCTTGGCGCCATTAACGCGGCGGATGCCGGCCGGATGGAGCCACTGCTTGAGTTCGCCCGTAGCTGACGGGAGCCTCTCGAGCGTTGCGCGGGGGTCAATGCGCCGCGCCTCGGGCCTCGGTAAGGGCACCAAGCTTCAGGACGGTGTTCCAGTTGCGCCCTGTTGCCCGCGTGCCAAGCATCCTGTCTATGACGCTGATCGTCAGGCGGGAGTCGCCGATGTTAACTGGATAGACGATGTAAGCCTGCCTGCCATAGGAGCGAACGATTTCCGGGCCTGCGATGGCGGCCTGCAGCGCTTTGACACTCCCCTCGTCGGGGGCGTCCTTGAGAAACATGACGACGAGATGGCTTGGGTCCTTCTCGGCCGCCTTTCGGAAGGGATTGCGGGCGATAACCTCACTCCATTCCTCCGAAGTGCGGACGAAGAAGTCAGTTTGAAGTCCGAGGCGCTTCTCGGCCTCGGCTTCCAGCAAGTGTTCCAGGCCGCTTGGCCGCGCGTTGCTCCGGAAGACGAGATTGCCGCTCTGGAGCAGCGACTGCACGTCCTTAAGGCCCAGCCGTGCAAGGAAGGCACGCAGGTCGGACATGGAGACCTTCTTGTGCCCTCCCATGTTGATGCCCCGGAGCAGGGCCACGTGGGTTGCCATGCGGGGGACGATACCAAATGCGCCATTTCCCGGTCGAGGGCCATTTTTGCCGCCGGGGGAACGCCGTCCCGTCGGGAGCGCAGCCGGGCGGGGCCGCGCCCTAATAGGAATAGGAGGCGCTCCCGAAGAAACCGCGCCGCATGCCGTACTGCGGGGCGTTGACGCCGACGCCCGAACCGCTGCGCAGCTCATACGAGTTGTCCGTGAGGTTCAGAACATCGAGGCGAATCTTCCACGAGCGGCCCCCGCCGGTCCTGAATCTTTGCTCCGCGCCGACGCTGAGCGTGTAGTGTGAGGGAACGGTTCCTCCGTTGGGGATGTTTGCGCCGTCGGGCGCCGTCGCATCGGTCCTTAGCCCGGTGCCGTAGAGCGCGTCGATGTAGACCCTCGCTGTGCCCCGGGCGTCGTTCCAATGGTAGGATGCGCCAAAGGAACCGGTGAGCGCCTGGTCGTGGTCGAGGAAGATCCAGTGGTCCCTGGCGTAGGCCAGGTCGGCGGGTGCGAACAGGAACTGCGCCGAACTCCAGTCCTCGCCCTTCGCCACGGAGTGGGCGAGGTTGGCATAAGTGGCGAATCCGCCCCTTTCATAGGAGGCGGTGAATTCCAGGCCGTAGACCTCGCCCCTTGCGTAGTTGAACGCCGAGAGGATGAGCGTCTGCCCGAAAAGGCCGTCATCGAGCTGGTTCCTGGCGCGCTTGTAGTAGCCGTCCAGGCCCGCATGGAGCCCGGGGGCGATCCGTTGGCTGATCCCGGCGTCAAGATAGTTCGACCGCTCGGCCCTGACCGGGTCGTCCTGCGTCACGGCGGACTGGTTCGACGTTCCGGCGAATTCCGCGACGGTGCGGCCCGGGACATTCTCGACCGGCGGCGGCGTGAAGTAGCGGGCGTAACCCGCATGCAGCGTGGTCGAATCCGATGCCCTGTAGATGACGTTGATGCGGGGGCTGAGCTGGCCCTCGTTGTCGAAGGACGAGTCAAAGGCATCCATTCGCGCCCCGAAATTGAGCCTCAATCCGGGGACGACTCTCCATTCGTCCTGTAGGTACGCGCCGGCGAACAGCCCGTGGAGAGACTCGTTGTCCACGATGGCGGACGCCGGTCCGGTCGGGTCGCCGTTCCCGTCCACCGGGAACACCGTCGTAACCGAATCGGCGGAAACAGACTCATCGAGGAAAGTGAAACCCCCGCGCAAAGTCTGCGTGGCGGTGAGGGCATAGCTGGCGTCGCCTTGGAGGCCGACGGAACGCAGCCTTCGCTCAACGTCACTGGCCACGCCGTTGAAATAGAGGTCGCCGACGGGGTCGGGCGTGAAATGCACGCTGCTGTCCCGGCCAAACGCCGAAAGCTGGTAGTCCAGGTCGCCCGAGGACTTCTGGTAGGCGGCCACGGCGTAGTAATTCTGCTCGTTTTGATTCTCATCCAGGCCGGACGAGTCGAACGCCCCCGGAAGCCACTGCTTCCCGTCCGGCGAGGTCCCGGCGGGCAGGCCCGGCGTGTCGGGCACCTCGAAGTCGCTGTAGGACGCGCTTGCCATGAAGCTGATCCGGCTCGAGCTGTCCAGGATGTACGACAGGTAGGCAAACGCCTTGTACTGGTCCGAGTCGTCGTGGACGGGGTTGGTGCTGGAGGTCGGGTTCTCGATCCCGATGCCGTTGTGGTCGTAGCTGCCGTCCGCGAAGTAGGTCAGGTTCCCGTTGGAACCGCCCGTCTCGAAGCTTGGGCGGACCGTGTCGTAGCTGCCGGCATACAGAGATGTCTCGCCACCCTGCTGGAGGGCCCCCCCCTTCGTCTGGATGTCGACGACACCCGCCGTGCGGAAACCGTACTGCGCGGGCAGCGAGCCGGTGATCAGCTGCATGCTGCTCACGAACCGTGGGTCAAGTTCGAGGCCAAACCCGGTGATTCCCTCCGGCAGCACGACGCCGTTGATGCGGTACTGGAGGTTCGCGTGCTCACCCCGCACATGCAGGTCGCCGTTGGCCGCCGAATCCTCGGCCACGCCGGGGGCGCGCAGGAGCACCTGGTTGAATGGCGCATCCGCCCCCTGTGGCATGCTGAGGATCTGCTGCTCGTCCATGATGAACGAGGTGGCGCCAAGGCTGGGCAGGATGGACTCCCTGCTCGCATCGAGCTGGCCCGTCACCACGACCGGGTCTAGCTGGGTGACGCCGGGGCTTGCGGCGGGCGGCGCCGTCTGGGCGCAGACCGGGGCAATGCCGGCGAGGATGATGGGAATGAGAGTTGGATTTCGGAAAGGCATGAATGGATTGGGCGGGGCAACCGGGAAGCCGGGGGACTCCGCGCATGGCGGGTGGCGCCGAGACCCGAGGGTTCGCGTTTCCTGGCGCGCACCATCGCGGTGCGGCACGATGCCGGCGCGCGGCATTAAGCCGGACCCGCGGGCGAACGCGCCCGCATTGGCCGGCGTATCAGCTCAATTCCAAGGGGGGGCCTGCGAGGGCAGGAGCAGGTAGCGGGGTGCGGCCGGAACCAGGCTATCAAACCGATCGAGAACACACAGGCGCAGCATCCGGCCCGCAAAGGCCAGCACCGTCACGACCAGAGGGAGAACCAGACCCTGGGCGAACAGGGTGACGGCGCACCCGTCGTCGCCATCGGCGTCCTGCCCTCCGCCGGCGGGATTCCCGCCAGGGTGAGAAGTCGCCGGGGCATGCGGGCTGTGGCCGTGCAGCCGCCCGTGGAGCTCCGGGCTTGCGGCAAGAAGGGTGAGGCCCAGCACCAGGGCTATGGACAGCGCGGCCACGACCCGCGTCAGCAGGGGAGGGCGCGCATGTTCCAGGTGGGGCATCCGGGATTGAACGTTGCCAATTAGTCGCCGTCGTCAACCCGGACGTTGCGGAACGGATGCGGGGAGGTCCCGGCGTGAACGCCGGGAGGCGTCCGGGGGAGGGCGTGTCTCAAGTCGGAAGGCGTGGTCTTGGCGGACGACCGTTCGTCCGGTTCAGCTGGCCCCCTGTGTCTTGATTCTATTCGGCCCTAAGGGCCTCAACCGGGTCCACGTGGGTGGCCCGCAGGGCCGGCATCCAGCAGGCGAAGAGGGTCGCCACCACCAGCAGGGCCGCGAGGCCGATGATGATTGCGGGGTCATGGCCGGGAATCTCGGGCAATGCCAGGCTGAGGCCCCGGCTGAGCCATAGGGCCAGGACCAGGCCGATCGCCGTTCCAATGGCGCCGAGACGGACGCCGTCGCGCATGACCAGCCAAAGCACGGAGCCGGTCCTTGCGCCCAGGGCCATGCGGATGCCTATCTCCTGGGTGCGCTGCACCGCCAGTGTGGCGATGACCCCGTAGATGCCGACGAGGGCAAGGAACAGGCCCAGCATGGCCGCAATGATCAGCAGGTTCCTGGCCAGAACGTCATTGGACCCCGCTCTCTCGATGAATAGGTCGACGGTGCCCAGCTGGTAGACGGCGAGGTCCGGATCAACCCTCGCGAAAGCCCGCCGTGCGGCTTCGGGCAAGCCGGCCGGCGCGCCCTTGCTATGAAGCGTGAATGTCAGCCAGCGGTCCGGATCCTGGGTAAAAGGACGGTAGATCTGGAACTGCGTCAGGGGAGGGGGGGTCCCAGGGGCGAACCGGACATCATTCACGATGCCCACAACCTCCTTCCATTGGGGGTTCTTCGGGTCGGCGTTGCCGATGCGGTGCCCGATCGCGTCGCCGCGCGGCCAGAGCTGCCTTGCCATGGCGCTGTTGATGACCACGACCTGCGTCGAGTCGGCTCGATCAGCCGCGGTGAAGTCCCGGCCGCCGAGAAGATGCATTCCCAGCGTCGAGAAGAAGCCGGGGGTGACCCGCTCGGCCAGGGCAAGCGGTTCCAGGCCCTTTGGGGGCGGCGGCTGCCCCTCCATCGTGAAATTGGCCCGATGCGACAAGGAGAAGACCGGAACGCCCCCTGAGATCGCCACCCGGTCCACGCCGGGCAGCTGCTCCAGCCCCGTCCTGAGCCGGTCGACCACGGACCGCGTCTGGTCGTCATTGGTGTACGTGCTGTCGGGAAGCACGAAGCTCCCGGTTACAAGATCACCGCTCCGCCAGCCTGGTTCGAGCTGGCTCAGGCGCTGTATCCCCCTCACAAAATAGGCCGCGCCCACAAGCGATGCGAGGGCGAGCGCCAGTTCGGCGACCACCAGCGTCTTTCGCATGCGGTGCTTGGACCGGTCTCCCGCCGTTCCCCGCCCGCCCTGCTTGATGGCCGGGCTCACGTCGGTGCGGGAGGCGACCCAGCCGGGCATCAGTCCAAAGGCAATCCCGGTGGCGACGGACACGGCGAGGGTGAAGCCCAGCACCCGGTAGTCCATCGGAAGGCTGACGCCGGCGTCGGAGTCGACGCCCATCTGGATCCGGCTGCCGAGGAGCCGGTTGCCCCAGACGGCAACCAGCAGGCCCAGCGCCCCGCCGGCAACCGAAAGCAGGATGCTTTCAGCCAGCAGCTGGCGCATCAGCTGGGCGCGCGACGCCCCGAGCGCGACACGGATGGCATGCTCGCGCATTCGGCTGACGGTCCTTGCAAGCTGCAGATTCGCCAGGTTGACGCAGGCGATGAGCAGGACGAACAGCATCAATCCCATGATGGTCCAGAGCATCCGGCCCACGTTCTGGGAGCGGTCGATGCTGTAGGGGACCACCTTCAGGCCGCGCTGCGAATTGGTCTCGGGGTGGTCGTGGGCAAGATGCGCCGCAATTGTGCTTAGTTGCGCCTGCGCCTGGGCCACGCTCACCCCCGGCTTGAGGCGCGCAACGAAACCCATCCAGTCGTCGTTGCGGACGCGCCAGCTGTCTTCCCCGTAGCCGAGGGGCTGCCAGAATTCGGCGTCCCCCCACGACATACGGTCCATGCAGCTTGCAGGCATGATGCCGGCCACGGTGACCGGTTTCCCGTCGAGCCTCAGGACTCCTCCGACCGCATGGGGATCGCCGCCGAGCCTCCCCTTCCAGAAGCCTTCGCTGACGACGATCACGTCGTTGTGGCCGGGGCTGTCATCCGCCGGGGTGAACGCCCGGCCCATCATTGGCGCCACGCCCAAGGTTGAGAAGAAATTGCCCGCAACCGCGAGCCCGACCACCCGATCGGCGGGTTGCCCTGGCTTGGCGAGGTTGGAAAAGGTCCAGCACCAGGGCGAAGGATTCTCAAACACCGTGCTTTGCTCGACCACGTCGCGGGCATTCGCGGGCGCCAGCTTCGAGTACTGGGACTGGGGCATGGTGCTGTAGACGTTGACGAGGCGGTCCGGGTCCCGGAACGGCGGCAGCCTGTACACGAACACGCTCACCAGCGTGAACGCGGTCGTGTTGATCCCGATGCCGAGGGCCAGCGTGAGCAGGGCGACGACGGTGAAGCCCGGGTTCTTGAGGAGCTGGCGGACGGCGTACCTGAGGTCGAATAGCACGGAAATGGCGGCGCCTGTCACTCCTTGGACTCGACGCTCTCCTCAACGACGCGGCCGTCGAAGAGGTGCACCGTCCGGTCGGCGTGGCGGGCGAAGCGGGCGTCATGCGTGACCATCAGGATCGTCGAGCCCGAGCGGTGAAGGCTCTGCAGCAGGTCCATGACCGCGTCCCCGTTCTTCGAGTCGAGGTTGCCGGTGGGTTCGTCGGCCAGGAGGACGGCGGGCTGGCCGGCAAGGGCCCGGGCGACCGCGACGCGCTGCTGCTGCCCGCCCGAGAGCTGCGAGGGGACGTGCTTCGCCCGGTGCCCCATCCCGACCTTCTCCAGGGCCTCCTCGACTCGCGCCTTTCGCTCGGACGCGGGCATGCCGCGGTAGGTGAGCGGGAGCTCGACGTTCTCGAAGACGCTGAGGTCGCCGATGAGGTTGAACGATTGGAAGATGAAGCCGATCTCGCGGTTGCGGATTCGCGCCCGCTCGGCCGGGGAGAGCCCCTGCACGACGCGGTCATTGAGCGTGTACGTGCCCTCCGTAGGGGTGTCGAGGAGGCCCAGGATGGAGAGCAGGGTGGATTTCCCGCATCCTGAGGGCCCTGCGATCGCGACGTATTCGCCTTTGTTCACCTCCAGGTGGATGCCGGAAAGTGCATGCGTCTCGACCTCATCGGTGAGGAAGACCTTGGTGACGTTGTCGAGCTTCAGAAGGGATGAGGGCATTTTATTGGGTCGTTGAGTTGATGGGCTGCTGGGAAAGGGGAGGGGGTCAGTTGAGCTTTATACGTTCGTGGGCGTCCCACTGGGACATGTCGGATAGGATCACGCGGTCGCCGGGCTCAAGGCCCTTCACGATCTCGATCGTGTTGACCGAGCTGCGGCCGAGCTGCACCTGCGTGCGGTTCGCATAGACTCCGTCGGCATCGAGGCGGAAGATGTTCGCCGGCGAGTGCTCCTGGCCGAACGCCGGGCGCCCGACGAAGATGACATCGTTGAGGTGCTCGAGCTCGATCACGCCGTCCACGGACAGGTCGGGCCTCGCCCCGACGGGAAGCTCTCCCGAGAATGCGACATCGACCTTGACCGTCCCGTTCTGGACCGACGGGTCGACGCGCGACACCCTGCCGCTGACAATGCCGTTGCGCGTGTCGATCTCGGCGCTCTGGCCTATCTGCACGTCCTTTGCCTGGGTTTCCGCTATCTGGACCTCGGCCTTCAGCCGCGACGGATCGGCGACGCGCGCCAGGTTGGCGCCGGGCTGCACCTGGGCGCCGACCTCGACCGGGACAATCTGCAGGATGCCGCGCATTCCGGCGCGCACGTTGAGCGCGTCGGCCTCGGCCATTTTCAGCTTGGCCTGGTCGCGGAGCCGGTCGACTTCCGCCTGCTTCACCGCCAGCTGTGGCACCACGGAATCCTTGGCGAACGCAAAACGCTTCTGCGCGATCGAATTGAGCGTCTCGGCCTGCTCGGCGTTCACTTTTGAGAGGCGCCAGACGAGCTCCGAGACAAGCCCGTCCTTCAGCAGCGCGTCGTTCACCTGCGCCTGGAGACGCGCCTGCTCAAATTGGGCCTTGGCGGTCGCCGCCTCGGACTCGGACTGCAGCACCTCCCGCTGGACGGTGACCCTGAGGTTCGCAAGCTCGGCCTCACCTGCCCTCAGCTGCGACTCGGTGTCGACCGCGGCCTGCGTCACGTCGGGATTGCTGAGGACCAGGATGACGCTGTCGGGCTCGACCACGGCTCCGGGCAGCAGGACGATCCGCTCCACTCGCCCCTGAGTGCGCGCGGCGATCCACCGGATGTCGACGGGAACCAGGGTTCCGGGTCCGTGGACCTGGCGCACCATCGGGCCGCGTTTGACCGTGTCCACCCAGACGAGGCTGCGGTCCACGGTCGGAACAGCTGGCTTCAGCCGCGCAAGCAGCACCGTTATGCCGACGAGCGCGGCTGCGATTGCGGACCCGGTATAGATCCGCTTCCTGAGCTTTGCCTTGGCCTGGGAGGGGCGCTGGATGTCCATGATTCGGGCCTGTATTTGCACACGGTGTGCCAGCCTCGTTTCTGATATGTATCTTGTTTGAGGCGAGTATCTAACAGATGCCTGGAATCGCGGCCTGATCCGGGCTTACCCCGGTAACGGGAAAGCGAAGTCCCAAAAGCGGGAAACCCGTCCCGGCGCCGCGGCATCACGCCTTGGGCAGGGGAAGGCGCAGGACTGCAATGCAGCCCGCCCCGTCGTCGCGGTTTCGGAGCTCGAGGACCCCGCCGTGGTTCTCCGCGATCTGCTGGCACAGGACGAGGCCGATGCCCGAGCCGTCGGCCTTTGTCGTGTAGAATGGAACGAACAGGTTGGCCGTTTCCGCGATCCCGGCCCCGTTGTCCTCGACCCTGACTTCAACGGCCCTGGCCGCAATCCTCCACGAGACCCGCACCCTTGCGGACCGTTGGTCCGGCGCAGCCTCGACGGCGTTCTTCACGAGGTTGATGACGGCCTGCTCGATCTGCGCCGCGTCGGCCATGATCTCGACGGCGGGTCCCTGCTGGAGCTCGATCTCCACCCGGCGTTCAAACGCGGCGGCTCGCCGCAGGAGGGCCGGCAGGTCGCAGGGGGCGGCCTGTGGTGGCGGCAGCTTTGCGAGCCGCGTGTAGCCCTGGAGGAAACGCTCGAGGCTCTCGGCGCGCGCGGCGATGACCCCGAGCCCCCCCCTCATATCCTGCTCCCAATCCGGCGGCCTGGGCTTGCGCTCCATGGCCGCCCCCAGCGTGGTCGCGATCGACTTTATCGGGGCCAGCGAATTGTTGAGCTCGTGGCCCAGGACGCGGACCAGGCGCTGCCACGCCTTCAGCTGCTCCTCGCGCAGGGGCCGGCTGAGATCGCCGAGCACCACGAGCTGGTGCGGCCGCCCGTCCTCGCGAAACGTCGTCCGCCGCAGGCCCCAGCGGCCGTAAGCGCGCGGCAGCGCTGCCGGGTTGAGGATCCTGACAGGCTCGCCCTCGAGGCATTCGGCAAGTCCGACCTCCTGCGCGCTTCTGCCGAGGATGCGCTCGGACGGCTGGCCGAGCAGGGTCTGGCCGGCGGGATTGACCAGGCGCAGGACCCCGTCCGCGTCGAACGCAAATATCGCGACATCGATCTCCCTCATCACGGTCGAGAGGAGGGCCGTTGCCTCCTGCGCCCCGCGCCTTTGGGACTGGAGGATGTCGCCCAGGCCGTTGATCTCGGCCAGCACGTCGCCCAGGGGATCGCGACTCCTCGCGCCCCGCGCGCGGAAGGAGAAATCCCCCTCGCGCAGCGCCAGCAGCAGGTTGGACATCGTCTGCAGCGGCCGCACGACGCGGTTCCGCACGGCGGCTGCGAATCCAAGCCAGCACCCGATGATGGCCAGGGCTGCAAAGGCGCGCACCTCGGGCGAGCGGTCCTCGGCCCAAACCCATGCGATCGCGGCGGCCACGGCGGGCAGCCCGCCGAGGAGGCAGTAGGCGAAGATCGCCTGGTCGTGGGTCAATTTCCTCGGCCGTTTGGCCATGGGAACACCTTGGCCGCTCCCGCGGAAATCTACAGTCCGTATTTATCCAGGCGCCGGTAGAACGCGCTGCGGCTCAGGCCCAGCGACTCGGCCGCCCTGCGCGCATTCCCGTCGCAGCGGGCCAGCGTCTTCTTGATCAGGTACGCCTCGACCTCCTCCAGGCTCATGTCGTCCAGGCGGGGCGCCGCGGAGGGGGAGTCGAGGGCGAGGTCGGCCGAGCGGACGACCTTTCCCGGCGCCATCAGGACGGCGCGCTCCACCGCGTGGTTGAGCTCGCGGACGTTCCCCGGCCATGCATATCCGCGCATCGTGCGGACCGCGTCCTCGTCAAAACCCGTGATCGCCTTCCTGTAGCGCTCGACATGCTGCCCCAGGAAGTGCCGGGCGAGCAGGTCGATGTCATCCCGGCGCTCCCGAAGCGGAGGCAGGTGTATTTGTATCGTGTTCAGCCGGAACAGGAGGTCCTGCCGGAAGCGCCCCGATGAGACCTCTGCGGCGATATCGGCGTTCGTCGCGGAGATGAGCCTCACGTTGGCGCGTATCGTGCGCGAGGATCCCACTCGCTCGAACTCCCCGCGCTCGAGGACGCGCAGTATCTTGGACTGCTGGGCGGCGGGAATGTTGCCGATCTCGTCCAGGAAGAGGGTTCCCCCCTCGGCGAGCTCAAAGCGGCCGACCCGGTCGCCCTTGGCGTCGGTGAACGCGCCCCGGACGTGCCCGAACAGCTCGCTTTCAAAGACGCCCTCCGGCAGCCCGCCCATGTTCACGGCGATGAACGGATGGCCGGCCCGCTTTGACACCCCGTGGATCGCCAGGGCGACAAGGCCCTTGCCCGTCCCGTTCTCGCCCGTGATGAGGACGTTGGCCTCGGAGGGCCCCACCCGCGCGATCAGCTCCAGGACGGGCCGCATCGCGGCCGACTCGGCGATAAGGGCCGGGCCCTGCTTGCCGCGGAGCAGCTGGTTCTCCTGCTCAAGCCTTCGATACGCCCGGACCGCGCCCCCGAGCTCGATCTGGTTGCGTACGATCGCGAGGAGCCGGAGGTTCTCCCACGGCTTCGCGACGAAATCCCGCGCGCCCCGGCGCATCGCCTCGACCGCGAGCTCGACGTTGGCCCACGCCGTCATGATGACGACGGGCAGAGTCGGATCGATCGACTGCAGCCTGCTGAGGAGATCCAGCCCCTCCTCGCCGCTGGTCGTGTCCCTGGCGTAGTTGAGGTCGATGAGCGCAAGGGAGTAGTCGCGCGCTTCGACGGCCTTGATCGCGGCCGCCGGGGATTTCACGGGCTCGGTCTGGTAGCCCTCGTTCTTCAGGAGGAGGCGCAGCGCCTCGATGACGTCTGCGTCGTCATCGGCAATCAGGATGCGGTGGGGCGGCGCTCCAGACATGCCTTGATTCAATAGCGGGACCCGTGGGCTGACGAGCGTCAAAGATTCAATCTTCGGCGAGCTTGATATTATGGCGCTCCAGCGTCGTCCCGAGCTGCTGGTCGAAGGTCGCCACGGACTGGCGCTCGTCGGCAAGGGCGGACGAGAGGGCGATCTCAGCCTGGGCCACGTAGAGCTGGACCTGGTAGACCGCGAGCGTCGAGCCCACGCCGGCGCGCTTCTTCTTCTCCTCAGCCTCCAGGGCCTGATTGGCCAGCGCCAGCTCGGCATGGTCGACGGCCACGCGCTTGCGGGTCGTTTCGATCTGTCCCTCGGCCTGGGCCACCTGTATCGCGATGTCGGCCTCGAATCGCTTCAGGTCCTCCTCCGCTTTCGCCCGCTGAAGCCTTGCCGCCCGCAGATTCCCGCGCCCGACGGCGAACGTGAGCGGTATGGTGACGGACAGCCCCGCGGAAACGGAGGGGTTCTGGTGGTCCTCGACCATCTGCTTGCTGGCCGAGAACGTGTAGGCCGAGCCGTTGTAGCCGTAGCCGCCCGTGAAATCCACCTCCGGCAGGAGGCCGTTTCTCGCCGCGGCCTCGGTCGCGCGGTATTGCACAATGCCCAGCCGCGCAGCCTGGTAATCGGGCCGCATCTGAAGCGCGCGAGCGAGGTCGGCCCGGCGGTCGACCTCCACGTTGGGGGGGGCAACCGGGACAAGCGTGAAGAGCGGCTTGTCCTCGAAGAACATCTCCTCGCCGATAAGCTCGCGAAGGCTGTTCTCGGCATCGCGGACAGACCTTTCGTAGATCAGGACCGATTCCTCCTGTGCGGCGACCGTGTAACGCGACAGGGTCACGTCGCTTTGGGCAATGTTCCCGACCTTGGACATCTTCTCATTGTCGGCGACGAGAGACGCCGCGCGCTCGCGGCTCCGTCTGGCTATGTCGAGTGCGTCGTGCGCGTACTGGAGGTTGCTGTACGCGCTCACAACGTTGGTCACGACGGCGATGGCTTCCTGGCGGTACTCGCAGTCTGAAATGGAGCGGTTAGCCCTTGCTATCCGAACCTGCACGAGGTTGGCGTCGAATCCGAATCCCTTCAGGAGCGGCTGTGTGACCTGGAAGCCGCCGAAGGTCTGGTAGTTCCGCGCGATCCCGCTGTAGACGTCGCGGACCTCCTGCGTGCTTCCGTAGACGGTGTACCGGGTCCCGAGCGGCAGCACCCCCTGGAGCCCGGCGCTGTAGTAGTCCACCTTGGTGTTGTCCACGACCGGGATCAGGCCAAGCGAAGTGTTGAAATCTGTTTCGGAAAACGTGCGGCTCATCACAAGCGCGGGGTCGAATTGCCCCCGAGCCGCCAGGAGATTGGCCCTCGAGATCCCGCGGTCGTACGATGTGACCTTCAGGTTCTTGTTCTTCTGGAGCGCGAGTCGGATGGCGTCGTCTAGCGTGAGCACGGGCCCCGCCTCCTGGGCTGGGGCGCCTGCTGCCAGCGCCGCGGACATCGCGGCGGCCAGAATGATCGGTTGGAGTCGCCGCATGGGCTATTTGAGAAGGAGGCCGTCCGCGAGGCGCAGGATCCGCCGGCCGTAGGCGGCGTTGGTCTCGGAATGGGTGACCTGCACGATCGTGACGCCGTCCTTCTCGTTAAGATGCCGGAACAGCTCCATGATCTCGTGCCCCTGGTCGGAATGGAGGTTTCCGGTCGGCTCGTCGGCGAGGATCAGCCGGGGCTGGGCCACAAGGGCGCGGGCGACCGCCACCAGCTGCTGCTGGCCGCCGGACAGCTGCGACGGATACAGGTCCTTCTTGGCGACGACGTGGAAGCGGTCGAGTGCGTCGCAGACGATGGTCTGCCGCTGCGGCTTCGGGACGTCGCGGTAGGAAAGGGGGATTTCGAGGTTCTCGTAGACGGTCAGGTCGTCGAGCAGGTGGTAGCTCTGGAACACGAAGCCGATGTTCCTCTTCTGAAGTTCGAGCCGCCGCTTCTGGTTGAGCAGGTGGACATTCGTCGTCCCAAACCTGTACTCCCCCGTCCATCCGGAGTCGTGCAGCCCAAGGATGTTGAGCAGGGTCGTCTTGCCGGAGCCGGACGGTCCCATGACGGAGACAAAGTCGCCTTCTCCGATCTCGAGGCTTATTCCGCGCAGGGCATAGAACGGGCCTCCCTTGAGAGGATAAACGCGGTCGACACCATGGAGCTGTATCATGCGGCACGGTTCATCGCATGGCTCGTGCCAGACCTGGATTAAACACGTATATTATTGCAATATAACAACGTAAGGTATCTTGGCCTGCCTGGCTAGGGCCGGGGCGGATTCGGAAACGAAACCATCGTGTCCCAAGAATGGGACAAGGCTTCTGTCGCCAGGATGAGGCGCTTCCTGCGTCTCCATCGCGGCAGGACCCGGCGAAAACCGGCGGGCCTCACTCCCGTTGATACGCTTTTGAGATGAATCGCATCAGCATTTACTAACTGGTGCGACGGGGAATCTCCCATATTGGCGCCGTGCCCGGAACTGCGCCATGAAATTCACCGAAATAGCCCAGATCGTACTCTTCTTCGGCTTGGGAATTGCCCTGACGCCGGTCGTCGGCCGCTTCATGGCCCGAGTCTTCAAGGGGGAGAGGACATCCCTTCACCCGATCCTCTACCCGATTGAACGGCTAGTCTACCGGCTGACCGGCATCGATCCGAATGAGGAGATGTCGTGGCTCAGATACCTGTGGGCGGTCGTGATCATGGGCACCCTCGGCTATGCCTATCTCACGTTGGTCTTCATGACCCAGAAATGGCTGCCGCTCAATCCGCAGGGTCTGGACAATCTCTCTTGGCATTTGGCGTTCAACACCGCGTGGAGCATAGCCTGCAACGCGGACTGGCAGTCATACACGGGGGAAACGACGATGAGCTACCTGTCGCAGACCCTCGGGATTTCGGTTCACCAATTCCTGAGCGGCGCGACGGGTCTCGCGGTTCTTGTCGCGGTGGGACGCGCCCTCGCGCGCTCCACGGTCAGGACGATCGGCAACTTCTGGGTCGATCTCACCCGCTCAACGCTTTACATCGTCATCCCGCTTTCGGTGCTATGGGCGATTCCGCTCGCCTGGCAAGGCCTTCCGCAGACATGGAAGCCCTATCTGACGGCGAATCTCGTCGAGCCCTACACGGCGCAGGTCCAAAAGACCGACGACAAGGGCAATCCGGTGACAACGCCGGTGCCGAAGGTCGACGACAAGGGCAAACCGGTCGTCGGATCCGACGGCAAGCCCGTGATGGTCGACCAGCCGGTCATGGTCGACCAGAGAGTCGAGACCCAGCCGCTTCCCCTCGGTCCGGTCGCGTCGTTCGAATCGTGCAAGCAGCTATTCACCAATGGCGGCGGCTGGTATGGCGTCAACAGCGCACACCCCTACGAGAATCCCACACCGCTCGCCAATTTCCTTGAGATGCTTGCCATCATCGTGGTGCCGATGGCGCAGGTCTTCATGTTCGGTCTGCTGATCGGCAACAGGCGCCACGCGTGGACCCTGTTTGCCGTGATGCTTGGCATGTTTGTGACGTCGTTCGGCGTCGCCTGGTATGCCGAGACGCGGCCGAACCCCGTCGTCGACAACATCATGCCGAACATGGAAGGCAAGGAGCAGCGGTTTGGCGTCATGAACAGCGTGCTCTGGGGGATCTCCTGCACCGCCATCGACAACGGCTCGGTGAACTCGATGCACGACAGCTGGATGCCGATTGCTGGCCTTATGCCGATGTGGAACATCCTGATCGGCGAGATCATGTTCGGCGGGATCGGCTGCGGTGTGTATTGCATGCTCTTTCACGTCCTTATCACGGTGTTCATCGCCGGGCTCATGATCGGGCGAACGCCGGAGTATCTAGGAAAGAAGCTCGGCGCATGGGAGGCGACATGGGCGGTGATAGGCGTGCTGCTGCCCAACGCCGCCGCGCTTATTCCGACTGCTGTCTGCGTCTTTCTTCCCTCGGGCATCGCGAGCATGAACAACGCCGGGCCGCACGGCCTGAGCGAGGTGCTCTACGCATATGGCGAGGCCGCGAACAACAACGGCAGCGCCTTCGCCGGACTCAACGCGAACGTGCCCATCTACGACGTGCTGCTTGGCATCGGGATCATCATCGGCCGGTTCGCGCCTATCGCCGCCGCGCTCGCGATCGTGGGCCGGCTCGCGTCAAAAAAGACTGTCGAGCCCTCCGCCGGCACGCTGCCGGTTCACGGCTGGACCTTCGGCCTGACGCTGACCGGCGTCATCGTGATCGTCGCCGCGCTCACGTTCTTCCCGGCGTTGTGCCTCGGGCCGATCCTCGAGCAGGGGCTCATGACCGCCGGCCGCGCGTTCTAGACCCGGGCGAAATCTTCCGACCATGAGCACCACCTTCAAGATCGATTACTCCAGCCTGGTCCGCCGGGCCGTCATCGGCGCGTTCGCGAAGCTGAACCCGCGCGACGAGATCAAGAACCTCGTCATGTTCGTGGTGTGGTTGGGGTCGATCGCGACCACGATCTGGCTGTTCTTCAATTTCTCGAGCTTCAATCTCCAAATCTGCCTCTGGCTGTGGTTCACCTGCCTCTTCGCGAATTTCGCCGAGGCGATGGCGGAAGGCCGGGGCCAGGCGCACGCGGACGAGCTGCGCAGGATGAGGACCAAGACGACCGCCCGCAAGCTGGTCGATGACCGCGAGGTCATCGTTCCGAGCAGCGAGCTGATGATAGGCGATCTGATCGTCTGCACGGAGGGCGACATAATTGCGGCTGACGGCGAGGTCGTCGCGGGCATCGCGACGGTCGACGAGTCCGCCATCACCGGTGAATCCGCGCCAGTGGTGCGTGAAAGCGGCGGCGACCGCAGCGCCGTCACGGGAGGCACGCGCGTCACCAGCGATCGGATTGTTGTCCGTGTGACGGCGGCAGAGGGCAACTCGTTCCTTGACCGGATGATATCGATGATCGAGGGCGCGCGACGCCAGCTCACGCCCAACGAGATAGCGCTCAACATCGTATTGGTCAGCCTGACGGCCCTATTCATTGTCGTCGTTTTCGTGCTGCCGCCGATGGCCATCTATGACGAGAAGGCGGCGGGCCAAAGCGGCGTTGTCCTCACCTCCCTGCCGGTCCTCCTGTCGCTCATCGTCTGCCTGATCCCGACGACGATCGGCGGACTCCTGAGCGCGATTGGCATCGCGGGCATCGACCGGCTGATGCGGCGCAACGTACTCGCAACCTCCGGCCGTTCGGTCGAGGCCGCCGGGGACGTCGACGTGCTGCTGCTCGACAAGACGGGAACGATCACACTGGGCAATCGCATGGCGACCGAGTTCATACCGGCGCCGGGGGTCGACCTGAGCGTGGTGGCCGACGCCGCGCAGCTGGCCTCGCTCGCCGACGAGACACCCGAGGGGCGCAGCATCGTGACGCTTGCAAAGGAGAAATTCAACCTGCGCGGCCGCGAGGTGGCCGATCCGCACGCGACGTTCGTGCGGTTCACCGCACAGACGCGCATGAGCGGCGTCAACCTTGACAACCGGCGCATCCGCAAAGGCGCGGCCGAAAGCGTGAAGGCGTGGGTCACGTCGCAGGGCGGCACCTATCCCGCCGAGGTTGCGTCCGAGGTGGAGAGGATTTCGCGCACCGGCGGCACGCCGCTCGTCGTGGCCGAGAACAATCGCGTGCTCGGCGTCATTCTGCTCAAGGACATCGTCAAGGGCGGAATAAAGGAGCGGTTTGAACAGCTTCGCGCGATGGGGATTCGCACCGTGATGATAACGGGCGACAATCCGCTCACGGCTGCCGCCATCGCCGCCGAAGCGGGCGTGGATGACTTCATCGCCCAAGCCAAGCCCGAGGACAAGCTCGCGAGAATCCGCAAGGAGCAGGAAGGCGGAAAGCTGATCGCAATGATAGGCGACGGCACCAACGACGCACCCTCACTCGCCCAGGCCGACGTGGGTGTCGCCATGAACACCGGCACGCAGGCTGCGCGCGAGGCCGGGAACATGGTGGACCTCGACAGCAACCCGACGAAGCTCATCGAGGTCGTCGAGATAGGGAAGCAGCTGCTCATGACGCGCGGTGCGCTGACAACCTTCAGCATCGCCAACGACGTCTCAAAGTACTTCGCGATTCTGCCGGCGATGTTCGGGTTGCTCTACGCAACCGAAAAAGGGGGCTACGGACCTCTGCAGGCATACAACATCATGTTCCTGCATTCTCCGCAGAGTGCGATTCTCAGCGCTGTCATCTTCAACGCCCTGATCATTGTGGCGCTGATCCCGCTTGCCCTGCGCGGCGTGAAATATCAGGCACTCGGTGCCAAGGCCATCCTTAGGAAGAACATGCTCATCTACGGGGTCGGCGGTATCGTCGCGCCTTTCCTGTTCATCAAGCTCATCGACCTGGTTCTCGTCGCCATTCACCTGGCCCCGTAGGTCCCCGAGGCCGCGCATTCGAAAGGAAACACCATGATCAAGCTTATCATTCAGGCAACCCTGCAAAAGATCGTCTGGATAGTCTTGTGCGGCGTGCTCTATCCGCTCGCGATGACCGCGCTCGCGCAGCTGGCGTTTCCCGACAAGGCAAACGGAAGCCTCGTGATGCGCGACGGGAAGCTGGTCGGCTCGACGCTGCTCGCGCAGCAGTTCACCGGGAACACGTACTTCTGGCCGAGGCCGTCGGCCGCCACCTACGGAACCGGCCCTTCAGGGATCGCGGGTTCCAGCGGCAGCAACTTCGGGCCCACGAGCGCGCAGCTCCAAACCAACGTGCGGGCCAACGCCAAGGCCCTGCGCGATGCGCACAAGCTTCCCGCCGACGCGCCGGTGCCCGCGGACTTGGTGTACGCCTCCGGAAGCGGACTCGATCCGCACATCAGTCCGGAAGCGGCCCGATTCCAGATCGGCCGCGTCGCGGCCGCGCGCGGGATGGACAAGGAAAAGGTGCGCGCCCTCGTCGAGCAGCATATCGAGCCGCCGCAGTGGGGTTTCCTCGGCGAGGCGCGGGTCAATGTGCTCCTGCTGAATCTGGCGCTGGATGAGGCCGACGCGAGGAGGGCCCGGTGAAGGAGCCGACCTGACTTCCTGTGCAGGGGCGGCACGCATCCGCCACCCCTCCGACCCCGTGAAACCGCACCCCAAAGTGCTAATTGTGGATGGCGATCCGGCCATAGGGCGGATGTTGCGAGTCATCCTCGAGGGCGAGCGATACAAGGTGCTGTGGAGCCGGAGTGGTGCCGACGGCCTGGCGCAAGGAGTGGAAAGCCGTCCGGACGCGATCATTCTCGAGCTCGACTTGCCAGATGGTGACGGCTTCGCGGTGCTCGGCGCGCTGAGGGAATGGAATGGGGCGCCGGTGCTGATACTCTCCGAGCGGGCGGGCGTCGCGGACATAGTCCGCGCCCTCGATTCCGGAGCCAACGACTACATGGTCAAGCCGTTTGCCCCCGAGGAGCTGACTGCGCGACTGCGCGTGCTTCTGCGCAGCGAGCCGCCGACGAGTGACGGGCCACTTCTAGTAAACGGCCCCCTTAAAATCGACATGGCGACACGCGAAATGACCATGAATGGCTGCCGGCTTGAACTCACGGCGACCGAGGAGGCCGTGCTATATATCCTCGCGCACCACGCGGGCAAACTTGTGCCGCGCGGGCGTCTGGTCCGCGCCGTCTGGGGAACCGACGAGGCAAACAAGGTTCACGATCTCCAGGTTCATGTCGCCCGCCTGCGCCGGAAGTTGGGCGAGCACGGCGGAAAGAACCTGATCCGAGGCGAAGGAGGCGTGGGCTACAGCCTGTCGCTAGCCTCAGGCCATGAGTGCACCAGTCTCGAGACTGCCATGTGACGGCTTTGGAATGGCGGCGAATAAGCTGCTCCTGCCGATCGATCTGGCGAAATGCCCGCTGGAAATCTTCCCGATGGCGAAGGGTTTCGCGAAGCCGCACGGCGGAGAGATCGAACTCTTGTATGTGCTGGAATTGCGGTCGAAGGCGGGCAAGGGCGGCGCCAGCGAAGCTGATCGTCAGCGAGCTGAGCGCCACCTGGAGCGAATCGGCCGCGATTACCTTTGGCCGTCCGTCAAGGCCTGCTGTCGGGTGCGGGCGGGGATTCCCCACGAGGAGATATTCGCCGAGGCGGCGGCGGCGAGAGCTGACCTCATCCTCCTGCCGGTCCGCAGCCCTTCCGTTTGGAGGAGATTTGTCGGCTCCGGCCACGGGGAGACCGCGCGGCGCCTGGTCGCAGGTGCGTCGTGCGGAGTCTTTGTCATCGACGTGCGGATGTGCTTCAACTGCTTCCGCGACTGGCAGGAGGAGGGATCGCCCACCCGATGGGGCCCATGACGCTAAGCGAAGATGCTCGGGTCGCGCCGAGGCGCGGCAATGCCGTCACCGCGCCGCCGCTGGCCGATGTGGCCTGTTGCCGAGAGATCCCGGAGGCCTGCGGCAGGATTGAACCCTCGGCGGAGCCGCAGCTCCGCATATGCCAGGTCCTGGACGGCCGGTTCTTGATCCGCGAGGCCGTCGGTCGCAGCGGGATGGCGACCGCATACCATGCAGAGGACATGTTCCGCGGGCGGCGCGACGTAGCCGTCAAGGTGCCGTTGCTGCGGGTTGAAAGCGACTCCGCCTTCCTCGCGCGCTTCCTTCACGACGAAGAGATCGGCCTCAAGCTGTCGCATCCGTTCCTCCTGCGGTTCTACCCGACCGACAGGAAGAGATGTCGGCCCTATGCCGTGACGGAATTCCTGAGGGGCTGCACTCTCGACCGCCTCCGGCGCGGGTCGAGTCGGCTGCCGGAAGCCGACTCGCTTAGAATCGTCAGCCTCATATGCGAGGCGCTGGGATACATGCACGGCCAGGGCATCATCCACCGCGACCTCAAGCCAACGAACATCATGATTTGCCGCGACCAGACGCTGCGCGTGATGAATTTTGAGCTCGCTTCCCCGCCCGGCGGAAGCCGGGGCATGCTCGCCAAGCTCACCCCTGTCTTGGGGACGCCGGAATACATGGCCCCGGAGCAGGTTGAGAAGGGGCGCATAGACGAACGCACCGACATCTACGGATTGGGCGCGATTCTCTACGAATTGCTGACGGGGTCGGTTCCTTTTCAAGACGCAAATGTCTGGAAATCCGCGTCTCAGCGCACCACCGGCGACCCGATTGCCCCGCGAGTGCTCAATCCTGCACTTTCAACGCAGGCCGAGGAGATCGTTCTGCATGCGCTGCAGCGCATGCCCGCTGACCGATATCCGAGCATGGCGGCATTCAGGGCGGACCTGAGCGCGCGATCAAGCGTCCAGGTGACAGGATACTGCAATCGGCTTGAGCCGCCCCGTTGGAGGCTGAGCCTTCAGGCGACGCCCGTGCTTGCGGGCCTGCTGCTCGGCCTCGGCGCTATCCTGTTGCTCGTCATTGTGTTCCTGGTCCTAAGCGTTCGGCTGGCGGCCAGGTAAGGCACGGCGCCGGCCGGCGATTCCCGTTGACGCCGTATTGATGGGATTTTGGCCAGCATTGATTCATGCTGCGTCTGCAACGGGGCTACAATCATGGCGTGAACCCCATGCTGACGATTCCCCGCGAACCGCGCGACTACTGCACCCCTTCCCGCACATGGAGCGATGAAGATCGGCTCCGCTGCTCGGCGTATGTCGTTGTCGCGGCCGCGGCGTTCATCACGGGCTTTGTCCTGGGCCAGCTGAGCGGGCAGGCGCATCTCGGATCAAAGACCGCAACCCCATCCCCGGATTCGCTCCTGCCGCATCCGCGCTCTCTCCAGCTGTGGCAGGGCCCTTGACCGGGCAGAGTCCCGCGTTGGCGCAGCGTTAACCATTTGCCTCGCCCGCCAAACGCGCGAGAATGTGCCGGATGCATGACCGCTGAACCGCGAAAGCCCGAGGCGCTGGTCATCGACGACGAGATTCAGATCCGCCGGCTGCTGCGCGTCACGCTCGAAGCCGGGGGTTTTGCGGTGAGGGACTGCGATAGCGGGCAGGTCGCTTTGAGCGAGATCGCCTTCCAGCGCCCCGACATCGTCGTGCTCGACCTCGGCCTGCCCGACATATCCGGGGTGGAGGTGCTAAAGCGCCTGCGCGAATGGACGCAGGTGCCGGTCCTGATCCTTTCGATTCTGGGCCACGAGGACGACAAAGTCGCGGCGCTCGATGCCGGCGCCGACGATTACCTGACAAAGCCATTCAACGGCCGCGAGCTGCTTGCCCGGCTGCGCGTCATGCTGCGGCATGCCCAGCCGGATGACGGCATAAGCATCGTCCGATTTGGCGCGATCGAGGTCGATTTCACGCGCAGGATTGTGAGAAAGCGCGGCGAGGAGGTGTCTCTCACGGCGAAGGAATATGCATTGTTGCGGCTGCTTGTGTCCCACCAGGGCAAGGTGCTGACGCACCGGCAGATCCTACGCGACGTCTGGGGGCCGAGCGCGGAGGAGAGCACCCACTACTCGCGCGTCTATCTGGACCGGCTGCGGCGCAAGCTTGAGGACAACCCGAGGCGGCCGATGTACTTTAGAACGGTGCTGGGCGTCGGCTACCGGTTTGTAGGCGAGTGACCCGCTGGCGCCGGCCCGCTGTCCAGCCCACGGGTCGCGTCAAACCTGCGGCCGACCGGGCGCCGCGGCGGATCAGCGGACAACGATGTTCAGGCCGGGCACACTGATGGCCTCGACCGGCACCTCGCCGATGGGCGCGCCGCAGAGCTCCCGGTCAGTGCACCCGTCCGGCCGGAAGCGCTGGATGACCCACTCCGTGCAGCCGGCACCGGCGAGCCAGCGGGCCATTTCCAGCAGGTCCCTGTCGGAAAGCAGGCGGGGATGCCATGTCGTGCGCACTTCGCAAGGGACGGGGACCGAGCACAGCATCTGGAAGCTGGCACGGGCCTGCTCGCCATGGGGATGGCCGGTGATTCGCTCGTATTCGGGAAAGGGGGCCTTGAAATCGAATCCCACCCAGTCAAGCAGGGGCAGGAGGGGGAACAGGTTCTCGGGGACCGGACCCCCGGTGTGCAGGCCGGTCTTGAAACCCAGCGAACGGGCCTGCTGCATGGCGGCATAAAGGCCGGGGTGGAGCGTGGGCTCGCCGCCGCTGAAGACGACGGCGTCGAGCAGGCCGCGCCGATTCTCCAGCCAGGACAGGATGCCTTCCCACGCGTATTTGCCCGGGGGGGCAAACGGGATGAGGTGCGGATTGTGGCAATAGCGGCAGTGCCAGGCGCATCCCTGGCAGAAGACGACCGCGGCCAGCTGGCCGGGCCAGTCCACGAGGGACATCCGCTCAAACCCGCCGATGCGCAATCCCGCGGAACCGGCGCGCCTGGTGGCACGCCGCGCCATCAGGACTCCGTGCATCGGGACTCCAGGAAGAACCGCCGCTCCTTGTGCTCGCCCTGCTTGCCGATGTTGAAGCTGGAAACGGGGCGATGGTACCCCATCACGCGGGTCCAGACCTCGCAGCGCTGGCGTTCAGCGTCGGTCAGGACAATGGCGGCGGGCTGGCTGGTTTTGGCGGACTCGGTGGAGATCATATCTGTAAACATCCCTTATTTTGTTGGGGGTTGGGGTTAGAGAAAGGGCGAGGCTCAGTTCGCGCCGGCGGCTTCCGCGATCTTCCGCTGCAGGATCTCCTCGTCGCATTTCGGGCAGAACACGTGTTCGCCGGGGAGGTAGCCGTGCTTCGGGCAGATCGAGAACGTCGGAGTGACCGTGATGTAGGGAAGCGAGAATCGCTCCAGCGCGCGCCGGACCAGCTTCTTGCAGGCCTCCGGGCTGGAGAAGCGCTGGGCCATGTAAAGGTGGAGGACCGTCCCGCCGGTGTACTTGCGCTGGAGCTCGTTCTGGTGCTCGAGGGCCTCGAAGGGATCGTCGGTGTAGCCGGCGGGCAGCTGCGACGAGTTGGTGTAGTAGGGGTTGCTGACGGTGCCGGCCTGCAGGATGTCCGGCCAGCGCCTGCGATCCTCCTTCGCGAACCGGTAGGTGGTCCCCTCGGCCGGGGTCGCCTCCAGGTTGTACATGCGCCCCGTCTCCTCCTGGAACTGGAGGATGCGCGCGCGGATGTGGTCCAGCAGGCGCAGGGCGAATGCGTAGCCCCAGTCGGTGGTGATGTTGTCGTGATCGTTCGTGAAGTTGCGGATCATCTCGTTGACGCCATTCACGCCGAGCGTGGAGAAGTGGTTCCTCAGGGTGCCGAGATAGCGCCTCGTGAAGGGGAAAAGGCCCTGGTCCATCAGGCGCTGTATCACCTTGCCCTTGATCTCCAGGCTGTTGCGGCCGAGGTCGAGCAGCTCATCGACGCGCCGGAAAAGCCCGGCCTCATCTCCCTTGTGGAGGTAGCCTAGGCGGGCGCAGTTGAGGGTGACGACGCCGAGCGATCCCGTTTGCTCGGCCGAGCCGAAGAGCCCGTTGCCCCGCTTGAGCAGCTCGCGCAGGTCGAGCTGCAGCCGGCAGCACATCGATCGGATCATGTTCGGCTTCAGGTCGGAGTTGATGAAGTTCTGGAAGTAGGGAAGGCCGTACTTCGCCGCCATTGCGAACAGCCGGTCGGTGTTCTCCGCGTCCCACGGGAACTCCCGCGTAATGTTGTAGGTCGGGATGGGGAAGGTGAACACGCGCCCCCTTGCGTCGCCGTCGCTCATGATCTCGATGTAGGCGCGGTTGATCATGTCCATCTCCGCCTGGAGTTCGCCGTAGGTGAAGGGCTGCTCCTGGCAGGCGATGATCGGCACCTGGCTGCGAAGGTCCTCGGGGCAGGTCCAGTCAAACGTGAGGTTGGTGAAGGGAGTCTGCGTGCCCCACCGGGACGGGACGTTGAGGTTGTATATGAGCTCCTGGATGCATTGGCGCACTTCCTCGAAGCGCATGTGGTCCTTGCGGATGAAGGGCGCCATGTAGGTGTCGAAGGAGGAGAACGCCTGGGCGCCCGCCCATTCGTTCTGGAGGGTGCCGAGAAAATTCACGATCTGGCCGACGGCCGCATGCATGTGCTTCGGCGGCAGGGCATCCACCCTGCCGGGCACGCCGTTCAGCCCCTCCATGAGAAAGGTGCGCAGCGACCAGCCTGCGCAATACCCGGACAGCATGTCCAGGTCGTGGATGTGCACATCGCCGCGGCGGTGGGCCTCGCCTATCTCGGGCGGGTAAACGTGGTTCAGCCAGTAGTTGGCCGTGAGCTTGCCGGAAATATTGAGGATCAGCCCCCCAAGGCTGTATCCCTGGTTGGCGTTGGCCGCGACGCGCCAGTCCTGGCGCGTGAGGTATTCATTGATCGAGGATTCGACGTCAACAAGGGAGCGGCGGTCGGCCCGCTGAACCTTACGCTGTTCGCGATAGACAATGTAGGCGCGCGCGGTCTTCAGGTACCCGGCGTGGATGAGGTTAAGCTCCACCTGGTCCTGGATCTTCTCGATGGAGATCGGCTCGCCGGTCGAACGAGCCCTGAGGGTCCGCGCGACGTCGGCCGCCAGCCGGGCGGCGACCTCGGAATCAAACTCGCCGACTGCAGCCGCGGCGCGAATAATCGCCTGATGGATTCTCGTCTCGTCGAATGCGACCCTGCGGCCATCGCGCTTAATTACCATGGGGGATGCGGTCTAGTTGAAGCAGGCCGTGGAACACAACCTATTGTGGTAGCCTCGCCGAGATATAACAACAGGTTGTGGTCAAAATAAGTCAAGCGATCCCGGTGGCCGATGCGGTCCCGCCAGGAAATTGGCTGAGCCGGAGGTGACCTAGCCCGTCATGCAGTGACGCGGACAGGCCCGGGATTTCCGGGACCGACGGAACCGGCAAAGGGCGGACTTTGCGCCTCAACAATCAGCCCCGCACGCCACTGGAAACGTCAGCAGGCCACTGGCGGGCGCGCCCTCCCTCCCTCGGCCCGTGTCGCCTTCCGCCGCGTTCAAAGCGCAGCGGCCACGCGGCGAAAATGATGGCCGACAATCGCGAGTTCGATCGCGACGCGGAAATGCTGCGGGCGCCGGACAAGGGTTCCCAGGAAGAACCGCCAGTAGGCCCAGCGGCCGCGATCCCAGACACCGAGCAGCCAGAACGACTTCAGAAAAGCCTCGACGTCGGCCCTCGAAAGGCGCAACCGGCTGCTGCTGGTCCTGTAGTTCTTGAGGAATATCCGGATGCGGCGGTAATAATTCCGCGGCTCGTAAAGGCGGCGCATGAGCTCGCGATAGCCGGTTTCCAGGTACTCGCGGCTGAGCTTTGGGTGGAAGTTCAGGGCGGCCATCCCCGTGTTGTCGCCCGAGGTCTCCGCGATGAGCCGGCCTTCGCGCTTCAGGCGCTGGTAGAGCCGAGTCTGCGGCAGCGCGGTGAGCAGGCCGACCATCGCGGTGGCCACTCCGGAGCGCTGTATGAACTCAAACTGCTGCTTGAAGATGTCGCCCGTGTCGCTGTCGAACCCGACGATGAAGCCGCCCATGACCTCGAGGCCGGACTTCTGAAGCACCTGCACCGCCGAAACCAGGTCACGGCCCGTGTTCTGGAACTTGCGGCATTCCTCGAGCGCGGTGGCCGAGGGCGTCTCTATGCCCACGAAGACCTTGCGGAACCCCGCCGCGGCCATCAGCTCGCGCAGCTCGGCGTCGTCGGCAAGATTGATCGACGCCTCCGTGAGAAAGCCCATCTCCGGGCGGGCGCGCTCGCGCCACTCGATCATGGCGTGGAGGAGGGCCTTGGTGCGCGCCTTGTTGCCGATGAAGTTGTCGTCCACGACAAACACCATGTCCTTCCAGCCCAGGCGGCGAAGCGCCTCCAGCTCGGCGACGAACTGCGCGGGCGCCTTGGTCCTCGGCACCCGGCCGTTCATCACGATGATGTCGCAGAATTCGCAGTCGTAGGGACAGCCCCGGGAGAACTGCGCGGCCATCGTCACATAGTTGCGCAGCCTTAAGAGATCATAGCGCGGTATCGGCGTCTGCTCGAGGCGGGGAAAACCAGACGCGCGATAAACGCTTTGGAGCGTTCCGGCGCTCAGGTCGGAAATAAGCTGCGGCATGACCTCCTCGGCCTCGCCGAGGACAAAGTGCTGAATCTCAGGAAAAGATTCGTGCCCCGTGGTGAATAGCGGGCCTCCGGCCACGATTCGTCTGCCAAGGGCACGGCAGCGCCCCGCGATCTCGCGCACCGATTCCTTGTGCACGATCATTGCACTGAGCAGAACGTAGTCGGCCCATCTGAGATCCGAATCATCGAGGCGGTCGACGTTGAGGTCGACGAGCTTGAGCTCCCAGTCGGCCGGGAGCATGGCGGCTACCGTAATGAGGCCGAGCGGCGGGAAGGCGGCCTTCTTTGCCACGAAGCGCAGAACATACTTGAAGCTCCAAAACGTGTTTGGTGCTCGTGGGCTAATTAGAAGGATTCTCATACGCCGAGACACTGGCGCGCGTCGGGCGCACCCGCTGACCAGCAACATGAAAGGCCCGCACGCTTTCCGCGAGAAAATACCGCCGGACGGCACAGATGCATTCAGCCGCCGACGTTTCACGAGGGCTGCGTCGCATATGGATCCCGCGCTGCGGCCCCGCGCTTCCGCTAATGGACGGCGCCTTCGGCGCGCCGGCGGTCGCCACTTGCGCCGCGGAGGGCGGCGCATTCGAGAACCTGCTGGATATGCACGTCCACCTGCCGCAGAAACGCCGGAGAGACCGCGTAGCCGTCGCTTTCGTACGTGAGGACCGGCATGTCGTGCTTCAGGCTGAGCGGGCGCAGGATGGCCTCGGCAATGCGGTACGGCAGGCAGTTGAACGGGCCGATGAGCAGCGTGCCGTCGTAACCCTCCTCCGCCGCGCCGATGCCTTTGCCCACAGCCGGTATCGCCTCGCCAAAGATGGTGGGCGACACGTGCTCGGCGGCGCGGTCAAAGAGGGTGGCAACGTCGTTGCTCTCAGCCACGAGCAGACCGCTCTCCCGGAAGACACGGCGGTAGTACTGCTCGACCCGCCGCTGGGCCTGGTAGGCGAGCCAGCTCTGCAGGTATTCCTTGCCGTCGGGCTGGAAGATCCTCGTGCACGCCTTTGCAAGGGCCAGGTTCCCCGGCTTCATGCCCCACGTGTTCGCCGTGCCCGCGATGCCGTCGTAGGCGCCGTAGAGCACAAGATCGGCCAGATCAACAGGCTTCAAGATGATGCCGCGCGCCGTGTACAGGTCGCGAACACCCTCCATGAAGAACGGGCTGAACCGCGTGAAGAAATCACCAGTGACGACCACCCGGGGGCATTCTTGGGGGTCGCGTGCGCGGGGCAGGGCGGCGATCAGCCGGACCAGCGCGGGCAGGCGGGCGTCAAACGCATCAAGTGAATCGGCCTCGGCGGCGGAGTTGAGCCACGCGGCATGAAACCTCTCGACGCTCCCGTTGGCTCCGACTACGCGCAGGACGTGGTCGATCTCCACGAGGATGTCGGCGAGCACGATCGCCGGACTAACGTGGCGGGCCAGCACGTCCGCGGGATAACCCAGGTAGTCGTTCTCCGCCGATGCGTTGAGGACGAAGAGGTCGGGAAGCTGCTGTTCGGCGATGAGGCGTTCGAAGTAGCCCTCATACGCGTCGCTCACGCACGGCGCGCCGCCGCGCACGGTGTAGAAGCCCACAATCTCGCCCGGCTTCCGCTGCTCGTGAATCTGGAGGACCTGTCCCACGCAGAGCGGGAGGGGCAGGCATTCGCGGCCGGACGTGTGGCGCAGTCCGCGCTCCAGCTGTGTGCGCGAAAGCGGCGCGACAGTGCCGGCGTGCAGGCCTAGCCAGCGCATCGCGAGCGCCAGCGCCTCGGTGTGATACGGGGAGAAGTTTGGCAGGTAGAGCTTCACCCGCGGGTCCGTGAGGGGCAGGCGCTCGCCGTTGGAGCATATGACCTGCCCGTGCCCGGCCAGCCGCGCTGGCGAGAACGGCCGGCGGCCGCCTGCTTCCGCGGCCCGGTAGTTGTTAACGATGTCGAGAAAGGCCTCGAGCCGGGTCTGCACGCCGGCATCGGCGGTCGCGGCGTCGATCTCGAGGAGAAGGTATGGTTTCGCGCCGAGCTCGGAAGCGAGCATCGAGTGAGTGAAGGCGTCGATCGTGCAGCTGAAGTTGCTCACGCAAAGCAGGAACAGGTTCGGATGCTGCTTGGCGAGCGCCACGGCGTTCATGATCTGGTTCGCGAAGTGCCACGCGGTAGGACCCGTGCCTGCCGGCACGAGGCAGTCGGCGGGAATGGCCGTGACGCCCATGCTGGCGAGCTTGCGGCCGATGGACTGCGACGCCTCCGGCGTGAAGGCGTTGTAGCTGTGGCCGGCAAGGAGCAGCGCCGGCTTGCCGCTGGCGATGGCGCCTGCGAGCACGCGCTGGCCGAGGTCAAGCATGGCCCGCTCGGCGTCCAGCTGCGCGCGCACCGCCCGCGCCCATGCCCGCGCGGCGACATCGCGGGGGGTTCCGAGCTCGCGCACGGCGAGCTCGACCAGGGCGGTGCAGCGTTCGTAGCCGCCGGTGAAGTCCAGGACCGGCGAAAGGACGCGGGCCTCGGGAAATGCCTTGGCGAGGAAGTAGGGGCTCGCCTGCGTGATGGGGCAAAGCAGCGAGTCTCGGCACGCGTTTGGATGCGGCATGCGCGTGATCTGCGGCAGGAAAACCAGCTCCACGTTCCTCCGCGCCAGATCCAGCACCGCGCCGTGCGCAAGCTGTGCGGGGAAGCAGAAGCCCGAATTGGACTTCAAGTCGCCGTCGGCGTCGATGCCCGACAGGACGACCTCCATTCCGAGGCCGGAGAAGAAGTTCGCATATAGCGGATGCAGCGAATGCGTCGTCAGCGCGCGCGGGATGCCGATGCGCCTCGGGGCGACCGGCCCCGCAGGCGCGGCGGGAGCCTCGCGGCCGAAATAGTCTTCAAGGAACGCCTTCGCCTCGGCCAGCCTCGGGCTCAAATCCCAGAGAGACGGCTCTGCGAGCGCCGGCGCGGCCGGCGGGAGGGGAGCGCGGAAGAGCAGCGCGGCGCGCTGTTCCACCAGGTCCGGCGCCGCGACCGTCCTGGCGCCGCGCTTCCAGGCGTGTTCGAACAGGCTGCAGCGTCCGCCAAACGGGAAATGGCGCCCCGCCACCTGGAAGCGGTCGATGGCGCAATACATCTTGCAGGCACGGCAGGTGAACCGGCCGGCGAGGCTCATCTCGGGCACGGCGAGCGCAAGCAGGTCGCCCACGGCGGCCGTCGCGCCGCCGGCGCGGGTGAGCGCAAGCAACGCCACGCCAAGAGCTCCAAGCAGTTCCGGGTGCGGCGGAATCACGACGGGGCGCCCGGTGCTGTGCGCGAACGCATGGCCGACCGCCGCGTTCAGGGCGACGCCGCCCTGCAGCAGGACCTCGGAGCCCACGGGCCGCGGGCCCTTGACGCGATTGAGGTAGTTGCCCGCTATCGAGTAGACGAGACCGGCGACGATGTCGTCGCGCGAGTGCCCCTGCTGCTGGGCGATGCGGATGTCGGAATTTATGAACGCGGCGCAGGTCGTCTTGAACTGGACGGGGGATTTTGCCGCGAGCGCAATCGCGGCGATGTCGCCGACGTCGATGCCGAGATCACCATGCGCGCTCTCCTCGAGGAACGATCCCGTGCCTGCAGAGCAGGCGTTGTTCATCGCGTAGTCTATGGGCACCCCGTTGCGCAGGTGGATGTACTTGGAATCCTGCCCGCCGATCTCGAAGATCGTATCAACGTGCGGATCATAGTGGCTGGCACCCGCCGCGTGCGCCGAAATCTCGTTGTGGACGTGCGGCGTGCCGAGATATGCGCCGGCCAGTTCGCGCGCCGAGCCCGTCGTGGCGACCAGTCCGACCGGGCGGTTTCCGACCTCCTGAGCGAGCATGCGCAGGCACCGCCGGATCGCGGCGATCGGATCGCCGCTCGTGCGGGTATAGTGCGACGCCACCAGGCCGTGCGTCGCGGGATCGATGAGGACGGCCTTGGTGGTCGTGGAGCCGGCGTCGACGCCGAGCGCCAGCGGTCCGCCCGGGACGGCCTGATTGGGCGCCGCCGCGATCACGCGCACGCACGCCGCGTAGGCGCTGAGAGGTGGGAGCCGGTCGAGTTGTCTCGGCGCGGTCGTTTGCGGCCTCCGGTGGCTTGGCTTGTCGCGCTCGAGCAACGCGGAGCCCCATGCTTCGAACCAGGCGCTCTCCGGCCGCACGGTGAACTCTGTTGCCGGTCGCTTCCTGCGCAGCGCTGCGACCAGCGCCTCGTTCTGAGTGACGCCGCCGATCAGGAGCACGCGGCGCGGCTCGGGCTGCGCCTTGTCAAGGAGCGCAACAACCTTGCTTGCCATGCTGTCGAGCAGAGTGTGCAGAATCTCCTCGGGAGTGGCCTCATGACGGTTGAGCTTGTGCGTGATGTCCGACTTGCAGTGAACCGAGCAGCGCGACGCGAGCGGCACGACGCTGCCGGCGAAGGACCGGCGGATCGCCTCGTCGAGGGACAGGCCCATGCGTCCGATCTGCTGGACGAAGAACTCGCCGCTGCCTGCGGCGCACTTGTTGTGGGAGAGGACGTTGGCCATCCGCCCGTCCGCGAGGATGTAGACAAGGAACGACTCTCCCCCCAGCGAGGCGATCGCGTCGAACGCGCATCCGGTCTCGCGCAGAGCGCGCTGAATGGCGGCGACTTCAGTGACGTGGCCGAGTGCGCCGGTGACGCCGAAGAACTCCACGTCGGAGAATTGGGGCGCGCAGATCAGCTTGCCGAGCACCTCGAGCGGCCGGCCCTGGTGCGCCGCCATGACGGCCGTGGTTGCGTCGCCGCGCAGGGTGATCGCCTTTACCGTTAGCGCACCGATGCTAATACCGGCGAACGACATAGCGTCCCGAGGGTAGTCTACTGGGGTGATTATACTGCGCGTACCTTGGTAATTGGTCCGCACTTCTTGGCAGCACGCCCGGACGCGGCCAGCCCCCGAATCACGCGACCCGGCGGATCCGGCCGGCGTCCTGGCGGTGCCGTTGCAAGGGTTGCCATCGCTCCCGCTGTCGAATTCTGATCCGGATCCGGGTTAGGGGTCAGCTGATTGCCTGTTTCGGTCATGCGTGTTTCATTTGGCGCATCAGCCGACCGCGCATCTGATTCCGATATGCACTTTTCACGGATATGTTACCCGGGGAAGATTCCCTGCAGACCAGCATGAGCGAAGACGTCCACCAGTCCGATCGAAAGGCCAGGCAACGCCTGACCCGCACCCAGAATTGGCTCTACGTCTTGGGCTACGTTGTTCTGGCCGTGGGGTCGGTCGGCTCGGTCTGGGTTTATCGGAGGGCTTCGCGGGATGCCGCGGGCGACACCATCATCCCGGGCGTGTACGACACCAAGAAATACCAGGACCAGCTGGAACGCTACGGCGGGAAGGCGAACATACTTGCGACGGAGATCCAGGAGTGGTTTCTCGGCCTCTGGCACGGCAGGCATCTGGCCTATACGCTGGCCGTGCTGGCCTTTCTGACCGCTTGCTCGTGCTTCTACATCGCGCTCTTTCTGCCCGATCTTCCGCCATTCGATGATGACGGGACTGAGGGCCGGGGCGGGCTCAAAAAGTGATGGGAGGAGATACCCGCGCGCCGAACAGAGGCCGGATACGCCACGATGCCCATGAATCCGAAGGACAACTCGGATCATCCCCACGTCATCGCATTGCCACCGATCATCTTCTGCGGATGCGTGGGGCTCAGCGTTCTAGCCCATTATATTCATCCACTGAGGGTTACGGCATACCCCGGGCTGCGTCCGGCCGGCGTACTGCTGGCGGCGGCCTCGGGCTCCTTCGCGATTTGGGCCGTCCGTGTCTTTAGGGCGAACGGAACCAATGTGCACCCGAACCGTCCGACTGTGGCACTCGTAAGGACCGGGCCTTACAGGTTCACGAGGAATCCAATGTATCTTTCCCTGTGTGCGCTGCAGCTTGCGCTGGGCCTGATCCTCGATGACTGGATTGTGCTGCTGTTTGCGGTCCCTCTGGCGCTGATCCTGCACTATGGCGTCATTTCGCGCGAGGAGAGCTACTTGGAGGCAAAGTTCGGGGAGCCGTACCGGGCTCTAAAGAGGGAAGTGCGCCGTTGGGTGTAGCGATGGTGGCCCCATGGCGCCACGGCCACTCCCGGGGAGGACATGGCGGCCCCGAATGCCCGCCCGGAATCCCTGCAGCCCATCGATGTTGATCAGCGGCCTGTGTTAGCCGCAAAGGCGTCGGCCTTCCTTGAGAACTGCTTTTCCAGGCTTCCGCACACGAGGTCGCACAGCCTGAAGATCGAGGGGTCGGCAATCGAGTAGAACACCTGAAGCCCGTCCCTCCGGCGCGCCAGCACGTTGGCCTGGGTGAGCACCTGCAGGTGGCGCGAGATGTTGGCCTGGCTTCCGCCAGTCTCCCCGACCAGGGCGTTCACGCTCTTCTCGCCGCCGAACAGGGCGTGGACGAGGCGAAGCCGCATGGGCTCGGACAGCACTGCGAACCGGTGGGCGACCAGTTCCAGCGCGTCGTTCGAAAGGGGGGCCCGTCTGTCCATGCGCAAGTCAGGACAAAGGCTTGACAAAATGTCAAGCATATGTGGATATGCTCATATATAGGAATACAAGTATGAAAATTGACTCACTCGTTCGCCTCCTCGCCGGCACGATTGTCCTGATCGGCGTCGCCTTGACCGTCTTTGTAAGCAAATGGTGGCTCCTCTTGCCCACGTTCGCGGGTGCGAATCTGTTCCAGTCTGCCTTGACCGGCTTCTGCCCCCCGACGCTGCTGCTCTCGAAGCTCGGTTGGCTTGATCAGGACGGCGTAATCCACTGGTGGGGCCGCCCTGCCAAGAGCCGCTGACGGCGATGAGTTTCTTCACCGGCCGGTCACTGCTGATAGTCGGAGGCGTAGCGGCTGTCGGCGCCGTCGTCGGCTACTTCGGACAGTGCAGCTCGGGAACCTGCCCGCTGACGTCGACATGGTGGCGCGGCGCTCTTTACGGGGCGTTCATCGGGCTCCTGATAGCGCTTAGCGGCCGTAACAACTGACGGCGCCATGCCCGCGACCATTGCCTGGCCCCCCATTGTGATCGGCGCGGCGCTTTGCCTCGGGGCCCCGGTGGCTGCCGCCGAGCCGTGGACGATCGATCGCGCGGTTGCGGTTGCGCTTGAGCACAGCCCGGATTCGCGGCTGGCGCATGCGCGCGTCGAGGGCGCGGAGGCCCTTGTGCAGCAGGCGCGGAGCGCGTGGCTTCCCCAGGTGAGCGTCAGCGGCCGCTACACCGACACGAACAGCCCGATGGCTGCGTTCGGATCCGTTCTGAACCAGCGGGCGTTCAACTTCGGGTTGGATTTCAACCATCCCGGGCAGATCGACGATCTGAACGCCACAAGCACGGTCGCCTACAACCTTTACAGCGGTGGTCATGCGACGGCGGGAAAGAAGGCTGCCGAGGCAGGCGCGGCGGCCGCCGGATACGATCTCAACGCCGCCCGCAACGAGCTCGCGGCCGAGGTGGTCAAGGCTGCGCTGGGCCTTCAGAAGGCCCGTGAGGCGGTTGGTGCCGTCGAAGGAGGCGTCAGGGCCTATGAGGCGGCGGTATCCGTGGCCCGGGCGCGTTTTGAGGCGGGCCAGCTGCTCAAGGCGGACCTTCTCAGCCTCGAGGTCCAGCTCGCGCAGACGCGCGAAACCCGTTCGTCGGCGCGTCACGGCGCTGCGCTGGCAGAGCGAGCATTCTGGTTCGCCCTCGGCATCGACGCGGGAGACGAGCCCGTCGAATTCGTGCATGACGACCCTTCGCTCGCAAGGTTGACCGTCCCGGACACGCGGGATTTCTCGCGACGGCCGGAATTGCTGGCCCTCGACGCGCGCCTGCGCGCGGCAGAGGCCATGGTCGAGGCGGCGCGCAGCGGCCGCCGGCCCTCGATCAACGCTTTCGCCGGCTACCAGTATGACCGCGGCTGGAAGCTGAATCGTGATGGCGACAGCTGGCTCGCCGGAATGGCGGTCGACCTGAACATTTTCGATGGCGGCCAGACTTCGGGCAAGATTCGGCAGGCGGCCGCCGAGGTCGAGCAGGTGAAGGAAATGCGGCGCAAGGCGGAGCTGGGCATCGGGCTCGAGGTTGAGCAGGCCCGGCTCGCGCACGACGATGCAGTCGAACGCCTTGCGGTGACGGCAAGCGCGGTCGAGCAGGCCGGGGAGAGCGCGGCGCTGAGCCGGGCGCGGTTCCAAAAGGAGGCGCTGCTCACGGCGGACCTGATTGGAGCCGAAAGCCGGCTGCTGGATGCGCGGCTGCGCCGCACCGTCGCCGGCTGCGACGAGCGGCTCGCTGTGGTCGATCTGCGCCGAGCCCTCGGTGTCGACCCTCTGCCTCAACCCTGACCCGTCTCCCATGAAAATTGTTTCCTGCCTCCTAACATCGCTGGGGCTTGTGTTCCTCGCGAGCTGCGGCCGCCGCGAGGCACCGGGTCAATCCGAAGCTGTTTCCCTGGCGCCGATTAGGGCCCAGGTGGTGACCGTCCACGTCGAAACCCTTCCCGTGATCGAGGAGGTCACAGGCACCGTGCAGCCCGTGCAGCGCGCGCAGCTTGCCGCAAAGGTCATGGGTGCGATCGAGGAGATGCCTGTGACGCTCGGGCAGCGCGTCCACCGCGGAGACAGGCTGGTGTCGATCAGCGCCGGAGAAATCAATGCGCGCGTTGCCCAGGCGCAGTCGCAATTCAACGAGGCCCGCCGCGATCTTGAGCGCGAACGCGGGCTGCTGCCGGCTGGCGCCAGCACCACCGACACGGTTAAGGGCCTCGAGGACCGCTTCGCCGCGGCCCAGGCGATGCTGCGCGAGGCCGAGGTCATGCTCGGCTACGCAACGATCCGGGCACCGTTCGACGGGGTCATTACCCGTAAATTCGCCAACGCCGGCGATCTGGCGTCGCCCGGGCTGCCGTTGCTGGACATTGAAGGCTTCACCGGGTTTGAGGTGGAGGCTGGCGTGCCCGACTCCCTCGCCGCGGGGCTGGCGATCGGGACGCCGGTCGCTGTCGAGATACCGGCGCTGGGTGCCTCATTTGCCGGGACGCTCAGCGAGCTTTCGTCCGCCGCCGATCCCAATTCACACACGGTCGCTGCGAAGGTCGCGGTGCCCGGGAACGCAGCGGTTCACTCCGGGCAGTTCGCGCGGATACAGGTGCCCGGCGCACCGGTCCGGTTCCTGCTGGCCCCGGAGTCGGCGGTGGGCGCCCTGGGCCAGATGGAGAGGATCTTTGTCGCCGGGGACGACAACCGCGCGGTTCTCCGGCTTGTAAAGACCGGCGCCCGCCGGGGCGGCCGCGTCGAAATCCTCGCGGGGCTTGACGATGGCGAGCGCGTGCTGCTGGCCCCGCCCACAGGCCTGCGCGAGGGTCAGCCGCTGGAGATCCAGCCTTGAAGGCCAATGCCCCGTCTCCGCTAAACGGGCCGGCGCGCTACGGCTTCGCCGGCCGGATGGCGTCGCTGTTCATCGACTCAAAGCTGACGCCGATCATCGTCGTGGCTTCGCTTCTGCTCGGGGTCTTTGCCGTGCTAATGCTCCCCCGCGAGGAGGAGCCCCAGATCAAGGTTCCGATGATCGACGTCATGGTCGCGATGCCCGGCGCGACCGCCCACGAGATCGAGAACCGCGTCACGCGGCCGATGGAGAAGCTTCTTTGGGAGATCCCAGGCGTCGAATACCTCTATTCGACCGCGAAACCCGGAGCCGACCTGACGATCGTGCGCTTCAAGGTTGGCACCGACCCGGAGGCCGCGCTGGTCCGCCTCAACGAGAAGCTCCAGGCGAATTTCGATCGCATCCCGCCCGGGGTGACGACCCCGCTTATCAAGCCGCGGACCATCGACGACGTGCCCATCCTGGCCCTGACGTTCCACAGCCGGCGTTACGACCACGCGACGCTGCGCCGGCTGGCGGCGCAGGTCGACGACGCGGTGAAGATGGTCCCGCAGGTCGCCGAGACAAAGATCATCGGCGGCCAGAGCCGGGCGATACGCGTGCTGCTGGACCCGCAGCGGCTTGCCTCCCGCAACCTGAGCCCGGGCGACATCGTGCCGATGCTCCAGCAGGCGAGCGCCCAGGCCCAGGCCGGCTCGCAATCATTTCTCAACCGCGAGACCCTTCTGCAGACGGGCGAGTTCTTCCGCGACGCGCATGATGTGGGCGCGGCGGTGGTGAGGGTCTTTGGCGGGCGGCCGGTCTACCTGCGGGATGTCGCCCAGGTCATCGACGGCCCCGCCGAGCCTGCCGACTATGTTCTTTTCGGGTGCGGAGGCCCCGTCGGCGCGGGAGAGGAGGCGGCGGTCACGCTCAGCATCGCCAAGCGCCCGGGCGCGAACGCGGTCGATGTCGTCAATGCCCTGCTCGCGAAGGTCGAGACCCTGAAGGGCACGCTGATCCCGGCCGACATCGGCGTCGCGGTCACCCGGGACTACGGCGCCACGGCGAGCGAGAAATCAAACGAGCTGCTGCTTCACATGGGCCTCGCGGTGTTCGGCGTCGCGGTCCTCATCCTGCTTTTCCTCGGCTGGCGGGAATCGCTCGTCGTGCTGCTCGCGATCCCGGTCACGCTGGGGCTCACGCTGTTCGTCTTCTACCTCTATGGCTACACGCTGAACAGGATCACGCTGTTTGCCCTCATCTTCTCGATCGGCATCCTCGTGGACGACGCCATCGTGGTCGTCGAGAACATCGTCCGGCACATGGGGCTTCCGAGCTGCCGGCGCAAGCGCCTCCTGCAGATAGGGGTCGAGGCTGTCGACGAGGTCGGGAACCCCACGATCCTCGCGACCTGGGCCGTGATCGCGGCGGTGCTGCCGATGGCGTTCGTTAGCGGGCTGATGGGGCCCTACATGCGGCCGATCCCGGTGGGATCGAGCGCGGCGATGCTCTTCTCACTGCTGGTGGCGTTCGTGGTTTCGCCGTGGGCGGCGCTCAAGATCCTCCGGAGACACGCGGGGCGCGTGGCGCACGCGGCGGAGTTCGTCGACCTTCCGGTGGCCGACAAGGACGAGGGCGAGGCGATGCCCGACACGTGGTTCACGCGGCTCTACCAGCGCGCGATGCGGCCGCTGCTTGACCGCCGCGGATGGCGGTGGGCGTTCCTCCTGGCGGTCGCCGCCGCGATGGCGGGCGCGATGGGGCTCGTCGGGATCGGCGCGGTGAAGATGAAGATGCTGCCGTTCGACAACAAATCGGAATTCCAGGTGATCCTGAACATGCCCGAGGGCAGCACGCTGGAGCAGACGGCGCGGGTGGCCCGGGAGATGGCGGCCGCCGTCCGGTCCGAGCCCGAGGTCCGCGACTACCAGGTTTACGCCGGCACAGCCTCGCCGTTCAATTTCAACGGGCTCGTCCGCCACTACTTCATGCGGCGCGGCGCGAACGTCGGCGACATCCAGGTCAACCTGCTCCCGAAGGACAGCCGCAGCGCGCAGAGCCACGAGATCGCGAAGCGCGTGCGGCCGCGGCTCGCCGCGATAGCGGCCAGGTATGGTGCGGCGGTGGCGGTTGCCGAGGTGCCGCCCGGCCCGCCGGTCCTCCAGACGCTTGTCGCCGAGATCTACGGCCCGACCGAGGAGGCGCGGCTCAAGCTGGCGACAAAGGTGCGCGATGTGTTCCGGGCCACGCCCGGCGTTGTCGATGTCGACTGGTACGTGGAGGCCGAGCAGGCGGAGTCGAACCTGCGCATCGACAGGGCGAAGGCCGCGCTGCAGGGGGTCACCGAGGCCGCGATCGCCCGGACCGTGCAGATGGCGGCGCAGGGCCTGCCGGTGACCCTCCTCCACACGCCAAACGACCGTGAGCCTGTTGAAGTCGTCCTCGAAGTGCCGCGCGCGGTCCGCGCCCGCCCCGGCGACCTGCTTGAACTGTCCGTCCGCTCCGAGGTGAATCCGCGGGCGCCGCTCGTCCCGCTGCGCGAACTCGTGGCGGTCGAGACGGCGCGCAGCGAACGCAGCATCTACCACAAGAACCTTCAGAACGTGACCTATGTGACCGGCGACGTGGCCGGAGCGGTCGAGAGCCCCGCATACGCCATCCTGCAGATGAACCGGGTGCTGGCGGGGCTCGACGGCCGCGAGTACGGGGGGGCGAGCCCGGAGGTGCGGATCTACAACGCTTCCATGCCGCCCGACAACCGCGAGCCGGCGATGAAATGGGACGGCGAATGGCAGGTCACGATCGAGGTCTTCCGCGACCTCGGGCTGGCCTTCTGCGCGGTGCTGATCCTGATCTACATGCTCATGGTCGGCTGGTTCAGGAATTACACGACCCCGCTGATCGTGATGACGGTGATCCCGTTCTCGCTCATCGGCATCCTGCCGGCGCACGCGGCCCTGGGGGCGTTCTTCACCGCCACGTCGATGATCGGTTTCATGGCGGGTGCGGGCATCGTAGTGCGCAACTCCATCATCCTCGTCGACTTCATCGAGTTGCGGCTGAGCCACGGCCGCTCGCTGCACGACGCCTGCATCGAATCGGGCGCAGTCCGCTTCCGGCCGATGATGCTTACGGCGCTGGCAGTCGTCGTCGGCGGGCTCGTCATCCTCCCCGACCCGATCTTCCAGGGCCTCGCGATCTCGCTGCTATTCGGCGCGATCGCCTCCCTCCTCATCAGTCCGCTTGCAGTGCCGCTTATCTATTACATGAGCCATGCCAGGCGCCGCGCGAAGCCTCAGGAACCCGAGGCGGGGGCGGGCGGGAAATGCGTGGAGCCACCGTGAACCTGCTCCTCCTGGTCCTGCTCACGCTGGGCGCGGGTTATGTGCTGATCCGGGCGCTACCTGGCAGGCGCCCCGAACTTTCTCCCGGAGAGGTCCGCGCAGCCGTCGAATCCGGCAAGGCGGTCCTTGTGGACGTGAGGGAACCTGACGAGTGGAGCAACGGAGTCGCGCATCCGGCGGCCCTTCTGCCGCTCAGCGACCTGCTGGGCACGAGAGAATTGTGGCGCCCTTTTCTGGAGGGGCTCCGCGGGAGGCGCATCCTGCTCTACTGCAGGTCCGGCGAGCGCTCGGGGACGGCGGCATCGGTCCTTAAGGCTCAGGGCTTTGATGCCGTCAATGTGGGCCGCTTCTCGAGCTGGCTTCGCAGCGGACTACCGGTGCGCCAGCCGTGACATGCGAATCGTGTGGCAGCGGCAAGTCTCCCGGACTATAATGCCGGGCGCGAAACGCTATGAAGACGAACATTGGAACCACTGACCGCGTCATCCGCATCATCATCGGCGTCGTGATTCTCGGCGCTGGCTACTATTACAAGAGCTGGTGGGGTCTCGTCGGGTTGCTGCCGCTCCTGACGGCGGTTGTCCGGTTCTGTCCGGGATATCTGCCGTTCGGATTCAGCACGTGCCCCCAGAACGCCGACCAACCCGCTCCGCCGCCTGCTAAATGACATCCGGCGAGGGTGCCGCCCGTTGGGATCGCCATTCGTTCCGACACATCCTGCGGGGCCCCCCCCTGGCACCCCTGGGCGTACTGCTGGGTTGGCTCGCCGTGGCCAGCTGCCTTGCCGACGGCGATCGCCAGGCCCCGCTTCTGCTGCGGGGCGATGATGACGGGGCGCCGCAGCCCGTGCTGAGCGCGCAGCCGCTCGAGGAACTGGTGCTCGCCGACACGGGAGCCGGCACCATCGAGGTGAGGGACGGCGCCCAGCGGCCCTATTTCACCGCGCCGGCAGGCGACCGGGTCAGCTTCCGGGCCGGCGGGGCGCTGGGCCGCCAAGAGGTGCTGATCCGCGACACGGCGGGACGGGAGGTCGGCCGGCTGGGGTTCACGCTGGACGCGGAGACTTCGGTCGACGATGGCGGCAAGTACCGGGACATGTTTGCGCTGTTCCGCAAAGGAATGAACGCGTACAGCCCGACCGGGGTCGAGAGCACGGTCTGGAACGGCAAGACCTACCACTACTTCGTCAACTGGGTCCTGGACAATTACCACACGGCCAAGGGGATGAAATACTTCAGCCCATACGGGACCGAGTTCGTCGACATGATGCGCGCCGTCCAGCGCGAGGACGGCATGATCTGGAGCAACATCAATTCAGGCGAAGCCGTTGCCTATTACCTGACGGCCTACGGGCCGTTCGACTACGTCAGGAAGTATGGCGACCGGTATTTTGTGCGCCAGCCGGCCGAGAATCACCCGGAGTACGTGTACGTCAGCACGATCTACCAGACGTGGAAGGCGTGCGGGGACGACGCCTGGATGCGGCAGTGCCTGCCGTCGGCGGAGCGCGCCCTGGACTATTGCATGAGCGACCCGGCCCGCTGGAGCCGGCGCTTCCAGCTGCTGAAGAGGGTCTACACCATCGATTCCTGGGACTTCCAGGTCGACGACGCCTACACGCCGGACATCGGGCTCACCAACACGATGCTGGTGGATCCCGTGAAATCGAAATTCGGGGTCTTCTTCGGCGACAACGTGTATTACGCCGCCGCCTGCGAGGAGCTGGCCGAGATGCTGGACAGCGGAGGTAATCCCGCGGACGCAGCGAAGTACCGCGAGCGCGCCTCCGGGATCCGGCAGAGGCTCGACCTGATCTCCTGGAACGGGAGGTTCTTCACCCACTTCGTCGAGGAGGATCCGAGCGTGCGGCGCGATCTGGGCGTCGACGAGGACGCGCAGATCGCGCAGGGCAACGCCTATTGCCTGAACCGCGGCATCGGCCCGGAGCACGCCGCGGCGATCATCAACACCTACCGCGAGCTCAGGAACCACCTTCCGCCCGGCTCGCCCGGGGAATGGTACGCGATATATCCCCCGTTCCAGAAGGGCTTCTCGAGGCACGACCAGGTGTGGCAGTACATGAACGGCGGCGTCGGCGGCCACGTGGCTGGCGAGCTCGCTCGAGGGGCGTTCGAATGCGGCCAGGAGGACTACGCCCGCGACATTCTGGACCGGCTCACGGATCTTGGGCACAGGCATGGCGACAAGATCTGGTTCTGCTACACGGGGTCCATACCTGCCGCTCCTCCCGCCCCGCATTACCGGCCTGTCGACCTCTCGGCGCGCGCAAACATGGACCTTGAGGACCTGGGGGGGCCGGGTGCGGCCCGCTGGATGCTCATGGAGAAGAAGGGCGACGACATCCGCGGGCTGCCTACCGGCGACCAGCAGTTTGCGGGCATTACCTTCCGGGTGGCCGATCCGGGGAAGAACCATCGGAGGTCGGCGGTCGCCGTGTCGCGGCGCCCCGGGCTGCCGCCGGGCGTCGACATCCCTGTCAATGAAAGGGCCGCGTGCATCTATCTCCTGCACACGGCGACGAAGCCCGGGTCCGAGAAGGTCTGCGGTAGCGTCGACTTCGTCTTTGGGGACGGGACGCGGCACACCCAGTACCTGATCATGGACCGGCAGCTGACATACTGGTGGTTCCCCGAGCTCAAGACGGAGCGGTCCGGTGTCGCGTGGCATGGCCCCAGCCCGGCGAGCGCCGACGTCGGCCTATCCTGGTGCGCGGTCGACAATCCCCACCCGGAAAAGGCCATCCGCTCGATACACGTGCAGGCCCCGGAGGACGACGGCATCTATGTCCTGGTCGGCCTGACGCTGTCCGACCGCGTCCATTACGTGGAACCAAGCCGCGTGTCATTCGGCGGACCTGACAACTGGGCGGCCGCGACGGCGATGGCGGCGCTGGTGGAGGGCCTGGCCGGCGTCAAGGACGGCCCGCTGAGCGGGACGCTATCCCGACCGGTACTGGCGCCGCGCTGGGACCTGGGCGAGGCCCGCTCGATAAGGGCGACGGTGCGCTACGCCGCCTCGGCGGGCTATGTCGCCTACCATTTCACCCACCGCCCGGATGCGCGGGAGATCGTTCTCACCGTAACGGGAGGGGGGAGCCAGTTTCTCTGCCATCTTCCGCTGCCGCCTGCGGCCCGGGAACCGGTTGCCCTGGAAGTCGACGGGAAGGCCGTGGCCCCGCGCCTGACGACCGTGGGGCATTCGACCTATGTGGACTTCATCCTGGACAATGCGCATCCCAGCACGGTCCGGATGACATACTAGCGCCCGATTGTCCGGCGCCTAATGCCTCTTCATAACCGGGACACCGCTGGCCCACTGGTCATGCCATCTGGCCGATCGTTTCTACCCCGACAATAGCGCAGTAACTCAGTGTGAATCGGGACGAAAGACGGGCCCGGGCTTCGCCTTCGGATCACAAAGGCTTCCAGGTCACGTGGCGGCCGGCTTTGGCGCCTTTAGCGGCGGCGTGCCATCGTGAAAGCAGGACTTCAGTTCCTTCCTCAATTCGGGGGTGTCCTGATAGCCGTGAACGGCCACGGCGTGTTGGACAGCCGCCTCCATGAGCTCGGCCTCGCTGTCGGCGGCGAGGGCCACGCTGCACTTGATGTCGGCGGGGAATTCACGGCAGTCGATATATTTGCGGTTCATGGGGTTTCTCTGGTTTAGATCCATCGATCGGCGGACTTGGCACGCCTCGGGCCCGTGCCGTTGGTCATTTCTTCTTCTGCTGCGCCCGCACATGGTCGCAGGCGGCAAGAACCTCCTTCTTGAACTGCGCGAGATCGAGCTGCAGCCCGCTGATGTAGGTGCTCCACCCGGCGCTCGACTTCGCGTAGTGCACCGCATCCTCAATCTCCGCGTTCGTGGCGCCCATCAATCTGGCGACCTCGGTGTGGTAGAAGAGGCAATATTGGCATTTTGCAAACGCGGAGACGGCCAGGCCGATCAGCTCGCGATACTTGTTGGGCACCGGCCCTTCCTCGAATTGAACACGCCGGAACAGCTGCCATTCAAGTTCGAGCGACGAATCGGGCACGGATTTGAACATCAAGGGCACGCCGCCGAACATCTCCTCTATCTCGGCGTAGATTTGCCTGCGTTTCATAGGAGCAGGTTATCACGCAGGCGCTTTGCCCGCCATTCCCCGACGGAAGGATATGCGCTCCGGCTGCCCCTGGTGTCGGCCGCAGGCCGGCATGCTCCCTTCGGAGTATCTTGGGCCGGCGAACCGTTTTCCGTTGCACGAGGTTCGGACCCGCGCCTACCTTCCCGGCCGTTCCGTGAGCGCACTACGCACAACTCGCGCGGCCGGCCGTATGCTTTCGCGGTGGCAGTCCGCTCCCTCGATGGTGTTTCGTGGGAACCACCAGCTGGACCGCGCCTTGCTTGAGCTGCATTCGGTGCAGGAGATGCGGGACTTCTGGCCGACCACGAGGCGCGTCCTCCACCAGGCCCTGCCGATCGACTTTGTGTGCCTCTGCCTGCGGCCGTTCGTCCTGTTGCCGTCGACGGTCTTCCGGGAGAAGGAGCCCTTTGCCTCGGAGAAGGAGTTCAGACTGTTTCAGGAACTCAGTCCCTTGCAGAGCCACCTCGCCAGCCGCCCTGGGACAGCCCTGTTGCGCATGAGCGATGTTATCTCGGACCCCGAACTCGAGGGTACGGAGTTCTTCCGCCGCTTCATGCAACCGCACGGCGACCGCTACTTCGCGTGCCTCTGCTTCTGGAATGCCGGCACGTTCCAGGGCATGATCGGCCTCCACCGGACCGTCGAGCAGCGGGATTTCACCGGCGGCGAAATGGAGTTCCTCGCCCGGCTGCATCCGCACTTTGACGCCGTGCTGCACCGAATCCTCAATCTCCACCGCGAGCGCGCTGTTCGCCTGTCGCTGGAGCGGCTCCTTGGAAATCTGCCGATTGCGACGGTGCTGATGGATTGGGACCTGCGGGTGAGCTACCGGAACCGCACGGCGATTGAACTGTGCGCATTATGGAACCACGGGGCCGTAAACGGGCGGATCGAAAAACACTGCGACGACTTTCGCTTGCCGACGCCCGTGCTGGATTACTGCGAAAGCTTCAAGGCAAAATGGAATCCTGGCCAGCACCGGGTCTGCACGCTGCTGAACGCGACCGGCGCCGTGATTCAGTGTCCGGGCGTCGCAGGCCTGCAAGCCTCGGTCAGCATGCTGCAGCTTGATGCTGCGCCGCTCAGCATGCCAATCTTTTGCGTGCGGCTGGAGCACCATTCGGCTGGCGGCGATGGCGGCAAGCCTGGCGATGCGGAAAGATTTGCGCGAGTCGCGCGGCTGAGCCTTCGCGAGCGCGAGGTCGCGATGCTCGTCGGCCAGGGCTGCAGCAATGACGAGGCCGCCCTGCGTCTCGGCAAGAGCGTGCTGACCGTGAAGAAGCAGATGCGTTCGATCTACGAAAAGCTTGGAATCGAGAACCGTGGCCGGTTGATCGCGCTGCTCCGCTGAGCGACAGCGGGGGCCCAATAACCCCGGCCGACCCCAAACGGCGCGCGCAAAGGGATTCGGCACACCGGAATCGCCGACACGATCCCGCAATCGGAAGCCGGTTGTCATCTGGCCGTTCCAAGGGTCATGCGGCTGAGGCTGTCCTTCATCCGTTCGACCTGCAGATTCGGGGCCTGCGAACCGGCCTCGGCGTCGCCCGGGCCGAGGCGTTGGGCCGGGCTGTGACAGTCTAGGAACCGGGTTAGCCCGAAATGCCCCCACGAACTATGAAGGCCCGGTCAGTTCTTTGAGAACCCGGATGATCTTCCGCAGCGCCAGCAGGCGCCTACCTCGCGAGGGCATCCAGGACAGCCGACGGCGTGAGGAGCTCCGGCAGGGTGACGGGCTCGGCGCGGCCCGGGAACCATATGAGGTTGAACGGGACGGCGCCGCGGTGGTACCTGGCCAGCTCGGCCGTTATCTGCGGGTCCTTGTTTGTCCAGTCCCCCCGCAGCGTTGCCACGTGCCTCTCGCGGAACATGCGCAGGACGTCTTTGGAGTGGAAGACAAGGCGCTTGTTGGTTTGGCACGTCGCGCACCAGCGCGCCGTGAAGTCGACATAGATGATCCGGTTCTCCGAGCGAAGCTTCTCCACCGCCTCCGGGCTCCACTTCTCCCACACAATGTCCGTGGGGGCCGCGGGGGTCGGCCAGCCGGTCCACGCGCCCAGCGCTATGAGGATCACGCACGCGCCCATTCCAAAGCGGGCCCTGCCGGGCGAGGCCCCTGGGGCGTTCCACCGGCCGTAGGCCCACACCCCCATCGCGACGAGGACGAGCCCGAAAAATGCCGACAGCAGGCCCGTCTCGGGCAGCTGCCCGGCCAGAACCCAGAGCAGGTAGGCGACCGTGGCGTAGAGTGGGAATGCCATCGCCTGCCTGAAGGTTTCCATCCACGCCCCCGGCCTGGGGAGGACCTTGACCGCCCCGGGAAACGCTGAGAGCAGGAGGTACGGGGCCGAAAGGCCGGCGGCGATCGCGGTGAAGATCGTGAACGATTGCGCCGTGGAGAGCGCGAGCGCCGCCCCGAGCGCGGGGGCCAGGAAGGGGGCGCTGCAGGGCGTGGCGGCGACCGTGGCGAGCACGCCTGTGAGGAACGACCCGGTGAGGCCGGACTTCGACTGCAGCTGAGACCCGATCCCCGTCGCGGTCAGGCCGAATTCGAACACCCCGCTCATGTTGAGCGCAAACGCGAGCATGGCCGCCGCGAGCCCGAAAACGAACGCGGGCGACTGCAGCTGGAAACCCCATCCAAGCTGGCTGCCGCCCGCGCGCAGGACCGCGAGGACGCCCGCAAGGGCCCAGAACGACAGCAGCACGCCGGCGGCGAACACGATCCCGTGGAGCGTCACCTTCCTGCGGTCAGAGCCCGCCTGGTTCACAAACCCGAGGATCTTCAGCCCGAGCACCGGGAAGACGCACGGCATGAGGTTGAGGACAAGCCCCCCGACAAATGCCAGGAGAAGCGTACCGGGGAGAGCCCCCGCGGAGGGCCCGCCCTGGCTGGCCGCGGCGCCGCCGGCCGGCGCCGCCCCGAAAGCCACATCGACCGCCAGGCCGGCGAGGGATCCGTCAGGGCGCCACCCGTTGCTCGAGGTCAGGACGCCGACGAGGCGGGTCGCGTCCTTCGGCCCGTCGGGGGAGATCGGCAGCGCGAGCGTGAACCCGCCACCGCCGTCCGGCGTCGCCGGCTGCGGGAGGTCGTAGGCAATGGTCCCGTCCCGGGAGAAGAAATGGAGGTCCGCCGGCGTCCGCGCGGGCGCGCCGTTCGGCCTGACCGCAAGCGTGACGGTCGTGGGATTGCGCGAGGCGGAGACGGTCCACGCCGGGTCCGCCGCGGGGATTCGCGCGAGCGCGGCCTGCAGCAGCGGTCCAAAGGTGGGGTCGGGCTGCGGGTCCCCGGAGGAGACCGGGAGCAGAATCGAGAGTTTGGCGCTGCCCGGGACGCACTCGTCCTGGCACATCAGCCAATCGGCCTCCACCCGGAGCTCGGCGGCCGAGCCCGGCCTGAGGTCCGCGGGCGGGGTGATCGTGACCGGCAGGAAAAGGTCGCCGTCGTAGCCATTGCCCACGATGTTTCCCCGGCTGTCCGTAAGGACCATCGGCGCGGGCCATTGGATTTCGCCCGCCTGCCAGCCCGGCGGAAGCGTCCACTTGAGCGTCGTCGGGAGCCCGGTGCCCGGGTTTGCCCAGTAGGTATGCCAGTGCGGCTGGTGCACGAGGCGCAGCGCGACCGTGAACGGCGTGCCGGGCCGGATAGACGCGTTTGTCGCGACGAGCGATGCGGCAACCTGGTCCCTGGCGGCCGCGGGCAGGGCCGCGGCGAACAGGGCGAGTGCCGCTAGAATGGTGGACGGGATGGCGCGCTTCATGGCAGGGGGCGGGCGGCGAAGGAGCAGTGTGGCCGCAAGGGCCGCCGTCGCAAGCGCTCAGCCGTTCTTCGCCCCGGCGGCTATCCACCGCTCGATCATCTGGATCTCCTCGGCCGCGAGGGGCTTGTTGCCGTCGCTCGGCATGTAGTCGTCGTCGCTCGGCGGAAGCCGGAGCCTGCGGAGGATCTCGCTCGACCCGGGTTTGCCCGGAACGAGCGCGGGCCCGTCGTCCCCGCCAAGCATCAGCTGCTCGTACGAGTCCATCCTTAGCCCGCCCTTGTGCTTCTCGGGCTTGTGGCAGGAGGCGCAGCTGCGCGCGAAGAGGGGGGCGATGTGCAGGCCGTAGAACGCCGGGCTGGACGGGTCGGCGCTTCCGGACCCGCCATGCGCGGCCGAGGGGACGGGCGAAGCCGCGGGCGCGGACCGTGGCGCCCGGATGACCGGGGCGGGCAGCCCCAGCCACGTTCTCATCCGCGCGGGCATCTTCTCGGTCAGGAAGTTGTCGCCGTGCGAGATCGCACCTCCGCCATGGCCCGTCCAGGCCATGAGCCCCACGGCGAGCGCGAGCAGGACCGGGTATGCGCCGGGCAGGCCTCCGCCCCTGGCCGCGGCGGAGCGGGCCCGGGCTGCGGCGGCGCAGGCGGCGGCAAGCCACACCCCTCCCCACATGTGGCGGGTGACATCCCGGCCGCGGAGGCCGCTGCTCCACGCGAGGAGCCATCCGTCGAAGGCCGCGGCGAACGCCGCGACCGCCGCGGTCGCGAGGATCCAGCCGGCCGCGGAACGAAGGTGGGCCCGCCGCGGCGACAGCCCGGCAATCTCCATGAGCGGGACAAGGGCGATGAGGGCGACAGGGCCGTGGACGAGCAGCGGGTGGAGCCGCCCTATGAACTGCCCGAGGTCGCCGTGCTCCCGGCCGTCGGGCGGCAGGTGCAGCGCCAGGAAGACGAGGGCCGCCCACAGCCCGATGCCAAGGGTCGCGGCCGCGACCCTTCGCATCGGGGAGCGGGTCTGGTCGTTGTTCGGGGCCATTGGGTGCCGCAGGGGAAGGCGCCGCCCAAGATGGGAGAGGGCCGTCCGGGGAGGCAAACCAACAAGTTATTCCGCGCGCCGGCGCTTGCGGTAAACGGGTTGTTCAACCAAGTTTGCGCGCTTTTCCAACGCCCCATGGTCCCGAAAGCCCCGATCAAGATCGCCCGCGCGGCCGGCTGGACCTGCGTCTCCGCGGCGGGCGCCGGGAGCGTGGCGGTCCTGGCGTGGTCCCGGGGAGAGCAGGTGAGCGCACTCTGGATGGTTGTCGCGGCGGCCTGCGTGTTCGCGGTCGCCTACCGGTTCCACTCCGCCTGGCTGATGGCGCGGGTGCTCGCGGTGGACGAGCTGCGGGCGACGCCGGCGTACGTCCGCTCCGACGGCAAGGACTTCGTGAAGACGAACCGATGGGTGGTCTTCGGGCATCATTTTGCGGCGATCGCCGGGCCGGGCCCGCTCGTCGGACCGGTCCTCGCGGCCCAGTTCGGCTACCTTCCCGGCCTGCTCTGGATACTTATCGGCGCTGTGTTCGGCGGGGCGGTCCACGACAGCATCATCCTCTTCTGCTCGGTGCGGCGCGGCGGCCGTTCGCTCGGCCAGATGGTGCGCGACGAGGTGGGGCCGTTCGCGGGCCTGATTGCCCTCGTGAGCATCACGGCGATCAGCGTCATCGTCCTCGCCGTCCTGGCGCTGGTCGTGGTCAACGCGCTCGCCGAGTCCCCCTGGGGCGTCTTCACGATCGCCGCGACGATGCCGATCGCCATCGCGATGGGCGTCGCGCTCAGGTCGGGCGGATACGGCCGGGGAAGGCTCCGCTGGGTGACCGCAGCTGGGGTCGCCGGCCTCGCGGCCGCGGTCTGGGGGGGCCAGTTCATCGGCGGGACGCCGGCCGAGGGCGTCCTCACGATGAGGGGAACCGTGCTCGCATGGTGGATCATGGGCTACGGGATGATCGCCTCGATCGTCCCCGTCTGGCTGCTGCTCGCGCCCCGGGACTACCTGAGCACGTTCATGAAGATCGGCACGGTCATCGCGCTCGGCGTCGCGATCGTCATCCTCGGGCCGCACCTGCAGATGCCAGCCGTGACGAGGTTCATCGACGGCTCCGGGCCGGTCTTTGCCGGCCCCGTCTTTCCCTTCTGCTTCATCACGATCGCCTGCGGCGCCGTCTCGGGTTTCCATGCGCTCGTCGCGTCGGGGACCACGCCCAAGCTGCTCTCGCGGGAGGGGGATATCAGGGCGATAGGCTACGGGGCGATGATGACCGAGATGTGCGTCGGCGTCATGGCGGTCATCGCCGCGTGCTCGATGCGGCCCGGGGAGTATCTTGCGATCAACATGAAGGGCGACGTGGCCGCGGTGACGCAGCACATCGCGGCGCTCGGGTTTGCGGTGACTCCCGCGGACATGGCGGCGGTCGCGTCCAGCGTCGGGGAGAAGACGATGGTGGGCCGCGCCGGCGGCGCGCCCACGTTTGCGCTGGGGATGGCACAGATGCTGGCCGGCGTGTTCCACAGCAGCGCCGCGCTCGCCGTGTGGTACCACTTTGCGATCATGTTCGAGGCGCTCTTCATCCTGACGACGATCGACGCCGGGACCCGCGTCGGCCGCTTCCTTGTCCAGGACCTGCTTGGGCTCGTCTGGCGGCCCCTCGGCGACACGCGGTCGCCGGTGGGGAACGTTGGCGCGACCGCGCTCTTCGTGGGCGCGTGGGGATGGTTCCTGTACCAGGGCGTCGTCGACCCCCTGGGCGGGATTAACTCGCTCTGGCCGATCTTCGGCGTCGCGAACCAGCTGCTCGCGGTGATCGCGATGGCGCTGGGTACGACCGTGCTGATAAAGATGGGCCGCGCGCGCTACGCGTGGGTCACGCTCCTCCCGCTGGCCTGGCTCCTGGCCGTGACGATGACCGCGGGCTGGATGAAGATCTTCAGCGCGGACCCCAGGCTCGGGTTCCTGAGCGGGGCGGCCGCTGCGCTCTCGCCGCGCCAGGCCTTCAATGCGCGGGTGGACGCCGCGGTAACAGCCGCGTTCCTGGCCCTGGTGGCGGTGGTCGTCCTCTCGAACGCCCGCGTGTGGTGGCTGCTCCTGGCGGGCAGGCGGGCGCCCGAGCTTCGCGAGGAGCCCTTTGTCGCGGTCCGGCCCGCGGATCAGACCTCGTAGGCGGGCAGGACCTTCTCGACGCGGACCTTGTCCAGGCGGGCGTATGTCGGGACGCCGTTGTCGTACGGAACCGCGACCTCGCCCTGGATGAGGGGCTGAGCGTAGCGCAGGAACTGGAAATTCATGCTCACGAGGTCCTCGTTGATCCACTCGCGCGGGAGCTTCTTTATCCCGTTTGCGATCTCGCCCAGGGGCGCGAGTCCGGTCTCGACCGTGTAGTGCTCGGTCTCCCCTCGGACGAGGGTGACCATCTTGTCGTTTTCGCCGGCGATGGCGGCGCGCACCGCCGCCTGCCCCGCGAGGAAAGCCTCGTCGACGTCCGTCTTGGACGCGGCGTGCGCCGCCGCGCGCTGGATGAGCCCCGGGCGGGCCACGCGGACCTTTGCGTTGGGGATGCCCGTCTCGATGATCTCGGAGAGCGCCTCGCCCGCGCCGCCCAGCCTCGCGTGCCCGAAGGCGTCGGTGGCGGAGTCAGCCGCTAGATAGTTGCCGTCGGCGTCGACCAGCCCCTCGGCGACGACGATCAGGCAGTAGCGCTCGCGCTTGAGCACGCGACGGATGTCCTCGAGGACCTTTTCCTGGTTGAATGGGACCTCGGGGAGCAGGATCAGGTGCGGGGGGTCGTGCGGGTGGTCGCGGCGCTTGGCGAGCGCCGTGCCCGCGGCGATCCAGCCTGCGCTCCTCCCCATCACCTCGACGATCGAGACGAGGTCGCCCTGTCCCATCGCCTCGTTGTCGCAGGCGATCTCCCGCACCGTCATCGCAAGGTACTTGACCACGCTCCCGTACCCGGGGCAGTGGTCCGTGCCGGTGAGGTCGTTGTCGATCGTCTTCGGGACTCCGATGACGCGAAGCTCATACCCCTGCTCCTTGGCCAGCTTGGAGATCTTGTCCGCCGTGTCCTGCGAGTCGTTCCCGCCGATGTAGAAGAAGTACCGGATGTTGTGGGCCTTGAAGACCTCGAGAACCCGCTCGAAGTCCTGCTGCTTCTTCAGCTTGTAGCGGCACGTGCCCAGGGCCGCGCCCGGCGTGTGGCGAAGTGCCCGGATCTGCTGCTGGGATTCGGACGCCAGGTCCACGAGGTCCTCCTGGAGGATGCCGAGCACCCCGTTCAGGCCCCCGTATATTTCCTCGATGGCGACATGGTTGAGCGCCTCGGCCACGATGCCGGCCACGCTTGCGTTGATGACGGAGGTGGGGCCGCCAGATTGGCCCACCAGGACATTTCCTACGAGCTCATCCATGTGAAAATTGATAACGGGTTGTCAGGACAGTGAGGGTGCAAGCAAGCGCATGCCCCCGCGGGTACGCAATTGAAAAGTTCGCGGGACCCGCCGGCCGCCTACAGAAGCCGAGCCGGGTGGTACTCGGCCGCCCCCTTCACGCGTTTCGCAAGCGGCCTGACATCGGCCACGAAAGCATCGACCTGGCTGGGGGCCGCCCCGACAAACCGAGCGCTCTCCGCCAGGATTGCCTGGAGCGCCTTCTTGCTGAGCCCGACTCTCCGGTCCGCAGCCAGCCGGTCCAGCAGGTCGGCGCCGTCCGTGCCGGTGCGCATCGCCTTCGCGACGGCTAGCGAGTGCTCCTTTATGGCCTCGTGGGCCGACTCGCGTCCCGCCCCGTGCTTCACCGCCTCCATGAGGATCGTGGTGGTCGCGAGGAAGGGCAGGTAGCGCTCGTTCTCCTGTGCGATCGCCGAGGGGAACGCCTCCATCTGCTCGAGGACCGTTAGCAGGGTCTCCAGCGAGCCGTCGATGGCGAAGAACGCGTCCGGAAGCGCCACCCTGCGCACGACCGAGCACGAAACGTCGCCCTCGTTCCATTGGCCGCCCGCGAGCGTCCCCACCATCGTGACGTAGCCACCGAGGATGGTTGAGAATCCGCAGATCCGCTCGCAGTTGCGCGCGTTGACCTTGTGGGGCATCGCGGACGATCCGACCTGGCCCTCCTGGAACCCCTCCGCAACAAGCCCCGCCCCCGCCATCAGCCGCATCGTCGTCGCAAAGCTCGACGCCGCGGCCCCGACCTGGTGCAGCGCCGAGACGACCTCGAAGTCCAGCCCGCGGGGATAGATCTGGCCAACGCATCCGAGCGACGCGGGGAAGCCGAGGTACTTGAGCATGCGGCCCTCGAGGATCGCGACCTTGTCGGCCCTGCCGCCGAGGAGCGTGAGCTGGTCGAGCTGCGTCCCCACCGCGCCCTTGAGCCCCCTGACCGGATAGCGCTCGACCAGCCCGTCCAGCCGGTCGAAGGCGACGTAAAGCTCCTGGCCGAACATCGCCAGCCGCTTTCCGAGCGTCGTCGGCTGCGCGGGAACGTTGTGGGTGCGGCCCGTGATCATCAGGTCGCGATGCTCCTCCGCGCGCCGCGCGAGCGCGAGGAGGGCCGCCGCCGCCTTCATCCGGACTATCTTGAGCGACTGGAAGATCTGGAGCTGCTCGACATTCTCGGTCACGTCGCGGCTCGTGAGGCCGAGGTGGATGAACTGCCGCTTCGCCAGCTCCGAGAATTCCTCGATCCGGGCCTTGACGTCATGGAGCGTCGCAAGCTCCCGCTTCGCGATCGACTCGAGGTCGATGTCGGCCTTGACGCGCTCATAGTCCTTGATCGCCTCCGCGGGAATCGGGACCCCGAGGTCCCGCTGGGCCTTCATGACGGCGATCCAGAAGTCCCGCTCAAGGAGGACCTTTCCGCGCGTGGACCAGACGTCCCTCATCGCGGCCGACGCGTATCGCTGCGCAAGGACGTTCGGGACGGGCTCGCTGGGGGTGGGGTCGGACGGCTCGTTCACGGCAAGCCGCCCAGTAAATGCTCCCCGCCCGCGAATGCCACCGGAAAAGCGCCCGCGGCCGGGAGACAGCCCGGGAGGGGCCCGTTCAGGAGGCCAGGCAGCGGACGGCCATGTCGCGCAGCACCTCCTCCTGGCCGTCCGGCCTACGGATGATCTCCTCGAACGCGTCGACGAATTCCCGCTGGTTTTCGATCAGGCGCCTGAGCGGCGGGAGGGGGGCGGAGCCGGCCAGCTTCGCCAGGTACCATGGGTTCTGGGTGAACACGTTGAACGAGCTCTTCTCCCCGGCGGCTTCGCCGTATGCAGCGCCGTATGCGGCCGCCGCCTTCTGCAGGCCCGTGACGCCCCCCTTGCCCACGCTCGCGTCGCCCGCGTCCACGAGCGCCCGAAGCTGGATGAGGATCCTGTTGCGGTTCTGCAGGGCGGCAAGGACGGGCCGGGCGTCGCCCCCTGCGAAGAAATGCCGCCTCAGCGCCGCGAGCGTCCACGGGAGGTCCCCGCTGAAGAAGGCGTCCGCCATCTCGAAGAAGTCCCCCTGCGCAGCGTTGGGGGTCAGCTCGGCGACGCTGGCCTCGTCGATCATGGCCCCGTCGGCGGCGTGCGCCGCCAGCTTGTGGACCTCCTCGACCAAGAGCCTCGTGTTCGGCCCGATCCTCGCGAGAAGGAGCTCGAGCGCGCCGGGCCCGAACTTGACGCCGATCGAGCGGGCCTCGGCGTCGACCACCGAGCCGAGGCCGTCCGCGTCCTCGCCGCCGTCGGCGAGCGCGAAGTCCGCGTTCTTCTCGCACCACCTGGCGAAGGACCGCCTACGGTCCACGGGCGCCGCCGTGATAAGGACGGCCGTCTCCTCGGGGTTGACCGACTGGAGCACCTGCTGGAGGTCCTCGAGCCGCGCAATTGTCGTCTCGGCCCTCCCGGTCACCGTGTCCGCGAGGAAATTGACGTCCTTCAGCCAGACGACCCGCCTGCCTCCGAACATGGGCACGGTCAGCACCGCCTCGCGGAAGCGGTTCACCGCAGTCTCGACCTCGTCGACGTTCACGGCGAACCCGTTCACGATCTCGCGCGAGAACTCGTCGGGCGAGTCCCCCGACAGCTCCTCGAACCGCTGCCTTCCCATCCGGCCGACGAGGAAATCGTCCTGTCCGCAGATGAACGTGAAGTTGCGGGTGGTTGCGGCCGGCATGCGGGGTGATTTGGCCGGAAGCATCAGCCCGGCTCAATTTAATTTCGGCGCTGCCCCCGGGCAGACTTGCGTGCAAAGCCCCAACCTTCTAGGTCCCTCGCGTGAGTCCAAAGGCCGCGCCCCCATCGGAAACGGAGACTTCCTGGTGGCGGGACCTCGTCCTCATCGCGGTGGTTTTCGGGGCGATCCTCGCGTGGAGGCTCGGCAGCGCGCCCCTCACCAACCCGGACGAGGGGCGGTATGCGGAGATACCCCGCGAGATGATCGCGACCGGCGACTGGGTCACGCCGCGCCTGGACGGGGTCCCGTATTTCGAGAAGCCGCCGCTCACGTACTGGATCGTGGCGGCATGCGAGAAGGCGCTTGGCCCGAGCGAATGGTCGGTGCGGCTTGCGCCGGCCCTCTTTGCGCTCGGGGGGATACTGGCGTCCTACGGAGCGGCCCGGAGGATCTACGGGCGGGCCGCGGGATTCTGGACGGCGGTCGTCCTTGGAACCTCGCTTCTTTACGTCGCCCTCGGGCACCTGGTCACCCTGGACATGCCGCTCACGGTCCTGATGAGCGGCACCCTCTTCTGCTTCATCCTCGGGGTGAGGGAGCCGCAGGGCCCGGGGCGGCGGATGCTCTTCTACGGACTCTATGCCGGCGCGGCGCTGGCGACCCTGACCAAGGGCCTGGAGGGATTCCTCGTGACCGGCGCCGTCATGTTCCTCTGGCTTCTGGTCTTTGGCCAATGGGGCAGGCTGCGGCCCATGCACCTTCCGAGCGGGGTCGTGCTGTTCGCCGCCATCGCCGCCCCCTGGCACCTGCTCGTGGCCACCAGGAATCCCGGGTGGGCCCGCTTCTACTTCGTCTATGAGCACTGGGAGCGCTTCACGGACAAGGGGCACGGGCGGTACCAGCCCTTCTGGTTCTTCATCCCCATCGTGATCCTCGGGCTTTTCCCGTGGACGGGCTTCCTCTGGGGCTCATGCCGCGACGCTCTGGCCGGGGGCTGGTCGCGCCGCAGGGAGAACGCGGAGGCCTGGTTCTTCGCCACGTGGGCGGCGTTCATCCTCGTCTTCTTCAGCATGTCCCAGTCCAAGCTGATCAACTACGTCCTGCCGCTCTTCCCCCCGCTCGCCGTGCTGATCGGCAGGTGGCTCGCCGCCGTCATGACCCTGCCGGACGCGTTCAGGAGGATGCAGGCCGGCCTTTGGACATTCTGCGTCCTCTGCACGCTCATGGCGGCTGCGCTGTGCGCGGCCGTTCTCAGGCCCGGGATCATCCACGATGCGTCGCAGGCGGCCGCGCTTAGGCCGTACGCGTTCGTGCTGGCCGCGATCCTGGTCGTCGGCGGACTCCGCGCGCTCGTCCCGCGGTCGGTGGCGGGAGCCGCCAGGGGCGCCGCCGTCGCCATGACGGCGACCTTTGTCTTCGTTTTCGGCGTCCTTTCCTTCGCGATGCCGATCATTGACGTTCGCAGCTCCAAGGACGTCGCCCTCGCGGCCCGCGAGCTCGTCCGCCCCGGCGACCGAGTCTACCACTACCACGGGTTCTTCCATGACTTCACGTACTACACGGGCAGCGTCGTCGGGCTGGTCAGCTACAGGGACGAGCTCGAGCTCCAGTTCCTCGGGCCCGCCGACCTGAAGGCCCGGTTCATAGACGACGCCGAGTTCCGCAGGGAATGGGCCGGGGCCGGCAGGGTGTTTGCGGTGGCCCGGATCCCGGATGTGGCCGCGCTGTTCGCCGATCCCGGCTTCCATTTCCACATCCTCGCGACCGGGCAGCACCACTATCTTTTAAGCAACCAGCCTTGAGGATTGGCTGTCGTACCCCAAGAATAGCCCCCGAGATGCCATCGCCCGCCGAAGCAAAACCCCAGGCCAGGCCGGCCGAGCCGTTCCTGCCGTTCACCCGGCCGTTCATCGACGATGAGACGGTCGCCGGCGTCGCGGAGGTGCTCCGTTCCGGATGGATCACCTCGGGGCCGCAGGTCAAGGCGTTTGAGGCGAGGCTTTCCGAGTTCTTCGGCGGGCGGCCCGTCCGGGCGTTCAATTCTGGCACGTGCACGATGGAGATCGCCCTCAGGATCGCGGGCGTCGGGCCCGGGGAAGAGGTGATCACGACCCCGCTGACGTGGGTCGCGTCCAGCAACGTGATCCTCGAGACCGGGGCGAAACCCGTGTTCGTCGACATCGATCCTGCCACCCGGACGATCGACCTTGACCGCGTGGAGGCGGCCGTCACCCCGCGCACGCGGGCCATCCTTCCGGTCGATCTCGCGGGGCTGCCCGTCGACCGCGACCGGCTGAACGCCATAGCAAGGGAGCGCGGCCTGCGCGTCGTGGAGGACGCGGCGCAGTCCTTTGGAAGCACCTGGAAGGGGAGGCGGATCGGGGCATTCGGGGATTTCGTGTCGTTCAGCTTCCACGCCAACAAGAACATCACGACCTGCGAGGGCGGGTGCCTGGTCGTGAACGACGAGCGCGAGGCTAGGCTCGCGGAGCAGTACCGGCTCCAGGGCGTCGTGCGGACCGGCTACGACGGGATGGAGGTCGAGCTCGTCGGTGGGAAGTTCAACATGACCGATGTCGCCGCGCGGATAGGCCTCGGACAGCTAGGCCATCTCGCGGAGTTTCTCGCCAAGCGGCGCGACCTGGCGCGGGCGTATTTCGAGGAGTTCGACCGGCCCGAGGTCCGTTCGCTCGGCGTCGGGCTCCCGCCTGCGGATTTCACCGGCAGCAACTGGCACATGTTCCAGGTCGTCCTGCCGGAGGAGCGGCTGGGCATCAGGCGCTCCGGGGTCATGGAGGAGATGCATTCGGCGGGAATCGGAACAGGCGTCCACTATCCGGCGATCCACCTGTTCGCGCTCTACCGGCGGATGGGATGGAAGGAGGGCGACTTTCCCAACGCCGAATACGCGGGGCGCAACATCCTGACCCTTCCGCTCTTCCCGGCGATGGCGCGCGCCGACGTCTCCCGGGTCGTCCGCAACCTCGCCTTGATCCTCAGGAAGCACCGCAAGCCATGAGCACCAATCGCGATCTCTCCGTCGTCATCCCGGTCTACAACGAGGAGCCCAACCTCCCGCTGCTTTTCTCGCGGCTTTACCCGGTCCTCGACGGCCTCGGGCGCACGTACGAGGTGATCTTCACGAACGACGGGAGCGCCGACCGCTCCCTTGACCTCCTGAGGAAGCAGCATGCAGCGCGGCCGGACGTCACGCGGGTCATCGACTTCAACGCCAACTACGGCCAGCACATGGCGATCATGGCCGCATTCGACCGCATCCGGGGCCAGGTGGTGGTAACCCTTGACGCCGACCTCCAGAATCCCCCCGAGGAGATACCCAAGCTCCTCGCGCTGATCGACAAGGGCCATGACTACGTCGGGGGCTTCCGGATCGAGCGCCGGGACACCCTGTTCCGGACCATGGCGTCCCGGGTCATCAATCTCGTCCGCAGGAGGACGACCTCGATCGAGATGACCGACCAGGGCTGCATGCTTCGCGCCTACAAGCGGCCGATCATCGACGCGATAGTCCAGAGCGGCGCGGTCAACACCTTCATCCCCGCGCTGGCGTACAGCTTCTCGGGCAATCCGACCGAGGTGGGCGTGAAGCACGAGGAGCGGCACGCGGGCGTGTCGAACTACTCGATCTACAAGCTCATCCGGCTGAACTTCGACCTGATCACGGGATTCTCCCTGGCCCCGCTCCAGCTCTTCACGATGGTCTCAATGGCCTGCGCGGCGGGCAGCTTCCTGCTCATGATAATCCTCGCGCTGCGCCGGCTCATCCTGGGGCCGGAGGAGGGCGGGCTGTTCACGCTCTTCGGCATCCTCTTCTTCCTTATCAGCGTGACGATGGTCGGGATCGGCCTCATCGGCGAATACATCGGCCGCACCTACCAGGTCGTGCGCTCCCGCCAGCGCTACTTCATCCGCGAGATACTTGAGACCGCGGACTAGCGCGGCCGGCGCCCATGCCAGCCCCCAGGATCCTCTTCTTCGGCTACAGCGAGGTCGGCCACGACTGCCTGGAGCTGCTGCTCTCCCGCGGGGACAACGTCGTTGCGCTCATCACGCACGAGGACAAGCCGGGCGAGAAGATCTGGTTCAAGACCCCGGCGCCCGCAGCACGGGCGAGAGGGGTGCCCGTCCACACGCCTGAGAAGGTCGGCACGCCCGAATGGGTGGAGCGGATCGCGCAGATGCGCCCGGACCTGATCCTTTCGGTGTATTACCGGAACATGATCAGCATGAAGATCCTGAACCTCGCCCGGCTGGGAGCGTTCAACATGCACGGCTCGCTCCTCCCGAAATACCGGGGCCGCGCCCCGATCAACTGGGCCGTGCTCCACGGCGAGCCCCGCATCGGGATGACGCTCCACCGGATGGTCAAGGAGGCCGATGCCGGCAACATCGTCGACCAGGAGGGCGTGGACATTGGGCCAAGGGACACGGCGGAGCAGGCGTTCCGCAAGGCGCTGCCGTGCGCCCGCCGCATCCTTGGGCGGCAGATCGACGCCCTTCTCTCCGGCGCGGCGCCCGAGACCCCGCAGGACGCGTCGCAGGCCACGTATTTCGGAGGGCGCACGCCCGAGGACGGCCGCATCGACTGGGCCCAATCCTCCCGGCAGATCTTCAACCTTGTCCGCGCCGTCACCGATCCCTATCCCGGCGCGTTTTCCGACGTCGGCCCGGCGCGCCTCATGGTCTGGTGGGCCGAGCCGGACTCGTCCGCAGCCCTGGGCGGGAAGGGCAGGCCCGGCGAGGTCCTGTCGGTCTCGCCGCTGGTCGTGGCGACGGGCGACGGTGCGCTCGAGCTCACGCGCACGGAATGGCGGGGGGCCCCGGCGCCGGCTGTGAGCGCGGGCCAGCGGCTATAGTTATCATCAGGAGATTGGCGTGACAGTTCCAGGCCGTGAGCCTGAGCAGCGGCTTCGGTTTCCCCCGCCCAGGTGCACATGATGTGCGCCAGCCAAAATTCTGGCGGAATTGGCACACAAGCGGCTACGGGGACGGCGCGGACATTAAATCCGCATTAAGATCCATACCCAGAACCCAGCCCTGACCTAACAACTCCGGCACGACTGCTGCCCCAGTACCCGTCCCATAGACTTCCAAGACCTATGCCTGCTCCATCCAGCTCCACCGCCCCCGCCACTCCGACGATGAAGCCCACGTTGGGCCTCACCGGCTTGACCGTCAACGCAATGGCCCTGATCGCACCAGGAGCCTTCCTCTGGCTAACCTTCCAGGAGCAGGCGCTCTACGGCGCACCCATGGCCGGCTGCGCCATGTGGTTCGGCATACTCATGGCACTGCTCCTGTGCTACGCCACCGCCGTCAGCTACGCCGAGCTTTCCCGGCTCTACCCAGGGGCCGGCTCGTCCTATTATTACGCCGAGCAGGCCTTCCTGTCCAAGTCCAAGGCGTTCAAGTTCGCGCGCGTGATGAAGTTCTTCACCGGCTGGGCGAGCCACCTGTACTACTGGGTGTATCCCGGCGTCATGGTCGGCGTGACCGCCCTCCTTGTTGGCTACCTTTCCGGCTACCTGTTCCCGGACACCTTCAGCGGCACCTACAACAGCCCGCTCGAAATGATCCTGTTCTGCATCGTCTTTGCCGTTGGCGTGGGATACATCGCATTCCGCGGCGTCGTCGGGAGCACGGCGGTCAACATCGCGGTCAATATCATCCAGATCACGGCCCTGGTGGTCTTCAGCATCATCGCGATCGCCTACCGCGGCTCCCATCCGCAGGGCTCGAAGGCGTACCACCTCTCGAATGGAATCGCGGTCAATTACCAGGTCGCGCAGGTGACGGTGAACGACGACAAGGGAAACCCCCTGCCGGTGCTCGATGCCAATGGAAAGCCGACCAAGAACGCGGACGGCTCCCCCGCATACCAGATGCAGGACGGCACGGACAAGGACGGCAATCCGCTCCCGGCGGACGCGAACGGCAAGCCGACGACCGTGGAGAAGGCAGCGCCCTTCACGATCGACTACAAGGACGGCGCCTACACGACGGATTCCACCGGCGCGCAGACGTTCAACTATCACCCCACGGCCAAGTCGGTCGTCGGGCCCCACAACTTCAGCTACATCATAGTCCAGGCCTGCGTCGCGATCCTGATCCTGGTCGGGTTCGAATCGGTGACGTCCATGGGCGAGGAGGCCAAGGATCCGAAGAGGCACCTGCCGTGGGCCATCCTTCTGTCGCTGACGATCCAGGGCGCGATCTGCTACCTGTTCGAGTACTACGCCGCGAACTACTTCCTGAACAGCGGATACACCCTGTCGTCGGCCGGCGCCTCGAGCGCGCCGATTGGCGACATGATGGTGCTCGCCGGGACCTGGGTCTTCGGCAGCTACGCCGCGGGCAAGGCGTTCATGCTCGTGCAGGCGGTGACCGTCTTCCTCGCCCTGGTGGGCACGACGCTCGCGTGCATGAACACGGGGGCCAGGGTGACCTATGCCATGGGCCGCGACCAGGAGGTGGGCGCGCACTTCGGCCTGCTGCACGGCAGGAACTTGACACCCCACCGCTCCATCTGGACGCTGACGCTCCTGTCGATCTTCATCGGCATCATCACGGTGTCCACGTACCTCGGGGGCCAGTCATCCGACCCGGCGGCCCTGGACAAGCACAACATCTGGTACAGCTTCGGCATCTTCAGCCCGCATGTCTACACGTGGATCCCCAACTCGTTCCTGATCACGACGCTGATCAGCAACTTCGGGACGTTCCTCCTCTACATGGTGACCTGCATCGTGGCGATCGTCGCCTTCAGGGAGCACCACATGTTCAACGGGATTAAGCACATGGTCATCCCCGTCTTCGGCTTCCTGGCCAACCTGCTCTGCATGCTGTTCTACCTCATAGGACCGTTCAACGTGGCAGGCATGAGCTGGCATGAGTCCTACATCGCCCTTGGCGTGGCCTTCCTCTGGGGCCTCTACGGCCTGTGGTATTTCGCCACCAGCAGCAAGGCGGCCGGCAAGCCGATCATGCTGACCGAGAAGCCGGCATAGATCTCATTGACCCGGCCCCGCGCCGCATAAGAATCAATGGCTCCGCCTGCCTTTCGCAGCGGGGCCATTTTTTTTCGCCCGACACATGCGACTGCGATACGCACGTCTATCAACGGCAGGCCCTGTCAGGCCGGTCAACGAGGACTCGCTGGATTTCTGGGAGTCGCCGGATCCGCTTACGCGCGAGAAGCAGGGGGGCGTGGCTCTCCTCGCCGACGGCGTCGGCGGCTACGAGCACGGGGAGGTCGCCAGCCGCCTCGCGGTGGAGACCGCCCTGAAGGAGTTCCAGTCGGCACCGGGGACGACGAAGCCCTACACGCTCCTCAGGCGCATGTTCACGGCCGCGTGCAGCGGCGTGCATGAGCATTCGCTGGCGGAGCATGAGGGGCGCAAGATGGCCACGACGCTGGTCGCGTCGATCTTCCGCGACGGCGCCGTGTACGTTGGGAACGTCGGCGACACCCGGGCGTATTTCATCCGCCAGAAGACGATCCGGCGCCTGACGACCGACCACGTGGCCACGTCGGTCCCGGTCAAGCTCGGGCTCCTGCTCGAGCGCCAGGCCATGGCGAGCCCGCGGCGGAGCGAGCTCACCCGCAGCGTGGGCTCCGAGCCGTTCTGCCAGCCGGATTTCGCGACCCAGCTGGTCCATCACGGGGACTTCGTCCTGCAGTGCACGGACGGCCTGCACACGTTCGTGCTCGACGAGGAGATGCGCGAGATCGTTTGCCGCTCGCACCCCTACGACGCGTGCAAGGAGCTCCTTGCCCTGGCCGAGAAGCGCGGGAGCGACGACAACATCTCGCTGCAGCTGATCGAGGTCCGCAACCTGGAGGAGGTGGCGCAGTCGGCCCGGGTCGCCCTCGGGGCCGACACCGCGCCGAAGAAGGCGGCCGTCGCGGTCGCCGCGGCCGTGAGCGGGACCGGCGACCTCGGGCCCGGCATGCTGCTCGACGGCCGCTTCGAACTCACCGACCTCGTGGCCCGCAGCAACATGGCCTCGATCTTCAGGGCAAACGACCGGAAGACAGGGCAAACCGTGGCGGTCAAGGTGCCCCTGATGACCCTTGAGAGCGACGTGGCCGGGTTTGAGCGCTTTCGCAGGGAGGAGGAGATCGGCGCGCAGCTCAGCCATCCTTCGATCCTGAAGGTCATAAAGGTCGACGGGCCAAAGAGCCGGCCGTTCCTGGTGATGGAATTCCTCGAGGGCAAGACCCTCGCCGAGATCCTCGCCAAGCGAAAGGCGCTGTCTGAGGGCGAGGCGGTGGCGTTTGCGATAAAGATCTGCGATGCGCTCGAGTACCTCCACGTCAACGGCATCGCGCACCGGGATTTGAAGCCGCAGAACATCATGGTCTGCAGCGACGGCAGCATCCGGCTGTTTGACTTCGGCATCGCCCGCGTCGAGAAGGCCCGGCGGCTGACCTTCGTGGGCCTGACGCCGACCCTCGGGACGCCCGATTACATCTCGCCGGAACAGGTCCGCGGCAAGCGGGGCGACCACCGCAGCGACATCTACAGCCTGGGAGCGATCCTGTACGAGATGGTGACCGGCTCCACCCCCTTCGAGGGGGAAAGCCCCTACGTGGTGATGAACGCCCGCGTCACGGGAGACCCGGAGGCTCCGCGCAAGATGAACCCGGAGCTGAATCCGGCGGTGGAGGAGGTCATCCTCCACGCGATGGAGCGCGACCCGCGCCGGCGGTATCAGTCCGGGATCGAGATGCAGCGCGATCTCGAGAATCTCGACAAGGTCGAGATCACGCACCGCGACCAGAGGCTGAGGGCGCCCCAGCCATGGAAGAGCCGGAGCACCACCGCGCTTCTGGTCGCGGGCTTTATCCTGCTACAGATCGCCCTCTTTGTTGTGATCTTCCTGCTGGCCCGCCGGCACCGCTGAGCGGCGCGCGCTCAGACATCGTAGTAGAGGAAGAACTCGTACGGATGCGGCCGCAGGCGCACGGCATCATACTCGGCCTTCTTCAACTCGAGGAAGTTATCGAGGAAGTCCTTGGAGAACACGCCTCCCTTGAACAGGAACGCGTGGTCCTTCTCGAGAGCCTCCAAAGCGCCCCTCAGTGAGTCGGGCACGTGCGGCACCTTGGCCTTCTCCTCCGGGGGCAGGTCGTACAGGTTCTTCTCGAGCGGCTCGCCGGGGTGGATCTTGTTGATGATGCCGTCAAGCCCGGCAAGGAGCATCGCCGAGTTGGCAAGGTACGGGTTTGCCGCCGGGTCGGGCGTGCGATACTCGATGCGCTTGGCCTTCGGGCTCGGGCTGTAGGTCGGGATGCGTATCGAGGCCGACCGGTTCCGGGCGGAGTAGGCGAGGTTGACCGGCGCCTCGTAGCCCGGGACCAGCCGCTTGTAGGAGTTGTTGGTGGGGTTGCAGATGGCGCAAAGCGCCGGCGCGTGCTTGAGGATGCCGCCGATGTAGTGGAGGGCCATCTCGCTCAGCCCGGCGTAGCCGTTGCCGGCGAACAGGGGCTTGCCGTCCTTCCAGAGCGACTGGTGGGTGTGCATGCCGGAGCCGTTGTCGCCGAACAGGGGCTTGGGCATGAACGTGACGGTCTTCCCGTACTTGTAGGCGACGTTCCTCGCCACGTACTTGTACAGGGTCATCTTGTCCGAGGTGCGAAGGAGCGTGTCGAACACGATGTCGATCTCGGCCTGGCCCGCCGTGGCGACCTCGTGGTGCTCCCGCTCGATCGCAACGCCGAGCGATATCATCGTCAGGATCATCTCGTTGCGGATGTCGATCAGCTTGTCGGTCGGGGCGACGGGGAAGTATCCCTCCTTGTGCCTGATCTTGTAGCCCAGGTTGGGGGAGCCGTTCTCCTCCTTCTCCCGACCGCGGTTCCAGATGCCCTCGATCGAATCCAGCTTGTAGTGCGTGGCGTTCGAGGTGGAGTCATAGGAGACGCCGTCGAAGATGAAGAACTCGGCCTCGGGTCCGAAATAGGCCGTGTCGGCTATTCCCGTGCTCTTGAGATAGGCCTCCGCCTTCTTGGCGATGACGCGCGGATCCCGGTCGTACGGCTCCTTGGTCAGCGGATCATATGTGTCGCAGGAGATCGACAGCGTCGTGTTGGCCGCGAACGGATCAATGAAGGCCGTCGCCGGGTCCGGGAACACCAGCATGTCGGAGGAGTTGATGGCCCTCCAGCCGCGGATCGACGAACCGTCAAATCCCACGCCCTCGGAGAAGACCGACTCCGTCAGTTCGGAGACGGGTATGGCGAAATGCTGCCACGTCCCGAGAATGTCGGTGAGCTTGAGGTCGATGATCTTGACCTCCTTTGATTTTGCTAGGGCGATTACTTCTTTCGGCGTCATAAGAGCGGGCTTCTGGGTGTTGTAGTTTTACGAGCGTGAAGGAAGGCTTCTTGCGGGGGAATGCTCGGGCGTCAATTCATTCGCGAAAATCGTGGCGGCAAGGCCGCATGAGGTCTGGAAGGCATTAAGAAAACATTAAGTGGAGTCCCCGATGATTCAGCATAGTCGATGCCAAAGTCGGCCGGATAATCCCCGATTGCCCGGATTTTGAGCCCAATTGGGTTCTTAAGGGGAAAACCCGCCGAACCGGGCGATGCCTTAGCGAAATCGAGACGCCCCTGGGCCCGTTTTTTATTATCGGGCCCGCCGGGCGGCCGATAAACTGTGAATATGGAACGCTGGATCAACAATCTGGCAGAGATCTTGCTTAAACATTAAGCCGGCCGACTCCCGACAGCGGGTGAGACAGATTCGGGCGGAATCCGCAATCACCTAGCAAACACCGACTACCAATGACCAAACACGTTATGAACCAGACGAATATGATGCTGCATGCAGTGTGCATCGGCGCCCTTTGCCTTTGGGCGGGCTCCGCCGGGGCGCAAACGACGACAACGGCCACGGCGCCCGCTCCCGCCACGCCCGCTGCCAATGCGCCCGCCGCGGCGGCACCGGCTGCAGCCCCGGCCGCGGCCCCGACCTCGCCGGTCTCGACCCCGTCGATGGCCGGGCCCCTTGCCGTCAATGTTAAGCCGGAGAGCTTCGACATACCGAACTTCGGCAAGATCTACGTTTCGGGCGCGGTCACCGGCCTCGGCCTAACGGAGGACAACGCCTTTCCGGGAGACCGCAAGGAGCTGGCAGACGTGAGCAACGCGCAGGTCTTCATCCAGAAGGTTGACGGGCAGTTTCAGTTCTTCATCCAGGCCGGGGTCTACTCGCTCCCCTCGCTTGGCGCCCCCTACCTGACGGCGGGGAATGCGACCAACGATCTCTACGGCCCGCTTCCGGTGGCATACATCAAGATCGCACCCACCAGCAATTTCTCGATCGAGGCCGGCAAACTCACGGCGGTATGCGGTGCCGAGTACACGTTCACCTATGAGAACATGAACATCGAGCGCGGGCTGCTTTGGAACCAGGAGAACGCCGTCTGCAGGGGCGTCCAGGTGAACTACACCGCGGGTCCGGTGGCCCTTGCGGCGTCATGGACCGACGGGTTCTACTCCAGCCGCTACAATTGGCTCGCAGGGACGGCGACCTGGACGATCAACAGCTCGAATTCGCTGGAGGCCGTGGCCATGGGCAACCTCGGGAAGACCGACTACGGGTCGCTTGCGACGCCGGAGTACCTCAACAACGACAGCCAGATGGACAACCTGATCTACACGTACACGTCCGGTGCGTGGACCATCCAGCCCTACCTGCAGTACGCCGATACGAAGTCGGGCGCGGATATCGGAATCGCGAAGGCCTCGTCGACGACGGGCGCCGCACTGCTCGTGAACTATGCCGTGCCGAACACGAGCTTCAATCTGTCGGGCCGCTTCGAGTATGAATCGTCGTCGGGCAGCGCCACGGACGGCTCGGTGAACCTGCTATACGGCCCGGGAAGCAAGGCGTGGTCGTTCACCTTCACTCCCACGTACCAGGTGGGGGTGTTGTTCACTCGCGCCGAAGTCTCCTTTGTGCAGGCGTCGTCCACGACGAGCGGAATGGCCCTTGGGCCGTCCGGCACCAACAAGAGCCAGACCCGGTTTGCAATAGAGGCAGGCATATTATTCTGAGCTGAGCGTCGCCAGGTCCCCGGGCCCGCGCCGCTGCCACGGCGCGGGCCCTTTCTATTGGGGCGCACGAAAGGCATGTTCTTTCGTGTCATTTGGCTGATTTCGTGGTTAATCGGGGCTCCAAGCCCATGCCCCTCCGCGTCCTCATCCTCGGTGCCAACGGTTTCATCGGAAGTTCGCTCACGCACGCCATCCTGAGGCGGAAGGACTGGGAGGTCTACGGGATGGATGTCGGCGACCACAAGCTCGGCGACTGCCTCGGGAACCCCCGGTTCAAGTTCGTCGAGGGCGACATCACGATCTCGCGCGAATGGATCGAATACCACGTGAAGAAATGCGATGCGGTGCTGCCGCTGGTCGCGATCGCAAACCCAGTGCAGTACGTGAAGGACCCGCTGCGGGTCTTCGAGCTGGATTTCGAGGCCAACCTCGAGATCGTCCGCAAGTGCGCCAAGTACCGGAAGCGGATCATCTTCCCCTCGACGTCCGAGGTCTATGGGATGTGCCCCGACAGCGTGCTCGACGAGGCCACGAGCACCCTCGTGTACGGCCCGATCGAGCGCCAGCGCTGGATCTACGCCTGCTCGAAGCAGCTCATCGACCGCGTGATCTACGCCTACGGCGTGCGGGACGGCGTGGATTACACGCTTTTCCGGCCCTTCAACTGGATCGGGCCGAAGCTCGACAACGTCTTTGAGCCGAAGGAAGGCAGCTCGCGGCTTTTCACCCAGTTCATATCCAATGTGATATTTGAGAAGCCGCTCCAGCTGGTCGACGGCGGCAAGCAAAGCCGGTCGTTCACGTTCATCGACGACGGGGTGGACGCCCTTCTTCGGATCATCGAGAACAGGGGCGGCAGGGCCTCCCGGCAGATCTTCAACATAGGCAACCCTGGAAACAACGTCAGCGTCGCCAAGCTCGCGAAGCTCATCATCGCCGCGTTCAAGGACTATCCGGAGTTCAGGGCCCAGGCGGCGAAGGCGAGGACGGTGGTGGTGGCCTCGGGCGCGTATTTTGGGAAGTATTACCAGGACATCCAGCGGCGCGTGCCGTCGGTGGCCGCGATCAGGAGGCAGCTGGGCTGGACGCCAAAGGTGGACCTGAAGACGGCGATCAAGCTCACGCTCGACTACCACCTTGCCCACAAGGACTATAAGCTCGACTGAGTGCCATGGCGGTGCGACTCGCGCTCAAGGTTGATGTCGACACGGACCGCGGGACGCGCGTCGGGGTGCCCAGTATCGCGGCGGACTGCAGGGAATTCGGCGCGGCGGCCTGCTTCCTGTTCTCATTGGGCCCCGACCAGACGGGCCGGGCGGTGACCCGCGTGTTCCGGCCGGGATTCCTCGGCAAGGTCACCCGGACGAGCGTCCTCCAGACATACGGCGTGCGCACCCTTCTCAATGGGACGCTCCTTCCGGCCCCGCATATCGGGCGGCGCAACGCCGGGGTGATGAAGGCTGTCCAGGACCAGGGATACGAGGTCGGGATCCACTGCTACAACCATTACCGCTGGCAGGATTTCATGCAGGGCATGGACCTCGCCTCGGTCCGGGCCGAGTTCTCGGCGGCTAGGGAGGAATTTGTCCGGATATTCGGGATGGAGGCTAGCGTGGCCGGCGCGGCGGGATGGCAGAGCAACTCAAGGAGCCGCCAGGTGTATGACGAGGCGGGGCTCCTGTATTCGAGCGACACGCGGGGGACGCACCCGTTCTTCCCCCGGATCGAGGGCAGGGTCTTCCGGACGCTCGAGGTTCCAAGCACCCTGCCGACGCTCGACGAATTGATGGGCCGGCCCGAGTTTCCGGATTCCGCGATCGCCCGGCACCTGCGCGAGCTGCTGCGCCCAGACCGGCTCAACGTGTTCACGCTCCACGCCGAGATCGAGGGGATGGGGCGCCGCGCGATCTTCCGCGAGTTCCTGGAGTCATGCCGGAGCTCGGGCGTCGAGTTCGTGCGCCTTGGAGAGGCAGCGCGGTCGATGCTTTCGGACCGCGCGGCGATACCAGTTTGCGGGCAGACGATGGCCCCGATCGAGGGCAGGAGCGGGCTCGTCGCGACGCAGGGCTTCGGGGACCTGCTGGCCTTCTGACGGGCACGGACGGGGCGCCGCCGGCCTGGCGGATCCCGTCCGTCGGTGTCAGGCCCGGTCCAGCCGCCTCAGCAGCCAGAGCCCCAGCGCGAAATACAGGAGGTTGGGCACCCAGAGGAGAAGGTCCGGCCGGTACTCTGGATGCTGGTCGAGCCATCCCACCATGACAGTGAGGAAGTAGTATCCCAGGGCCAGCAGGACGGCGACCCCGAGGTTCGCGCTCGTCTCGCGACGGGACACCTTTATCCCGAGCGGGATTCCGATGAACGCGAATATGAAGATGGCGGCCGCCATGCTGAACTTGTCCTGGATAGTGAGCGCGACCTTCATGAGGTCGCGGTCGCGCTGCTTCTCCATGCCGGGCGGCGCGGGTTCCCGCTCTAGCCGGGCCCTTTCGGCCATGAGCTCGCCGTACGTCATCCACGGCAGCTTCTGGTGCACGGTAGGGGCGCCGAAGTACCTCGCAAGCGAGAGGCGGACCGGATCGACCTGCCCGAAGGAATTCACCATCAGGGACTGGGAGAAATCCTCCGGCTTCTTCCGCGGGTGCTCCTCGCTCCGTGCGTTCGCGAGGGTGACGATGAAGTCGTTCGCGGCCTCGTCGTAGTCCACGCGCCCGGACTCTGCGTGGACGAACCGGAGCACCCGGTGGTCGTCGTCGAGCGCCCAGAGCCAGACGTCGCGCACGTCCGACCCCTTCATCGACCCGACGTAGATGACGTAGCCGGGGAAATCCCTGATGAACTTCCGCGGGACGATAAAGCTGAGGGGATTGGCGCGCACGGCCGCCGCGAGGTCCCTGTGGTACTGCACCCTCGCCCACGGCATCGACTCGAAGTTGACCTTGAGCCCGAGTACGACCCCGAGGACGGCCAGGGCGAGCACGGGCGCCGCTATCCTCGGGACGCTGAGGCCCGCCGCGCGCATCGCGGTGATCTCGCTGTCCGAGGACAGGCGCCCGAGGGTCAGCAGGACGCCCGTCAGCATTCCAAGGGGAAGCGCGTACGAGATGACAAAGGGCAGAAGCAGGAGCACGAGCCGCCCAAACGTGAGGAGCTGGAGCTGGCCCGAAAGCAGGGGGCCGAGCAGGTCGCGGACGACGTTCACGGACATGAGCACGAACGCGAAAAGGCACACGGCCCCGGCGCACGTGACGAGGATGCTCTTGAAGATGTGGCGGTCCAGCAGGTTCACAGGGCCGGCTTGGCCATCGCGGCGTGCACCGTGCGGATCAGGGTCTCAACGCTGAAGGGCTTCTCCAGGAAATGCCGGACGCCGTTGGCAGCCGCTTGCTCGCGATCCTCGCTTGTGGGCAATCCGCTCGCTCCCACGATGGGGAGGTCCGGCCGGAGGCGCCGCAGTGCCACGATGGTCTTCCCGCCGTCCAGCCCCGGCATCTGCATGTCGACCAGGGCCAGGTTGAACCGTCCCGAGGGATTCCTGAACAACGCGACCGCCTCGGCTCCGTCCGCGGCCGTCGACACACGGAACCCGAAATTCTCGAGCGTGTTGCGCATGATTAGTCGCACGGACACCTCGTCGTCCACGACCAGGATGTGCTCGCCGTTTCCGCGCTGGAGCGGGGCGACGCCCGCCTTCGCGTGGTCGTCGCGGCGCTGCGAGGACAGGCTGGTGTTCGCCGTGGGCAGGAAGACGGAAAAGGTCGTTCCGGCGCCCTCGGCTGACGTGAAGGTGATGAATCCGCGGTGGGCCTTCACGATTGAGCGGGCCGTCGATAGGCCGAGCCCGGTGCCGCGGCCGACGCCCTTCGTGGTGAAGAACGGGTCGAATACCTGGCCCTTGAGGATGTCTGGAATGCCGCAGCCGGTGTCCGAGATGTCGATCCGGACGAAATCGCCGGGCACGGCGTCCGGGTGCGGCCGTGGGGCCGATGGCGGCAATGTCACGGGCGCGGCCGATATCGAAAGCCTGCCACCCGAAGGCATGGCATCCAGCGCGTTCACGCACAGGTTGAGCAGCACCTGGTGAAGCTGCGTGGGATCGCCGGAGATCGCGGGCAGGTCAGGCGCGACGGCAATGTCGATCCGTATCGACTTCGGCATCGTGCTGTCGAGGAACGCCTGGATTTCCGCAAGTAGCGCCGATGGGGCGACCGCGACCCTCTGTCCCTCCATCCCGCGCGCGAACAGCAGGATCTGGCGGACGAGCCCCGCCCCCCGCCGCGCGCTCGCCGAGATGACCTCGAGGAGCTGTGACGATTCGTTGTCGCTGACCTTGTCCGACAGGAGCTCTCCCGCCATCATGATCGGCGCAAAGACGTTGTTCAGGTCGTGAGCGATCCCGCCCGCAAGGGTCCCGATGCTCTCAAGCCTCTGGTTCTGGGCGACCTGTAGCTCCAGGAGCTTTCGCTCGGTGACATCGGTGATGAAGCCCTCGAAGCACCCGACGCGGCCGTCCGGCCCGGGAACCGGCCGGCCCCTCTCGAGGACCCATTTGAGCGCGCCCTCGCGCGTGCGGATCCGGTAGGTGATCTCAAACACCTCGCCGCGGTCCAGGGATTGCGCCTTGGCATCGCGCACGGCCTTCCTGTCCTCCGCGTCGATGATCTCGTCAAGGGTGGTCAGCCGGTTGCCGGTGATCTCCTCGGGCTTGTAGCCCGTGAGGTCGCTGCAGCCCTGGCTCGCGAATTCCACCGTCCAGAACCCGTCGTTGCTGCAGCGGTACGCCATTCCGGGCAGGTTGCTGAAGAGGGTGGCCATCGAGCGCTCCTGCTCGCGCAACGCCGCCTCCGCCCGCTTTCGCTCGGTGATGTCCCGCACGATGAAGACGATGTGCTCCCCCGCGCCCGACGGGCTTGCCGCGGGCGTCGCCGCGATCTCCGCCCAAAAAGGCGTGCCGTCCTTCCTGTAGTTGAGCATCTCGACCCGGACCGGCTTGCGCGCGCGCAAGGCCTCGTCGATCCGGAGCTGCTCGGACTTCGAGGTGTCCGGGCCCCGCAGGAATCGCGGCGAGCGGCCCACCACCTCCCCGGCCGCATATCCGGTCATCTTCTCGAATGCCGGGTTTACAAAGAGGATGCGCGGGCCCGGCTCGTCGACCGGATGGCCCTCGGTGACGATCACAATGTCGTTCAACCTTTCGACGGCGGCGCCCAGCACGTCCGGCGGCGGGGCGGTCCCCGACGGATTCTGCGCGGCGGAACGCGTTGCCTGAGGCATGGGTTGGGGTTATAGGGGCCGAGGCAGCGATGAGAAAGCGAATAGTGCAATTATTGTCGCCTTGTCGGACGGTGAGGAGCCAGATTTTCTGAACGCAAAGGGCGACCCGCTGTCCACGGTGTTTCGTCCGCACTTCATGCCTTTCCGCCCAGTCCTCCTGCTAGCAGCTTGCGCCGCGGTCCTTGCCGTGGCCGCGCGGGCCGCCGCCCCCGCGGAGGCGGAGACCATGCCGGAACATCGGCTGAAGGAGATCGCCGAGCACCAAAGGGTCCTGTTTGCCGATGCCGCTGCCCAGGGCAAGAACATGGAGAACGCGGCCCTCAAGACGGGCGTGGAGCAGCTCACGAACCAGTACGAGTCGCTCCTTCGCGACAATCCGGGTTTTGCGGCGGGCTACGCGGCGTACGGATACATGCTCTGGAAGGTCGGACTCAGGAAGGAGGCCGTCGCGATATTGACGAAGGCAAACGAGCTCGATCCAGATATTCCATTGGTGAAGAACGAGCTGGGCAACTATTTCGCGGAGGAGGGCAAGCCGCTTGAGGCGATCAACTACTTTCTCTCGGCAATCAAGCTGGAGCCCAGCGAGCCGCTATACCACTACCAGCTTGGAACCCTGCTCTGCGAGGCGCGGGACGATTTCCTCAGGAGCGGCGAATGGACGAGGGCCGCCGTCGACCACTCGATGCAGGAGGCCTTCAGGAGTGCCGCCGAGCTGGCCCCGGACCGGATCGAGTTCACCTACCGGTACGCGGAGTCCTTCTACGACCTGCAGGATCCGGACTGGGCCGCGGCGCTAAAAGCCTGGGAGGGACTCGAGGCGCACGCGCAATCCGAGATCGAACGCCAGACCATGCGCCTTCACGAGGCGAATGTCCTGCTGAACATGGGGAAGGCCGGGGATGCCCGGAAGGTCCTGGCGAAGGTGAGCGACCCGGCGCTGGAGGCGCAGAGGCAGAAGCTCATTGCGCGGATGGCCCCGGATGCAGGAAGATGACCCCCCTGGACCCCATCTTCATCCGCAACGGGCTGATCACCTTCATCCTGCTTGTCGCGAGCCTTGCGGTGCACGAATGGGGCCATGCAATCGTCGCGGACGCGCTGGGGGACGACACGCCGCGCATGGACGGGCGGGTCACGCTCAATCCCCTGGTGCACATGGACCTTCTGGGAACCGTGTTTCTTCCCCTGTTCAATATTTTCGCATTGGGAAGCAGCTTTCCATTCATTGCCTGGGCAAAGCCGGTCAGGGTCAACCTGTCGAACTTCAGGCACCGGGCGCGGGACGACGTGCTCGCGACCCTGGCGGGGCCCGCGACAAACCTGGCGATAGGCATTGTCGCGATCGTCGTCGGCTCGTTCCTCGTCGTGGCCTACCCTCGCACGGGGGAGCTAGTCCGCCGGATCGTCATGATGAACGTGGGCCTGGCCGTGTTCAACATGGTGCCGATTCCCCCGCTGGACGGGGGCGTCCTGATTCGCCACGCCGTGGGAATGTCGGAGGAGACCTTCATCAAATTTTCCCGCTTCAGCGGCATCGCCATGCTGATCGCGATCAACATCTCCGCGGTCCAGCAGGCGATCGGCACCCTGGTTGCACTGGCCATCATTCCGTACTGGCTGCTCTGCGGCTGGATCAACCCGTCCGCTCTTTCCCTGATCTTCCCGTGACCCTTGGAGGATGGCTCAGGCGCGCGGAACGCCTGTACGCGAAGCATGAGGCCGCGCTCGGGCAGACCGCGGCCTGGGCCCACGACGAGGCGCTGTACCTAATCCTGCGGACGCTCGGCCTGCCGCTCGACAGCAGCCCCTCGGTCCTCGGGCGGAGGCTGTCGGCGGCGGAATCGGCCGGGATCGGGACCGTGTTTCACAGGCGGCTCGCGGGCCGCGTGCCCGCGGCCTACATCACCCGCGAGGCCTGGCTAGGGGGCGTGCGGTTCTACGTTGATGAGCGGGTCCTGATTCCGCGCAGTTATTTTGTGGAGATCATCCCCGAGCAGGCTGGTCCCTGGCTCCCGGATCCAGCGAGGGTGACCCGGATAGCGGACGTCTGCACGGGCTCTGGCTGCCTCGCGATCCTGCTCGCCCGGCATTTCAAGAGGGCGCGGATAGACGCCGTGGATGTTTCGGCGGACGCGCTGGAAGTGGCGAAGATCAACGTGAGGCGCCACAGGCTGGCGGGACGGGTGCGCCTGCTGCAGGGCGACCTGCTCGGCCCGGTGGCGGGCGCCCGCTACGACGTGATCCTGTGCAACCCGCCATACGAGCCCACGGCGCACGTCGACTCCCTGCCCGAGGAATTCCGCAGGGAGCCGCGCCTCGCCCTCGACGGCGGCCCGGACGGGCTCGCCCTGGTCCGCAGGCTCGTCCGGCAGTCGGCGCGGCTGCTCAAGCCCCGCGGGGTCCTCATGATCGAGGTCGGGGGCGGGCGGCCGGCGTTCGACCGCGAGTTCGGCCATCTCGATCCGCATTGGTTCCATACGATGGACGGAAGCGACTGCGCATGCCTCATCCAGGCGGAGCGGCTGGCGCCGCGTCACGCGCGCGAGAGGTCGTAGAGGGCGTAACCCGCGAAGAGATTCGGGAGGATCGGGCAGGGGGTCCGCCAATCTCCCAGGAGGTGGGCGCAGCGGACGATGCGGATGGACTTTTCCCGGCAGAAATCCTCGAAGTCAGCGATCGTGAGCGGATTCGCGGGCTGGCTCTCGTGCCACGCGGTGGTGTAGACCGCGTTCCGCACCTTCCGGCCGCGGAAGAGGGCGTCGACCCTGTTCTTCCAGAAGCCGTGGTTGACGAACCCGACCGTGACCTTGTTCCCGATGCGCAGCGCCTCGAGGACGACGCCCGCGGGGTCGTTGAGCTCATGGACCGTGCGCGAGCAGATGACCCGGTCGAAGTGGTGGTCGGGAAACGCGCGCATGAACGCGGTCATGTCGCCCTGGTAGGCGCTCAGTCCGCGCCGAACGCACGCCGAGACCCGCTCGAAGTCCAGGTCCACCCCGGTGGCGGACACCTGCTTGGCCTGCACCAGGTAGGCCATCAGCTCGCCGCGCCCGCACCCGAGGTCCAGCACGCGCGATGCCGGCTCGACCCATTCGCCGATCACCTCCATGTCCACCGTTCGCTTTTCGACGAGCCTGCTCATTTATCGGTGCCGTGCGTCAGCCGATCAGATCGTGAAATCAAACGCGTAGGCCTCGCTTCGCTCGAGAAACCCGCGGACCAGGGTGTAGAGCTCGTCGCTCTCGAGGAGGAACGAGTCGTGGCCGAGGTCCGTGTCGAGCTCCGCATAGCTGGCCCGCTTGCCCGCACGGAGCAGGGAGAGCGCGATCGCCCTGTTCTGCTCGGGGGGGAAAAGCCAGTCGCTCTTGAAGCCGACTATGAGCGACTCGGCCTGGACCGGCGCAAACGCCTTCTCGAGCGAGCCTGCGGCGCCGGCCGGGTCAAACTGGTCGATTGCGCGGGTGATGTAGAGGTACGAGTTCGCGTCGAACCGGTTGATGAAGCTCTGCCCCTGGTGGCGCAGGTAGCTTTCCACCTCGAACTGGGCGTCGAACGTGTAGGCCTCCCCGCCTGCGGACTCGTGCTTGCGCCTGCCGAACTTGCGGTCCATCCCCGCGTCGGAGAGGTAGGTGATGTGGGCCATCATGCGCGCGATCGCGAGCCCGACCCGGGGCCCCCCGTCGCGCGGGTAGTCGCCGTTGTTCCACGCGGGATCCTGCATGATCGCCTGGCGGCCGACCTCGTTGAACGCGATCGCCTGGGCGCTCTCGTGCGCGGTCGAGGCCATGATGACCTGTCGCCTCGTGAAATGGGGGAACTCCATCGCGAACATCATCGCGGTCATCCCGCCCATCGAGCCGCCCATCACGGCGTGGAGCTCGGAGACGCCAAGGTGGTCGAGCAGGAGCTTCTGCGCGTTCACCATGTCGCGGATGGTGACAAACGGGAACCGGATCCCGTAGGGGCGACCCGCCGCCGGGTCGGCCGAGCTGGGGCCGGTCGAACCCTGGCATCCCCCGAGGACATTGGCGCAGATGACGAAGAAACGCCGGGTGTCGACCGCCTTGCCGGGCCCTATCAGGTTGTTCCACCAGCCCGGCTTTCGGTCGGATGCCGAGTGCCAGCCTGCGCAGTGGTGGTCGCCGCTAAGCGCGTGGCATATCAGCACCGCGTTGTCCCGCGTCGCGTTCAGGGCGCCGTAGCTTTCATACCGAAGGTTGAAGCCCTGGATTTCCTGTCCGCTCTTGAACGTGAAGGGCCTCCGATAGGCGAAGTCGCGGGGCTGGACAATGCCGACGTCATCCGGGGCCAGGTTCCGGGATTCGGGTTGCGGCGCAGGCGGTGCCTGGACGTCATCGGTCATGGGTTTGGCGGGGATTCAACCAGTCCTCCGCGGCTAAGCAAGGCGCCGGAGTCCTTATGACGCCCTCGGGGCTCGCCGGTCACACCTACGCCGAGGCGGATACCGCATCGTCCATCTCCTCGTTCGAGAAAACCTGCTGGACGTCCTCCAGTTCCTCGAGGACGTCGTGAAACTTGAGCAGCGACCTCGCAACGCCGACATCCGTGACCGGAACCGTGCTCGTCGGGATATAGGCGATCTCGGCGCTCTCGGTCCTGATGCCCTTCTGCTCAAGGGCGTGCGCGACCCGGTCGAACGCCTGGATCTCGCACCGGATCTCGAACCCATCCGCAGTGGTGATGATGTCGTCCGCCCCCGCCTCGAGCGCGACCTCGATCAGCGTGTCCTCGCTCGCCGCGTCCCTCGAGACCAGGAACTGCCCCGCGTGCCGGAAAAGGAACGAGACGGCCCCGGCTCCGGCGAGATTGCCCCCGAATCGGATGAAGGCGTTGCGAACATCCGCGGCCGCGCGGTTCTTGTTGTCGGTGGTGACCTTGACAATCGTCGCCACGCCGCCCGGGCCGTAGCCTTCGTAGGTGAGTTCCTCGTATACGGCGCCGGCGAGCTCGCCCGTGCCCTTCTTTATGGCCCGTTCGACGTTGTCGGCGGGCATGTTTGCATCGCGGGCCTTGAGCAGCAGCGTGCGCAGCCGGGGGTTCATGGCGGGGTCGCCGCCGCCGGACTTTGAGGCGATTGTTATCTCCCTGGAGAGCCGGCTGAACACCTTGCCCCGGCGGACATCGACGACCGCCTTGATGTGCTTGACCTTAGCCCATTTGCTGTGGCCGGCCATGGCGGGGGCTGCCTCCTCTGCGTCAGCGCTTGCGCGGCGTGACGTTCTTCACCGGCTTGCCCGGGAGGGCGTCCGCGGGATCCCCGGTGTCCTTGAAGTGGTTAATGACGAGCTGCTGGCCGATCATGAACAGGCCGTTCACGGTGGAATAGAGGGAAAGCGCGCAGGACCAGCTGTAGTAGAAGAGCAGGAACATGATCGGCATGAACTTCATTATCCTCATCTGGGCGTTGTCCACCGTGGGCTGGGGGGTCAGGCGCATCTGGACGAAGGCGACCGCGCAGAGCACGAACGGCAGGACGTTGACGTTGAGCGACCCGATGATCGGCACGGCCAGGGTCATGACCGTGTCCGGGGCCGAAAGGTCGTTCGCCCACAGGAAGTGCGCAAACCGCAGCTCGGCCGTGCTCTGCAGCATCTTGAAGAACGCGAAGAAGAACGGGATGGTGATGAGCATCGGGATGCATCCGGCCACGGGATTCACCTTGTGCTTCTTGTAGAGCTCCATCGTCGCGGCCTGCTGCTTCTGGGGGTTGTCCTTGTACTTCTCCCGGACCGCCTTCAGCTCGGGCGCGATCTTCATGGTCCTCCTGGAGGTGCGCGCCTGCGAGAGGGTGATCGGCAGGAACAGGAACTTCAGGCTCAGCGTGGTGAGGATGATCGCGATGCCCCAGTCCGCGGTCCATCCGTGTATCCAGGTCATGCCGGTGATGAGGAGCGCGGCGCAGAAGCGGAACACCATGTTGCCGAAGTCCATGATGCGGTCCTGGTCCTTCTTGAACACGTCCACGTTCGAGAGCCTGGGATACTCCTTCGGCCCCACGTAAAGGTCGCCGGCGAGCGTCGCCTCGCCATGCGGCGGCAGGGCGTCCAGGTCGAAGTCCACGTCGCCCGTGATCCCGTAGGCGCGGGGATCGGCGTCGGGGAGCGCCTGAAGGAGCTTCACCCTGCGCGTCTCGAGCCCGGCCGCGGGCTCGTCCGGCGTCAGGATGGACGCGAAGAACTGGTTCTTCACCGTGGCCCACACGATCGGCCCGCCGGCCGAGATCACGGACTTGGTGCCCCTGGCGCCGAAGCCGAGGAATCCGTTGCTGGCCTCCAGCGACGACCGCCGGACGAGCGTCTGGTCCTTGCCGTTCGAATACTCCGCCGTCAGCTGGAGGCCGTTGTCGAGCGCGTTGTTGGGCGCCGCGGTTCCGATGGAGAGCGCGACTCGCATCGGGGAGGCCGGCTTGTCGGACAGGTTGCGCAGCTTAGTCTCGCACCGGATGAGGTAGGGGTCCGTGGACGCGGCCTTGTCAGGCGAAAGGATGTAGTGGCGGACCACCTCGACCCGGCTATCAAGTACCGTGCGGTAGACGATGTCCTGGTCCGACTTTGACACCAGCTCGTAGCGGGTGGCCCGGTCCAGCCCGGCGACGCCTGTGAACGCCATCATTGGGTCCGCATGCAGCTCATTGAAGATGAACGGCTCCGGACTGCCAAGGGCGGCGGGGTATTTCTTGAAGGCGACCTCGCGGATCGCCCCGCCAAAATCGGTGAAGCTCACCTCGACGAACCTGTTTCCCAGCTTCGTCACGGCCGCACCGGCATGGTCGGCCTGGGCGGTGGCGAACGCCGGCTCCTCGGGATTCACAAGAGCGGCCGGGGCGCTGGGCTGCGAGGCTATCTGCCGGCTCACCTCGTGCCTGATCTCGGCCGGGGAAGGGGGCTGCTGCGAGTGCCTCTGCGTGTAGAGCAGGACAAGGAACGCCGCCAGGAACATCAGCGCGCCGATGAATGTGTTCTTCTTGTCCACGGTGCTAGGGGAGCTTCCGCGCGACCGCCGGCACGGGGTCGTAACCCCCCGGATGAAGCGGCGTGCACTTGGCCAGGCGGCGCGCCGCCAGCCACGTGCCCTTGAGCGCGCCATGGGTGCGCACCGCCTCGGCCGCATAGTGGGAGCACGTCGGATAGAACCTGCATCCGCAGGCCGGGCCGAAGAAGACCGGGAGCAGGGGGGATGCCGTCTGCTGGTAGATCCGGATCAGGCCGACCGCGGCGGCGGCAGGAAGGCCCGCTTTCCGGGGCGTCGGTGTCGGAACGGCGCTCATGGGGTCCCGGGGCTGAAGCCGGCGCGGATCCGCGCGGACGCCTCGGCGAAGGTGCGCTCGAGCCTGGCAAAGGCCCACTGGTTCACGGTCGGCCGGGCCACGAACAGCAGGTCGCACGAAGGGGGCAGGAGATCCTGGTGCAGGCGGAAGGTCTCCCTCATCCTGCGCCGGGCCCGGTTGCGCTGGACCGCCGCTCCCACCGCCTGGGCCGACGCGACGAAGCACGCCCGCGGAAGGGCTGCGCCGGAGCGCGCCATCCACCAAACGGTGAACGCGCCGCAGTCCACCCGGCTTCCTTGCTGGCGGACCGCCCGGATATCGCTCGGGCGGCGCAGGTGCTGCCCAGGGCGCAAGCGCATGGAATCCGCAATTCCCAAGATCAAACGACGGTCAGGCGCTTGCGGCCCTTCTTTCGGCGGGCGGCGAGCACCTTGCGGCCGCCCCGGGTGGACCTCCGGGCGCGGTATCCGATTTTTCGGGCTCGTTTCTTGCGGTGCGGGCGGAAGGTGGGTTGCATGGATGCAGGGCGTTTAAGAGTTGACTGGAGTGCCTTACGGACGGGGGGGTGTCAAGGGCGGGATTGGGGCGGTGGCTTGCCCGGGGCGAGGCGCGTCGAGGAACGCCCTCCGACTCATGAATGGACCTGCTCGGCGGGGCTGGCGGCCGGGCGCCTTCCCCTCTTGTCGCTGGCGATCAGCATGTAGACCGAGGGCACGACAAAAAGCGTGAAGAAGGTGCCGACTGTCATGCCGGTCACGATGACGATGCCCATGGCGTAACGGCTTGCGGCGCCGGCCCCGGTGGCGATCACGAGGGGCACGGTCCCGAGGACCATCGCGGCGGTCGTCATGAGTATGGGCCGAAGGCGGACGCCGGCAGCATGCTCGATGGCGGCGAGCTTTTCCATGCCCTCCTCCTGCAGCTGGTTCGCGAACTGGACGATCAGGATCCCGTGCTTGCTGATAAGGCCGACGAGGGTGATGAAGCCGACCTGGGTGTAGATGTTGATCGTCGAGAACCCGAGGAAGAGGAAGGTGAGGGCGGCGGCCAGCGTCATCGGGACGCTGCCGAGGAGGATGATCAGGGGGTCGCGGAAGCTCTCGAACTGGGCCGCCAGGACCAGGAAGATGATGATCGCGCCGAAGGCGAACGCGAGGACAAGCGAGCTCCCCTCCTGGATGTACTGGCGGGATTGGCCCCCGTAATCCATCGTGTAGCCCTGGGGAAAGATCCTCGCAGCCTGGCTGCGCAGGTAATCCAGGGCCTGGCCCTGCGAGACGCCCCCCCGGGTGGCTAGCGAGACCGTGGCGGAATTGAGCTGCTGAAAGTGGTTCAGGGTCTGCGGCTGCACCTCGTAGCGGATCGAGGCAAAGGTCGAGAGAGGCACGAGGTGCCCGTTGCCCGTGCTCACGTAGTAGTCGGACAGCTGCTGAGGATTGAGTCGGCCGTTCCGCTCAACCTGTGGTATCACCTTGTAGCTGTTGCCCTGGATGTTGAAGTAGTTGATGTACGCGCCCCCGAGCAGCGAGCCGACGTCGTTTGCCAACTCCTGCATGTTGACGCCGAGCGCCGCCGCCTTGTCTCGGTCGACGACCAGGTCGCCCTGCGGCTGGTCAAGCTTGAGGTTGCTGTCGGCATAGGCGAAAAGCCCGCTTTGCATCGCGTTCGCGACGAGGGTGTCGGCGACCTGGGCCATGTGCTCCGGGGTGTCCGTTGACAGGACGACGAACTGGACCGGCAGGCCGCCTCCGCCGCCGGGTAGCGAGGGGCGCAGGAACGCCGCCGTCTTGAACCCTGCGATCGTCGAAAGCTTCGCGGTCACCTGCGGCAGGAGCTCGATCGTCCCCCTCTTGCGCTCGCTCCACGGCTTGAACACCATGCCGCCGATGGCGGTGTTGGCGACCCCGCTCGACGCGCTGCTCGAGATCGCCCCGAAGACCTGGAAGACGTTGCGCGTCTCGGGGAACGAGCGGAAGACCTTCTCCACCTGGGAGCCGTAGATCGCCGTCTGGTCGACGTTTGCGTCGGGTGCGCCCGTAGAGAGGGCGATGATGATCCCCTGGTCCTCGTCGGGGGCGAGCTCCTGCTTCGTCATCGAGTAGAACGGCCAGAGGAGGGCCAGCGCCACGACGGGAACGACGAGCATGACGGGCCAGGTCCGCATCACCGACGTAAGCAACGCCTCGAAGCGCGCCCGCAGGTGATCGAAGGCGACGTCGAGATGGTAGGCGAATCCGCGCTTCTCCGCGTCGTGCCGGAGCAGGTGGGAGCACATCATGGGCGAGAGCGTGAGGGCGACCACCCCGGAGATGATGACGGCGCCCACGAGCGTGAACGCAAACTCCCGGAAGAGGGTGCCCGTGAGCCCGCCCTGGAATCCGATCGGGGCGTAGACGGCCGCGAGAGTGATCGTCATCGCTATCACGGGCCCGCCCAGTTCGCGCGCGCCCTTCAGGGCCGCGTCGAGCGGACCCATGCCCTCCTCCATGTGCCGGTGGATGTTCTCCACCACCACGATCGCGTCGTCCACGACGAGCCCGATCGCGAGCACCATCGCCAGGAGCGTCAGCAGGTTGATCGTGAAGCCCATCACCAGCATGAGGAAGCAGGCGCCGACGAGCGAGAGGGGCATCGCGACGATCGGTATGATCACCGACCGCATGGACCCGAGGAAGAGGAAGATGACGACGACCACGATGCCGAGCGCCTCGACCAGGGTGCGGATGACCTCGTTGATCGCATCGTGGATGTAGGCCGTCGAGTCGTAGGGGACCGTCATCTGAAGCCCGGCGGGCAGCTCCGCCCTGATCTTTGGGATCGCAACCTTCACGTGGTCGATGACGTCGAGGGAGTTCGCGGTCGGCAGGACGAAGATTCCGATGAATGTCGCGCTCTCGCCGCCGAAGTGCACCACCGTGTCGTAGTTTTCCGCGCCGAGCACGACCTCGGCGACGTCGCCAAGGCGGATGATGGCGCCGTCCTGCTGCTTGACGACCATGCGCCTGAACTCCTCGGCCGTGTGCAGGTCGGTCGCGGCGTTCAGGTTGACCGAGATGTAGGACCCCTTCGTCGCGCCGACCGCCGCCAGGGCGTTGTTGGCCGCAAGGGCGGCGCTCACCTGCGCCGGGCTCAGCCCGAAGGCGGCGAGCCGGTCGGGCTTAAGCCATATGCGCATGGCGAAGACCCGGGCGCCGAGGATCTGCGCGCTTTGCACGCCGCTGATCGAGGCGAGCTTCGGCTGCACGACGCGCGTCAGGTAGTCGGTGATCTGGTTGCTGTCGAGCTGGTCGCTGGCGAAGCTGAGGTACATCGCCGCAGTGGTCTCGCCGACCTGCACGTCGATTGTCGGCGGCAGCGCGGCCGCGGGAAGCTGGCTTCGCACCTTGTCGATCTTCGAGATGACCTGTGCGACCGCGGCGTTCGGGTCGTAGTTGAGGACCAGGTGGACCGTGATCGTGCTCGCGCCCGGCGCGCTGTTCGACTCGATGTAGTCGATGCCGTCGGCGCTCGCTATCTGCTTCTCGAGGGGGGTCGTGATGAATCCCTGGATGAGGTCGGCGCTGGCGCCCGTGTAGATCGTGGTCACCGTCGCGATGGCGCTGTTGCTCACGGGATACTGGCGGACGTTCAGGAGCGACACCGAGCGAAGGCCGATGAAGAGAATCAGCAGGCTGACGACCGAGGCTAGGACCGGCCGCCTGATGAAGATGTCCGTGAAGTTCATCAGGTGTTCGGCAGGTTCGGCGCGGGATTGGCGGCCGGCTGGGCGGAGTTGTCGACGACGACGGGCGCCCCGTTGCGCAGCTTGAGCTGGCCGGCCGTGACCACCTCGTCGCCGGCCTTGACCCCCTTCACGACGGCGACCTGGTCGCCCCGGGTTTCGCCGAGGGTCACGAAATGCTGCCGCGCGACAAGGCGCTGCCCGCCGGACTCCGTCGTCGTCCGCTCGATGATGTACACGGCGGTTCCGTACGGATTGTAGACGATCGCGGTCTCGGGAAGGGTGACAAGGCGGTCCTCGTGGGACAGGATGACGTCAACGCCCGCGAACATGCCCGGGACAAGGCGCTCGTCGGCGTTCCGGATCGTCGCCTGCACCTGGATGTTGCGCGTCGCCTCGTCGATCATCGAATTGACCGCGTTGATCTTGCCCTCGAAGACTGCGCCCGGATAGGCGTCCACGGTGATGCGGACCGTCTGGCCCGCGTGGAGGTCCCCGACGTCCTGCTGGGGCAGCGAGAAATTGACGTAGATCGGGTCGAGCGCCTGAAGCGCCGCGATCGGCGCACCGGCGGGAAGGAACTGGCCCAGATTCACCTGGCGGAGCCCCAGGAGCCCGGAGAATGGCGCGCGGATCGTCTTCTTCCCGATGACCGCGCGCTCATTCTCGACCGCGGACGAAGCCTCCCGGCACTGGGCCTCGGCGTTGTCGAGGTCCGCCTGGGAATTGGTCTCCTTCGCCCGCAGCTCCCGGGCCCGGTTGAGCGTCAGAAGGGCCAGGTCCGCCTGGGCCTCGAGGCCGCTCAGCTGGGCCGTGTCCGTCGATACGTCCTGCTGGATCAGAAGATCGCCGGCCTTGACGTGCTGGCCGGACTCGAAGGCGATCTTGACGACCGAGCCTTCGATCTGGTTGCTGACCGTCACACCCTGGACCGCGGCAAGGCTGCCGACCGAATGGAACTGGCGCTGCCAAACGGTGATCGGCGCGACCGTGGTGGACACCGTCGCCGGCGGGATCACCGCCGCGGCCGCGCGGGCCTGCAGGGCGCGGATGGTCTTCAGTTTGTATGCGCCGATGGCGCCGACGACGAGGATCACGGCGGCCAACATGGCGAGGGTGCGTTTTGCCGTTAATGTCATGCTAGGCTAGGGTTGGAAAATGATGGAGGGCCATAGCAAGCCGATTATCGCCGGCATTGCAAACAGATCGGTGCCCGGCCGCGCGCATTCACGCACCTTGACTCGCCCGAAAGGCTGCGCTCACTCGATTCCCATGCGCGCCAGCGCCCCGTTCCTGCTTGCCGCCGCGGCGTTGGCGGCACCGGTCCCCGCCGCGGAAGCCCCGCCGCCCGGGGCCGCCCCCGCCGTCGACCCGGAGATCAGGGAGATCGTCTCCAGCATCTCCGCCGAGCGGATCCAACGGTCGATCTACGTCCTCGCGAGCTTCAAGACCCGGCACACGCTGTCGGACCCGCTTCCGAGCGGCGACGGCATAGGCGGGGCCGCATCCTGGATTCGCGCGGAGTTCGACCGGGCGTCGTCGCAGGCCGGGGGGCGGCTTAACATCGAGCTCGACAGCTTCGACCAGCCTCCCGCGCCGCCCCGCAGCCCGCACGAGGTCCAGATCACAAACATCGTGGCGACGCTGAAGGGGACCGACCCCGATCCCGAGGGCAGGGCCCTGGTCGTGAGCGGGCACTACGACTCAAGGGCGACGAACATCCGGGATGCCACAAGCCCCGCGCCAGGCGCCGACGACGACGCGTCCGGTGTCGCGTCGGTGCTCGAGCTCGCGCGCGTCATGTCACATTTCAAATTCAGGGCCACGATCGTCTTCCTGGCGGTGGCCGGCGAGGAGCAGGGCTTGTACGGTTCAACGCACTGGGCGCAGGGCGCAAAGGAAAGGCGGGCCGACATCGAGGCCATGCTGGATAACGACATCATCGGGAGCAGCCGGTCCGAGGACGGGAAGGTCGACCGCGGCGCCGTGCGGCTCTTTGCCCAGGGGATTCCGCCGACGACGGCGCCCGACGAGGGCCTGGTGGCCCTGATCAGGGCCGGCGGCGAGAACGACACGCCGCCGCGCGAGCTTGCCCGCGCGATCAGGGAGATTGCCGCGTCCTACGTGCCGTCGATGAACGTCCGCGTGATCTACAGGGCCGACCGGTACCTCAGGGGCGGGGACCATCTGCCGTTCCTCGAGCGCGGTTATCCGGCGGTCAGGTTCACCGAACCCGCCGAGGATTTCAGGCACCAGCACCAGGACGTCCGCGAGGAGAAGGGCGTCCAGTACGGCGACACGCCCGATCACGTAGATTTTGCGTACACTGCCGACGTGGCGCGCGTGAACGCCGCCGCGCTCGCCGTCCTGGCCCGGGCCCCTGCCCCGCCGCGCGACGTGCAGATCGAGGCGGCGCGCCTTGAGAACGACACGACGCTCAGGTGGGCGCCCAATTCCGAGCCGGATCTCGGAGGCTACCGGGTCGTCTGGCGCGAGACGACCTCCCCGTTCTGGGAGCATTCGTTGGACCTCCCGAAGGGCGTCACCCGGACAACGGTGCAGGGCGTGTCCAAGGACAACGCGGTCTTCGGGGTCGAGGCGTTCGACACCGCGGGCCACGCGAGCCCCGCGGTCTTTCCAAGGGCGCGGATGACGCTCTAGCGGGCCGCATTCGGGAACTCTTCGGCCCCGGGGTTGAGCACGGGCGCATCGTGAGCAGGCGCATTCCGCTTTGCGCTCGACCCCGGCATGGCCGCGGTCAAGAACCCGTCAACCAAAGGATGCCGTCGTGACCAACGGGGAGCAGTATGACTGGTTCGGGCTGTTTGCGCCGGAGCATGGCGTGCGCCGGGTCCCGCCTCCGGAGGCGGGGGGGCCGGGGGATGGCGTCGTCTTCAAGCGGAGCGCAAACGCCCGGAACTACAGGCTTTCACTCGGGCGCGACGGCGTCGCCGTCGCGACGATCCCGCTGCGCGGGTCGATGCGCGAGGCCGAGCGCTTCGTCGAACTGAACAGGAAGTGGCTTGAGCGCGCGCGGGAGCGCCAGCAGCGGCGGCCGCGCGCGCCCGACGTGTGGACGATCGGAACACGCGTCCTTTGGCGGGGGGATTTCGCGGAAATACGGAGGGCCGCCGGGGGGGGCCGCCCGGCAGTCTGCATCGGGGCGGACGTGTTCCGCGTGCCGCGGCTGGAGGATGACCTGCGGCCCGCCCTCCATGCCCGCTTCATCCGGCTCGCCAAGGTCGAACTGCCCGCCCGCGCGTGGGAGCTGGCGGCGCAGACGGGGATGGGGGTCAGGCGCGTCTCGGTGCGGGACCAGCGCACGCGCTGGGGGTCCTGCACCGCGAAGGGTTCGATCTCGCTGAACTGGAGGCTGATCCTGGCGCCCGAATTCGTGCGGGACTACATCATCCACCACGAGCTCATGCACCTGAAGGAGATGAACCACTCGCCGCGGTTCTGGGCGCGCGTCGAGGAGGCCTTTCCGAGCTGGCGGGAGGCCGAGGGATGGATCAAGCGCAGCGGGGGCTACGCGGGCCTCTAGGGGAACGAAACGCGGCCGGGGCTGTCGGACCCGCAAGCAACCCGCCATGCCACAGCGCCCCGAAACGCCGCCCGCCCGATCCGGGGCGCAGCCAAAGAGCCCCGCAGCGGCGGGGAGGACGGGGCGCCGCGTGGTGCGCAACCTGGCGCAGGGGACCCTGTTCGCCGCGGGAATTGCCGCCACCCAGATCGGCATCCCCGAGATCGACTCGAGGTTCCACGTGTTCGATCCCTCCCTCCTGGACCGGCTGCGTGCGCCGATCACCCGCTACCACGAGTAGCGGTCAGTGGAAGTCGACGAGCTCGACCTCGAACACGAGCGTCGCGTGGTAGGGGACGGAGGTGGGGCGGTTGCCCCCCTCGTAGCCGAGCCAGTAGGGGACTATCAGCGTTCTCTTGGCCCCCTTCTTCATGGTCAGGAACGCCTCGTCCCAGCCCTTTATGACCTTTCCCATGCCCACCTGGAAGGTCAGCGGGCGGCCGTGCGCGAACGAGCTGTCGAAGGGGGTCCCGTCAAGGAGGCGTCCGACGTAGTTGACGGTCACGGTGTCCCCAACCCGCGGGGTCGCCATCCCGGCGCCCGGCGCCCGGTTCAGATAGATCAGGCCCGACGGGGAGGTGTACGCGTTGGGGTATTCCCTGCGGATCAGGCTGGCGTCCTCCGCGGACAGCTGCGGCGAGCTCTCGGCAAGCGCGGCGCGCATCGCGGCACTGGTCGGCTCGCCGGGATTCTTGCGCGCGAACATCCCGGAGCGGACGACCAGCGCGAGC
>Ga0181530_10000146_pt1 | contig 87320 bp, 77 predicted proteins | sample PEATcosm2014_Bin_42_FD_119769 | JGI IMG/M metagenome (GOLD analysis project Ga0181530, IMG submission 119769) | Peatland microbial communities from MTU Mesocosm Facility, Houghton, MI, USA - PEATcosm2014_Bin10_60_metaG | ecosystem: Environmental > Terrestrial > Soil > Wetlands > Peat | place...
CGAACACCGCGCTCATCGGATCCACCGGGCGCTGGCCGACGCGATCGAAGAGGTCGTCGAGCGAGCCGCCCGACCAGAAGGTCTCCTCGAAGCTCGCCGCCGATTGGCGCAATCGCCGCAAGCGCAGCGCCTTGTCGAAGATCACCGCCCACGACCAGAACGAGGCAAGCAGCAGGATCAGCATCACCAGCTTGACAATGATGTCGGACTGCGCGGCCAGATCGAGGATGGAGAGGCTGTGGACCACTGTCCCGGGAAGCTGAGCGGTTTCGAGGGGCTGCATTATTGGCGGCCTTTTATGGCGTCTTTCGGGCAAGAATCATGCGAATGAGGGCACAACTAAGGCGCGGACGGGTCGCCGGCGAGCCGGTCGCTCGCCAGGACGGCGCGCAGCGCGCTCGGCAGGCGGCGCGGCCGTCCATCGCGGCCGATGCAGGCCACGAGCACGTCGAGATCGACCAGCACCTTGCCGTCCCGGCAAATCTGCTGATGCGCCTCGAGGGTCGCCGCACCGACATCGGTAAGCCGGGTATCGACGGTCAGCGCATCTTCGAGGCGGGCCGGTGCGCGGAACTCGACCGAGCAACGGCGGACCGCGAAACCGACCCCATCTTCCGCGCGTAGCCTTTGGTGTGGAAAGCCCAGACTGCGCAACATCTCGCTGCGCCCGCGCTCGGCGAATTTGAGGTAGTTGGCGTGATAGACCATGCCGGCAGCATCGGTGTCTTCATAATAGACGCGCAGCGGCAGGGTATGGGCGAGCGCGCTCACGGCAACTCGTCCTCGGCCGGCTGCAGCGGCGCCAGCAATTCGAACTGGCCGGGGATGCTCACGGGCTGCGGTAGATCAAGATGGCGGTAGGCGATCTCGGTCAGCATGCGGCCGCGCGGGGTGCGGTGCACAAACCCCTCCTGCACCAGATAGGGCTCGATGACCTCCTCGATGACGTCGCGCTGGTCGCCGAGCGCCGCCGCCATCGTCTCGACCCCGACCGGTCCGCCGCCGTAATTCTCGGCGATGCAGCGCAGGTAGCGCCGATCCATGCCGTCGAGACCGCGGCCATCGACATCGAGCCGGGCCAGGGCGCGGTCGGCGGTGTCGGCATCGATCGACGCCCAGCCCTGCATCGCGGCGAAATCGCGGATGCGGCGCAGCAGGCGCATCGCGACGCGCGGCGTGCCGCGGGCGCGGCGGGCGATCTCGGCGGCGCCATCGGGTTCGAGCGCCAGAGCCAGCACGCGGGCGCCGCGCGCGACGATCAGCGCCAGCTCGGCAGGCTCGTAGAACACCAGGCGCAGCGGTATCCCAAAGCGCTCGCGCAACGGCCGGGTGATCAGGCCCGAGCGGGTCGTCGCGCCGATCAGGGTAAAGGGCGGCAGGTCGATGCGCACCGAGCGCGCGCCGGGCCCCTCGCCGATGATCAGGTCGAGCTGGAAATCCTCCATCGCCGGGTAGAGCACTTCCTCGACCGCCGGCATCAGCCGGTGGATCTCGTCGATGAACAGGATGTCGTGCGGCTGAAGGCTGGTGAGCAACGCGGCGAGGTCGCCGGCGCGCTGAATGACCGGGCCGGAGGTCGCGCGGAAACCGACCCCGAGCTCGCGCGCGACGATCTGCGCCAGCGTGGTCTTGCCGAGCCCCGGCGGCCCGAAGAACAGGACGTGATCGAGCGCCTCGGCGCGGCTCTTCGCGGCGCCGATGAAGATCGCGAGGTTGTCGCGCAGCTGGCGCTGGCCGACGAAATCGGCGAGCGATTGGGGACGGATCGTGGCGTCGGGCGCGTCCTGTCCGCCGGGCTCGGGCGCGACGAGGCGCTCGGTCAGACGATCCGGTACGGCGCTCACGTCGCGATCTCGCTGGCGGTCTGGGCGAGCGCGCCTTGGGCCAGCTCCTGCAACCCGGCGCGGATCAGCGCGTCGACCTTGGCGCCGTCACCCAAGCGGCGCGACGCGGCGGCGACCGCGCCGAACGCCTCGGCGCGGCGATAGCCGAGGTTGACCAGGGCCGAGACCGCGTCGCCGGTGGGACCGGCATCGATCGCAACAGGCGCCGGCGCAGCGGCGTTGGTCGCGGCGAGCGCCAGCCCGCCGACCTTGTCGCGCAGCTCGTTGACGATGCGCGCCGCGAGCTTGGGCCCGACCCCATCGGCGCGCGCCAGCATCGCCTTGTCCTGACTGACGATCGCCAGGGTCAGGTCATTCGGCCCGACCGCCGAGAGGATCGCCAGCGCCAAGCGCGCGCCGACCCCCTGAACGGTGATAAGCAGCCGGAACCAGTCGCGCTCGGCGACATCGAAAAAGCCGTAAAGATGGATGTGATCCTCGCGGACATGCGTCTCGACGAGGAGCCGCGCGGCGCCGCCCGGCGCCGGCAATTGCCCCAAGGTGCGGGTCGAGCAGAAGCACAGATATCCGACGCCGCCGACATCGATCACCGCGCCGTCGGGGCCGATATGGTCGAGGATGCCGGTAAGCTTGGCGATCATCGCGCGGCCGTCCAAGCATTCATCGTGCCGGCGTGGTGAGCGTGGCAAATCGCGACCGCCAAGGCGTCGGCGGCGTCGGCCTTGACCACGGTGCAGCCCGGCAACAGCCGCCGCACCATCAGCTCGACCTGTGATTTCTCGGCGTGACCGGCGCCGACCACGGATTTCTTGACCATGTTCGCCGAATACTCGGCGACCTTGAGGCCGCGTTCGGCCGGCGCCAGCAGCACGACGCCGCGGGCGACCCCGAGCTTCAGGGTCGAGGCCGCGTTCTTGTTGACAAAGGTCTCCTCGACCGCGGCTTCGTCGGGCCGGAAGCGCTCGATGATTTCGTTGACTTGGCGGAACAGCACGACCAGCCGCTCGCCGAGCGACAAATTCACCGGCGCGCTGGCGACGCCGTCGGCGACATGCGTCAGACGGTTGCCGGCGACATCGATAATCCCCCAGCCGGTGTGGCGAAGGCCGGGATCGAGACCGAGAACGCGCATCTCGCTTAAGCGCTCAGCCGGGTGATGACGTCTTCAGCCACTTCGAAATTGGCGTAAACGTTCTGCACGTCGTCGCTGTCTTCCAGGGTTTCGAGCAGCTTGAAGAGGCTCGTCGCGGTCTCTTCGTCGATCGGCGACGAGGTTTTCGGCCGCCACACTAGGCGCGCCGACTCGGCCGCGCCGAAGCGCTGCTCGAGCGCGTCGCGAACGTCGTTGAAATCGTCGATCCCGGACAGCACGACATGGCGCTCGGCGTCGCTCTCGACATCGCTGGCGCCGGCTTCGATCCCGGCGTCGAGCATGTCGTCGGCGCTCGCGGCCGAGACCGGGTAAACGATCTCGCCGACCCGGTCGAACATGAAACTCACAGAGTTGGTCTCGCCGAGCGCGCCCGAGGATTTGGTGAAGGCGGCGCGGATGTCGCTGGCGGTGCGGTTGCGGTTGTCGGTCAGCGCCTCGACGATGACCGCGACGCCGCCGGGGCCGTAGCCCTCGTAGCGCACCTCGTCATAATTTTCGCCGCCCTCGGCGCCGGCGCCGCGCTTGATCGCGCGCTCGACCGTGTCCTTCGGCATGTTGGCCTGGCGCGCGGCCAGCACCGCGGCGCGCAGCCGCGGATTGGAGGCCGGATCGGGCAGCCCCATCCGCGCCGCCGTGGTCAATTCCCGGATGAGCTTGGTGAACACCTTTCCGCGCTTTTTGTCCTGCGCGCCCTTGCGGAACATGATGTTCTTGAACTGCGAATGGCCGGCCATCCAAAACCCATCCCCTCAATGCTCTTCAGCCTGGCCGAGAATGCGCAGCACGAGCCGTTGTCGCAACAGCGCGGCCTAACAAGTTAATATGGCAGCATTGGGGCGCCTCGGCGAAACCGGGAGGAGAGTTGTCGCCATTCCCGCGAGTTGCCGGAATAGCGGCGGCCAAGTACCAGCCAATAAAGGCGAATCGCTCGGTTCAGTTGGCGGCTTCGGCCGCTTCCTCGCCGCCGTAGCGGGCGGAGAGATCGGCGACCTCCTCGGGCGCGATCTTCTTGAACAGCGGCGGCGGCACTTCGTAGCGATGGCCGGGGGGCAAGGCGCGCAATTCGGCCGCCGCGTCGGTCGGCCAATAGGCTTGCGCGATCTCGACGCCGAGGCATTTCCGCAGCCGGGCGCAGGTATCCGGGATGATCGGCGAGCCAACGATCGCGTAAAGCCGCGCCAGGTTGAAGGCTGTCCGCAGGATTACCGCCGCGCGGTCGCGGTCGTTCTTGATCGCGGTCCACGGCGCGGCGCGGTCGACATAGACATTGCCGAGCGTCCACAACTCCTTGAGTTCGGCTGCGGCGCGGCGCAGTTGCATGCCTTCGAGATTGGCCGTGTAGCGTGCCAGCGTCGCCTGCAGCGCGTTGGCGAGCTCCTGCTCCATCGGGCCCGGCTCGCCGCCTTCCGGCACCGCGTCGCCGAAGCGGGCGCTGGCGAACCTCAGGCAGCGGTTGACGAAATTGCCGAAAGTGTCGGCGAGGTCCTTGTTGCACACCCCGGCGAAGCCGCCGAAGGTGAACGAGGCGTCGTCGGTCTCGGGCGCGTTGGCGACGAGCCAGTAGCGCCAGTAATCGGACGGATATTCCTCGAGCGCCTGGTCGAGAAAGATGCCGCGCCGCTGGCTGGTTGAGAACTTGCCGCCGTAGAACGTGAGCCAGGAAAAGCCCTTGATGTAGTCGGCAAGCTTCCACGGCTCGCCGGCCCCGAGGATCGTCGCCGGAAAGCTGACCGTGTGGAACGGCACATTGTCCTTGGCCATGAACTCGACGTAGCGCACGTCGTCGGCGTCGTACCACCAGCGGCGCCAGTCGCGGCCGGGCGCGGCGTCGGCCCATTCCTTGGTCGCGCCGATATATTCGATCGGCGCGTCGAACCAGACGTAGAACACCTTGCCCTCGAAACCGGGCCGGTCGACCGGCACGCCCCATTTGAGATCGCGGGTGATGCCGCGGTCCTGCAGCCCCTCCTTGAGCCAAGCCTTGGCGATCGAGCTGACGAGGAGCGGCCAGTCCTGCCGCGAGTCGATCCATTCCTCGACCCTGTCCGCGAGCTCCGGGAGCTTCAAAAACAGATGCTTGGTCTGGCGGACTTCGAGATTGCGGCTGCCGGAAATCGCCGAGCGCGCCTCGACGAGATCGGTCGGTTCGAGGAGCCGGGTGCAGTTCTCGCACTGGTCTCCGCGCGCGTTGGCGTAGCCGCAATGCGGGCAGGTGCCGATGATGTAACGGTCGGGCAGGAAGCGGCCGTCATCGACCGAATACACCTGCGGCAGCGTCCGCTCCTCGATAAAGCCGGCATCGTCGAGACGGTGGTAAAAATGATTGGTCAGCTCATGGTTCTGCGGCGACGAACTGCGCCCGAAATAATCGAACGACAGCGCGAACTCGCGGTAGATCGCGGCCTGGATCTCATGCTGCTGAGCGCAATACTCCGCGACCGGCTGGCCGGCTTCGAGCGCGGCGATCTCGGCCGGGGTGCCGTGCTCGTCGGTGGCGCAGATGAACAGCACCTCGTTGCCGGTCGCGCGCATGAAGCGGGCATAGACATCGGCGCTCAGCATCGAGCCGATCAAATTGCCGAGATGCTTGATGCCGTTGATGTACGGCAGCGCCGAGGTGATGAGGACTTTGGCCATGAGTCGATCTATATCACGGCAGCGGCACGTGCTGCGCAAGCCGGCCGCCAAGGCGTACCGGCTCGATGCGGGTCGCGAGCCCGGTCGCATCGTCGGTGACGATGAACGCGCCACACAGCGTCGCCTCGCCCTCGGCGACCTGCGGCTTCTTGTCCGGCACCTGTGTCACGAAACGGCGCACCGAAGCCGCCTTGTCCATGCCGATGACCGAGTCGTAATTGCCGCACATGCCGGTGTCGCTGAGATAGGCGGTGCCGCCGGGGAGGATCAGCGCGTCGGCGGTCGGGATGTGGGTGTGGGTGCCGATCACCGCCGAGACGCGGCCATCGGCGAAATGGCCGAACGCGGTCTTCTCGCTCGTCGCCTCGGCGTGGAAGTCGACGATGATCGCGGCGCCGCTGCCCAGCGCGTGGCCGGCGAGCGTCGCGTCGAGCGCGCGGAACGGGTCGTCGAGCGCCTCCATGAACAGCCGGCCCATCAGATTGACGACGAAGACGCTGCGGCCGTCGGCAAGTTTATGCCGGTAGCTGCCTTCGCCCGGTGTGCCGGGCGGGAAGTTGGCCGGGCGCAGCACGCACGGGTCGCGTTCGATATAGGGGATGATCTCGCGCTGGTCCCAGACATGGTTGCCGGTGGTGAGAATGTCGGCGCCGGCATCGTAAAGCTCGCCGCAAATCTTCTCGGTGAGGCCGAAGCCATGCGCCGCGTTCTCGGCATTGACGATCGCTACGTCGATCAGCAGGTCGCGCCTCAGCTGCGGAAGATGCGTCTTCACCGCCTCGCGGCCGGGACGGCCGACGACATCGCCGCAGAGGAGGATGTTCATGAAACCTCTCCGTCATTGCGAGGAGCGCACAGCGCGACGCGGCAATCTCGATGGGAGTGCGCACCCGGCATGAGATTGCTTCGCTCCGCTCGCAATGACGATACGTGAAGTACGAGCGGAGCCGCCTCGGCCGTCGGCCTTTGAATTCCCTCGTGGCCCGCCTTAGCAGGTGGGAGCCATATACCGGAACCAAGGCTCCGACAGGGACAGCCCCCTTGAGGTAGGAATCGGCCCCAGGGTATTTAGGCCTAACGCACCGCGCAGCCCCGCTCGCAGCCCTATTAGCTAGGTAGTTTCGAGGCGCGCCGCAATGCTTTCGATCCGCTGGGCGATGCCGCGAATGCCGCTCGCCATCGCCGCCGACCCGTCGAGACCGCCGGTGCGGCCAAGGTGGCGCTCGTTCTGGACCAGATCATTGGTGTCGGAAAGCTCGTCAGCGATAACCAGCGCGGCCAACAGAATGAGCCGCGCCTCACCGATCTGACCATGCGCCTTGACGAAGTCGCCGATCTTGCCGTCGACGTACTGGGCGAGACGCCGGATGCGCGGTTCCTCGCCGTCGGCCACGGTAAGCTCGAAGGCGCGGCCATTGACCGTGACGACGACCTGCGCCATCTCAGCAATCCCCCTTGAGCACCTGGCCGATCTTGTCGAGCGCCGCCTCAACGCGCGCGACGATCTGGGCGGCGGTCTCCTCGACCCTGGCGGTTTCCGCGGCGCGCTGAGCCTGCAGCCGTACTGCCGCGTCGCTGTCGCCCAATCGCGGCGCGGCCTCGAGGCGCAAAACCGCACGCTCGAGCTCCGCGAGGGCCTCGTCAAGTTCGCTCATAGCGCCAATCTATGCCGACCAGCGCAAGGCGCGTCAACGCACTAGCGGCAAGTTTTTCGCAGCGCGATGGAAGTCAGCGCACCCGTTCGTATTTCTGCAACGAGCGGATGTAATCGGGCCGCGGCGTGTCCGGATAGAATTGCGGCCACTGCGTCCAGGACACCTCGCCGACATAGAGATCGCCGCGCGAGTCGACCGCCATCCCATGCGGGCCGAGGAACGCGGTCGCCTCGGTTCCAGCAAGCCGATCGCCGAAACGCGACAAGAGATTGCCCTTGTGATCGACGATACTAACGCGGGGCCCGAGATTGCCGACAAAGCGGTTGACCGACTGCACCGGCCCCAGCTCACCGATAAAGCAGACTGGATTGTGGACGAAATCCATGTACATGCCGCACGGCCGGTGCAGATTGTTCCACTGCGCTTCGTACTTGCCGTTGCCGTCGAACACCTGGACGCGGTGGTTCTCACGGTCGGCGACATAAACCCAACCGTCGGCGTCGGTGCAGATGTTATGGACGATGTTGAACTCACCCGGCTGCGTCCCGGACTCGCCCCACGACATCAGCAATTTGCCGTCGGGCGAATATTTGTGGACGCGCGAGTTGCCGTAGCCGTCGGAGACGTAGATCTCGCCCTTCGGCGACAGCGCGGTGTGGGTGCAGCGGTGGAACGGCTCGCCCGACATGTAGGGCGCCGGTTTGCCGGGGACCCCCAGCTCGAGCAGCACCTTGCCGTCCTCGAGCCGGCATTTCCGCACGAAGCTGCCGCCATCGTCGGTCAGGTAAATCGAGTCGTCCGGGCCCATATGGACGCCGTGGGCGCGCGGATATTGCCCCTCGCCCCACGAGCGGAGGAAATTTCCCTGGCGGTCGAACACCATCATCGGGTGCTCGCCGCGGTTGAACACATAGACATTGTCGTTCTTGTCGGTGCCGACGGCGCCGACTTCCTTGAACGACCAGCCCGCGGGGAGCTTCGCCCAGTTCTCGATGATTCGGTATTTGTAATCGCCCGATCCGACGATGATCGCCATGACTCGTCTCCTTAGTGGATGCGCTCGTATTTCTGCAACGCCCGCAGCCCTGGCGGATGCGGCTGGCCGGGAAACAAGCCCAGCCACAAGGTCCAACAGACCTCGCCAACATAAAGGTCGCCGCGCGAATCGACCGCGAGCCCATGCGGCCCGATGAACGAGGTCGGCGCGGTCCCGGCAAACGGATCGCCGATCCGCGACAGCAGCTTACCTTGGTTGTCGACGATGCTGACACGAGGCCCGAGATTGGCGTTGAGGCGGTTGACCGAAAGCTCGCCGATATAGCAGACCGGCTGATGCGCGTAGGGCATGCACAGGCCGCAGGGACGATGCAAATTGTTCCACTGCGCCTCGTACTTACCGTTGCCGTCAAAGACCTGGACGCGGTGGTTCTCACGGTCGGCGACATAGACCCAGCCGTCGGCGTCGGTGCAGATGTTGTGGACGAGGTTGAACTGGCCAGGATCGCTGCCGGGCTCGCCCCACGAGAACAGCAATTTGCCGTCAGGCGAATATTTGTGAACCTTGGCGTTGCCGTACCCGTCGGATACATAAATCTCACCGTTGGGCGAGAGCGCGGTGTGTGTGCAACGGTTGAACGGCTCGCCGCTCAGATACGGAGCCGGCGTGCCGGGGATGCCGAGTTCCAGCAACACCTTGCCGTCGAGCGAGCATTTGCGCACGAAATGCCCGCCATCGTCGGTGAGGTAGATCGAGTCGTCGGGGCCCATGTGGACGCCGTGCGCGCGTGGGTATTGGCCCTCGCCCCACGAGCGCAGGAAATTACCGTCACGGTCGAACACCATCATCGGGTGCTCGCCACGGCTGAAGGCGTAGACGTTGTCGTTGCGGTCCACGCCGACCGCGGCAACCTCCTTGAAGGACCAGCCATCGGGGAGCTTTGCCCAGTTCTCGATGATTCGGTATTTGTAATCGCCCGATCCGACGATGATCGCCATGGCCGGTCCTCCCCAATGCGGACTGTCATGAAACCTAGCCAAAGCGCTGGTAGGAGACAATCGGCGCAGCGATGACGGTGCCATGCACCAAGCGTTTGCGGTCTGGGCAATGCAAGGTAGACTGATGCCATGAGCGATCTCCCTCCCCTTCCCATCCCCCGCGACCCTCACTTACGCCGCATGGCCAACGCCTTGCGCGCCCTCGCCATGGACGCCGTCGAAAAGGCGAAATCCGGGCATCCCGGCATGCCGATGGGCATGGCGGATATCGCGACCGTGCTGTTCGGCCGGTTTCTCAACTTCGATCCGACCGTGCCCGATTGGCCCGACCGCGACCGGTTCGTGCTATCGAACGGGCACGGCTCGATACTGCTCTATGGGCTGTTGCACCTGACCGGCTACGCCGACATGACGATCGACGAGCTGCAGCATTTCCGCCAGCTCGGCAGCAAGACCGCTGGCCATCCCGAGCGCGGCCTCGCAACCGGGATCGAGACGACGACAGGACCGCTCGGCCAGGGCATCGCCAATTCGGTCGGCATGGCGCTCGCCGAGCGCCGGCTCGCCGCCGAGTTCGGCGACGATGTCGTCAACCACCGGACCTACGTGTTCTGCGGCGACGGCTGCCTGATGGAGGGGATCAGCCACGAGGCGATATCACTGGCTGGGCATCTGCGGCTCAACAAGCTGACCGTGTTGTGGGACAACAACTCGATCACGATCGACGGCGCGACCAGCCTTTCCGTTTCCGACAACCAGATCACGCGCTTCGAGTCGCATGATTGGGTGACCAAGCAGATCGACGGCCACGACCACGGAGAGATCGCCGCCGCACTCGAATGGGCGCAGAGCCAGGACCGGCCGAGCCTCATCGCCTGCAAAACGATCATCGGTTTCGGCGCGCCGACCAAGGCCGGCACCGCGGCCGTTCATGGCACCGCGCTCGGCGCCGAGGAGATCAAGGGCGCGCGCGAACGGCTCGGCTGGGAGTACCCGCCGTTCGTCATCCCGGACGACGTGCAGCAGTGGTGGCACGGGGTCGGCGCGCGCGGCGCGGCGACGCGGAAGGACTGGGAAGGCCGGGTCGCCAAGCTCGACGGCATGAAGCGCTCGGAGTTCCTGCGCCGCCGGAGCGGCAAGCTGCCGGCTGATCTGGGCGCGACGATCGCAGGAATCTGCGAGGATTTCCGGTTGCAGAACGCCAAGATCGCGACCCGCCAGGCCTCGGGCGCGTCGCTCGATGCGCTGGTGCCAGCAGTGCCGGAGCTGATCGGCGGGTCGGCCGACCTGACGCCGTCGAACAATACCAAGGCCAAAGGCGAAACCGAGGTGACGCCGGGCAATTTCTCCGGCCGCTACATTCATTTCGGCATCCGCGAGATGGGCATGGCCGCGGCGATGAACGGGATCGCCGCGCATGGCGGGCTCATTCCCTATGGCGGCACATTCCTGACCTTCACCGATTACGCGCGGGGGGCGATCCGCTTGTCGGCGCTGATGGAGGTCGGGGTCATCTACGTGATGACGCACGATTCGATCGGGCTGGGCGAGGACGGGCCGACGCATCAGCCAGTCGAGCACCTGGCGGCGCTGCGCGCGATCCCGCATCTCAACGTGTTCCGCCCGGGCGACGCGGTCGAGACCGCCGAATGCTGGCAACTGGCGCTGGAAAACCGGCACGCGCCGTCGATCCTCGCGTTGACCCGCCAGGCGCTGCCCTTGCTGCGCACCGAGGCGCACGCCGAGAACCGCTCCGCGCAGGGCGCCTACGTGCTGGCCGAGGCCGACGGCGAGCGCCAGGTCACGTTGCTCGCCACCGGCTCCGAGCTCCCGATCGCCGCGCTCGCGCGCGATGCCCTGATGGCGCAGGGCATCCGGGTCGCCCTGGTCTCGATGCCTTGCTGGAAACTGTTCGAGGCGCAGGACGAGAAATACCGCAGCGCGGTGCTGGGCAGCGCGCCGCGGGTCGGAGTCGAGGCGGCGGTGCGCTTTGGCTGGGACCGCTGGCTTGGGGAGCGCTCGGCCTTTGTCGGCATGAGCAGCTTCGGCGCCTCGGCGCCGATCGAGGCGCTGTATCCGCATTTCGGCATCACCGCGGAGAAGGTTGCGGAGGCCGCCAAGTCGCTCCTTTGAGACGATAACGCGGCAAGATTGGTGGATGCGCCTCGATGAAGGTCGGTCTGTTCATCAACACGCAGTTCCCCGAGGGTTTCAACGTCGCGGACCGCGTCCCCGAGATCGTCGAGCAGGTGCGCGCGGCGCGCGACGCTGGTTTTGCGTCGCTGTGGTTCCCGCATCACTGGCTGACCCACCCGATGCAGATGCTGCAGATCACGCCGCTGATGGGCTATGTCGCGGCGCATGCGCAGGGCATGACGATCGGGCCGAACATCCTGATCCTGCCGCCGCTCAACCCGATGCATGTCGCCGAGGAAGCCGCGACGCTCGACGTGCTGACCGGCGGCAACTACATCCTCGGCCTTGGCCTCGGTTATCGCCAGCCGGAGTTCGAGGCGTTCGGCATCCCCCTCGCCGAGCGCGCGCCGCGGTTCAACGAGGCGATCGCGCTGATGCGCCGGTTGTGGACCGAGGACCGGGTGAGCCACCAGGGCCGGTTCTACACAGTCAACGACGCCGGGATCAGCCTGAAGCCGGTTCGCCCCGGCGGGCCGCCGATCTACATCGCCGGGCAGGCCGACGTTTCGGTGCGGCGCGCGGCGCGGATCGGCGACGCCTGGCTCATCGTCAACAGCAGCGGGCTCGGCAAGATCGCGCCGCTGATGCAAACCTATCGCACGGCACTGACGGAATTCGGCCGCACGCCGATCGAGTTCCCGATCACCGTCGAATGCTATGTCGGGGCGCGGCAGGCGACGGCGCACGAGGAATGCCGCGGGCCGCTTGAATACAAGTACAACGCCTATGCTGCCTGGGGGCTGGAGGACCGCACCTCGGCGTCGTTCACGGATTTCGCGCGCGACCGGTTCATCATCGGCGACAAAAGTTCGGTGAAGGAGGAGATCGCGCGCTATCGCGAGCTGCTCGGGGTCGATCACTTCATCATGCGCTGCCAGTGGCCGGGGCTGCCGCAGGAACAGGTGCTGGGGTCGATCAAGCGCCTCGGCGAGATCTTCGCATCGTAGGGATTTGGACAGCGCCGAATTTGTTTTAAGCTGGACCCAAGGTTTCACAGAGGGATACGAACATGGCGATCAGGGTTGGGATCAACGGGTTCGGCCGGATCGGCCGGCTGGTATTCCGCGCGGCCATGGAGCATGCCAACAAGGAGATCGAAATCGTCGGCATCAACGATCTCGGTCCGGTTGAGACCAATGCGCACCTGTTGCGCTACGACAGCGTGCACGGACGCTTTCCCGGCGAGGTGACGACCGGCGAGAACTGGCTGGATGCCGGCCGCGGCAAGGTTCGGGTCACCGCCGAGCGCGATCCGGCGAAGCTGCCGTGGAAGGAGCTTGGGGTCGATGTCGCGCTCGAATGCACCGGCATTTTCACCAAGCGCGAGGCCGCCGCGAAGCACCTCGAGGCCGGCGCAAAGAAGGTCATCATCTCCGCCCCGGGCGAGGGGGCCGATTTCACCGTCGTCATGGGGGTCAACCACGACGAGCTGAGCGCCAAGCATCAGGTCATCTCGAACGCGTCGTGCACGACCAATTGCCTGGCGCCGGTCGCCTATGTGCTGCACCAGGGGATCGGCATCGAGCGCGGGTATATGACGACGATCCACTCCTATACCGGCGATCAGAATACGGTCGACACGCTGCACAGCGATCTGCGGCGGGCGCGCGCCGCGGCGCTTTCGCTGATCCCCACCTCGACCGGCGCGGCCAAGGCGGTGGGGCTCGTTCTGCCGGCGCTCAAGGGCAAGCTCGACGGCACCGCGATCCGCGTACCGACCGCGAATGTGTCGCTGATCGATTTCACATTCGACGCGGCGCGTGAGACCTCGGTCGAGGAGGTCAACACCCTGATGGAGGACGCGGCGAAATCGAACCGGCTCAAGGGCATTCTCGGTATCAACAAGGCGCCGACCGTATCGGTCGATTTCAACCACGACCCGCACAGCTCGACGTTCGACGTGACCCAGACCCAGATACTCGACCAAAAATTCGTGCGCGTGCTGTCGTGGTACGACAATGAATGGGGCTTCTCGAACCGCATGGTCGAGGTCGCCGCGCATTTCGGCGCGATGCACTGAGCGGGGCCACCGCCCCGCCGATCATCGTCATCCACTCGCTGGCCCACGCGGTCGCGGCGCTGAACGCGGCCGCGGGGGCGGATCGCGACATCATCCTGCTGAGCGCCGCCGATGCCGGGATCTATGCCGGCGCCGGCTGGTTCAAGGCGGTGGTCGAGGCGGCGCGCAACACCGTTCCGGCGGCGCGGTTCTCCGAGATTCTCGATTGCGGTGACCACACCGGCGCGGTTCAGGTGGCCCTGCGAGCGGGGGTCGTGGCGGTGATCTTCACCGGCCGGAGCGATGTCGCCGAGCGCCTAGCCGCGATCGCCAAACAAAAAAATTCGCGGCTGCTCGCCGCCCGGCCGCCGCACGCATTGGACCTCGCCGCTGACTTCTTTGCCGATGCCGAAACGCTGCGTCGGCAATGTGCCGACGTCCTCGCCTCGCTTCCGCCGATTTGCTAGACTTCGCCAGCCCTACGCCTCGCCCGAAGGAGCGCCGTGATGAAGATCAACGGACAGGTTGCAAAAATCCTCAGCAACTACGAAAGCGACAACCCCGGCACCAAGGCCAACCTGGCGCGCATCCTGATGCAGGGCAAGCTCGGCGGCACCGGTAAGCTGGTGATTCTTCCGGTTGATCAGGGCAACGAGCACGGGCCGGCGCGCAGCTTCGCGCCGAACCCGCCGGCCTACGACCCGCATTACCACTTCCAGCTGGCGATCGAGGCAGGCCTGAGCGCGTATGCCGCTCCACTCGGCTTTATCGAGGCGGGCGCCGGCACCTATGCCGGGCAGATCCCGACGATCCTCAAGGCCAACAGCGCCAACAGCTTGTCGCGGCAGAAGGAGAACGCCGACCAGGCGGTGACCGCGACGGTCAAGGACGCGCTGCGGCTCGGCTGCTCGGCGATCGGCTTTACGATCTACCCGGGCTCCGATTCCCAGTACGGCCAGTTCGAGGAAATCGCCGAGCTCGGCCGCGAAGCCAAGGCGAACGGGCTCGCCGTGGTGATCTGGTCGTATCCGCGCGGCGGCAACCTCTCGCGCGAAGGCGAGACGGCTATCGATATCTGCGCCTACGCCGCGCAGCTCGCCGCCCAGCTCGGCGCGCATATCATCAAGGTCAAGCCGCCGACCGCCCATCTCGAACTGCCCGCCGCGAAAGCCGTTTACGAGAAGCAGGGGATCGACATCTCGACCGCGGCGGCGCGCATCCGCCATGTCGTGCAGTCGTCGTTCAACGGGCGGCGCATCGTCGTGTTCTCGGGCGGCGAGGCGAAGGACCTCGACGGCGTGTTCGACGAAGTGCGGGCGATCCGCGACGGCGGCGCCAACGGCTCGATCATCGGCCGCAACACCTTCCAGCGGCCCAAGGCCGACGCGCTCGACATGCTCAACAAGATCATCAAGATCTATCAGGGAAGAGACTGATCTTGCTGGGTGACGAGCAGCGGGCGACAACCCGGCTTTACCTGATCACGCCGCCCGCGCTCGACCCGCACGAATTTGCCCCGCGGCTCGAGGACGCGCTGTCGGGCGGTGATGTGGCGGCGGTGCAGCTGCGCCTGAAGGATATCGATGACGAAGCGATCCGCGCCGCGGCGGCGCGGCTGCAGCCGATCGTCCAGGAGCGCGGCATCGCCTTCATCATGAACGACCGGCCCGATCTGGCCGCGGAGCTCGATTGCGACGGCGTCCATATCGGCGACGAGGACATGCCCTATGCCGAGGCGCGCCGGCTGTGCGGGCCCGACCGCATCGTCGGCGTCACCTGCGGGTCGAGCCGGCACGGAGCGCTGGTCGCCTCGGAGGCCGGCGCCGATTACGTGGCGTTCGGCGCGTTCTTCCCGAGCACGACCAAAATCGCCAAGCACCATCCCCCGCCGGAGGTGCTGCGCGACTGGTCGGAGACGACGGTCGTGCCGTGTTGCGCGATTGGCGGCATCACCCAGGAGAATTGCGGCCCACTGGTCGAAGCCGGCGCCGATTTTCTCGCGGTGATCGGCGCGATCTGGAACTACCCCAAGGGCCCGAAAGCCGCGGTCGCCGATTTCAACGCGGTGTTCGCGAGATACGGGCGGGCGTTCGGCTGAATTCAATCCGCCGGAATAACGAGCCAGGGAGGCAGGATGCGCGCGCTGATCTTGGGAGCGGCATTGGTGGCGGCGACGCCGGCGTTTGCCGAGTTCACCGTGTCCTCGCCAGATGTCAAGAGCGGCAGTCCGATGGCGTTGGCGCAGGTGCTCGGCGCTTGCAACGGGAGAAACGCATCGCCGGCGCTCACCTGGTCAGGCGAGCCCGCCGGCACGCGGAGCTTCGCGGTGACGATGATCGACACGGACGTCCCGACCGGCAGCGGCTGGTGGCATTGGAGCGTGTTCAACATCCCGGCCTCGGTCCATGGCCTGGCGGCTGGCGCCGGCAGCGAGGGCTCGAAGGATTTGCCAGCGGGCGCGATCCAAGGGCGGACGGATTTCGGATTTTCGCATTACGGTGGGCCGTGCCCACCGGCCGGCGACCACCCGCATCACTACGAGATCCTGGTGTACGCGCTCAAGGCCGCGTCGCTGCCACTCGACGACACCGCCGCGGGCGCGAAGGTAGGACCCAGCCTCGGCGAGAACACGCTGGCGACGGCGAAGATCGTCGGACGATACGGCCGTCCGAAATAGCGCTGGCAGCTTCAATCCACCGGCGCCCACAGCACTTCTTCGATGTGGCTGGCCCCGGTGCACAGCATGACCAGCCGGTCGAAGCCGAGGGCGATGCCGGCGCAATCGGGCAGGCCGTGCTCAAGCGCGGCGAGGAAATCCTCGTCGATCGGATAGGTTTCACCGTAAAGCTCCTGCTTTTTTTCCTGGTCGGCGAGAAAACGGGCGCGTTGTTCGCGTGGGTCGGTCAGCTCCGAGAATGCGTTGGCGAGCTCGAGGCCGCAGACATAGAGCTCGAAGCGTTCGGCGAGTCTTGGATCGCCGGGTTTGCGGCGCGACAGCGCGGCCATCGAGACCGGGTAGTCGTAGAGGATCGTCGGCGCGCCGATGCCGAGATTGGGCTCGAGGCGGTCGAGGAAAATACGGAAATACAGCGCCTCCCAGTCGTCGCCCTGGTGCGGGGCGATGCCGACGCGTTCCGCCGACGCGGCGAGCAGCGCGGGGTCGGGATGTAGTGGATCGGGCGCGGTCGCGAGGATGTCGATGCCGGCGTGGCGCGCGAAGGCTTCGGCAACCGTGAGGCGTTGGAAGGGAAGGCGAACGTCGCAGGTGCGGCGTTGCCACGTTAGGTAGGCATTGTGCCGGCCCCCTCCCGACCGCTCCGCGGTCTTCCCTCCCCCGTGTCCACGGGGGAGGGTTTGGGAGGGGGCCGGCATCGAGCTTGCGTTTCGCTCTCCCGCCGCAGCTTGCGCCGCGCGCAACAGGGCCTCGCAATCGTCCATCAGGTCACGGTAGGTCGCGTCGGCGCGGTACCATTCGAGCATCGCGAATTCGGGGTGATGCGTCGCCCCGCGCTCGCCGTCGCGGAAGACGGGAGCGAGCTGCCAGATTTTCTCCAGGCCGCCGGCGAGCAGCTTCTTCATCGCGAATTCGGGCGAGGTGTGCAGGTAGCGAGGGCGCACGCTGCCGTCGCGCGGATCGTGCAGCGTCGTGGCGAAGGCCTGGAGGTGCGGTTCGAGGCCGGGACTTATCTGCAGCGCCGGCGTTTGCACCTCGACAAACCCTTCGGAGGCGAAAAACTCCCTGACCGCGTTGAGGATGCGGCCGCGCGCGGCGAGGTTCGCGCGCCGGGCGTCAAGGCGGTCGGGCCGCCACCATGCAGTCCCCTGGCCTGCCATTCCGCTTTCCCCCTCACCGCCAAACTGGTAGGAAACCGGCCAAACGCGGACCAGCCGCACTCCCTTTGCCGAGAAATACCGACATGAAGATCAACGCCATCGATATCAAGCCGGGCAACGTGCTCGAACACCAGAACAAACTGTGGCTCGTGCTGAAGCGTGATCTGGTACAGCCGGGCAAGGGCGGCTCCTTTGCCCAGGTCGAGATGCGCGACCTGCGCGGCGGCTCGAAGCTGAGCGAGCGTTTCCGCACCCAGGAGACCGTCGAGCGCGTGCGGCTCGACGAGAAGGACATGCAATTCCTCTACATGGAGGACGGCATGGCGACCTTCATGGACAATGAGAGCTACGAACAGGTCAGCGTGCCGCGCGAGGTGATCGGCGACCCGGCCGACTTCCTCGCCGACGGCATGATGTGCCAAGTCACACTCTACGAAGGCATCGCTTTGTCGGTCGAACTGCCGCAAAGCGTGACGCTGGAAGTCGTCGAGGCCGATCCGGTGGTGCGCGGTCAGACCGCGTCGTCGTCGTACAAGCCGGGCAAGCTCGAAAACGGCCGGCGAGTGCTGATCCCGCCGCATATCGGCGCCGGCACCCGTATCGTCGTCAACACGACCGACGGCAGCTACGTCGAGCGCGCCAAGGATTAGCCGCTCGCTCTGGCGAGAAAAAGTTGCTGCCTCCCCCGCGCGTGACCCGGGGGGTCCACGAGTATTCTCGACTTATTCGTGGATGACCGGATCAAGTCCGGTCACGGCGATGAGTTATGAAAGGCTGGTACTGTGGCCGTACGCTCGCCGGTGATCAATGTGATGAGCGCGGCCGCGCTGAAGGCGGCGCGTGGGCTGATCCGCGATTTCGGCGAGGTCGAGCAGCTCCAGGTCTCGATCAAGGGGCCGGGCGATTTCGTCTCGGCCGCCGACCTCAAGGCCGAGCGCACCCTGAAGGCCGAGCTCAGCAGAGCGCGGCCCGGTTATGCGATGCTGTTCGAGGAAGGCGGCACCACCGAAGGCAGTGACAAGCGGCATCGCTGGATCGTCGACCCGCTCGACGGCACGACCAATTTCCTGCACGGCATCCCGCATTTCTGCATCTCGATCGGACTCGAACGGGACGGCGAAATCGTCGCCGGGGTGGTTTACGAGCCGACGCGCGACGAGCTCTACTGGGCCGAGAAGGGCGCCGGCGCCTACCTCAACGATCGGCGGCTGCGCGTCTCGGCGCGGCGGCAGGTCGGCGAGGCGGTGATCGGCACCGGGATGCCGTTTCGCGACCGCGGCGACCAGCCGGCCTACAGCGCGATCCTCGCCTCGATCATGGCCGCGACCAGCGGGGTGCGGCGATTTGGCGCCGCCGCGCTCGACCTCGCCTATGTCGCAGCCGGTCGGCTCGACGGGTTCTGGGAATTCGGCCTCAGCCCGTGGGATATCGCCGCGGGGATGCTGCTGGTGCGCGAGGCCGGCGGCTATGTCAGCGACCTCTCCGGCGGGCAGACGATGATGGCGAGCGGCGACATCCTGGCGGCCAACGATCACCTGCACCTGCCCTTGGCGGCGCTGATCCGCGAGGCGACGCACGCGCCGCGGCGCGGCTAGATTTCGGTGTTACCCCAAGGGCGCATGCGGTAGGTTGCGCTGCCTCTCGACAGCATTAGCAGGCGGTTTCGGCAAGCCGCCGATCCATTAAGGAGTGGGGTCGCGATGGGTGAGTCGCGCATCCCGAGCCTGGGCGGACCCGTCGCGATCGTCGGCGCCATCGGCGCGGCGCTGGCCCTGGGCGGTGTGGTGTTCGACCGGACCGCCGGTGGCCACGTATTTCCCGGTCGCGCGCCGGCGACGACCCCAAGCATCGCCGTCGATTTCTATTTTTCGCTGACGACCCCCGCGGAGGCGCAGCCGGCGCGCAAGCTGCCGATCGTGCTGGCCGGGGACCCGACGCCCCTGATCCCGCCCTCGATGACGAGCGCGGCGCCGCTGATCTCGGACGCGCCCCTCGCAGCAGCTTCTCCACCAGCCGCCATGCCAGCCCAGCCGGCGCGCAGGATGCCGGTCACAGCCAAGCGCGAGCCGCCGGCGCACGGGTCCCAGCGGCCGCTGATCCCACCAGCCGTGGTAGCGACCCCGCTGAGCCCGTTGAGCGTGCCCCCGTTCGCGCGGCCGCCGCTGCCGATCGAGACCGACCTAATCCCGCTCGGCGCGTCCCCTTTGGCGGCGGCGCCCGCCAAGCCGCCCCCGAGCTGACATGAGCCGGTCCGGCCGTTTCCTTGTCCGCATGGCGGTGTTTCTGCTGCTCGTGTGCGCGCTGGCAGCGGTGCTGTTCCGCCCCTTGAGCACCGCCTTCATGGGCAATCCGGGGATCAACGGGGTGATCCTCGGCATCCTGCTCTGCGGCATTGTCTACATCTTCCGACAGGTTTTGATGCTGAACCCGGAGAGCGCGTGGATCGAGGATTTTCGCGAGCGCCTCGCCAATCGCGACCTGACCGCGCCGAGCGGCCCGGCGCCGCGCCTCCTGGCGTCGATGGCGCGCCTGCTGACGACACGCCAAGGCGGTCGGGTCAGTCTGTCGGCGACCTCGCTGCAGACCCTGCTCGACGGAATCGCGACCCGGCTCGACGAGACCCGCGAAACTTCGCGCTACTTGATCGGGGTGCTGGTGTTCCTGGGCCTGCTCGGGACGTTCTACGGGTTGTTGGAAACGGTGCGCGCGGTCGGCGGCGTGATCGGCGGCCTCAACGTGTCGTCGAACGACCTCGCCGGCGCTTTCGCCGACCTCAAGAGCGCGCTCGGCTCGCCGCTGCACGGCATGTCGACCGCGTTCAGCTCGTCGCTGTTCGGTCTCGCCGGCAGCCTGGTGCTCGGCTTTCTCGACTTGCAAGCGGGCCAGGCGCAGAACCGCTTCTACAACGACCTCGAGGAGTGGCTGTCGACCTTTACCCGGCTGTCGTCGGGCGGGTTCGGCGATGGCGGCGACGGCTCGGTGCCGGCGTATATCCAGGCCCTGCTGGAGCAGACCGCCGACAGCCTGGAGAACCTGCAGCGCATCCTGGCGCGCAGCGAGGAAAGCCGGATCGGCGCCAACAGCGCGCTTCCCGGCCTTATCGACCGGCTCGGCACGCTCTCCGAGCACATGAAGGCCGGGCAGATGCTGATGGTGCGGCTGGCCGAGAACCAGATGGAGCTGAAACCGTCGCTCACCCGGCTCGCGACGATCGCCGAGAACTCCTTGGGCCAGGATGACGTGTTGCGCACCCATCTGCGCAATATCGAGGCCTATATGGCGCGATTGAGCGAGGACCTCGTCGAGGGGCGGGCACAAAGCGTCGCCGATTTGCGCGGCGAAATCCGCCTCCTCGCGCGCACCATCGCCGCAGCGACCAACGAAAACAGCGGTCGCTAGCGCGCCCATGCCGCTCGCCCGCAACCGCTCGCGGCGCTCCAGCATCGATATCTGGCCGGGGTTTGTTGATGCCCTGGCGCAGCTATTGATGGTTATCATCTTCATTCTGCTGGTTTTTACCGTCGGCCAATTCTACCTATCCGACGCGCTGTCGGGCCGCGACCTGGCGTTGAAGGAGCTGCAGCAAAAGATCAGCGCGCTGGCTGACGAACTGGCCCTTGAACGGCAGACCAGCGAGACGCTGCGCGGCAACGCGACGACGCTCGCGGCCCAGCTGAAGGCGGCGCAAGACGAGCGCGACGCGCTGAGCGCAAAGCTGAGCGCGGCGGGCCAGGTCAGCGACGCGGCAAAAGACCTTCAGGCGAGGCTCGTCGCCGAGCAGCAGACGAGCCAGGCGGCGCGGGCGCAGGTCGAGGAGCTGACCGCCGAGATCGCCGCGCTGCGCGACCAGCTTGCCAAGGTCGCCGCGGCGCTCGACGTTTCCAACAGCACGGTCCAGGCGCAGCAGGGCCAGATCGTCGAACTCGGCAAGAAGCTCAACCTCGCGCTCGCCAACAAGGTCGAGGAGTTGGCGCAATACCGCTCGGAATTCTTTGGCAAATTGCGCGAGATCGTCGGCGCCCGCTCGGACATCCAGGTGGTCGGCGACCGCTTTGTGTTCCAGGCGGAGGTGCTGTTCGCGCCGGGCAAGGCCGACCTCACTCCGGCGGCGATGCAGCAGATCGCCCCGGTCTTCGGCGCGCTGAAGGAGATTTCCGCGAAAATCCCGCCCGACATCAACTGGGTGCTGCGGGTCGACGGCCATACAGACCACCGGCCGATCCACGGCGTTGATTTCCAGTCGAATTGGGAATTGTCGACCGAGCGGGCGATCTCGGTCGTGCGCTATGCGATCGAGCAGGGCATTCCGGCCGACCGGCTGGCCGCGACCGGGTTTGCCGACAACCAGCCGATCGATCCCGGCAACACCGCCGAGGCCTATCAGCGCAATCGCCGAATCGAGCTCAAGCTCACCGAACGGTGAACCGCGGCGTGCCGTCGCGCCGCAAAATCCGCAAGGCATTTGTGCAAGGCTGCGGTAAGATATCCACAGGGTGCAGGCAAGCGGTGAACGGCGCAAAACGCCGATTCGCCATCAATGCCTTAGGGGTGGACTGTTAGATCGCCGGTCGATCGCCGGCGCGACCGAGAGGTAAGCATATGGCGCAAGTCGCGCTCCGTAACATCGTCAAAATGTTTGATAAGACCCCTGCGGTTCAGGGGATCGACCTCGACATCAGCGACCGCGAATTCATCGTGCTGGTCGGCCCGTCGGGCTGCGGCAAGAGCACGACATTGCGGATGATCGCCGGGCTCGAGGAAGCGACATCCGGCGAAATCTATATCGGCGACCAGCTGGTCAACGACGTGCCGCCGAAGGACCGCGATATCGCGATGGTGTTCCAGAACTACGCGCTCTATCCGCACATGACCGTCTACGAGAACATGTCGTTCGGCCTCAGGCTGAAGAAGTTCCCAAAGCAGGAGATCAAGGAGCGGGTCGAGGCCGCGGCGCGCATCCTCGACATCACCGATCTGCTGGCCCGGCGGCCGAAGCAGCTCTCCGGCGGCCAGCGCCAGCGCGTCGCAATGGGTCGGGCGATCGTCCGCAACCCTAAGGTCTTCCTGTTCGACGAGCCTCTGTCGAACCTCGATGCCAAGCTGCGCGTACAGATGCGCACCGAGATCAAGAAGGTGCACCAGAAGGTCACGACGACGACGATCTACGTCACCCACGACCAGGTGGAGGCGATGACCCTGGCCGACCGGGTGGTGGTGATGAACGCCGGCCGGATCGAGCAGATCGGCGCGCCAAACGACGTCTACCACAGTCCGAAGACGCGGTTCGTCGCGGGGTTTATCGGCTCGCCGGCGATGAACTTCCTGCCGGCGCGGATCGTCAATGGCGGCGGCAATCTGGCCATCCGCCTCTCCGACACCCTGAGCCTGCCGGTGCCGGAATCGCGCACCAAGCGTTATGAGGCCTATATCGACAAGGCAGTCGTATTCGGGCTGCGACCGGAGGACATCATCGAAAACCGCGGCGAATTGCCGCCGGGCTCGGCCGCGTTCGACGTGCAACTCGACGTGGTCGAGCCGATGGGCATGGAGACGATGGTCTATTTCATCGTCGAAGGGGTCGAGGTGTGCGGCCGGGTCAACCCGCTCGCGGCTGGCAATGCCGGCGAGACGATGCAGCTCGTCGCCGACCTCAACCACATGCATCTGATCGATCCCGCCACCGACCAGGTGGTCTAGCAGTGGACCTCACCGGCAAAGCGGCGCTGATCAGCGGCGCCGGCGGCGGCATCTGCCGGGCGATCGCGGTCGCCTTTGCCGAGTCTGGCGCCTCCGTCGCAAGTATCGATATCGATATTGATACAGCGGCTGAAACTGCGCGCCTGGTCGAGGCCGCCGGCGGCAAGGCGATCTTCCGGCAATGCAATGTCGCCGATGAGGCCGAGGTGCGCACGGTCACCAAGGCCGCGCACGACGCGTTTGGTCGGCTCGACATCCTGGTCAGCGGTGCGGCGCCGCACGATCCCGGCGGCACGGTGATCGAAACCTCGCTCGCCGAATGGCAGATGGTGGTCGACATCAACCTGACCGGCGCGTTCCTGCTGTCCAAGGCGGCGCTCCCCTACATGATCGCGGGCGGCGGCGGCTCGATCATCTTTATCGCGTCGCAGCTGGGCCGCGTCGGCAGCGCCAAGCGTGCAGCCTATTGTTCGACCAAGGGCGCCCTAATCCAACTCGCCAAGGTCATCGCAATCGACCACGCCGAGCAGAATGTCCGCGCCAATGCACTGTCGCCCGGCGCGGTCGAGACGCAGCGGACCTTGAAGCGCTACGGCTCATTTGCGACGGCACGCGAGAAGATCGGCGGCAAGCATTTGACCGGCCGTCTCGGGCGTCCGGAAGAGCTGGCGCAGGCGGCGGTGTTTCTCGCCAGCGACTCGGCGAGCTTCGTGACCGGCAGCGACCTCTTGGTCGATGGTGGATATACCGCGATCTAATCCAAATTTTTAGCCCTCAAACGCCGTGCGGCGGACATCCGTCCGCCGTGCTCTGGCTTCGCGCCATTTGGCGCGCGGCCGCGGTCGCGGCCGATACCGGATTTTCGATCCGGTATTAGGCCTCGCAGAAATCGACGATGGTACCGTCGGCGGCGATGCAGGCCGCCTGAAGCGGGCCGCCGCGCCCAGCACCGCCATCAAGCGACACGCCGAACGGGCGCTCGATCAGACCGCGGCGGTCGCGGTCGAAGCCACGGATCACCCGCCTGAATTCGGAGAACGGCGCGGCAAGCTCGAGGATGTCGTCCGCGCCCCACCAAAAGACATCACCCTGCGCCGTCAGCGGGCGCCGCGGGTCGATCCCGGCATGAACGAACAGCAGGCCTTTTTCGTCGGTGAGCGCCGCATGCCGCAACGCCGCGAACAAGGTTGAATGCCCCTCGGCGGCGTTCATCGCGGCGCGCAGCCCGCTTGTCCAGCGGGTGATCGTGCGCGGCCCGTCGCGCGCTGCGGCAAATCCCTGGCGCAGGTCTCCGCCATAGGCCCGCACCGTCGCCTCGATGCCGGCCCGCACCATCCATGACAGGACCTCGGTCGGGTTCGGCGCAAACTGCAACTGCAACAGCTTTTGCCACATCTCCTCCTGCGCCCCACGCAGGTAGACGACGTCGCAGGCGAAGCCGTGCGGCCGGCCGAGGACGCGACGACGGAAGTCGAGAAGCTCGTCGATCGTCGCCTCGACGGCTTCGCCATAGCCGAGATAGTTGCCGAGATAAACGAGTCGATCGCCCTGGAAAAACCGCTCGCCGACCAAATCGTGCAGTCGGGCGAGCCGGCGCGCCTCGCCATGCACCGAGGCGACCGCCCATACCCTGCGGGCGCTATGCAACCGTGCGAACCGCGCGGTCGCGGCAACGGCACCCCTCACCGACCGCGTCCCGGCGCTGGAAGCCCGCAGGCGAACGCCTTCGGCCGGGGCCGCCCTTCCGCTATCAGACCCGGTGCCGGCGGCACCGACAGCCGGCCCGCGCCATGTTGAAGACTGCCCCTGGCTCGCGACCCTGAGGAAGTTCACCCTCGTCCGCCCCCCGACGACGGCCGACGCGCGGCCGATTTATGCGGTCAGCATCTGCTCGACGCGCTGGGTCGCCGTCATCTCGTCGATCCGCTCCACCGCGGCGAATTCGCGCACCAGCCGGTCCAACGCCGCCTGGTAGATCTGCCGTTCGCTGTAGGACTGCTCGGGCTGGCCGGAATTGCGGAAGAGGTCGCGCACGACCTCGGCGATCGAAGCCGGATCGCCCGAGGCGATCTTGGCCTGGTACTCCTGGGCGCGCCGGCTCCACATCGTGCGCTTGGCGCGCGATCGACCGCGCAACTTGGCAAGCGCCGCATCCATTTCTTTGCGGCTCGACAGCTTCCTGAGCCCGGAGACCTTGGCCTTGGCGAGCGGGACGCGCAGCGTCATCCGGTCCTTGTCGAACAGCACGACAAAGACGTTGAGCGTGTGGCCGGCGATTTCCTGGGTCTCGATCGCGGTGATCTTGCCGACGCCGTGGGTCGGATAGACCACCAGATCCCCAGCATTGAAGGGCGATTTGTCGACCGCAATCATCATGTGTCCCGCACCCTCGACCCCGTCGGCGCCAATCGCGACGCCTTCCCGAGTCGCCAATCGCGGCAGCGACTATCCACATCTCGACGAAGAGCGCGGAACCTGGGGGAAAGCGTCTCGTGCGCTAATGATATGTATATCATGACGAGGCGGCTCGAAGCCAGCACATCAGCTATGCACGGGGGCGCCTACCCGCTATCCGGGCGCGCGGCGGGACGGCGAAGGTGTCGATTTTACGCCCGGAACGGCGCCCCTACCCCGACGCCTCCCGTAACCGAGGGGTTAGCTGCCGCCACCCTTTGGGCTGAAGAACTTATCGTACTTGCCTTCAACCCCCTTCCAACTATCGGCGTCGTCGGGGGCGGGTTTCTTGCGCGTGATGTTCGGCCAGGTCGCCGCGTATTCTCGGTTGAGCTCGAGCCATTTGTCGGCCACCGCGTCGCTGTCCGGGATGATCGCCTCGATCGGGCACTCGGGCTCGCAGACCCCGCAATCGATGCATTCGTCGGGGTGGATGACCAGCATGTTCTCGCCTTCATAGAAGCAGTCGACGGGGCAAACCTCGACGCAGTCCATGTATTTGCAGCGGATGCAGGCCTCGGTGACGACGTAGGTCATGGTGTCGGCTTCCGGTCAAGTTTGGCGCCTTGCCTAACATGGGGGTCGGCGCGAGGACAACCCCGTCGCGGGCGAAGGATTTCGGATATTATGCTCAGCGCACTGGAGCGAGAGGCTCCGTGAAATTTTATCGCCGTGCGGCCGTTATCCGCCATCCCCCACACCGGGTCGAGGCTCAATTGCACAAGCGCGGCAGGATCGTCCTTCTCCACTTCGCCGCGCAGATGCCGCTCGCCGGGATCGCGTGGCAGGCGGTGCATCACATCGTCGCTCTCGCCAAACTCGGCTACGAGGTCTGGTATGTCGAGGACAGCGGCGCCGCCCCGTACGACCCGCGGATCGAGAGCGTCGCCACGAGCAGCGACTACAACATCTCCTATCTGCGCCAGGTGATGGAGCGGTTCGGGCTCGGCGAGCGCTGGGCCTATTGGTGCGGGCTCAACGATACTTGGCACGGGCTGACGCGCGAGCGGGTCCACGCGCTCTATCGCGACGCCGACGCGATCATCAATCTGTGCGGCTCGCACCAGCTGCGCGACGAGCACCTGGCGTGCCCGGTGCGCGTTCTGATCGACACCGACCCGGGCTATCAGCAGATCAACTATGCCAAGGGAAATACCGACGAACGGGCGTATCTCGGCGCGCACACCCATTTTTTCACCTATGGCGCCAATCTTGGTCAAAGCGACTGTTCGATACCTGTCAAAGATATCTCGTGGCGGCCAACCCGCCCGCCGGTCGACCTCGAATTATGGCCCGAACATCCGGACGAGCCGAGGTGTTTCACGACGATCGCGAGCTGGGACAATCGCGGGAAGGACATCGACTACAATGGCTCAACCTATCTGTGGTCGAAGCACGTCAACTTCCTCAAGTTTCTGGATCTGCCGCAGCGCCATCCCGAGACCTGTTTTCGGATGGCGATCCAGCCGCCCACCGATGAGGTGCGCGGCGAGGTCGAGGGTCATGGCTGGCAACTCGTCGATCCGCGGCCGCTCTCGGCCGGGCTCGACAGCTACCGCAACTTCATCGCCGGATCGCGCGGCGAATTCACCGTGGCCAAGGACATTTACGCCCGCACCAACAGCGGCTGGTTCAGCGATCGGGCCGTTTGCTACCTCGCCAGCGGCCGGCCAGTAGTGACGATGCGCACCGGCTGCGCCGGGATCTACCCGCTGGGCGAGGGCCTGTTCGATTTCGCGACACACGACGAGGCGCTCGCGGCGATCGACGCCATCGCCGCCGACTACGGGCGTCACAGCCGCGCGGCACGCGAGTTGGCCCGCAAAATCTTCGCCGGCGAGCGCGTGCTGGGCGCGCTGATCGCCGAGGTCGGGTTGTGAGCGCCGGAGTTTGCCCGATGCGAGATCGTTACGGCTTGACAGGCGGGTTGGGGTCGGCGAAAGGGTGCGGTAATGTCGGCGTGACACAATGCGCCGGTGCAAAAGCTTGTCGGGGCAATCGTCTGCGGGACGCTTGATGGATCCGCTTAGAACATTGGCGCGCGCTGAAGCCGGCGCGGCGTGGGGCCGACTGACGGCCCTGTTCCGTCGTCCCGAAACCGGCGATCAATTGTGGATTCGTCTCACGGCGGCGCTGCTGCTCGTGGCGGCGGTGCTGGTGCTGCTGACGTTCCGTTCCTATGGCGTCACCTGGGACGAGGATATGCAGCGCTGGTATGGCGACCTCGTCCTCGAGCATTACCTGTCGCTGGTCGGCCTGTCGCATCCGCCGCATTGGCAGGCGCTATACAGCTACGGCGATCTCTATAATTACGGCGCGGTCTTCGACATGGCGGCGGCGGCGGCGAGCAGGTTCTCGCCGTTCGGTGTCTTCGAGACCCGCCACCTGCTTAACGCCATCGTCGGCCTTGTCGGGTTTGCCGGGTGCTGGAAGCTCGGCCGCCGGCTGGGCGGCCCACGCGCGGGTTTTATCGCCGCGTTGTTCCTGCTGCTGACGCCCAATTATTACGGGCAAATGTTCAACAACCCCAAGGACATCCCGTTTGCGGCGGGGTGCATCTGGGCAACCTATTACCTGATCCGCCTGATCCCGGTTCTGCCGCGTCCGCCGTTGCGGCTCGTCATCAAGCTGGGCGTCGCAACCGGCCTGGCGATGGGGGTGCGGATCGGCGGGCTCCTGCTGTTGTGCTATCTCGGCCTGCTGCTGGCGCTGTTCGCGCTATGGCAGGCAATCGCCGCACGGCGTGTCCGGGTGCTGATCGAGACCGCTTGGAGCACGTTCTGGCGCGTCTTTCTGCCGACCGTCGCGATCGCCTATCCGCTGATGCTGGTGTTCTGGCCGTGGGCGCAGAGCGCACCTATCGATCGCCCGCTGAGCGCGCTCGCGGTGTTCTCACACGAGATCTTCGAAGCTAAGACGCTGTTTGACGGCCAATTGCTCTCCGCCTATGCGCTCCCCTGGACCTACCTGCCGACCTATATCGGCCTGGCGCTCCCCGAGCTGATTTTGGCGCTGCTGCTCGCGGCGCCGATGGTCGCCGGTCTGGCGCTGGCGCGGCGCCAGGCCTGGCAATGCGAGCGCGTCCTCGCGCTGTTCGTCCTTGGGCTTACGATGGTCTTTCCGGTCGTCTACGCGATCGCGGTCAAGGCGGTGCTGTTCAACGGCATGCGGCATTTCATCTTCGTCTTGCCGCCGATCGCGGTCAGCGCCGCCTTGGTCGCCGAGCTGGGACTGCGCCGGCTCGCCGCCTTCGAGTACCGCCGCCCGGTCTACGCCGCACTCGGCCTTTATGGGCTGGCGCATGTCGCGATCATGGTCATGCTGCACCCCGACGAATACGTCTACTACAACGGCTTTGTCGGCGGGGTGGCCGGCGCCGAGAACAAGTTCAAGCTCGACTATTGGGCCAATTCCTACGCCGAGGCGGTGCGCGGGATGGAAGACCATCTGCGCAAGCAATACGGCGCGGATTTCGAGGAGCGCGAGTTCACGGTCGCGGTCGAGGGCCCGCCGGTTTCCGCGCGCTATTATTTCCCACCGAATTTCCGCCAGGTGGTCGATCCGAAGGACGCGGATTTCGTGATCGGTTTTACGCTGGACGACGCCGATCATTACCTGACCGATCTGCCGGTGTTCCGCGTGAAACGCATGGGCGCGCTGCTGTCGGTCGTGGTCGACCACCGCGAATTCCTCGCCGAGCAGCGGATCGCGCACCAACCGCTCGCCGGCGCCTTGCGCCGATCGACGAACTCGACCTACCAGTAGCCCGCTATCTTGGGGCCGGGGTGGAATAGGCGTCGGCAGCCTGGCGTTTTCATCGCCTTGGACCGCGCGGCCGACCGCGCAGGAGAGGCCGCCTGGAACGCGACGAATACGACAGACTCGACCGCGCCGAAGACCGGATGTGGTGGTTCGCCGCGTTGCACGCGAATTTGCTCGCGCTCTACCGGCGCGAAGCCGGCGGGCAAGCCAGCGGCTACAGGGTGCTCGACGCCGGATGCGGGACCGGCGGGCTGCTCGCGCGACTCGCGCGGCATTGTCCCGATCAGGCCGCGGTGGGGCTCGATGCCGACCGCCTCGCCTGCGTCCGCGCCGCGCAAAAAAGTGCGCGCCCGGTCTGCGCCGGGTCGGTCAATGCGCTGCCGTTTGCCGACGGCGCGTTTTCGGCGATCCTCAGCGCCGACGTGCTGTGTCATGGTGGCGTCGATGAGCGGCGGGCGCTCGAACAGTTTCATCGCTGCCTTGCCGCCGAAGGCATTTTGATCCTCAACCTGCCGGCCTATCGGTGGATGATGTCGCGCCACGACGCGGCCGTTTACAATGTCGAGCGTTATACCAGGAGCCGGGTCGTCGCGTTGCTGCGCGCCGCCGGCTTCCGCCCGCTCTTCGCTAGCTATTGGAACATGCTGCTGTTTCCGCTGATGGTGATCACGAGAAAGCTAGTCCCCGGCGCGGGCAGCGATGTGCGGCCGCAGCCGGCAATCGTCGAGGCGGTGTGCCGCGCCGCCACTGGCGTCGAGCGGATCCTGCTGCGTGCCGGTATCGCGTTGCCGTTCGGCGGATCGGTTCTTGCCGTCGCGGCCAAGATCGAGGGCGCCCATGCCTGAACCGCCGCAAAGCCTCGCCCTGTCGATCGTCATCCCGGTCTACAATGGCGCCCAAAGCATCACCGAGCTGGTCGAGGCGCTCGAAGCGCTAAGCATTGCCGGCGGGCACGAGATCGTACTGGTTAACGACGGCAGCCCGGACGACAGCCTCGCCATCTGCTGCAGCCTCGTCGCGCGGGCGCGCGGGCCGATCACCTTGGTCGATCTGGCGCGCAATTTCGGCGAGCACAACGCGGTGATGGCCGGCCTGCGGCACGCGCGCGGCGCGCACGTCATCACGATGGACGACGATCTGCAGAACCCGCCGGAAGAGGTCGAGCGGTTGTTGGCCTTTGCCCAGGAAACCGGCCACGAGGTCATCTACACCTATTACGATGAGAAGCAGCATGCAGCCTGGCGCAATCTCGGCAGCAATTTCACCAATTGGGTCGCCGGGTTTGTCCTCGACAAGCCGAAAGGCTTCTACCTGTCGAGCTTCCGCTGCATGAGCGCGTTTGTCGTGGGCGAGATCACCCGCTACGAGGGCCCCTTCCCTTACGTCGACGGGCTGATTCTGCAAGTGACGCAGGATATCGACCGCCTTCTGGTGCGGCACCTGCCGCGCGCGGTCGGCCGCAGCAATTACACGCTGCGGCGGCTGCTGCGACTGTGGATGAGCATGTTTGTCAACTTCTCGGTGATGCCGCTGCGGATCAGCGCCCTGACCGGGTTTGCGTTGAGCCTCCTCGGCGCACTCGGCGGCTCTGCGGCGATCATCGAAGCACTATTCTTCTCGCCACCGCCCGGCTGGGCTTCCGTCTTTGCCGCGGTGCTGCTGCTGTCGGGCGTGCAGCTGATGATTCTCGGCATTGTCGGCGAATATATCGGCCGGCTTTACCTGACCGCGAACAAGAAGCCGCAATCGGTGGTCAAGACGGTGACCTACGGCGACCCGGCTGCGTCGGCGGCCGCGCCGCCGGTGCGCTTGCGTCAGCGCGGCTGAGGGAAGAGGACGCGGTGGCGCTGTCCTATCTGAGCCTCGCCATCGCCATCCTCTTCGGGATAGTCGGGCAGATCGTCTTAAAGGGGGCCGCGGTCGGCGCGCCGAGCGTGCTCGCCCAATTGCTGAGCCCGGCGACGATCGGCGGGCTGGCGATTTACGCGGGCGCGGCGATCGCCTATGTCGTCGCCCTGAACAAGATTCCGGTGTCGATCGCCTTCCCGTCGGTCGCGGCGAGTTATGCGATCGTCGCAGTGCTCGCCCATCTCCTCTGGAACGAGCCGCTCGGCTGGCCGCAATGGGGTGGCATCGCGCTGATCATCGGCGGCATCGCGCTCATCCATCAGACCTGACGCGGCACGCTACAAGAAGAACCGGCGGATTTCAGCGACGACCCGCTTGACCGCTTCAACGCCGAGCTGCGGGTAGACCGGCAGGCTCAAGATCTCGCGGGCGGCCTTTTCGCTGGCGCAGAGGCCCGACGGGCCGGCGGCGATGCGGCCGCGATAGGCTGGGTGCAGATGAACCGGCAGCGGATAGTGGATGCCGGTGCCGATCCCGGTGCGGCGCAGGTGCTCGCGCAGCCCGTCACGATTGGCGGTGCAGATCACGTATTGGTGGAAGACATGGGTCGCGGCGTTGCTGCGCCGCGGCAGCTTGAGCGGCAGACCGACAAGCCCCGCGTCGTAGCGATCGGCGATCGACTGGCGGCGGGCATTGTCGTCCGCCAACGCATCAAGCTTGACGTTGAGGATCGCGGCCTGGACCGGGTCGAGCCGCGTGTTGATCCCCGGCACCGCGCTGACATAGCGGTCGCGCCAGCCATATTCGCGGATCTCGCGCGCGGCGACGGCAAGCTCGCGATCGTTGGTGACGACCGCCCCGGCATCGCCGAGCGCGCCAAGGTTCTTGGTCGGATAAAAGCTGAAACAGCCGAAATCGCCAAACGAGCCCGTCATCCGGCCACGGTAGAGGGCGCCGTGGCTTTGCGCGCAATCCTCGATCAGCCGCAGCCCGTGGCGCCGCGCCAGCGCGGCGATGTCGTCGAGCGCCGCCGGGTCGCCGTAAAGATGCACCGGCATGACTGCGGCGGGCCGCCCGGGCGGCGGGGCGCGCAGCACGCGGTCGAGCTCCGCCGGGTCCATGTTGAACCCGTCCTTCTCGATATCGACCAGCACCGGCGTGGCGCCGGCGCGCTCGATCGCGGCGACCGTCGCGACCGCGGTGTGCGACACGGTGAAGACCAGGTCGCCGGCGCCGATGCCGCAGGCGCGCACCGCGAGCTCGAGCGCGTCGGTGCCGCTGCCACAGCCGATCGCATGGCCGACGCCGATCAGCGTGGCAAACCGCGTCTCGAACGTCTCCGCCTCGCGGCCGAGGATGTACTGGCCGCTGTCGAGCACATGCGCGATGGCGGCATTGATCGCCGCCCGATGTTCGAGATAGCCGGCGCGCGGATCGGCTTGCGGGATCGGGGTCTCGGTCATCTTCCTCTCAAAGATAGGCCGCGAGGTGGCGGCGGTAATAATCAAGCGAGAGCGTCAGCCCCTCGGCCAGCGTTGTGCGCGGCGTCCAATGGGCAAGCGCGCGGAATTGGCGGTCGTCGGTGATGAAGTCGCCGATATCGATGCGCTTGCGCTCGGCGGGGAACTCGCGCACCTCGTAGCGCCCGCCCTTGTTGGCGGCGATCAGCGCGGCGGCGATCTCGGCGAGGCTGTACGGTGCGTCTCCGCCGACATTGAGCGCCAGTCCCGCGGTCTGTGGGGTCACCGCGGCGGCGAGGAACGCCTCCGCCGCATCGTCGACATAGACCATGTCACGGCGCTGCTCGCCGCCCCAAACCTCGAACGCGTCACCTTCGAGCGCACGGCGCAGCCAGATGCCGAGAAAATTCTGCCGCGCGTCCTTGATCCGCATCCCTGGTCCATAGACGTTGGTCAGCCGCAGCGACCGGCTCTTGATCCCGTAAACATCATGGTACAGTAGGTGATAGGCCTCACCGGCGGTCTTGTTAACCGCGTTGACGTCGGTCGCGCGCAGCGGGTGCGCTTCGTCGACCGGCAGATAGCGCGGCCGACCGTAAATCTGCCGCGTACCGGCGTGGACGATGCCGATTTGCGGCGCGACGGCGCGGCACAATTCGAGGAGTTGCAACTGCGCGGTGCAATTGACCGCGAGGTCGTCGAACGGCGCATTCATCGAATCGAGGTGGCTCGTCTGCGCCGCCAGGTCGAACAGAAAGTCCTGGCCGACGAGCAGATCCCGCAACGCCGCGCTGTCGCGGATATCGGCGGTCTCAACCCGCACCTGGCCGCTGATGTCGGCGATATTGGCGAGGTTCGCGCCGCCCTCGGCAACCATGCTGTCGACGAGCAGCACCCGCGCGCCAAGGCCGACCAGCCGCCGCGCCAGCGCCGAGCCGATCAGGCCGACGCCGCCGGTAATCACCGCGCGCGCCCCGCGGAAGGCGGCGAAACGCGAATCTGTGCTGGATGTCACCGGGTCCCGTCTATCGAAATGGTCTGCGATGGCTTAGCCTGGGGCGCGATACTCTGCTGATCGAATAAGGCTTTCCTCGGGCGGCCTCGCGGCGATTGGTGGCCGCATTTGACCGGTCCCGGCAACCGGCTAGAGCAGAGAACGACCATCAGCCGGGACTATTCCGGAATGCAGCGCCGCGCCCTGACCGCCCTCCTGCTCGCGCTCGCCGCCGCGGTCCTGAACGGCTGCTTTGTTGGCCGGGCGCCGGAGGTCGAGAGTGGCAGGCAATGCCTGGCCGAACTTGACACGCATGGCATCTTCTACCGCCCGGTTGATCTCGGAGAGGCGACAGACGAGCGTTGCCGCGTCGACACCGCGGTGCGCGTCCCCCGGCTCGACGTCGCGCTCAGCCAGCCGGCAACGATGAGCTGCCGCCTCGCCTCCCGGCTCGACGCCTTCGAGCGCACGGTCGTGCAGCGCTTGGCGCTCGCCGATCTCGGCCGCCCGGTCATCGGCATCGACCATCTCGGCGCGTATGATTGCCGCCGCAACACCGGAAGACCCGACCAGCTCAGCGAGCACGCCTATGGGCTGGCGATCGACATCGCCGGGTTCCGCCTGTCGGACGGGACGGTCGTCAGCGTCGAGCACGATTGGTGGCAACCGAGCCGCAACCGCGATTTCCTGCATCATCTGGCGCAGAGCGCCTGCGGCTATTTCTCGGTGGTGCTGACCCCGAGCAGCAGCCGCGATCACTTCAACCACATGCATTTCGATCTCGGTCCGAGCCGGCTCTGTTCGGTGTGACACTGGCGTTATTCGTCGGCCTCGTCAGCGAACAGCAGCGGCTCCCACTCCGGAAGCTTGGCTCGACGTGCCGCCGCCGTTTCCTCGAACAAGGCGCGCGCCTCGGTTGCCGGGCCGCGGCGGGTGCCGAGGCCGACCACCCGCACCGTGCGCTGCCAGCCGCTCTGCGGCACAACAACGATGTCACCAGCCTTGACGCCGTGATTGGCTTTGCTGACCGCGACGCCGTTGACCGCGACCGCTCCGGCGGCGCACAGCCGCGCGGCGAGCGACCGGCTCTTCGCGAAGCGCGCGAACCACAGCCACTGGTCGAGCCGGCGGCTTGATTTTTCGATGGTGAAGTTGTCGTTCGCGCTCAAGCGAACCGCAGCTCCTTGAGCTTGGCGAAGGGATGCCCGTCGCCGCGCGTAAGGTGGCCCGCCGCATGCAGCGTTTGCGGTTTCACGCGGCGCGGCAGCGTCGCGAAGAGCTCCGCACCGTCGCGAATGACCGCGCGGTAGCCAATCCCTTGCAACACGCCGCGCAGCTCACCGGGGGCGACGCCGGCAAGGCCCGCCAGCTCGCTATCGGCGGCAAACGGCGCCTTGCGCGAGCGCGCGGCGGCCGCCAGCCGCTCAAGCCGATCCGGCCGCAACGCCAACCCGTCGACGACGCGCCGCCCGAGCGCGGCGTAGAACGAGTGCGGCAGCGCCGGATCGACCACGATCGCCTTGCCGAGCGCACGGGTACCGGGCAGCTTCGGCACCGCCCGCCCGTGTCGCACAGCCCACAGCAGCGCGCGGAACCGCGCCGAATCTGCACTGAGCAACGGCTCGAGGTAGACGCTCTCGGCGCCGAAGCGGACCCCGGCACGGGCCAGCGCGCGGCGCGCGGCGCGGTCGAGCAGGCGCAGCTGATCGCCGGCCTCGGCGACCGGAAGGCAGCCCAGCGCATCGATGAGCCGGAAGGCGAGCCCACGGCCGACGCCGCTCAGCGACAATTCGCGCAAGGCAAAGAGCGGCGACAGGCGGCGTTCGACCACGGATTTGACAAAGAGCTGGAGGCGCTGTCGCACCCGCTCGCGCGCCGGTCCTTCGAGGAAATTCCCGGCCAGCACGTCGACCCTTGGCGCGAGTGGGCCGTCACCGGCAGCGAGCCGGCCGACAAGCCCGCCACGCCAGGTGAGATTGCCGATCGGATCGATCGCGAACGCGTCGTCGCCGTCGGTCGCAAGCTGGCGGCCGCGCGACGTGATCTCGCTGCGCAGGACACGATTGGCCGCGGTCACCAGCATCCGGGTCTCGACGCCGTCGCTGGCAACGTCGGGGATAAAGCGGAACCCGTCGAGGCGGCCGACATAGCTGCCCTCTACCCGTACCTCGCCTTCCTTGTCGACCGAGGCGAGCAGCTCGCCATCGCCGGCCAGGTGCCGCACCAGAAACGCCGAGCGACGATCGACAAACCGCTGGGTGATGCTTTCGTGCAGCGCATCCGACAGTCTGTCCTCGATGCCGCGGGCACGCTCCTGCCAGTCACCCGCGTTGTCGACCCAGTCGCCGCGGTGGGTGATATAGGTCCAGGTGCGGACATGGGCGATCCGCGTCATCAGCGTGTCGATGTCGCCATCGACCCGGTCGAGCTGGGCGATCTGACCGGCTATCCACGCGGTCGACAGGCGCTCGGTCGAGCCCGCAAGATGGAGATAGCACTGCGCCAGGAAGCGTGCGTGGCTGTCGCTCATCATCTTGCGGAAATCGGGGATCTGGCAAACCTCCCAGAGCAAGCGCACCGCGCCCGGATGGGTCGCCAACGCCGCGACCTCGGCGTTGCGCGACAGGGCGCGCAGCACCTGATGATCGTCGGCGGCGCGGACATGCACGAGACCCGGCGTATGCGGCGGCTCGTCGAGGCTGTTGAGCAGCGCGCCGACCGTGTTGAAGCGCAGCGCGGTATTGCGCCAGCCGATGCGGGTCAGGGCCTCAAATTTGTGCGCCTCGACGGCGCTGACGATGTCTTCGTCGAGCGAGCCTTCATCGGCGGTCGTACCGAACGTGCCGTCGCTCATGTGGCGGCCGGCGCGGCCGGCGATCTGGCCAATCTCCGCGGCAGATAAACGGCGCAGCCCGCGCCCGTCGAACTTGGCGAGCCGGGCGAACGCGACATGGTTCAAATCCATGTTGAGACCCATGCCGATCGCGTCTGTCGCGACTAGGTAGTCGACCTCGCCCGCCTGGAACATGCCCACCTGAGCGTTGCGCGCCCGCGGACTCAGCGCGCCCATGACGACCGCGGTGCCCCCGCGCTGGCGGCGCACGAGCTCGGCCAGCGAGAACACGTCCGCGATCGCGAAGGCGATGACCGCGCTGCGCGGCGGCAGGCGGGTCACCTTCTTGTGGCCGCTGTAGCTGAGCGTCGAGAAGCGCGGGCGGCTGATATGCTCGGCATCCGGCACCAAGCGGCGCATCAGCGGTCGGATCGTCTCGGCGCCGAGGAACATCGTCTCCTTGAGGCCGCGCGCATGCAGCAGGCGGGCAGTGAAGACATGGCCGCGCTCGCGGTCGGCGCAGAGCTGGATTTCGTCGACCGCGAGGAATTCGACCGGCCGGTCGAGCGGCATCGATTCGACGGTGCAGATGAAATAAGACGGGTTCGGCGGCAGGATCTTTTCTTCGCCGGTGATCAGCGCGACCGCGCGCGCGCCGCGCAATTTGACGACCCGGTCGTAGTTCTCGCGCGCCAGTAGCCGAAGCGGAAAGCCGATCATGCCGCTCTGATGATCGAGCATTCGCTCGATTGCGAGATGGGTCTTGCCGGTATTGGTCGGACCGAGGATCGCGACGAGACGCGAACGGTCACGCAGCATGGCCATGCCGGAAAGGTGCGGTCGCGGTGCCGCAAGGGCAAGCATAAACGTATTGGCGCAGGCCCCGCACCCGGCGAGTGCGGCAATCAAGCGCGGCGGTCCCTGGACCGTCGCGCGAATCGACGAGGCCCCGCCCCGTAAGGCTTCTCTTTAGGTCGCGCTGTACAGATCGACGCGTCATGCCCCTCGGGACCACGGCAGGGGTAATCGGCACGGTAGCGGCGCCTGACCGAGACGCGATCAGGCGGGCATTGGAGTTCAGCGTTTATTTACCAGTTCCCCTATATCACGAAATTTCGAAAAGGAGATGACGCCGATCATGTACGAGGCACGACAGAAACGTGGATCGTTTATGAACGATTACTGTCTTCAGATCGGGGCGTTGGCCGAGCGTCGGAGTACCGAGCTCGCCCTGATCACCGCCAAGAATCAGGCAGAAGAGGCAGCTCTATTGGCGAACAAGGCGATGCTGGAGGCACAGGCCGCCGATCGTGCCAAGACCAAGTTTCTCGCCAATATGAGCCACGAACTGCGCACGCCACTGAACGCAATAATCGGCTTTTCCGAAGTCATCCAGGCCGACAAGCCTCCATCGAAATCCGATCACACCGAGTTAGCGACGTACATTCACGATTCCGGGGTAAATCTGCTCACCATCATCAACGGCGTTCTCGATCTCGCGCGCATCGAGGCCGGACAAGTAGAACTCGATGAACAGCTCGTCCCGCTCGCCGAGCTCCTGAGCTTGGCGATCAAGGCAACCGGGCCCGCGGCCGCGAAAAAGTCGATCGAGATCGTCCTCGACTCGGAGGCTCCGGCGCTCATTCGCCTCGACTTACATAAAATGACCCGGGTCCTGGTTAACCTGCTGTCCAACGCGGTGAAATTCACCGGAACCGGAGGTCGCGTCGAGGTTACCTCCGCCGCGGAGAGCAGCGGCGACTTGCTGATTTCAATCAGCGACACCGGCATCGGCATTCCGACCGACCACCTGAAGCGGGTGTTCGAGCCCTTCGGGCAAATAGAAGATTATTTGACCCGGCAGAGCGAAGGCCTTGGCCTTGGCCTGCCCATGGCCCGAGCCTTGGTCAGATTGCATGACGGCGAGATAGCGATCGACAGCCGTCTCGGCGTCGGCACCGCTGTCGAAATCCGATTGCCCGCCCATCGCATCGAAGGCCCGGGCCTCGCACCATCTTCCGCACCCTAATTCTTCCCTCACACGATCAACCGTGACGGTCGAACCAGCCTTGAAAGAGACACAAATGGACAGCATTGAACCTCGCAACCAAGGCACCCTGCGCGTCGGCCGAGTCGTCGCGGTTTCGGCCTCCCAAGTCATGGTGTTGCTCGAAAGATCCTATCTCGCAGCTCAGCTGCAGGAGGGTGCACCACTTGAGATGGGATCGCTGGTCAAGGTCAAAACTCGCGTCTCGACGGTTTACGCCATGGTCAGCAGCATGCGTTTACCGCTGCCAACCCAGACCCCTTCGGCGGATGATCTGAAGATTGTCGAGCTGGAGCTGCTCGGCGAGACGATCCGTGAAACAGAGGAAGACTCCGACATTTTCCGACGCGGCGTCTCAGTGTTTCCGGCATTGGACGACCCAGTTTACATTGCCTCGGCCGATGATCTCCGCAACGTCTACGCGCCGCCGAAAGTGGCTACCATACCGATCGGCAGCATCCATCAGGACTCCGGCGTGCCCGCCTATCTGTTGACTGACGATCTACTGGGCAAGCATTTCAGCATCGTCGGCACGACCGGTTCGGGTAAATCTTGCGCGGTCGCCACCATCTTGCGCGCCGTGATCGAACACAATCCTGACGCCCATGTGATTCTCATTGACCCGCATGACGAGTATCGTTCGGCCTTCGGTGACGAGTCGGTGTCGCTGAGCCCGGGCAGGGGACTCCACCTGCCCTACTGGCTGTTCAATTTCGAGGAAATCAGCGAGATGGTGCTCGGCAAGGTCGATCACCGCGCCGAGCAAATGAAGATCTTCGGCGACGCGATTATTGCCAGCAAGCAAGCCTTTCTCTCCAAGGTGGGGCTTGACAAGCACGGCACCGTCGACACCCCGGCCCCTTATCGGATGTCCGACTTGCTTCGCTATCTCGACAATGCGATGGGCAGCCTCAACCGCCCGGAAGCCGTGGGGGACTATCTGGCGGTAAAGTCGCGCATCCTCGCCCTGCAGAACGACATCCGTTACGAATTCGTCTTCGGCGCCAGCCTCAGCATGCGGGACGAGATGACGGACATCCTGTCACAGATGTTCCGCATCCCCGTCGAGGACAAGCCGATTACCATTCTCGATATCTCCGGGATCCCCTCGGATGTGCTGAACGTGGTGGTCTCAGTACTGTGCCGCCTCGCGTTTGACTTCTCGATGTGGAGCGAGGACCCGGTTCCGGTCACGATCGTCTGCGAGGAAGCGCATCGTTACGCCCCGCGCGACCACGAACTCGGCTTTGAGCCGGCGAAGCGCGCCTTGTCGCGCATTGCCAAGGAAGGCCGAAAATACGGGGTGTCGATGTGCGTGGTGTCCCAGCGGCCATCGGACCTGGCGCCCGGCCTCCTGTCCGAGTGCAATACGATGTTCGCCTTGCGCATGACCAACCAGGATGACCAGGACATCGTGCGCAGCGCCATTCCCGAGGCGTCCCACGGGCTGATGAGCTTCCTTCCCGCCCTTCGCAACGGCGAGGCGATCGCGGTCGGCGAAGGCGTCTCGATGCCCATGCGCATCTGTTTCGCCCCCTTGCCCATCGAGCGTCGTCCGACGAGCGCCAGCGCCTCGTTCAGCAAAGCATGGGCGAAAGGCAAGGATACCGGCGGTCGCACCAAGATCGAGCAGACAGTCGAGCGTTGGCGTCGCGGGATCCGCTACGCGGCCTGAGCGTCGCGTCGCGATCGTCCTCCGCCGGCTTCAGCCTGCGCAGGACGTCGGCGAGCGCTCCGAGGTCGACCAGCCGATCGGGCGCTTGTGGATGACCGGGGCGAGCCCGGTCAGATCGAGCCGACTAAATTCGAGGGCCACCGCGACCTTGCAGCGCCCGTTCGCGCGCCACATATTCGGGCAAACCGTTACCACTCATGCCCGAATATCCGATGACGCAGGAAACCCGAACCTTTCAGGCGGAAGTCAGCCGCCTGCTCGATATCGTCGCCCACTCGCTCTACAGCGAGAAGGAGATCTTTCTGCGCGAATTGATCTCCAATGCCTCCGACGCGTGCGACCGGCTGCGCTACGCGGCGTTGACCGCACCGAACCTAATTGAAGGCGACCCGGACTACCGGGTCGTGCTGACCCCGGTTAAATCGTCAAAGACCCTGACGATCGCCGATAACGGCATCGGCATGAATCACGACGAGCTGGTCGAGAACCTCGGGACGATCGCGCGATCCGGCACGGCCGCGTTCATGCAGGAACTGACCGGCGACTCGCGCAAGGATATGAGCCTTATCGGCCAGTTCGGGGTCGGGTTCTATTCGGCCTTCATGGTCGCCGACAGGGTCGAGGTGCTGAGCCGCAAGGCTGGCGAGGAACAGGGCTGGCGCTGGGAAAGCGACGGCAAGGGCGAATTCACGATCGAGGCCGAGCCGAACCTCAAGCGCGGCACGCGGATCACCCTGCATATCCGCGAGGGCGACGAGGAATATCTCGAACCGCACCGCATCCGGCAGATCGTCAAGACCTATTCAGACCACATCGCGCTGCCGATCGTGCTCGCCGATGGCAGCAAGGAAGACACGATCAATACCGCCTCGGCGCTGTGGACCCGGCCACGCAGCGAGATTAGCGAAGAGCAGTACAAGGAGTTTTACCACCATGTCGGCCACAGCTTCGACGAGCCATGGCTGACCCTGCACGCGCGGGCGGAAGGCGTCGTCGAATACACCTATCTCTTGTACATCCCGTCATCGAAGCCGTTCGACCTGTTCGAGCCCGAGCGCAAGACCCAGGTCAAACTCTATGTCCGCCGTGTCTTTATCACCGACGAGAGCGAGATGCTGCCGCCGTATCTGCGCTTCTTGCGCGGTGTCGTCGACAGCGAGGATTTGCCGCTCAACATCAGCCGCGAGATGCTGCAATCGAACCCGATGGTCGCGCGCATGCGCCGGCAGCTTACCACCCGGGTGCTCAGCGAACTCACGAAGAAAGCGACTGAAACCGCTGAGGAATATACGAAGTTCTGGGAGAATTTCGGCGCGGTGCTGAAGGAGGGCCTCTACGAGGACCGCGACCAGCGCGACACCTTGCTCGGCCTCGGCCGGTTCCGCTCGACGACGCGCGACGGCTGGGTATCGCTCGACGATTACATCGCGGCGATGAAACCGGGCCAGGAGGCGATCTACACAATCACCGGCGACAACCTCGACCTGGTCAGGAAAAGCCCGCAGCTTGAAGGGTTCCGCGCGCACGGGGTCGAAGTGCTGTTGCTGACCGACCCGGTCGACGAGTTCTGGATGCCGGCGATCGGCACCTACAAGGAGAAACCGTTCAAATCGGCGACCCGCGGCGGCGTCGATCTCGACAAGATCGAAGCCGAGGACAAGCCAGCCGACGACAAACCCGCGCCGCCGGCCAAACTCGCCAGCCTCATTGCGATCTTCAAGCTGGCGCTCGGCGACGCGGTCAAGGATGTGCGCGGCTCGGCGCGGCTGACCGACAGCGCGGTGTGCCTCGTTGCCGACGAAGGCGACATGGACATGCATCTCGAGCGGCTGTTGAAGGCCCACCGCCAGCTCGACAGCGCCGCCAAGCGCATCCTCGAGATCAACCCGAACCACCGGCTGATCGAACGCCTCGCCGCCTCGGTCGGCGAGACCGGCGCCTCCGATCAGCTCTCGGAGTTCGCCTGGCTGCTGCTCGACCAGGCCCGCATCGTCGAGGGCGAGCAGCTTCCTGATCCGCCCGCCTTCGCGCGCCGGCTGGCCAGCCTGCTGGAACGCGGGCTGCCGGCGGCGTAGGGCCCCACTACTCCGCGAAATACGGTGACGTGCCGGCCGGGAGCGCGACCTCGAAGACATTGAGCGAATTCCCGATCGCAGTGTAGTAGCCGATGATCGTGCCTAGCTCGACGACGCCCTGCTCGCCGAACGCGGCAATGGCTGCGTTGAAACTCGCGTCCGACAGGCGCTTTGAATCGATCAGCTCGGTGACGAGCTTGTAGACCAGCGCCTGGTCCGTCGCGTCGAAATGCGGAGTCTTGCCGGTGCGGATCGCCTCGAGCGCCGCGGCGGGAACGCCGCCTTCGACCGCGAGCGGCGCATGCGCATGCCATTCGTAGTTCGCCCGGATGTGGCGCGCGGTCAGGCAGATTGCGAGTTCCGACAGGGCCGGCGACAACGAGCTGCCCCAGCGTAGATATTCACCGAGGCGAGACAGGTGCTTGCACACCTCCGGGGCACGGATCAGCAGCTGAAACGGGCCGCCGAACCGGCCGCGCTTGCCGGAGACGATCTCGTCGACGACCTGTTTTTGGGCCGGGTTCATTTCGGCGGTGGTGAGCTCGCGATAACGCGCCATGAATCTCCTCCTGTGCAGCGTTCGGCTCCAGGTTACAGCGAATTAATCCCGCCGAAACCCGGCTGTTAGCTTGGGTCGCCACTTTGTGTGAACGAGAGCCGCCAGCAGCGGGCCGCAATCGCGGAACCGGCTCGGCCAAGGGAGACGACAGGACATGATCAATACCTCAACACGTCCCGCCCGCCGCCGCTGGACGCGCGCCCGGGCTGCAGTTGCCGGCATCGGGCTCGGCGCGATCGCGCTGTCGCCGTTGGCCTGGGCGCAAATCCCACCTGACACCAGCGCCACGCCGGCGGTACCTGCGCCGACCGGCATGCTGCCGCAGCAAAGCTTCGCGCCGCTGGTGAAACGCGTTCTGCCGGCGGTGGTCAACATCTCGGTGACCGAGACCGGGAAGGCCGATCCGATGGCCGACCAGGAATCCGAGGGACAGGATTTCCGCCAGTCGCCGTTTGATGAGATGCTGCGCCGGTTCTTTGACCAGCAGCGTCAAGGCCAGAGCAACCCGTTCTCGCAGGAAAACCCGCAGGATGAGGGCACGGCCAAGCGGATCGCGCTCGGCTCCGGCTTTATCATCGACCCCGACGGCCACATCGTAACCAACAACCATGTCGTCGGCGATGCCAGCAAGGTCGAGGTCACGCTGCAAGACGGTAGCAAATACACCGCCAAGATCATCGGCCGCGACACGCGCACCGACCTCGCCGTGCTCAAAATCGACGCCGGCAAGTCGCTGCCCTATGTCAGCTTCGGCGATAGCGATCAGGCGCAGATCGGCGACTGGGTGGTCGCGGTCGGAAACCCGTTCGGGCTTGGCGGCACGGTGACGACCGGCATCATCTCGGCGCGCGGGCGCGATATCCATACCGGCCAGTTCGACGATTTCCTGCAGATCGACGCGCCGATCAACCGCGGCAATTCCGGCGGCCCGACCTTCAACCTGAATGGTCAGGTGATCGGCATCAACACCGCGATCTATTCGCCCAACGGCGGCAGCGTCGGCATCGGCTTTGCCGTGCCCTCAAGCGTCGCGCAAAAGGTGGTCGGCGAACTCGAGTCGCATGGCAAGGTCGAGCGCGGCTGGCTCGGCGTGCAGATCCAGGAGGTGACGCCGGCGATCGCGACCAGCCTCGGGCTCAAGGCCGATCATGGGGCGCTGGTCGCGATGGTCACGCCCGACAGCCCCGGCGCCCAGGCCGGATTGAAGCAGGGCGATGTGATCCTCGCCTTCAATGGCACCGATGTCGCGAAGCTGCACGACCTGCCGCACCTCGTCACCGCCACCGCCCCCGGCTCAAAGGCCGATCTGACGGTGTGGCGCGACGGCCACGAGACCTCGGTCGCTCTGACCCTCGGCGAGATGCCGGCAAACCCGCAAGTCGCCTCTGCCGGCAACCAGGAACAACAGCCGAGCGACAACCGCGTGGATGCGATGGGCCTGCGTCTTTCTCCTTTAACCAATGATGTACGCCACGAGCTTAATCTTGGAAATGAAGTTCATGGCGTGGTGATAACCCGGGTCGAGAACGGCAGCATCGGGGACAATCTCGGGCTGGCGCGCGGCGATATCATCGTCTCGATCAACCAGCAGCCAATGAAAACACCGCAAGATGCAGCCGACCAGCTAAAGCAGATCGCCAACTCGCCGAACAAAAGCGCGCTGCTGCTGCTCAACCGCCACGGGGTTACGCAATATCTCGGCGTCGAGCTCGACAAAAACCAGGGCTAGCAGAGACTGCTCGCGGATAGCGAAAGAGCGCCCGGCGGGCGCCCTTTCCTCTTGAACAGCGTGATCCGCCTAGCGGTAGCGCCAGGCCGGCTCGGCACGCCCGCCGCCGCCATCGCGCGGCGTCAGCGGCACCCGAGCCTCGAGCCGCTCAAGCTCGATGCGAGTGCGCGCGCCAGCGCGCAGCAGCCGATCGGTCGCCTCGCGCAAACCGAAGCGACTCTCCTGCGTGTCGGCGGCGAGAACCGCATCGAATGCTGCGAGAAACGCAGCGATGTCGCCATCGACCCGAGTACGCAATTCCTGACCGAGGGCCCCGTTATCCTTGCGGCCGGTATCGGCATCGGCGCGCGGAAGCTGCGCTGGCCGCGGCTCCTGCATGGTGGAGAAGTCGCGCCCATTATGTCCATTGCCGAACGGATTGGCGGCGCGCGGCGCGCTCGGAAACGGCGGCGGGCCTGAGCGCTCGCCGGCATCGCGCGGCGGCATCGGCCGCTGGCCGGACTGCGAATACGGCTGCTGCGGGCGCGGCTCAGCGGTCGCTTGCGCATGGGTCGCGGCCCCGTTGCCGTTGCCGAACCCGAGATGCAGTTTTGGGCGTGGCTCGTTTGCCGGTGCCGTCGGGCGGGGCGCGGCCGCCGGCAGTGCGCCAGCTTGTCGCTCAGCCGCGCCATTGCGATGCAGCAGGTTCCCGTTTTCAAGCTCACGCGACGCTTTCGCGGCGAACTCCAACTCGCGTTGCGGTTCGGCGCGAGTTTCGGTGACCGGGGGCAGCGAAATCATGGAGTCCGCGGCGACGGCACCGTTCGCCGGCGCCTTGATCAATTGCGGCTCAGCGGCAGGCGGTGGTGTTTCATTTGTCGGCTTGCCGCGATTTCGGCTAACGATGTAGCTGATTGCCGGCGGCGAGCAGTCATACGTTCGAGCAATACTGGCCAGCGTCTCCCCCGCCTCGTACCGGGCCATGATCAATGGCCAGTCGGATTGCGGAATTTTTCCCCGTTTACTTGATTTTTCCATAACAAACCTTGCCTAGCCACGGTCCTGGTGAATTTCCGAAGGTTTCTTACGCGATCTACTGATGAATCACGAACACGCCGAGACAGCCCGCAAACTACGAACGAGACATGCTAGTCGCTTGAGCAGCGTTACCGGATCTGCTTCAGACCCCGACCTTGTCGATACAAGGCTATCTGCGATTGATTTCTGCCACCCAGAATAGCGCCAACAAAGTTCAGCGAAAAGCGTTTTATTCATCCAGAGGCGAAAATACCAACCGAAGTCATTCGCCGACAGATGGTATCAGATGTGCACGATCTTTCCCGGGTTCATCAGGTTATCGGGATCGATCGCGCATTTGATCGCGCGCATCACCTCGACGGCATCACCGTGTTCGGCATAGAGGAAGTCCATTTTACCGTAGCCGACCCCATGCTCACCGGTGCAAGTGCCATCCATCGCCAATGCGCGGGCGACCATTCTGTCGTTTAGTCGGCTGGCTTCGGCGATTTCTTCGGGACGATTGGGGTCGATCATAAATATCAGATGGAAGTTGCCGTCGCCGACATGACCGGCGAGCGCCGAGGGGATCGATGACTGAGCGAGGTCGGATTTCGTCTCACCAATGCAGTCGGCGAGTCGGGAGATCGGCACGCAGACATCGGTTGCCCAACCCTTCGAGCCAGGCCGCAGCGCCAACGCCGCGTAGTAGGCGTCATGCCGCGCTTGCCACAGTTTCGTGCGCTCCTCCTGGGCAGTGGCCCAGCGGAAATCGTCGCCGTCATTGTCATCGGCGATGCCCTTGACCAAAGCGACCTGCTCGGCGACGCCATTTTTCGTTCCATGAAACTCAAAGAAGAGGGTCGGCGCCACCTTGTAGTCGAGTTTTGAATACTTGTTGATTGCGTCCATTTGCGGCTCGTCGAGCAGCTCCATTCGGGCTACCGGGATGCCGCTCTGGATCGTCAGGATCACCGTGTCGACCGCCGCGGCGATCGATGGAAAGGCGCAAACCGCGGCCGAGATCGCCTCGGGAATGCCGTAGAGCTTGAGCGTCACTTCGGTAATGACGCCGAGCGTTCCTTCCGAGCCGACAAAAAGCCGCGTCAAATCATAGCCGGCCGCCGATTTGCGGGCACGCCTGGAGGTGTGGATGACGCGGCCGTCCGGCAGCACGACGGTGAGCGCCAGCACATTCTCGCGCATCGTGCCGTAGCGCACCGCGTTGGTGCCCGAGGCGCGGGTCGCCGCCATGCCGCCCAGCGAGGCGTCGGCGCCCGGATCGATGGCGAAAAACAACCCTGTGTCGCGCAAATGTTCGTTCAACTGTTTGCGCGTAACCCCGGCCTCCACCGTCACGTCGAGATCCTCGGCGCCGACGCGCAGGATGCGGTTCATCTGCGACAAGTCGATGCAGACCCCGCCCTTCAGCGCCGCGACGTGGCCTTCCAATGATGTGCCGGTGCCGAACGGGATGATCGGCGTCTTGTACTGCGCGCACAGCGTGACGATCGCCACGACCTCCTCGGTGCTCTGCGCGAACGCGACCGCGTCGGGCGAATGCGGCTGGTGGTAGGACTCGTCCTTGCCGTGCTGGTCGCATATCGCCGCCGAGGTCGACAGCCGGTCGCCCAGGCGCTGGCGCAGCGCGGCGAGCAAGGCCGGATTGGGCGGCTCGCGAACGAGAACGGGCGCAGTCATCGGCTGCCCTTTGCGCTGGTGCGGATATTGATAGGCGAGGCTTACTCCCGCGTTACGCTCACTGCAACGTCATACATCGTTGAAGATGACTGTTATGCGGTCGGTTCGGTTAATTTTAACCGCCAGTGCCGCGGCCCTTTCGCCGCGCGCCATCCCCGGGTAGTTTTCCGAGAACAAAGGTGTTGGAACCGGGATGACGCTGGCGACGGTCACCCTCGACGACAAGTACCTGCTCGACACGGGCCGGGTCTATCTGACCGGCACCCAGGCGCTGGTGCGTCTGCCAATGATGCAGCGCCAGCGCGATGTCGCGGCCGGGCTCAACACAGGCTGCTTTATCGCCGGGTACCGCGGCTCGCCATTGGGCGGGGTCGACCAGGCGCTGTGGGGCGCACGACGGTTTCTCGACCGCAACCACATCAAGTTCCAGCCGGCGATCAACGAAGAGCTGGGCGCGACATCCGTATGGGGCAGCCAGCAGATCGGGCTCTTTCCCGGCGCGCAATACGACGGCGTCTTCGCGATCTGGTACGGCAAGGGGCCGGGGGTCGACCGCAGCGGCGATCCCCTGAAGCATGCGAATTCAGCCGGCACAGCCCCGCATGGCGGGGTGCTGGCGATCGCCGGCGACGACCATACCTGCAAATCCTCCACCCTGGCGCACCAGTCCGAACTCGCCTTTATCGACGCCTCGATCCCGATCCTCAACCCGGCCGGGGTCGAGGACATTCTCGATCTCGGTCTTTACGGGTGGGCGCTGTCGCGCTATTCGGGGTGCTGGGTCGGGTTCAAGACCGTCGCCGAGACGATGGACAGCTCGGCCTCGGTGAGGCTCGATCCCGACCGGGTGCGGATCGTCATGCCGCAAGATTTCGCGATGCCGCCGGGCGGGCTCGCGATCCGCTGGCCCGACACGCCGCTCGACCAGGAATACCGGCTGCACCGCTACAAGCTCGACGCGGTGCGCGCCTTTGCCCGCGCCAACCGGCTCAACCGCATCGTCATCGACAGCAAAAAGCCGCGTTTCGGGATCGTCACGACCGGCAAATCCTATCTCGATCTGCGCCAGGCGCTCGACGATCTCGGCATCGACCAAGGTGAGGCCGAGGCGCTGGGATTACGCGTTTATAAAGTGGCAATGGCATGGCCGCTCGAACCTCAAGGCGTGCGCGAATTCGCCGAGGGGCTCGAGGAAGTGCTGGTCGTCGAGGAAAAACGGGCAGTTATCGAAACCCAGTTGAAGGAGCAGCTTTACAACTGGCCGGCAAATCTGCGGCCGCGCATCGTCGGCAAGTACGACGAGGCCGGCGAGTGGATCCTGCCCTCGCCCGGCGAGTTGTCGCCGGCGCAAATCGCCCGGGTCATCGCCACGCGCATCGCCGGCTTCCACTCCTCGCCCAGGATCGCCGAGCGCCTCGCGTTCCTCGACGCGCGCGAGGCGCAGCTCGGTGGCAATGTCGTGCCGTTCGCCCGCACCCCGTATTTCTGCTCGGGCTGCCCCCACAACACCTCGACCAAGGTGCCCGAAGGCAGCCGCGCGCTGGCCGGGATCGGCTGCCATTATCTGGCGCAATTCATGGACCGCTCGACCGCGACCTTCAGCCAGATGGGCGGCGAGGGCGCGGCGTGGATCGGGCAGTCGCCGTTTGTCGAGACCCAGCATGTCTTCGCCAATATCGGCGACGGCACCTACACCCATTCGGGGATCCTAGCGATCCGCGCCGCCGTCGCCGCCAAGGTCAACATGACCTACAAGGTGCTATTCAACGACGCGGTGGCGATGACCGGGGGGCAGCCGCTCGATGGCGGCCTCACCGTGCCGATGGTCGCGCGCCAGCTCGCCGCCGAGGGGGTGGGACCGATCGTCGTGGTCAGCGACGAACCCGAGAAATACCCGCCGGGCACCGATTTCCCGCCGGGTGCGACGGTGCGACATCGCGACGACCTCGACCAAATCCAGCGCGACATCCGCGAGTTCAAGGGCGTCAGCGCGATCGTCTACGACCAGACCTGCGCCGCCGAGAAGCGCCGGCGCCGCAAGCGCGGCCGTTTCCCCGACCCGGCGAAGCGCGTCGTGATCAACGACCTTGTCTGCGAAGGCTGCGGCGACTGCTCGACCCAGTCGAACTGCCTGTCGGTCACGCCGATCGAGACCGAGTTTGGCCGCAAGCGCGCGATCGACCAATCGAGCTGCAACAAGGATTTCTCGTGCCTCAAGGGGTTCTGCCCGAGCTTTGTGACGGTCGAGGGCGGCAGCCTCAAGCAGCGTAGCGCCGGCGACAGCAGCGACGAGGGGTTGCCTGAGCTGCCCGCCCCTGCCCTGCCCGCGCTCGACGAACCGTACGGCATTCTGGTCGCCGGGGTCGGCGGCACCGGCGTCGTAACGATCGGCGCCCTTGTCGGCATGGCCGCGCATCTCGAAGGCAAGGGCGTCACCGTGCTCGACCAGATCGGCATGGCGCAAAAAGGCGGCGCGGTGCTGAGCCACGTGCGCGTCGCCCGGAGCCCCGAGGCGATCCATGCCGTGCGCATCGCGTCGGGCGACTCGCGCGTGCTGCTCGGCTGCGATCTCGTCGTGTCGGCGAGCGGCGAAGCGGTATCGCGGCTGCGGCCCGGGCACAGCCATGCGATCGTCAACAGCCACCAGACGATCACCGGCGACTTCACCCGCAACCCCGACCTGGCCTTCCCGGAGCATGAGCTGTGCCGCGCAGTCGCGAAGGCGGCCGGCCAGGGCGGCACCGAATTCCTCGACGCGACCGGTCTGGCAACGGGCCTCCTCGGCGACTCGCTGGCGACCAATCTGTTCATGCTCGGCTTTGCCTATCAGCGCGGGCTGGTGCCGGTGTCGGCTGAAGCGATCGACCGGGCGATCGAGCTCAACGGCGCCGCGATCGACTTCAACCGCCGCGCCTTCCGCTGGGGACGGCGCGCCGCGATCGACCGCGGGCTTGTCGCTTCCCGCGCCACGCCGGCGGATGCGGTGCCGCAGGCGCATCGCCTGTCCGAGACGCTCGACGAAGTCATCGCTCGGCGGGCGGCGTTTCTGACCCGCTACCAGAATGCAGCCTACGCCGCGCGCTACACAAGCTGGGTCAGCCGCATCCGCGCCGCCGAGAACGCGGCGGTCGCCGGCAGCACTTTGCTCAGCGACACGGTCGCCCGCGCCCTCTTCAAGCTGATGGCCTACAAGGACGAATACGAGGTCGCGCGGCTCTACACCGACAGCGATTTTCTCGCGCGGGTCGCCGGTCAGTTCGAAGGCCCCTACAAATTGCGCTTCCACCTCGCGCCGCCGCTTTTCGCCAACCGCGACCCGGCGACCGGGCATCTCAAGAAGAGCGAATACGGCGCCTGGATGCTGGCCGCCTATCGCGTGCTCGCGCGGCTCAAATTCCTGCGCGGCACCGCGTTCGACATTTTCGGCCGCACCGGCGAGCGCCGCGCCGAACGCCAGTTGATCACCGATTACGAGGCGCGGCTCGGCGAGATCATCGCCGATCTGTCAGACGCCAACCTCGGAGCGGCGGTCGGCCTGGCCGCGGTGCCGCTCGAGATCCGCGGCTTTGGTCACATCAAGGAGGCGAATCGGCTGCGCGCCGAGGCCAAGGACGCGGCGCTCGCGGCGCGCTTCCACGCGCCGGCCGGGACCGCGGCGATCGCCGCCGAATAGGAATTCCGCCGCGGATCATCGCTCGCCGTGCCTTGTTTCCTCGCCGGTTTGACTGCGCCGCTAAAGCGCCGTATGGGGATTTGCGGCTTTGGTGAGCACTTTTGCCGCCGCCCGCGATATCGGAGGCCCGGTGATTTCGAGAGGCGTTCTCGTCGGCGCGGCTTTTTTCTTCGCAGTCTGCGGCGTCGCCCTCGCCTGTCAGGGCAAGAGCGACCCAGCGCTCGACGACAATTTCGCGACGCCCGATCCGGGCTGGCCGAGCTCCGACAATGTGGCGGTCACGCCGCAGGGGCTGGTCGTCAAACCGCCGGCCAATGGGTCGACCTGGGTCGTCAACTCCAACTACACGATGGATAGCGCCGATCTGTGCGTGACCGTCGCGATGCCGGCGACGATGCCCAGCCCGGCGAACGAGGACACGGTCGGCGATGTCGGAATCGTGTTCTGGAAGCGCGACAACGACAATTATTATCTCGCCGCAATCTCGCCGGACGGCATCGCCGCGATCAGCCGCTCGGTCGGCGGGCAGTGGACGACAATCGTCGACCCGATCAGCGCCGCCGCGATCAAGACCGGGCCGAGCGCGGTCAACGAGATCGAGGTCATGGCCAAGGGCAATGCCGGCGTGTTCTATGTCAACAGCACGAAGATCACCAGTTTCCGCGGCCAGGCTCCGCCCGATGGCGGGGCACCCGGCGTTTATGCCGAAAGCGGTCCCGCGGTGACGACTTGGGTATTTTCGCGCGTGCAGATTTATTCCTACTCGCCATAGGGGCAGGATTTGGGCTCGAGCTTGAAGATCGCCGTGATCGGCTTCATCGCGCTGTTCGGCATCGCCGGGACGGCCTCGGCTTGTCAGCACAATGCCAACGCAATCCTTGACGAAAATTTCAAAAACCCCGACCCGGGTTGGGGCCAGCCGGATAATGTCGCTGCCTTCACCGCGGCGGGTTTGACGCTGACCCCGCCGGTCAGCGGCAGCGCCTGGCGGTGGAACGCGAATTATTCGATGGCCAAGGCGGATTGGTGCGTCACGGTGGCGAACCCGGCGACGCTGCCCGTCCCGGCGGACGAGGATACGGTCGGCGCGGTCGGGATCTGGTTTTGGGACAAGGATTCGCAGAACTTCTATACCGCGACGATCACGCTCGACGGCGAGGCCTCGGTGATGCGGCTTGCCGGCGGCAAATGGCAGACTGTCGTCGCGCCGGCCGGTGCCGCCTCGATCAAGACCGGACCCGGCGCGGTCAACGAGATCGAGATCGTGACCAACGGCAACACCGCGCAGTTCTATGTCAACGGCAGCCTCGTCACCGACATCAAGGGCCGCGCCCCGGCCAATGGCGGCGCGCCCGGCATCTACGGCGAGAGCGGTCCGAAGGGCACGACCTGGCTGTTTCAGCGCGCGCGGCTGTTTCAATAACGCTGGTAGCCGCTCTACTAACTCCGGCGGTTATTTGGGAGGCAGCGGCGCCGGCGCGGGAGATATTGGCGATGGCTGCGATCCACCAGGCGCTCCCGCATTATGGGGTGGGGCCTCTGCTATGACATCGTGATCGCCATGCGTACTAATTGCCCATGTTAGCAGGGCGCCAAGCACGCCCCCCAACAATCCAGCAACCAAGACCGCACGATTCTCAGTGAGTTTCAGCCGTCTACTTTCAAACAATAAAACAAGTTCTCGCGTTTCTACGCTTGGAAAAACCGGATAGTCTGCACGAATGCGTTCAATGAAATAATATAACGGAGTTTCATTCAATAGGTTTTCATCTCTGCTTTGTTCAGAGAAAAATTTGTCCGTCCTCGATTTTTCGAATTGCATATCCAGCAACGACGTAAAGATACTTCTGACTATCTCCGACGCGCCAAAGAATTGCTTAAAAATACGGATGAGCCATGACCTCCTTTCCGTCTCTTGCAATTTCTGCAACTCAGAATTCACTTCCTCCGAAATGTAAATCTGATTTATGCGATCGCGCTCCAGCGTATAATAAGTTGCAAAAAAGGGTTGTACATATTCGATCAACTCTCTAAAGATATATTGAATATTCTCTTCTTCTGATCGGTACTTAATCTCGTACCTTCGATACCCTGCTCCCCGCTCAGAAATATCGTTTATCAAAAACTTGGCATCAGAAGCTGCTGTCGGTCCTGTCCCTGGGCCGAGCACGAAATTGGCGTGGAAAGGCGAAGGGCCCGCCGATCTAAAATCGACTTGATTATCTGAAAAGTGCCTTTCGAGGTATCGCCTAATTATAGAAACGGCTCTAGATGGGGACGGGGCGTTCTCCTCACAGGGGTAGAATATGGCGGTGAAAGGAACGGGGTGAGCATAGGTAATCAATACGTTAAAATACTCAGTTTCGACGGGATCATCTTCCTCTGCAAAAATATCAAGTTCATTCTGCAAGCGTCTTGGCAAAAAGATGCGAAATAATATTTTCGTGAACGCGTATGCTGGAAAGAAATCATAATCCGCAAATTCATCTGGCAAATTGATTGGGTTTCCTAGACTGAACGCTGGTTCGTAATTAGTAATATCGATGTCAGAAATGTTGGTAATTCGAGAAAGCGCCTTCTCCGTCGCTGTGAGATGTTCCGTGGGATTGCCGATGCGTATTTGCGAGCTGCTATCGGCTCTATACGCTTATCGCCGAGGGAGTTCTAGAAATAGTCGAAATTCGAGCAAGCAATTGGCTCAACCGGTTTCGACCGGCATTGTGACAAAGCGGAAATTGCCCTCGCGCTCGACCCGGATCAGTACGTTTTTGCGCCCGGCCTTCTTTGCCGCGGCGATCTGCGCCAGCGCGTCGTCGGGCACGCTGACCGGGGCGTCGCCGACCGCGACGATCAGGTCGCCCGCCCGCAATCCCTGAGTGGCGGCGGGGCTGTTCTGCGGCACCTCGACGATGACGATGCCGCGCGTCACGTCGGGCAGCGAGAATTGCTTGCGCAGGTCGGGGGTGAGCTTCGCGACCTTGAGGCCAAGCGTATCGACCGTCGGCGGCGGCTTCGGCTGCTCGGGCGCGGGCGGCTGCGGCTGCGGCCGGTTGGGATTGTAGGCGACGACGGTGAGCGTGATCTCGTCCTCCTTGCCGTCGCGCCAGATCGTCAACTTGACCGGCTTGTCCGGCGCCGAGTCGGCGACGAGGCGCGGCAATTGCCGGCTGCGGTCGACCGGCTTGCCGTCATAGCTGAGGATCACGTCGCCGGGACGCAAACCGGCCTGGGTCGCCGGGCTCGCCACATCGATCGCCGCGATCAGCGCGCCGCGCGCCTTGTCGAGGCCAAGACTCTCCGCGACATCGTCAGTCACCGGCTGGATGCGCGCGCCGATCCAACCTCGCTCGACCTTCCCCGTCGTCTTGAGCTGATCGATGATCGGCTGGGCAAGCGCGGTTGGGATCGCGAAGCCGATGCCGATCGACCCGCCCGACGGCGAATAGATCGCGGTGTTGATGCCGATCACCTCGCCCTGCAGGTTGAACATCGGCCCGCCCGAATTGCCGCGGTTGATCGAGGCATCGGTCTGCAGGAAATCGTCGTAGGGGCCGGAATGGATGTCGCGCGCGGTCGCCGAGATGATCCCGGCGGTGACCGTGCCGCCGAGCCCGAACGGGTTGCCGATTGCCAACACCCAGTCGCCGACCTTGGCTCTTGTCGAATCGCCCCAGGACGCGGCCGGCAGCGGCGTCTTGCTGTCGACCTTGAGGAGTGCGAGGTCGGTCACCGTGTCGCGCCCCACCACTTGCGCCTGCAGCACCGTATCGTCGGACAAGGTCACCGTGATCTGGTCGGCGTTGGCGATCACATGCGCGTTGGTGACGATCAGCCCCGACGGGTCGATGATGAAGCCGGAGCCGAGCGATGCGGCGCGCGGCCCCGCTTGGCCGCCTGGCGGGCCCTTGTCGCCGAAGAAATCGCGAAACAGATCGTCGAGCGAGGTTCCGGGCGAGGCCGGCGGCGTGTCCTGCGCGGTCTTGGCCGGCGCCGCCGCACTCTGACTGGTCGAGATGTTGACGACGACGCCGAGCAGATGCCCGGCGAGCTGCGAGAACACCTCGGCGAACGGCGTCTCCGGCGCCTCGGCCACGGGCGGCGGTGCGGGAGCCGGTGCCGGTGGGGTCGGCGCCGGAGCTGGAGCGGGGCTTGCGGACGGAGTCGGCGCCTGCGCCGCGCCCGGCATTGCCGGCGCGATCAGCATCAGCGACAACAAAACGGCAGTCGTCGCGCTATGCGGGCCTAATACCCTCATTAAAGAGCTCCCCAGCTTGCCGGTGCCGTCGGGAGCAGGCACTCCGCTGCCACGACTCCGATCTAACGCTGGTCTTTCCGACGCGCTCGATATGAAATGGCGCCGAGATTGGCAAGACGGAATCTGGTTGTGAACCCGCGCGATCGCGTCGCGCCCCGCGAATTCCTGCGCACCCTGTTCGACGCCGCCCTCGAGGCGGCCGACCCGTGCCGCGCGGTCGCCGCGGCGCTGCCTGCCGCCGTCGCCGGTCGCACGGTCGTGGTCGGCGCCGGCAAGGCGGCGGCGGCGATGGCGCGCGCCTTCGAGACGTTATGGCCGGGCGACCTCGCCGGGCTGGTCGTTACCCGCCACGGCCATGCGATGCCCTGCGACCGCATCGAGGTGGTCGAGGCGAGCCATCCGGTTCCCGATGCGGCCGGCCAGCGTGCCGCGTCGCGTATCCTCGAAATGGCTCGGGCGCTCGGCCCGGACGACCAACTCGTGTTTCTCGCGTCGGGCGGCGGCTCGGCGCTGCTGGCCCTGCCGGCCCCGGGATTGACGCTCGAGGACAAGCAGGCGGTGACCCGGGCACTGCTGCGCTCGGGCGCGACGATCGGCGAGATCAATACGGTCAGAAAGCATCTCTCGGCGATCAAAGGCGGGCGACTCGCCGACGCCGCGGCGCCCGCTAGTGTGGTGACGCTGGCGATCTCGGACGTGCCGGGCGACGATCCAGCGGTCATCGCCTCGGGGCCGACCGTTCCCGACCCGACCAGTTTCGCCGATGCCCGCGCGGTGCTCGCCAAATACCGCATCGACGAGCCGCGATCGGTCATCGCTCATCTCGCCGCGGCGGTTGACGAGACGCCGAAGCCCGGCGACGCGGTCTTCGCGAACGCCGGCTACACACTGATCGCCAGCCCGCAGCGGGCGCTCGCGGCGGCAGCCGACGCGGCGCTCGGCCTGGGCGTGGTGCCGATCGTGCTGAGCGACCGGATCGAGGGCGAGGCGCGCGATATCGGCCTTATGCACGCCGCAATTGCCTTGCAGCTTCACGCCGGCCGGTTTCGCGTCGGCGCCGATCTGGTATCGCTCCCCGCGGTGCTGCTATCGGGCGGCGAAACCACGGTGACCGTCCGCGGCCACGGGCGGGGCGGGCGCAACAGCGAGTTCCTGCTGTCGCTCTGCGCGGCGCTCGACGGGGTGCCGGGCGTCTCCGCCATTGCCTGCGATACGGATGGGATCGATGGAACCGAAGACAATGCCGGAGCGATCCTCTTGCCTGATAGTATCGCGCGCGCCGTCGCGGCGGGCACCTCCGTAAAGACGGCGCTGGCCGAAAACGACGCGTATGGATTTTTTCATGCGCTTGGCGACCTGATTGTCACTGGACCGACCCTAACCAATGTCAACGATTTTCGCGCCATCCTCGTTCTCCCTCAGCCTGCCGGCTGAGCGCGCGACGCGCATCAAGAAGGCATCGATGCGGCGGCAGCGCAGCGCCAAGATCGTCGCGACGCTGGGCCCCGCGAGCACGAGCCCGGAGCGGCTGCGCGCGCTGTTCGATGCCGGGGTCGACGTGTTTCGCTGCAATTTCAGCCACGGCACGCATGACGACCACCGTGCGCTGTTCAACAACATCCGCCGCGTCGAGGCCGATACCGGAAGGCCGATCGGCATCCTCGCCGATCTGCAGGGGCCGAAGCTGCGCCTCGGCAATTTCGCGGATGGTCGGGTGCCGATCGCGCCGCGCGCCGAGTTCCGGCTCGACCTCGACCCGAAGCCGGGCGACGGGACGCGCGCGCCGCTGCCGCATCCCGAGGTGTTCGCCGCGCTGGAGCCGGGGACGGAGCTGCTGATCGACGACGGCAAGGTCCGGCTCAGGGTCGTCGATTGCGGCCGCGACTTCGCCGAGACCGAATGCCTGGTTGGCGGCATGCTGTCGAACCACAAGGGAGTCAACGTCCCGCATTGCGTGCTGCCGATCTCGGCGGTGACCGACAAGGATCGCGCCGATCTGTCGTTCGCGCTGGAAAACGGCGCCGACTGGGTCGCGCTGTCGTTCGTGCAGCGGCCCGAGGACGTCGCCGAGGGCCGCAAGCTGGTCGGCAATGCCGCCGGGCTGATGGTCAAGCTCGAAAAGCCGTCGGCGATCCGCCGGCTCGACGAGATCATCGATATCGCCGACGCGCTGATGGTGGCGCGCGGCGATCTGGGCGTCGAAATGCCGCCCGAGGACGTGCCGACCGTCCAGAAGCAGATCATCCATGCGTGCCGGCTCGCCGGCAAACCGGTCATCGTCGCGACCCAGATGCTCGAATCGATGATTACCGCGCCGACCCCGACCCGGGCCGAAGCGTCGGATGTCGCGACCGCGGTCTACGAAGGCGCCGATGCGGTGATGTTGTCGGCCGAAACCGCGGTCGGCGAATACCCGATCGAAGCCGTGACGATGATGGATCGCATCGCCCGGCGGGTGCAGGAGGACCCGCTCTACTTCGCCAGCCTGCAGACCCAGGTCATGGAGCATGAGCACACCAACCCGGACGCGATCAGCGCCGCCGCGTGCCAAGTCGCCGCGACGGTCGGCGCCGCGGCAATCGTCTCCTACACGACCTCGGGCGCGACTGCGTTGCGCGCCGCCCGCGAGCGGCCCTCGGCGCCGATCCTGGTGCTGACCTCGAACCACGGCACCGCGCGCCGGTTGGCGCTGCTGTGGGGCGCGCATTGCGTCCACAGCGCCGACGTCAAGACCTTCGCCGACATGGTGCAGCGCGCGGTGCGCATCGCCCACCGCGAAGGCATCGCCCAGCCCGGCCAGCGCGTCGTGATCACCGCCGGCGTGCCGTTCGGCACCCCCGGCGCGACCAACACGCTGCGCATCGCCTGGGTGGATCGGTAACGTCCTTCGAGGCTCCGCTGCGCGGAGCACCTCAGGATGAGGAATTTTCTTTCTACATTCGGAGACCATCCTCATCCTGAGGCGCGACCGAAGGGAGCCTCGAAGGACGCACCCATGTACCCCGACGACATCGACCCGGAATCCGGGTGCCGGCTGCCGCTCCCTAAGCGCGAGGAGCTGAGCGGCGAGGCGCAGCAATCCTATGACCGGTTGGCCACGCCCAGCGGCGAAAACCTGCGCGGCTTGCGCGGGCCGGGGGGCATCCAGCTGCACAGTCCGGAACTGTCGCGCCGCTCGCGGCCGGTCAACCGCTATCTGCGCTTCAAGTCGGGCCTCGGCGGAAGAGTGCGCGAGCTGGCGATCCTCACCACTGCGCGCGAGCTCGACAGCCAGTTCGAATGGGCGGCGCACGAGAAGGAAGCGCTGGCCGAGGGGATCCCGCTGGAAACCATCGACACAATCCGCTATCGCCGCGGCCTCGACGGAATCGACGCGGCCGACCGGATCGTCATCGCGCTCGGCCGCGAGATGTTCAGCGCGCGCAAGGTTTCGTCCGAAACCTACGCAAGCGCCCTCGCGCAATTCGGCCGTCGCGCGCTCGTCGATCTGGTCGCGCTGATGGGCAACTACGCGGCGACCGCGGCGCTGCTCACCGCCTTCGACATGCAGCTCGACCCCGGCCAGGAGCCGGGATTGCCGGTGTTGTAGAGCGCCGCTGCTCGCCCCTCCCCTATTGTCATACCGGCGAACGCCGGTACCCACATCATCGATGTGCGAGCGGTGGAGCAGTGGATCCCGGCTTTCGCCGGGACGACGCATAAGATGGCTCAAAACGACAGCGGCCGGGACAAGCCCGGCCGCCATCGCAAATTCCGTAGGCGTCAGTTCAGCCCGTAGAGCCGCACCACGTTGTCGTGGACGATCTTTTTCTGCGTGCTCGACGAGAAGCCGGCAAGGTTCTGCTCCAGGGTCGCGCGCGAGTTCGGCCAGATGCAGTCCGGGTGCGGATAGTCGGCGCCCCAGATGATGTTGTCCTCGCCGATCAGCGGGACGATCGGCTCGAGGTACTTGTCCTGCTGATAGGTGACGTAGCCCTGGCGGCGGAAATAGTCGCTCGGCTTCATCTTGAAGCCGAGGCTGCGCGCCCGGTCATTGTACTCGGTGTCGCAGCGGTCGAACACGTAGGGCAGCCAGGTGACGCCCGATTCGCCGAGGACGAAGTTGAAGTCCGGATATTTCTCGCAGGCGCCCGAGGCGAGAATCGAGGCCAGCACCTCCATCGTATCGAGCTGGAACAGCGTCGAGCGCACCAGCCGCCACTGGGTGAAAACCTCTTTTTCCATCTCCGGCGTATCGGGCGCGCGCACCGCCTTGAACCCGGTCGAGTGGAACGAGATCGGGAACTTGCACTCGGCCGACGCCTCCCACAACACGAACCAGTCGGGGTGGTAGAGCGGCGGCGTCATGCGCTTGAACGCGAGGTCGCCGCCCTTCAGCCCCATCTTGGCGCAGCGCCGCACCTCGTCCGCCGCGGCCTTGGGATCGGTATTGGGGATGATCGCCAGCGGGAATACGCGGCTCGGGTCCGAGCGCTTGGCGAAATCGGCGACCCAGTCGTTGTAGCGCTGGTTGACCCAGATGCGCAGATCGGCCTCGTCGATCAAATCGTTGACCATCAGGCAACCGTAAATGATCTCCTTCTCCAACCCGTCGCGGTCGAGATCGGCGAGGCGCAATTCCGGGGTGGTCGGCCGCGGCGCCGCGCCGGGATAGCAGTTCCACTCGAAACCGAGCGCCTGCATCTCGTCGATATGGTCGAACGCGCCCTTGGTGTACGGCAGAAAGCCGGGGCCGACGCCGTTCCACATGCCGCGGTCCTTGTCGTCGACAAACCAATGCTGGCCGTCGTTGCGCTCCTCGACGCGCGGGGCGAGCTTCGCCCATTTCTGCGGCGCCTGCGACGACCACAGATCGGCCGGGCAATAGGTAAGGTCGATATGGTTGTCGCCGGAAATGAGCTTGTGCTGCATCGAGAGCTCCCTGTGGCGCGCGTCCGCGCGGTGGATTCGCGAAACCGTAGCGCCATCTTACGAATGCCAGAGCAACGGTCTACAGAAATGCGGGCAGACCCGTCATGCGCCGACACGTATCGTGCTAATTTCGCCGACCAAGCGCGCGGGGAGGATCGTCATGGCTGTGCAGGTTCATCGTCTGGCGGCGAGCTTTTGCGGCGAGGTGAGCGGCGTCGACCTCAGCCGCCTCGATGACACGGCGACCGAGGCGATCAAGACGGCCTGGCTCGAGCACAAGGTTTTGGTGTTCCACGGCCAGCATCTCGACGAGGACCAGCTCGTCGCCTTCGCCCTGCGGCTCGGCGATGTCGAAATCCATCTGCGCCAGACCCGCCTTTCGGGGCGGCGCGAGGTGTTGCTGGTCTCCAACATCAAGGAGGACGGCAAGCCGATCGGCCGGCTCGGCAACCAGGAACTCAACTGGCACATGGACCAGATTTTCATGGCCCAGCCGACCGCCGGCACCTTGCTCTTCGCGGAATCCGTGACCCCGGAAGGCGGCGACCCCGGAAGGCGGCGACACCTGGTTCTGCGACCTCGGCGCCGCCTATGCGGCGCTGCCGCCGGCGTTGAAGGCGCGGGTCGAGGGGATGCGCGCGGTGCATTCCGCCGCGACCGCCGACCGCCGGGTCGGCATCCAACTCACCGAGGAGCAGCGGCTCAAGGCGCCCGAAATCACCCACCCGCTGGTCCGCACCCACCCGCTCGCCGGCGAAAAGACCCTCTATTTCAGCATGAACCACACCGCGCGGATCGAGGGCATGTCGGAAGACGAGAGCCTCGATCTGCTCGACCAATTGCGCCGCCACGCGACCCAGCCGGAGTTCGTTTACGCCCACCACTGGGCAAAGGGCGATCTGGTGTTGTGGGACAACGCCGCGACAATGCACCGCCGCGACCCCTTCCCCGACCATTTCCCGCGCCTGATGCGGCGGGTGGGGATCAACTTCCCCGCGGAATTGAGGGTACCGTTCTAGCCGGCCAAGGCTGGTGCGGGTGAAGGGACTTGAACCCCCACTTCCTTACGGAAAGCAGATTTTGAGTCTGCTGCGTCTGCCGTTAAGTTTTTGATATCACTGTTGTATTTTTGTACAACGGCGCTAATGTGGAAGGAATCTGCACGGAGAAGAACGCTTTTCCGCCTTCCTCGCATGCCGCCGATGGGACTTGCGCCCAGACACCAAGAGGCCGAACGGCCTCGCCAGCGGGCAGACGCCCGCGCCGGTCCGGCGGAATTTTGCAGGAATGAGCTTCGCGTCATTGCGCCTCCACCTCGCCTCGCCGCCCGACGCGATCCGCTCACGACCCCACCGTTCAGGCGCACACCCGCTCGCCTCTGCAACGCACCCAGCACCATAACTCGCAAAGAATGTCTGTTGCTAAAGACCGGAACCATTAAATTGAGCGATTCCTTCTTCTTGATTTCGCATCATATCAAGCAAGCTTTTCCCATGAACCAGTGGTAAGCCCATCATGGGTGCAACCAAGCAGCCAGTTGCGTGATTTTCACCCTGCCAGCTGCGGCTAACCACTCCCTTTGTTAAAACGCCTCCACCAACCAAAATAGGGCCACCGCTCATTTTGCCCGGTATCTTTGCATCGAATTCGAAATTGGGTCCGGGCGTCGGGTTTTGCTTTTCCGTAATATTGTCCGGATAAATGGTTGTCACGGTACCAACGGAAACTGTCAATTCCGGTTGGTAATCATCATCAGCATTCATTCGAATATTTCTCATTGCAGGATAACCGATCGCAACTGCTCTATCACCTACTTTGAGATTATGTGGGCCTATGTTCAAGGGCTGATAGGAGCCGCCAATTATATTTTCTTTGACCTTACAAATCGCAATATCGAGGTCAAGCTTAAACTCAGGTTTTTCGTGCAGAAGCGGACTCTCAATTTCTTTGCCCCAATGTTGTGCCCATTCGAACGGACACATGAACCATTTTGCAGACCGCATCGCGGGATCGATATTGAAGACCTCGCTCGGCGCGTTCCTCATGGCCGGATTTGTAGGAATCAAAACCCCGTAGCGAAGCGACTCATCCAGCTTGTACGCCCTCACTCCGACTTGGGTAACACTGGTGTATTTTTCGTCAACGGGGTCACGAAGAACGTGCGCTGCGGTCATCAAAAGCCCAGAAGCACTTATGAAGAAGCCGGTGCCAATACATCTGACCTCATCATCACCATCACTCCAAGCGACTACAGGCACGATACTCTGCCGAACTAAAAACTCAGACCCACCAAATGTAGCAAAGAAATTCTCGATTATGCATGACGAGCAGATCGGCGATGAGCCGAGCATGGCGGCCGTTGCCATTCGCAAACGAGTGGATTTGCGTGAGGCGGTGATGGAAGCAGACCGCGATCTTGTCGGGCGGATAAGCCTCTGTCTCGATCCATGTCTTGGCATTATCGACGAGCACGCGGAGCTCGGCGGGAATTTGCCAATGGTCGAGGCCGATGTTGACCTCATGCGTTCTGAGCCGCCCGGCCCACCGCCACACGTCACCGAACATGTGCCGGCGCAGGCTTCTGATGTTGCGTTCCGTCAGCCAGTCGCGCCGCCGCCCCAATGCCCATTCTTGGCCGCGTGCGATGTTCTCCTGCTCGGCCGCGTTCAACTGTTCGCGGTTGGCGATGTGAGCCAGCTTGAGAGCGCGCCGCTCCTCTTCGCGCAGCGGCGTCGCGGCGTCGTCCGGCTGCTCGAAAATGTCGCTCACCGCTCATCCCACAGTGAGCGCGGATTTATCTCTTCGGCCAAGGCGTCGATCCGGCTCTCGAAGCTCTCGCGCGGCACCTGCTGCCGCTCCAGCGCCATCGAGTGCTCCACCGCCCCCAATCGCCGCCGCGCAACTTTGCGCGCCTGATCCTTGACCATCGTCTCAAGCGGCTTATTTGGGACAAGCGCGCAAACCAGCGTGCAGTCGAGGGCCTCGGCGACGCGGCGCAAGGTAGCGAGTTGAATGGTGCCCTTGAGTTCCGATTGCTCGATGGCGCTGAGCGTCGGCTGCTTGATCCGCAGACGCTTGGCGAGTTGCGCTGACGACATGCCCAAAGCCTCTCGAATGGCTTTGATCCATCCGTAGACAGGCGGCTTGAATCGATCGAGCGGCCGCATGGCCGCGAAAATCGCATCGAGGCTCTGCCTCGACTGGGATGTGATCCGCTGACTGTTCATAGCCTATAGCCTATTTGAGGCTTCGATCTTGAGAGGAAGCCGGTCCCGATTGGAATCCGCCGGGTTAACGCCTCTACGCGGTACAGCCTATTTTTGCCGACGAAATCTGGGACCCATGCTCGATCATCCCGGAAAAAGGGCACACCGAACGATAAGGCGGTTGATGCCGTGAGTTTCTTGACGCTTCAGGGCGCGCCGATGGTGCGTGAAGCGGGAGAAGGACAGATCGGGTGGCTGATCGCGAAGCCTGATGTCAGGAACGATGCGTATTGCAAGGTCAGGCGCGAGCGGAATAATCCAATTCGGTATTGGATTGCTTCTTACCTCTTCAAGAGCGATTGGATAATCGCTGGTAAAGAATGGATTGACTTCATCATTATTCGCAAGAATTTCCCAATGTGAATTTCCGTACATGGAGACACGTGGTACGATCGTGTCTATGCCCATAGCCTGAGGGAATTTTGGATCAACCTCAAAATCGATGGCCCCGTCGTCCATCAGCTCGGTTACGGTTTTCGAGCCGAGGATCGCTGGGGCCCTCGGCAACAACCCTTGTCTATCGAGGATGGCGGCTTCCGACTGCAATTGACTCTGTAATGGCGCGGTATGGATGCGCATTGATGCTGGGGCACAGCTAGCAACATAGGCAACAAACCCTGCTATAACATAAATGCATTCCGTATCGATCTGTCCGTTCTGTAGCTTGATGACTGAAGCATTATATTTGGGTTCTACGCCCAGGAGAAAATCTTCGACTGCGCGGTCATTTATCAAGTATGCGTTGGTGTTTCCTTCTTCGATGCGGCAAACGCTCTCGGAGTTACAAGGAAACTGTTTGAGGTCTGATTTCCTAATCGCATGCATGAGGCTGCCGAGCGTCGGCGAATAAAAATTTCGAAGATGTACCTGGGAAACGTAGTGGTCGAGCGGCACGCCGTGAGTCCTTAGAAAATGGTGCGGGCGGCCGGAGTTGAACCGGCATGGGCTTGCGCCCAACGGATTTTCATACCCTCTACGGCTTTCGCCGCCCGATCCCGCGCGAGGTTCGCGCCGGAGAGGTTTGGGGTCTGGACTATCCCTTCACCCTGGCCCTGCGGCTTTAGGTGCTGCCCGTCTAGTCTCTACACCTTCCCGTTTCCGGGCTTGGCTCGGGATTGCCATCTGACAGGTTCCCCCGAATTTGGGCAGTTCTGCATCTTCGGTTTCCCGGAGAGCACTCAAGTTTGGTCTAAGTCCGTTGCGTCTACCAGTTTCGCCACGCCCGCACACAGGGAATAGCTATAGCTTTGCCGTTGGCGTCCGCCAATAGGGTGCACCGGAGACTCGGGTTCCCTTACTTCCGGCGGATTTTGGGACGCTTTGCGTTCGCTGCGCCCCCTGTTCCGCCCCTTCGACCGCGCTTTAGCCATATTTGGCGTCAAAGTGGATTGGAAGGTGATCTGTGATGAAAAAGCTAAACGAAAGATCGCTCAAGCGCGGCGACATCATCCTTACGACCACGACCGACGCTATAAGCAAAGCCATCCGCGTGGCAACCTGGAGCGACATCTCCCATGCGATGATCTATGTCGAAGACCACTCCGTTATTGACGCAACGGGCGATGGTGTTCATGCGCGCAACACACAGAGGCTGCATTTCGAGGACGACTGTTCCGTCTACGCGCTAAGGCTTCGAGCCAGTCTATCCGACGAGCAAATTCGCGGCATCTGTGATTTTGTCCGGGCACAGGTGGGGACTCAGTACTCGCGAAGGGAGGCGATCAGCACTCGCTTCGGCGGAGCACGAGCATGGTCGCGAAAGCAATTTTGTTCCCGCCTGGTCGCTCAGGCATATGCTTCGGTGGGCATCAAGCTTGTGGATGATCCAAATTTCTGTTCACCGGCGGATATCAAGCACAGCCCGGCTTTGGCGGAGATTCCGTCCCCCACAATATCGATCAGTGCGAATGAAACGAAGTTCTGGAACGAAAGGCAGAGCCTCCCCGAAAAGATGGCGGCTGCAACGAATGCCGTTCTGGACGGTGCAAGAGTCAAGAACAAGGATATACAAAACCTTAATGATCTCGACTTGCACCTAGTGAAGTACCCAGAGGACGATGAATTCGTGTGTGGCTTGCTAGAAACCTCTGGATATCTGACGCTTTGGCGATTCAATTTGGAGGTCAACCCCTGGCAATACGATCTGAGGCTCATGAACGCGCATGCGGCCCGAGATTCGAGAATGGAGGAGTATTGCCGGGATGTCGTCTTAAACGAGTAGGGAGGCCCAAATCGATATATCGTCAATCGCGGCGGCTACGCTCAGTATTACAAAGAATTCGGCCTGCGCTCGTTTGAGCTGATGCTGGAGCTATACGAAATTCTCGCGAGCCTCCATCGCACACGCGTTCAGACAGCCACGAAGTGGCTGCAAGCTAAAGGGCTGCTCGTTCCCATGGCCGAGCCATGGCTCAAACCGCATTCGCCGGAGTGGTTTGCGACACTGGAGATGTGGGACCCCATCCAGGCGGCAATGACTAGAGCCGCCATCAGTGTAGCTGGTCATGCAGAGATTTGCTCCGTCTGTGGAGATGAGCCGGCGCAAGATTTTCGCTTAGAAATGTTCGATAGACCATCCTACGGCGTCGATACCCTGCGTCTTTGCGACGACTGTCTCGAAGCTAGGAAAAGCACGGGCGATCTATTCGAGCGAATAGTTTGACGAGCTTCATTTGCGCTTAATCCTCGGCCTTTTCGCGTTCGCGGCAGCCCTCGGGGATCGGCCGTTCGGCCGCTCTTTCGGGGCGGCAGGTATCGCCGCCCTTCTGACATTGACCGCCGCCGCATCGATCATGTTCTTGATGTGCGCGGCGTAGAATTTCTCGATCATCTCGACGCTGGTGCGGCAGTTCTTGGCGATCTGGTAGATGTCGGCGCCCTCCATCAGCCGCAGGCAAATGTAGGTGTGCCGTAGGCTGTAGGCCGTGCGCGGCAGGCCTTCGCGATCTTTTTTGAGCTTCTCTTCGACGAGTATGGCGTTGAGAAGCTCGTGGTGATTGCGAGGAAATAACCGGTCGGTCGGTTGGGGTTTGCCTGCGTCCCCCTTAGGCGCTTTCTCAAGCGTGTTACTGGTACTGTTCCGGCCCAGCGATGTCGGCCTCCGCCGGTCCCGTAGACGCTTGAAGGGCAACACTGCGCCCGGCATGCTCTTGCAATAGCCGACGCCGCGTTTGCCGCGAACGCTGACTTCGAGGATGGGATCGTCGTCGGGCTTGTCCTTGACGATCTCCACGTCGCGGAACTCAAGCCGCAACGCTTCATCCGGCCGCAGGCCGGTGTTGACCATGAACAGCACGAAGTCGTGCATCTGCTCGCATTGCCATTTCCACCGGGGCCTGGGCGGATGGGCGGCTCTCGCCCGTGTAGCCTCGTAGAGGCGCTTGTACTCCTCGGGGGAGAACCAAGCGCGATGGCTGATCTTGCCGGAGGACTTGTAGGGAGGAGAAAGGTTCGGGATGAACTTGATCCACCCTTGGCGCTCGGCGGTTTTGAGGACATGCCGCAGGGTCACGATCTCCTGATGCATCGTGCTGCGCGCCGGACGCAGCGGCTCCCCGGTCTTGGGGTGCTTGCGGGAGGTCAGGCGGTGAATGCGGTAGTCGGCCACCAGCGCGGGCGTGATGTCCGACACCGATTTGTTGCCGAAGAAGGGAAGGAGATGGACGCGCAGGCGCGTTCCGTGACCCTTCACGTAGTCGGGATTTCGCTCACCGGCGGTGAGGGCCTCGTATTCGCGCAGGAACTGCTCGGCAGCCAATTTGAAGCTGTGCCCGCCGCGCAATTCGCCGGAGCGGTGCTTGACGCGCAGGTCGAAGTACCACTCCTCGGCGAAGGCTTTGGCGCGTTCGAGGCTGTCGGTCTTGGTCGTGGTGCGGTGGTTGCGGCCGGCGAGATAGCTGGCGCATTGCCAGAAACGGCTGTTGTCGCGGCGGTAAACGTGAAGCTTCCCGCCGATGAGGTCGTGGGTGATCGTCATGGCGTAGGAGGGTAGCAAAAAACGCCAACAGAGTCAAGACTGTGGAAGTTTTGTGTAAGCTTCTGAAATTGATACGTCTACGAATATCTATATGATTTAGATAGATAAATTTTAACTGTGTAAGGCAATAATACGGATTTTAAGTCTGCTTCGTCTGCCGTTTCGCCACGTCCGCCCGTTGCGCCGCCGGCTAATCCTCGCTTGCGCCTTCATGCGGGTCACCGCCGAGCGATAAGATCAGCGCCTTCAGCTCTTCCGTCGCGGCGAGCAGCCGCGTCCGTTCGGTGCTGCGCACGACCAGCGTGACGCCGAAATCGGCGCGACGGAAATACGGGTAGGACCCGATCTCGAGGTCGTCGTACCGCGCCTGCAATTCGCCGAGCCCCTTGGCCAGCACCCCTTCGCCGAGGCTGCAGCTGACACTGCGGCTCAGCACCTTGGCGCCGCCCTTGAGGCGATGACTCAGCTCGCGAAACGTCGCCTGCATGATCTGCGGCACGCCGGCCATCACATAAACATTGTCGATGCGGAACCCCGGCGCGCGCGAGATCGGGTTGGGAAGCAGCACCGCCCCGTCCGGCACATACGCCATGCGCATGCGCGCCTCGTTGACCGCGCCGGCCGGGTAGTGCCCCTCGAGGAGCCGCTTTGCCTCGGGATGGAGGATCAGCTTCACGGCGAATGCCTCGGCGATGCATTGCGCGGTGATGTCGTCATGGGTCGGGCCGATGCCGCCGGTGGTAAAGACATAATCGAAAGCGCGGCGCACTTCGTTGACCGTGCCGACGATCGTGTCGACGTCATCGGGGATCACCCGCACCTGCTTGAGCCGGATGCCGGCCTCGTTGAGCCCCTTGGCGAGGAACGCGATGTTTTCGTCCTGCACGCGGCCCGAGAGGATCTCGTTACCGATAATCAACACACAGGCGGTATAGGTCTTCTGCGGCTCGGCCGCGCTCTCCGGCATTGTCGCTGCTCGTCTGCTGCTGGCCCACCCTTCATAGGCAATGCCGCGCGCCGGCACAATCGCCGCCGGCGAATAGCCCGCGTTGGGTGGGATTGCCGCGAGCCGCCCGACATCCGATATTGGTGTGGCTGGATTGAAGAGAATGCGGTGATGCAGCAAGACATGGTGACGATGGGCATGGGGGATTCGAGCCGCGAGGCGATCGCCCGCTCCGGCTCGATCAAGATTCACGGGCCCGCCGCCTTCGAGGGCATGCGCAAGGCCGGAACCCTGGCGGCGGCGACGCTCGACTTCATCACCCCCTTTGTCGTGCCCGGCGTCACCACCGGCGAGCTCGACCGGCTGTGCCACGAATACATTGTCGGGGCCGAGGCGATCCCCGCCCCGCTCAACTACCGCGGCTTCCCGAAATCGATCTGCACTTCGATCAACCACGTCGTCTGCCACGGCATCCCCGGCGACCGGCGGCTGATGGAAGGCGACACCCTCAATATCGACGTGACCGTGATCCTCGACGGCTGGCACGGCGACACCAGCCGGATGTTCTTTGTCGGCGACCGCATCCCCCTGAAGGCGCGCAAACTCGCCGACGTAACCTATGAGGCAATGATGCGCGGTATCGCCGTGGTCAAGCCGGGGCTGCATATCGGCGTCATCGGCAACGCGATCCAGCGCTACGCCGAGGGCTATCGCTATTCGGTGGTGCGCGACTTTTGCGGGCACGGCGTCGGCCGCGTGTTCCACGACGCGCCGTCGATCCTGCATTACGGCCGCCCTGAAGACGGGCCGGTGCTGCTCGAAGGCATGTTTTTCACCGTCGAGCCAATGATCAACGCCGGGCGCTGGGAGGTGAAGGTGCTGAGCGACGGCTGGACCGCGGTCACCAAGGACCGCTCGCTATCCGCTCAGTTCGAGCACACGATCGGCGTCACCGCGACCGGCTACGAGATCTTCACGGTCTCGCCCGCCGGCCTGCACCGGCCGCCATATGAGGTCAGCCCTCCGGAAGAAAATCTTCGCTGAGTATTTGTTCGGGCGTGTAGGGGCAATCGCCCGGAAAAGTGGTCAGCTCCATCCGCGTTTCCCGCCCCGTTTTGCTGCGGGCCCGCCCATAGGCGTCGGCGAGAATCTCCGCAAAGAATGGCCGCAGGCTGGGTGAATCGGCGAGAACCGAGTCGATCTGCAGACGCTGCTCTCCGATCGTATCGGACCAGCTGGCGCTCCTTCGTCTCGGCTGATAGCTCCACTTCAGCAGGTGGACGAGCAATACGATCAGCCGGTTCCTGATCTCGCGGCGATCGCTTCTCCCCACGCTTTCGATCTCCTCGGCGAGATTTTCAGCATCGACATCGCTGAGCTCGCCCTCTCGCAGCAGCCGGGCCTGCTCCTGCGTCCAGGCGAAGAAATCGTCGTCATAGGCGACCGAATTGCGGGGCATCGCGATCCTTTCAGCCTCCGCGCTCAGTCTAGCACGATCACGGTTCCAGCCGCACCGTGGCATGGGCGCTGCGGCCGGTGGCGTCGATCACCGTGAGCCGCGCAAACCCGGCTCCCGCCGGGCTCCAGAACAGCGCGCGGCGCGACTCGCCCGGCGCCAGTGGGCGGCCGTCGATGAGCCAGCGTAACCCTCCGCTGCCCCCGGCGGCCTCGAGCGGTACCGGCTCACCGTGCCAGGCGACGGTCGCGCCGTTCGGCGGGTAGAGGATTTTCGGCCCGCCCGCGTCGCGGCCGGCGCGTTCCGCTGGCCCGGGGTCGAGCCGCCGCAGCCCCAGCGGCAGGTCGCGGTTGGCGACGAGGAGGACCCCGGGCGGCGGTTTCGGCCGTGCCTCGGAAGCTGCCGGCCCCAGCAGATCGGCGATCTTGAACACGACCGGCGCGGCGGTCGCGCGCCCGGTGATCCCCGGCATCGGCGTCCCGTCCGGTCGGCCGGCCCAGACCGCGATCGTCACCTCGGAATCGTAGCCGACCGCCCAGGCATCGCGGAACCCGTACGACGTGCCGGTCTTGAACGCCAGCTGGCGGGCGCGCCGCACCTCGGCCGGCAGCATGCCCGGAGGCGGCGGGGCGGCGGCAAGTATATCGTTGACGTACCAGGCCGCCGCCGGCCCGAAGATCGCCGTCGCCCGGTCGTCCGCCTGGTCGGGCCGCGTCTGCAGCGGCGCCACGATGCCGCCATGCGCCAGCGCGACGTAAAGCGTCGCCAGATCGACGAGGCTGATGCCGTCGCCGCCGAGCGCGACCGCGAGACCGGGCTCGCTGGCCGGCTGCGGCAGGTGCAGGTGGATGCCGGCGGCGGCGAGCGCGGCGATGAAGCGGCCCGGGCCGAGCCGGTCGAGCACCGCGACCGCCGGCACGTTCAGCGAATATTGCAGTGCCTCGCGCGCGCTGACGTCGCCGAGAAAGCGGCCGTCGAAATCGGTTGGCGCATAGTCGCCGAAATGGCGAGGCTGATCGTCGAGGATCGTCTCCGGATGGATGATCAGGCGGTCGAACGCCATCGCGTAGATAAACGGCTTCAGCGCGGAGCCGGGCGAACGGATCGCCCGCGCCATGTCGATCATGCCGCGCCGGCCGGTCGACAGGAATTCGGCATTGCCGACATAGGCGATGACCCGCCGGTCACGATTATCGACGACGATCGCGGCAAACGTCGCCTGGGCGTCGAACGCCGCCGCCTCGTGCCGCAGCAGCGCCTCGACCCGATGCTGCAGCAGTAGGTCGAGCGTGGTGCGCACGACCGCTTCGCGCGGATCGGCGTCGTGCAGCGCCCGCGCCAGATGCGGCGCGTCGAGCGGCAGCGCGATGCGCTGTCGCGCCACCGGCTCGGCGGCGGCCTCGGCCAGGGTCGCCGGCGAGATGACCCCTGCTGCCGCCATGCGTTGCAGCACCGCGTCGCGGGCGCGTTCCGCCGCCGCGGGATGCCGGTCGGGCCGCAGCCGCTCGGGTGAGCGCGGGATAGCGACCAGCAATGCCGCCTCGGCCGGGGTCAAATGCGCCGGCTCCTTGCCAAAATAGGCAAGGCTCGCGGCGCGCGCGCCTTCGAGATTGCCGCCGAACGGCGCCAGGGTCAGGTAGATGCCAAGGATTGCGTCCTTGCCGAGCCGGCGATCGAGCGCCAGCGCCTCGCCGCTTTCCTCGATTTTAGACCACAGCGTCCGCTTCCGGCGCTCCAACAAGCGCACCGCCTGCATCGTCAGGGTCGAGGCGCCGGAGACGACATGGCCATGTCCGATCCATTGTCCCACGGCGCGCGCCACAGCAAGCGGATCCACGCCGAAATGGGTTTCGAAGCGCTGGTCCTCCGCCGCGATCAGCATCCGCCGATAGAGCGGGTCAACTTCATTCGCCGAGGTCGGCAGCCGCCATTTGCCATCGGCGGAGAGGAAGCCGCGCAGGATCAACCCGTCGCGCGCCAGGACCAAGGTCGACAGAAGCTGGCTGCGGTCGAGCGCCGGTAGCCCGAGATAGCCCGTGACGCCGGCGATCAACAAAACCGCTATCGCACACACCAAGCGCCGCCGCGCGAACCATCGCTTTCCTCCCTCTCCGCCCTTGGGGGCGGAGAGGGACGGGGTGAGGTGGGGGAGTCGTCGGCGCGTGCCCACCTCACTCTCCCATCGCTGAGCGATGGGCCCCTCCCTCTCCCCCCATTGGGCGGAGAGGGGAAGCGGAGCAATCGGCGACCGGGATCATCGACCCTACCTCTGCTGCACCACCAGCTTGCCCATCGCGGTGCGGCCGTAGGTTTCCGGATCGTACATGTCCTCGACGTCGAGCGCCGGGTATTTGAAATTTCCCGGCGTCACCGCGCGCACGGTATAGGCGAGGGTGAAATCCCCGGTGCCGCCGGGCAGGCCGAGCGCGGCGACATAGCGGTCGTCGCGTGCCTCGACGTAATCGGCCGTCGACTCATTCTTGAGCCAATCGTAATACCCGGTGGGCGCCGCGTTCTGGATCTCGAACCCCGCGGGAAGCAGGTCGACGATCAGCGCCTGCGCCGCCAGACCCGCATTCTTGCGGGTGCCCTTCAGCACGACGACCAGCAGATCGGTCTGGCGCACCTTGCTGAGATCCGCCGCGGTGCCATCGAGATGAAAGACCGCGCGGCTCACCACGTAGCCATTGCTCTCGGCCGGCAACTCGGCCTTGACGACGCCGGTGATCGAGGCCGTGCGCCACACCGGCGCGGTGCCGCGATTGGCGATGGTGAGCACCGGCGCGCTGGCGCCGAGCGCACGGCGGAAGTACTCCGAGGACGTCCGCGTTTCGGGAGCCTTGTCGCCGACCGCGATCGTCATGCCGTCGCCGGTCAGCTTGGCCGCCGCCTCGGCCGCGAGCAGCAGCCAGGCCTGCTCCTGCGTGCTGGTGCGGCTGGCATGGGCGAAGAGTTCGGCGATGCGGTCCATGATCGCGGTGAGCCTCCCCTGGCTCGCCGGATCGGCGGCGGCGACGGCGAGCGCCGCGGCGCTATCGCGCAGATCGCTGCCGTAATCGACATAGCGCAGGCCGGGCGGGCGCTTCGGCGGCGGCGCCAGCGCGGCGGCATAGGCCGCGGCGGCGCGCGTCGCATCGCCATAGGCGGCGAGTGCCGCGCCGAGCTGCGCCTTGGCGAGCTGGCTCGGCAGCCGCGTCATCTGCGTGTCGTTGAAATACCGCAGCGCGCCGAGATCGTCCGCCTTGGCCTGCGCCAAGACGTAATGCGCATAGGCGAGCGCCGGGAGGTCCTTGTCGTCGTTATGCTCCTGGCGCACGTAGTCGCCCAGCCAACCGATCACCCCCTTCAGCGCAAAATCCGGCACGGTCTTGCCATGCTCCTTGGCGCGCATCAGGAAATCGGCGGCGTAGGCGTCGAGCCACGGCACCGTGTCGTCCGTGTCGCTCCACACTCCGAAACTGCCGTCCGAGCGCTGCAATTCGGCGATATGGGCGATCGCGCCATCGATCGTCTTATCCGGATCGAAGCCCGGATCGGCCTGCCACAGCGCCGCGACCTCATCGACGTAGAGCAGCGGCAAGGCGCGGCTCGTCGTCTGTTCGAGGCAGCCGTAAGCGTAGCGGCTGAGCGCGCGCAGCAGTCCCGGCACATCCCAATCCGGGCGCGGGCTGACCGTCAGCACGGCTTCGGCGGTGCCGGGCAGGAACTCGTCGGCGCTGGCATCGTCGAGCGTGACGCTCTGCCCCGGCTGCATCTGCCCGACAAAGCGGCGCAGCTGATAGGACTGCGCCGGGCGCACCCCGACCTTGAAGTCGCGCGCGATATGCAGGTCGTTCGGTCCCGACAGGTCGAGATGGATCGCGGCATTGCCGATCGTCGTGCCGGCGAGGACGAACCCGTCGCTGAAATTGGCCCCGGCATCGAGATGGACCTTGCGATCGACCGGTGCGTCGAACCCGCCCGCCCCGGTCGCGGTCATCTTCAACGCATAGTCGCCCGCCGGGCCTTCGAGATTGTTGATCGTGACGCCGAGCCTTGCCTCGTCACCGGGCGCCAGGAAGCGCGGCAGCGAGACCAGCGTCACCACCGGATCGCGCACAATCATCGGCGCGCTCGCGGCGCCGAGCTTCTTGGCCGCGAACGTGACCGCCATCAGCCGCACTTGGCCCTGGAAGTCGGGCATGTCGAGCTTGACGGTCGCGGCGCCGCTGTCGTCGAGCTTGACGATGCCGGAGAACAGCGCGACGACCAGGCTGCTCTTGTCCGGAAGCCCCGCGACCGAGCGCTTGGCGAACTGGTCGCCGCCGCTGCGCAGCACGCCGATCGTGTTGGCATGCGGGTCGATCAGCCGCCCGTAAAGGTCGCGCAGCTCGACCCCGAGCTTCTCTTTGCCGAAGAAATAGTCGCCCGGCGCCGGGCTGGTGAAATCGGTCAGTTTCAGCACCGCCTCGTCAACCGCGGCGAGCGTGACGTAGGCTTCCTCGCCCTTATCGAGCCCGGCGACCTTGACCGGCACCTCGACCGGCCCACGCGGCCGCGCCACATCGGGCGCGGACAAGGTCACGGCAAGCATGCGCGGCGCCGGGTCGATGCCGACCCAGGCGACGCCGACCGCCCTCCCCGGCCCACGCGCCGAAGTGCCGTTGCCGCCGGCCGCGCCGGGCACCGGCGGGCGGTAGGCGCTGACCAGCGCATAGACCCCGTTGCCCCAATTGGCGTCGACCGGGATCTCCAGCGTCGTCCCGCCTTCGGGCAGGGTAAACGAGCGCAGCGAGATCACCTTGTTCGAGGCGATCGCCAGCTCGGCCTCGCCGGCAAACGGCGCCTTGATGAAGAGCTTGGCGATGTCGCCGGCCTGATAGCTGGTCTTGTCGAGCGTCGCCGACAATTTGTCGGGCACGTCGGGCAGCTCGGCCTCGACATACCAGCCGACATGAAACCTGATGCTCGACTGCGCGCCGCTCGCGGCGTCGGTCACCTCCCAGCGGTAACGCCCCGCCGGCAAGGTCTTCGACAGGCTCGCCACGCCGCCGGCCGCGGCGTCGACCGCGCCGCTGTCGATCGGCACGTCGCGCACCTGAACCCGGTGCCGCCACATGCCGCGCTCCGAATACCAGTCATACTGCCAGGTCTCGCGCAGCAATTCCCAACGCAGGCCCGGCGCGGCGATGCGCTTGCCGGCATTGTCGAGCGCGATCACATCAACCGAGGCCGGCTGGCCCTCCGCCACCGCATCGTCGCCCGACGAGGAGCGCAACCCGATCGACACTTCGCGCTCGTGGATCGGTCGGGTCAGGGTCGCGACGATCGCCCGTCCGCTCGGCTCGAACACGTCGACCTCGATCGTCGCCTTGATCGGACGGGTCAGGTCGGGCAGATCGGTAAGGTTCAGCGTCACGCTCGACTTGCCGTTGTCGTCGGTCGCCGGCGCGTCGAGGCTCTTGCTGTCGCCGTTATATTTCTCGTCGACCAGCCCGAAATGAAAATCGGGCTCGGAGGGGAACGGGTTGTCGTCGAAGGCGATCGACGCGTTCGCCTGAACCGAAAGCCCGGCGCCCGGCGCGCCGTAGTAGTAGGTGCCGGTGATATCGACCGGGTACGGCTGGTTCGGGCGGATCGCATCGTCGCTCGCCGACAGCGCGACCTTGAGGATCGGCGGCACGAAATCCTCGACCCGGACCTCGACGCTGCCGATCGCCGGCGCCTTGGGATCGACAAACAGCTCGATCTGCCAGGTGCCGATGCGCGCGTCGCGCGGCAGCGCGTAGCGCTCGTAGAACCCGCCGAGCTGCCCGCCGCTTAGCTGGCGGGTATCGACCGCCACCCCGTCGGGGCGCAGCAGGCGCAGGGTCAGCGGCACGCCCGACAGCGCGTTGGCCTTGTCGTCGCGCACCAGCGCGGTCAGATGGATGCTCTCGCCCGGCCGGTAGATGCCGCGATCGGTATAGAGATAGGCATCGACCGGGCCGGGCGAGTCGCGGCCGCTGACCCCCCGATCGCTCAAATCAAACGCGCCGCGGCCGATCTCGAGGAAGTTGAAGTCGCCCTCGGCGCCATCGGCCGTGATCACGTAGGCCTCGTCGCCGCCATTGCCGTACAGCAGACCGGCGGCGAACCGGGCGATGCCGTCGGCATCGCTCGTCGCGGTGCCGAGCTCGGTGTTGTTGCGCGCATAGAGCCGCAAGGCCACGCCGGCGAGCGGCTTTGCGTCGGCGAGCGAGCGCGCCGCGACCGCCATCCCGTCCGTGCCGGTATAGGCGGTGAGACCCATGTTCGAGACCAGGATCCAGTTGGTTGCCGGCTGGGTGTCCTCGCCCTCCTTGACGTCGGCGCGCTCGACCACCGCGAGGTAAACCCCCGGCCCCTTATCCTTGAGGATGTCCTTCAAGGGGATCGCGGTCGAAACGGCGCGGTTGCGCTCGCCCGCGATGCTCATCTCGCCCTTCCAGACGGGGCTGCCCCAATTGTTGGCAAGTTCGTCGACATCGTCGGTGCTGGTGGTCGTCGTCAGCTTCTCGGTGTAGAGGCTCGGCGTCAGGTTGCGCTCGTTGACCTTGACGATGCGCACCTTGACCTTGTCGAGGTTGATCGTCGTCACCGGCAACCCGGCGCTGCCCTCGCGCGGCAGCACATAGCCAGCGCCCGAAAAGCTGATCGACGGCTTGCGGTCGGGCACGACGACGTTGGTCTTGAAGCTCGCCGGCGTCTTCTCGCCGGTCGCCGACGGGAAACCGGCCAGCAGTTCGATCTGGTAGGTCTCGCCGTGCTTCAGCCCGTCGACGCATATCGTGTCGTCGCGTCCGGTAACGATGAAGTCGAGATTGGGGGTCGTGCGCACATAGGCGCCGTAGGAAATGTCGCCCTTGGTCGCGATCGGCTCGTTGAAGCGTAGGCAGGCGCGCGCGGCATCGGCCTCGGCTTCGACATCGACCTTGGTCACGCGAAATGCGGCCAGCACCTTCAATTGCGCGATCCGCTCGGTGACCGCCGGCGATTCGGTGAGCTCGAGCCCCGCCTCGAACACGGCGAGCGCGTCTTTGTATTTGTCGTGGCGGTCGTAGTCGCGGCCGATGATGAACAGCGCGTTGCCGCGATCGGCCGGATCGGTCGATTTGCGATAGGCGTTGTACGCGCTCGACATCGCCTGGTCTTCGTTGTCGGCGGCGAGCTGCGCCTGCGCGAGGCGCAGCCAGGTAAGACCGTCATCGGCGCCAAAGGAGATCGCCTTTTCGAGATCGTCGACCGCCTGCGAATAGCGCTTAGCCTTGTATTCCTCGTCGGCGTCCTTCTTCAGCCGCGGGATCAGGTTCGGCTGCCGCTTGTTGGCCGGGACGCGGTCGAGCAGATCCTGCCGGTATTGCGTGCCGGCGTCGGCCAGCTCCTTCGACTCGTATTCCGCGGCGACGGCGATCGGCGCGATCCATGCCCCAGCGATGAGGACAAGGACGAACGACACGGTGCGGAACATCGATTTTCCCCTGGATCGCGCGCTGACTGAGCGTGCGCGAAGCTAGCATTCTCGAACGAGGCGCGGGAATGGCCGGCAGCGCATCGGCTTGCGGTTTGTAGCGCACTCCGCCGCCCGCCTTGGCGATCTGCTTGAGCGCTCGCCGGCCCTGTAGCACTGTGCCGTCAACACCAGCACCCGCAGCGGAGAAGCATCATGAAAATCGGTTTCGTCGGTCTGGGGATCATGGGGCATCCGATGGCCCTCAACCTGATAAAGGGTGGGCATCGGCTCTACGTCTACGGCAAGCGCACCTGCCCGGCCCCGGTCAAGGAAGCCGGCGCGACCGTCTGCGACACGCTCAAATCGATCGCCGAGCAGTCGGAAATCATCGTCGTCATGGTGCCCGACACGCCCGATGTCGCCGACGTGCTGTTCGGCGCCGACGGCGTCGCTTCCGGCCTCTCGGCGGGCAAGATCGTCGTCGACATGAGCTCGATCTCGCCGATCGAGACCAAGAAGTTCGCTGCCGAGATCGCCAAGCAGGGCTGCGGCTATGTCGACGCGCCGGTGTCGGGCGGCGAGGTCGGCGCCAAGGCGGCGAGCCTCACGATCATGGTCGGCGGCTCCGAAGCCGACTTCGCCAAGGTCAAGCCGCTGTTCGAGCTGATGGGCAAGAACATCACCCTGGTCGGCGATGTCGGCGCCGGGCAGACCACCAAGGTCGCCAACCAGATCATCGTCGCGCTCAACATCGAGGCGGTCGCCGAGGCGCTGCTCTTCGCCTCCAAGGCCGGCGCCGACCCGGCCAAGGTGCGCCAGGCGCTGATGGGCGGGTTCGCCGCCTCGCGCATCCTCGAAGTCCATGGCGAGCGCATGATCAAGCGCACCTTCGCCCCCGGCTTCCGCATCGAATTGCACCAGAAGGACCTGAACCTGGCGCTCCAGGGCGCACGGGCGATGGGCATGTCGCTGCCCAACACCGCGACGACCCAGGAACTGTTCAACGCCGCGACCCCATTGGGCGGCAAGGGCTGGGACCATTCCGGCCTCGTCCAGGTGCTCGAACACCTCGCCGGGCATAAGGTGGCGGAGGAATAGGCCGCGACGAGAGCGCCGCTTCAAGCGGCCGCGTCGTTACGGGGGTGTTGTTACATGCCCTCGACGAGGAACTGGCTGGACTTCGTCGTTTTGTTTCGAATCGCGTCAACCTCCTGCGAGCTTGGCGAAGCCTTCCACGCTTTTGCTTTCTCCACGTTGTCAAATTCAATGACGACAAACCGCTTGGGCGCGGTTCCGTCGAGCGCGGTAATTTTTTCAGTACGGATGATGTACTTGCCGCCGAACGGAGCCAGCGTCTCCGGGCCAGCCTTAGGCGGAATCGCCTTGAAACCCTCCGGGTCGGTGATGTCGCTGATGTCAACCACGACATAGGCTGGCGGCGTAGCCTGAGCGTGCAGCCCCTGGATGACTGTCCCGCCGACGGCGATGCCGGCAACGAGCGCAATAGCAATTTTATGATTTGTTTTCATAGGATCGTCCTCCCCTTGGCTGCCGACGCCGCAGCAGCATGCTCGATACATGGGGACGAAGCGGTCGGTCGTGTGCGAAATTTTTTTGAATTCGCCGCGCCGTGGAAGCATTGACGCGCATCGGGTCGCCCAGCTTCGAGGCGCTAGAGGGATGAAATAGCGCGTGACTTTTACGTATTGGATTTGAGCATGTCCCCCGAAGTAGACGATCCCAATACCGGAACGCCACCTGCGGCGCGTGGCGTGGTCGCGACCCCTGCCGCTGTTCTGAAGCCGCAGCCCGGCCTGGTTGTCGGCCTCTGCTCGATCGCCGCCGGCCTAATCGGCTTCGGCGTCCTCGGCATGCTCGCGTCATGCGCCGGCATCGGGCTCGGCATCTGGGGCTTTCGCCAGGGCCGCGCGGCGCACTACCCGCGCAGCATCGTCTGCGGCATCGCCGGAATAGCGGTATCTGTTTTGAGCTTTGTCTTCTGGCCATATGTGATGCTGTCGTCCTCCTATCACTAAGCGCCCGCCCGCTTGCGCACAGCGGGTATCCCGGAATGCGCTGCGCTTTTCCGCCCTGGCTCCTTCGCAAGCCGCTAAGGTTCCTGCCAAGTCGCGCGAGACGCGGCGCACTTGGGGGAAGCGTGATGTTCGCCTGGCTACGCGATCTGAATAGCCACGAACGGCGGACCATGCTCGCCTGCTGGGCCGGGTGGACGCTCGACGGGTTCGACCAGCAGCTCTACAGCTACGTGGTCCCGACGGTCATCGCGGTGTGGGGCATCTCCACCGGCGCCGCCGGCACGATCGGCACCGTCACCCTGCTCACCTCGTCGTTCGGCGGCTGGTTCGCCGGTGCGCTCGCCGACCGTTTCGGCAGGGTGCGCGTGCTGCAGATCGCCATCATCTGGTATTCGTTCTTCACCTTCCTGTGCGGCTTCGCCCAGAATTTCGAACAGCTGTTCATCCTCCGGGCGCTGCATGGGCTTGGCTTTGGCGGCGAATGGGCCGCCGGGGCTGTACTAATGGGTGAGGTCATCCGCGACAAATACCGCGGCCGCGGGGTTGGCTTTGTGCAGACCGGAGCGGCCTTCGGCCCCGGCTTCGCTGCTCTTACCTACGCCGGGCTTTTCGCGGTGCTGCCCGAGGCGATCGCCTGGCGCGCACTGTTCTGGGTCGGCATCCTGCCCGCCCTGCTGGTGTTGTGGATCCGCCGCAATATCGCCGAGTCGGAAGCCTTCGAGGTGCGGCGGGAAGCCCAGCCCGCCGTCGGCGCCGGCCATATTTTCTCTGCATTCCGCCGCCCCTACTTCTGGCTGACCGTCAAGGTCGCGCTGATGGTCGCCGGCGCACAAGGCGGTGTGTTCGCGGTGCAGTTCTGGATGCCGACCTACCTACGCACCGTGCGCGGCCTGTCGTCGACCGGAACCGGCGGCTACGTGGCGGTGCAGATGGTCGGGGCGCTGGTCGGCTTTCTGATCGGCGCCTATCTCGCCGACGCGATCGGCCGCAAATGGACGTTCTTCATATCGGCGGTTTCCACCGTCGTGATGGTGGTCACCTACATGTACCTGCCGGTAAGCAACGAATGGCTGCTATGGCTCGGCATCCCGCTCAGCACGGCGATCCTGATGAAATTTTCGCCGATGGGCCCGTTCATGACCGAGCTCTACCCGACCGAGCTGCGCGGCACCGGCCAGGGATTCTGCTACAACGGCGGACGAGCGATCGGCTCGTTCTTCCCGACCATGGTCGGTTTCGCCTCGCAAATCATGCCGCTCGGCTCGGCGATCGTGCTGTTTGCTTGCCTCGCCTCGGGGCTGATGATCCTGATGCTGCCGTTCCTGCCCGAAACCCGCGGCCGCAGCATCGCCGCATCGCCGGACGTGTTGGAGGCGGCGAGCCCGTAGGCTACTCCGCCGCCTCACCCTTGCGGTAATCGTAATTCCGGTTGAGGCGCTCGATCAGGTAGTCGCCATAGCGCACCGGTGCATAGCGCGGGGGGTTGCCGGGGCCGGTGCAGGTCGGCAGGCATTCGATCACCGCATCCATCGCCGTATCGAAGAAATACGGCAGCGAATAGCGGTCGCCGCCCGAGCGGTTGACCACGCGATGCGGGGTCGAGACAAAACGGTCGTTGGTCCACCGCGCCAGCATGTCGGCGACATTGAGGACAAAACTGCCGGCAAGGGGCTCCGCGTCGATCCAGCCGCCATCCCGCCGGCGCACCTGCAGCCCGCCGCTATCGTCCTGCGCCAGGAGGGTGACGATGCCGTAATCGGTGTGCGGTGCCGAGCCGAACTGGTCGTCCGCGGCATCGACCGGATGCGGCGGATAGCGCAGCAGCCGCAGAAATGTCGTGGGCCGCGCGAAATAACGGTCGAGCGCGCTCGCCGGCAGGTCGAGCGCCAGGGCGATCAGCCGGATCACCGCGCGCGACACCCGCTCCATCTCGGCGCGGTAGGCATCGATCGCCAAGCGAAACCCGGGCAGCCAGTCCGGCCACTGGTTCGGCCCCCCCAGCTGCTCGCCAACCTCGTCCGCCGCCGGCTCGTGCATGATCATCAGCGATTGGCTGAGATTGGGCCGCGTCACCCGCGCGACGCTCGACGTCACCACCGTCGAAGTCGCCAGCCCCATGAAACCGCGATGGAATTGGTTGATCGCCAGCTTCCGTTTCAGCTCGTCGGGCGAGGCATGAAACGCCCGCGAGGCGGCAAAGGCGGCGTCGATCATGCGTTGCGGCACACCGTGGCCGGTGATGTAGGCAAAGCCGGTATCCTCCAGCGCGCGCCCGAGCGCGGCCGCGGCTTCGGTCGCGGCGATGTCGATGACCGGCAGCGCGCTCAACTACCGCCCCAGCACCCGGTCGAGCGTCTTGATCGCGTTGTCGACCGCCGGCGTGTCCTCCGCCTCGGCGGCGGCGAGGTATTGGTAAAGCCCGGCGATGCCGCGATACATCTCAGAGGACGGCGCGTTGGCGTCGAGGAAATCGCTGATCTCCTGCATCTCGCCGACCCAGCGATAGGCCTTGTCGTACATGCCGGGGATGTTGCGCTGCATCCGCTTGAGCATCTCGGGCTGCGAGGCCGACAGTTCGGCGATCAGCGCCTCGGCGCAGCCGAACCGCGCCGCGCCGAGCAGCATCGCCGCGGCGATCGCGGTGGTGCCCTTGGTGATCCCGGCATAGGACATCTTGAGACCGGAAGCCGCGCCGATCGGCCCGTCGATGATCCGCCAATCGATGCCCCAATCCTTCAGCGCCTTGGTGCGCTCGGCGTCCGGCCCCGAGGCGTAGATCGCCGGGCTGTACCCTTCGCGCGGCGGCCCTCCGATGATCCCGCCATCGACAAAGGCCGCGCCGGTCGGCTCGACGATCGCGGCGACGCGCAGCGCGGTCTGCGGGCTGATCGCGTTGCAATCGACGTAGACCGGCTTCACCGGCAGCGATTGCAGCGCCGGCGCCAGGCGCTCGGCCAGCGCCGCGGCCTCGGCGGGCGGCAGGATCGACAGGAAATAATCGGCGCCGTCGAGCAACTCGCGCTCGTCGGTGGCCGGTTTCATTCCGGCGGCCTTGGCACGACCGGCGCTGGCCTCGCTGCGTCCCGAGAGCAAAGTGCGGACCTCGGCGCCGCGCTCGCCCAAGCGCTTGCCGACGCCGGCGCCCATCGTGCCCTGCGCCATGACCGCGACGGTGATGCCCATCAGGTGCCTCTCGTCATAAAGGAGTGGCGGTCAGGGTAGCGCAGTTTGCCTGAAGCGTCATTGGGCGGCATCAGCCGCCCATCATTCACCACAGAGACACGGAGGGCACAGAGATGGAGTTTATTCCATCTCTCCGTGTTCTCCGTGCCGCCGTGCTGAAAATTATTGGGCCTGCGGCGCCCGTCGAGGGCGTGGGGACTAATCCGCCGCGTCTTTGACCTTGGCCCGCGTCGCCCCAGCGACTTCGCGCAACGCGCCAACGCCGTAACGGTGGCAGAAATCGCCAAACCCTTCGCCCGGCTCGCGCTGCGCGGCGAACACAGCGAACAGCGGATCGAGCACGTCGGCGACGCCGTCGAGGCGGATCCGCTCGGCGACGACCTCGTTGAGGCGCGTCCCCTCGAAATCGCCGCCGACATAGATCGAGTAGAATCCGGGAATGCGCCCGACGATCCCGATATCGCCCGAATAGGGCCGGGCGCAGCCATTGGGGCAGCCGGTGATGCGGATCGACACCCGCTCCTGCTCGACCCCGTGCCGCGCCATCCGCTCGACGATCTCGCCGATCATGCTGTCGCTCACCCGCTCGGCCTCGGTCAGGGCCAGGCCGCAGGTCGGCAGCGCCGGGCAGGCAAGCGCCCAGCGTTCGGCCGGCACCATGTCCTCGACGAACCGGACCCCGCGGGCGCGCAGCTTCGCCTCGATCGCGTAACGATCGGCTGGGTCGATCTCCGACAGGATGATGTCCTGGCTCGGCATCAAGATCGGGTCGACCCCGAATTCGGCGACAATCTCGCGCAGCGCGGTGCGCAGGTGCGAACGCTCGTCGTCAATGATCCGCCCGCTCGAGATCGGCAGGCCGAGATAGAGCTTGCCATCGCCCTGCTCGTGCCAGCCGAGATGATCGGGCACCTGGAATTTTCCCATTGGGCGGCACGGCTCGAGCGGCTTACCCAAATCAGCCGACAGAAGCTCGCGCGCCCAGGCCTCGCCGCGCTCGGCGATCACATACTTGAGCCGCGCGTGGCGCCGGTTGCCGCGATCGCCCCAGTCGCGGTGCAGCCGCACTACCGCCTTTACCGCCTCGACGAGGTCACCAGGCTCGATAAACGCGACCGCCGTACCCATCCGCGGATAGGTCTCGGGCTTGTTGTGGGTCGCGCCGTGCCCGCCGCCGAGGAAGAAATTGTAGCCGACCAACTCGCCCGCCTCCCACAGCGCGACGATGCCAAGATCGTTGGTGAGCACGTCGATGGTGTTGTCCTCGGGAACCGCGAGCCCGATCTTGAACTTGCGCGGCAGGTAGCGTTCGCCGTAGAGCGGGTCCGTGGGCTCATCCGAGCCCTGGTCCTCGCTCCACGGCGCGCCGTCGACCCAAATCTCCTTGTAGGCGCCCGAGCGGGGCAAGAGCTCGCTCGACAGCAGCCGGGCATCGGCTTCGAGCCGGTCATGCACCGCGTCGCGGATCGGCGCCGGCACCGTCGTCACCGTGCGCACCACATCGCCGCATGCCGCCAACGTCGTCATCAGCCCGGCATTGATCTCGCCCATCGCCGCCTTGAGCCCGGATTTGACGATGCCGTGAAACTGGATGCTCTGCCGCGTCGTGACCCGCAGCGAGCCGTTGGCGTATTGCTCGCCGATCCGGTCGAGCGCGAGGTACTGCTCGGCCGCGAGCCGCCCGCCCGGTATGCGCACCCGGACCATCAGCTGATAGTGCTTGGAGTTGCCCGCCTGCTTCAGCTCGGTCGCGCTGTCACGGTCATATCCCTGGTAGATCCCGTGGAATTTCAACAGCGAATAACCCTCGCCATCGAACGGGGTCGCGGTGTCGGCGAGATCGCGCGCCAGATGGCCGCGCAACTGGCGGCTTTGCTGCTTGATCGCCTCGGCCTTGGAAATCTTATCGACCGCCTGAACCACGCCACAACCCTCCGCCGCGCGAGCGGGAAATACCCCGCCACCGACGTGGTTCAGTAAAATCTAACAGGTCAAAAATGTCAATTTAAACTAGTTTAACATTTTTTATTCGCTATACTTGATCCAGCGCCCGGCCGATATCGCCGATCAGGTCGGCTTCGCCTTCGAGTCCCGCGGAAATCCGCACCAGCGAGTCACTGATCCCGAGCGCGGCGCGCTCTTCGGGTTTGAGCTTCGAATGCGTCGTCGTCGCTGGATGGGTGACGAGGCTCTTCGAGTCGCCGAGATTGTTCGAGATGTCGACGAGCCGCAGCGCGTCGAGGAACCGGAAACAGGCCGCCTTGTCGCCAGCGATGTCGCAGCACACGACGCTGCCGCCCAGCTTCATCTGCCGCTTGGCCAATTCATGCTGTTTGTGGCTCGGCAAGCCGGGATAGAGCACGCGCGTGATCTTGGGACGAGCTTCGAGGAATCGGGCGATATTTTCCGCGGTGCGGCATTGCCGCTCGACCCGCAGCTCCAGCGTCTCCAGCCCTTTCAACAGCAGCCATGCGTTGAACGGCGAGAGCGACGGGCCGGTGTGCCGGTAGAACTGGCTGAGATCGTCCTTCAGATATTGCGCGCTGCCGAGGATCGCGCCGCCCAGCGCCCTGCCCTGCCCGTCGATATGCTTGGTCGCCGAATAGACGACGACATCGGCGCCGAGCTCCAAGGGCTTCTGCAACAACGGCGTCGCGAACACATTGTCGACCACGAGGATGCCTCCGGCCCGATGCGTCAGCCGCGCGACTTCGGCCAGGTCGATGATGTCCATCGCCGGGTTCGACGGGCTCTCGCAAAAGGTCAGCTTGACATTGCCGCCGATCGCCGCCTCCCACGCCGACAAATCGCGGCCATCGACCAGCACCGTCTCGACGCCGTAGCGCGGCAGGAGCTCGTTGACGATGTAGAAGCACGAGCCGAACAACGCCCGGCTCGCCACGACCTTGTCGCCCGCCTTCAATTTGCACAGCAGCGCCGCGAACACCGCGGCCATGCCGCTCGCCGTCGCGCGGCAGAATTCTGCGCCTTCGAGCAGCCGCAGCCGCTCCTCGAACATCGCCACGGTCGGGTTGCGGTAGCGCGAATAGACAAAGCGCGAGCCGTCGCTCTTGAACGCCTCCTCGGCCTCGGCGGCGGTGCCGTAGACAAAGCCCGAGGTCAGAAAGAGCGCCTCGCAGGTCTCGTCGAACCCGCTGCGCATCGCCCCGCCGCGCACCAGCAGCGTGGCTTGCGAAACCTCGGCGGCAAGTTCCGGGGACAGGACTTGCTTGGTCATCGGCGCGCTCCTTCGTCTGCGACCGACACCAGCGGGGCAACAAAAAACCCCGGCCGGCGCGGCCAGGGTTCCGATAGAACTCCCGACCTTTTAGCGCCTTATTTAACGTGGCGCGCAAGCCGGTCGGCTCAAATCACCACGGAACGGCATAGACTAAAACGGCGATTGGTGCTTCTGTCAAGCGCCCAATCGCCGCGATCTAATCGGAGGTGGGGATTCTATCCGGATAGAGCAAGACCGGATCACCCTAGGTCGTGAACCCATAAAATCGCGGCTCGCGCCTCTCGATGGAAGCCCGCTCTCGGGGAAAATTCGGTCTTCGGGTAATTAGCGCGCGGATGGCGGGGTAGCGCCGAGTGTGTTGAAAAACTCCGGACTCAGCAAATTTGAGCCGCTTCCGCGTAACAATGATTCAAACGGAGCGGGTGAATTGAATCGTTGATGCGCAGGTGAATTCAGGCACCACATAATATTGCTGACAAGTTTTGCTTGCGCAGTTTTTCAACACAATCCGCCGATTCCAGTCGTTCGCCAAACTAATGGCACAGCCGGCTAAGTAGATTCCGACCCTGCCGCGCTTGCGGACCAGTAAAGCATATGGAGGCTTCACTGGCCGAAGGGCGGAGTCATTCCAATGCAGCTTGCAGAACATTGTAATCGTGCGCACCGCAGAACAGCCGTCAGTACGATCGGCGAACGGGCGTGTGTGACGCAAATTGGCTCGTCAGAGGCAGGAGAAAATCAATGAACATGAAGTGGAGCACGGGGATTACCAGGACCCTGACCGTCGGTTGCGCGGTGGGTCTCCTTTTTGTCGCTCCCCCGGCGACGCGTGCCCAAGTTGCTTCGAGTGTAATCGCCACTGGGTCTCCGGATGCGTCATCGATTCTAAACAGCGGTGACGATCCGGGCGTCGTGGAGGAGTCGACGGCCGACGACCCGGCGACCTGCAAGGACCCAGGCGGATGTTTCACCATCAAGAAAGCGGTGCACAACACCAGACAGACCTATATTGCCGCCGAAGTCGAGTATGACACGGGGACCTGTGCGCAAATCAGCTCAGGGGAATGGTCTGGGATCAAACCGCCTTCGGAGGGAAACTACGGAAACACCACGTTCACGGGTCATTTGGCGAACGGAGAGTGCGCGAGTACCGAATTCACCTTCGGCGAGCTGTATTATCAGGCGGACACCGTAAAAAAGAAGCCGGTAAAGGATAGCTTCGCTGCTGATTGGAAAACTAAGGATTACCCGTCAGCATGCTCCACCTGCAAAGTCAAGGTGACCGCTCACGTCAAAATCGAAGAAAAATAAAACTGGCTCTCCGTTCTGCTTATCAGTCTGAGAAATCTCGCCGGGACGGGCATACCAAGCCCGTCCCGGGACGCTGAGTATCGTTCGACTGGGCCGGTTTATCACCCGACGGGCAAGGTCTGTTAGGGGGCCAGCCTGTGTGGAAACAAAGCGAGATTTGCGGCCGTGGCGGGTTCCGGCTGGGGCGAAGCTGCCTTAGAATCCCGAGGCCTGAGGCTTCGGGGGCTTGGCGATGCATCGGTTCATCGATGGCGAAGATCGGGTGCAACAAGCGCTGCTCCCGCACAGCCTGGAAGATTACGTCGGCGAGGAGAACCCGGTTCGGGTGATCGAGGTCTTCATCGACGAACTGGACCTTGCCGCCTGGGGATTTTCAGGGGTGACACCGGCGGCAACGGGCCGGCCGGCCTACCATCCCTCGACGCTGCTGAAGATCTACCTCTACGGCTATCTCAACCGCCTGCAGTCGAGCC